>JADMIO011694113.1_pt1 | contig 103139 bp, 106 predicted proteins | sample 8958161 | NCBI WGS metagenome assembly JADMIO01 (sample SAMN16585339, study PRJNA669376) | soil metagenome | isolation source: Crop rotation soil | place: USA: Cullars Rotation, Alabama | collected 2011
GGGAGCCGGAGCTCGACGAGCTGTTCCGCGGCTCGCCTGCCGCCGAGGCCGCAAGCCAGCAGCTTCGGGTCGAGGGGCAGCGATGAAGGTCCTCACTGTCGGCGGGGCGATGATCGATGCCGTCGCCATCATTGCCAGTGATCGCATCGAGCGCATGAGCATGATGAACGCCGACAACTCCTTCCTGCTGCTGGAGGAGGGAAAGAAAATCGAGGCGCTCGAGATCTCCACCCACGTCGGCGGCGGAGCCGTGAACGCCGCCGTGGCGATGGCGCGCCTGGGCGCCGACGTGGCTGCGCTCGTCAAGCTCGGCAAGGATGCGCGGGCCGAGATTGTGCTCGCGCGCTTGATGGAGACGGGCGTGTCGACGCGCTGGGCCATGCGTGACGGCCGCGCACCGACGGGCGCCTCCGTGCTCGTTTCGTCGCACGACCGCAACGCCGCGATCTTCACCTTTCGCGGGGCCAATACCCTTCTCGAGGAGGCGGACCTGCGCAAGGAGGCTTTCGCGGTCGATCTCGCCTATATCTCCTCCCTCAGCAATCAGTCGGCGGATGCCTTCCCGGCAATCGTCGCATTGGCCAAGGGGCAAGGCGCGCTGGTGGCCGCGAACCCCGGCGTGCGTCAATTGTCATCGCGCGCCGCCGCCTTCCAGGAGGCGCTGGCGCGGATCGACATCCTCGCCATCAACCGCAGTGAGGCCGACGTGCTGGTGCCAAGCCTTGTCGCCAGGTTCGGCGAGGGCGGGGCGGCGCTGCGGTTCAAGCCGAGCGAGCAACCGCCGCGTCTTGCCACGCGCGGTTTTGCCGGCGGCGGCCATGAGATGAGCCTGGTCGCCTTCTTTGCCGCGCTGCGACAGATGGGCACCCGCCATGTGCTGGTCACCGACGGTCGCCACGGCGCCTTCCTGGGTACGGAGGATGCCATTCTCTACTGTCCGGCCCTCGAGGCGAAGGTGGCGGGAACCGCCGGCGCCGGCGATGCCTTCAACGCCACCTTTGCGACATACGTGGCCATGGGCAGGCCTCCGCAAGAGGCGTTGCACGCCGCCGCCGTCAACTCCGCATCGGTTGTCGGCTATGTCGACACGCAGAGCGGGCTGTTGGACGGCAAGGAGATCGACAAGCGCGTCGTCGCCGCCAAGAAGGCGCTCAAGGTGCGGGCCTGGCCGCAATAGCCGGCGGGCAGGTGGTTCAGATTGGCGGGCTGTGGCGCGACATGGTGGATATCCACTGGAGCTGGCTCGTCCTCTTCATGGCAGGCGTGCTCGCCGTCGCGCTCTATGGGCTCACTGTCAGCGGGCACTTTCCCGCAGAGGCCCGCGACCGCAAATTCGGGGGTGGATCGGGCGCGGTCGTGCTATGGGCAACGCTGCCCGCCACGGCCGTCGCCGCTGTCTGCATGATCCTTCGGGCATGGTCGGTTCTGCCCTGGTACATCTCGCTGCTGGGCGCCGGGGCCATGCTGCTGTTCGCACCGCTGCTGCTCCAGCCCTTGCCCGACAGCTTCGTCAACGGGCGTCGCGGGCTCCTGGTCTTCAGCGCCGTCGCCGTCGCCCTCGCGGGCCTGATGTGGATCGAAGCCTAACGGACAGGTCGGTATCGTCACTGGCATATCTGCCAATGCCAATTGCGGCGTGACAGGCGCGGGACGCGACGCCAAGATTGGGCGCAGCGCAGTGAGGAAGGACAGGGGATGGACCTGAAGCTCGCGGGCAAGACCGCTCTCGTGACCGGGGCCAGCATCGGCATCGGCTATGGCATCGCCTTGGCACTGGCACGGGAAGGCGCGCGCGTCGCAGCCGTTGCCCGGCGCAGCGATCTGCTCGAAGAGCTCGCGCGCGAGATCGCGGCAACCGGCAGCACGAAACCGTTGCTCATCGTGCAGGATTTTTTGCAGGAAGGCGCGCCCAAGCGTATCGCGCAAGCCGCGCTCGAAGGTCTGGGGTCCATCGACATCCTCATCAACAATGCCGGAGGCAGCCGCCCCTTCAAGATGGATGCGACGGAGGAGCAGTGGAACGAGGCGATGACGCTCAATTTCACGCGCCAACGCCAGCTCACGCACGCCCTGCTCGGGCAGATGATCGAGAGGAGCTGGGGGCGGATCGTCAACATCACGGGGAAGTCGGAGCCCGAGGGCATCAACGGCGCCTTCTGTGCCAAGGCAGCGATCCATGCCTGGGCCAAGGGGCTCTCGCGCGAGGTCGGCAAGCACGGCATCACCGTCAACTCGATCCCGCCCGGGCGCATCAATTCCGAGCAGATCCGGCGCAACTACGCTCCCGAGTACCGCAAGTGGCAGGCCGAGAACGAGATCCCTGTCGGCCGCTACGGCGAGCCGGAGGACGTTGCCAGGCTCGTCTGCTTCCTGGCATCGCCGTTGGCGGGCTATATCACCGGGACAGTAATTCCCGTCGACGGCGGTCTGCGGCGCTATCAGTTTTGACATCGGCTCGGCAAGCCCGGCGCGCTCGGAGAGAGGTGGCATGCAAGAGGAGTTGCAGTATGCGGTGCTGCACGAGTTCGTGGCGCCCGCCCGGCGCAACGTCTCGCGCGGCACCTGGGACTACCTGATGGGCGGTGCGGAAACGGAGACGACCTATATCAGGAACCGCGTCGCCATCGACTCGCTGGCCTTCCGTCCGCGTGTGCTGCGCGATGTCGAGAAGATCGATGCAGGCGCGAAGGTCTTCGGCCACAAGCTGAGGCTGCCGGTGATTTTGGCTCCGATCGGCTCCCTTCAGGACATGGTCGCAGCGGGGGGCGCGGCGCCGACCCGGGCTGCGGCCGCCTTCGGCGCCCTGCACATGCTGAGCTCGCAGTGCTCCCCGGGGCTTGAGGCAGTCGCCGCCTGCAATGACTATCCCAAGATCTTCCAGCTCTACGTCCGCGGCGATCCGGCTTGGGTCGAGAGCTATATCGAGCGGGCCGTCGCCAACCGCTACATCGCGCTGTGCCTGACCGTCGATCTCGACTACTACGGCCGGCGTGAGCGCGACCTCGCCAAGCGCTACATCACCACCGCCCGCCGTGCCCCGCAGACGGACAATCATCAGGCGCGCTTCTCCTGGAGCGATATCGCGCGGTTGCGGAAAAAGTTCAAAATTCCCTTCATTCTCAAAGGTATCGCAACCGCAGAGGATGCCCGCATCGCTGTCGAGCACGGCATCGAGGGCATCTACGTGTCCAATCACGGCGGGCGCCAGCTCGATCATGGCAAAGGGTCGATCGCGGTGCTGCCGGAGGTGGTGGATGCGGCGGCCGGCCGCGCCCAGATCATCGTCGACGGCGGCTTCATGCGGGGCACCGACATCGTCAAGGCCATGGCGCTCGGTGCGCATGCGGTCGGCATTGGCCGCCTGCAAGGCCTGGCGCTGGCGGCGGGAGGCGAGGCAGCGCTTGTGCGGGCTCTCGAGCTGTTGGAGGACGAGGTGCGCCGCTGCCTGGGCCTTCTCGGCGTCACCAGGTATGCCGAGCTGGACCAGAGCTACGTGACGGCCGTAGAGCCGCTGAGCCGCAACGGCTGGGAGGCGGCATTCCCGCTGCTCAAAGAGGGTTACTAGGCGCGGTCGCGATCGGGGCGGCGCGAGGACATCACTGCCAAAGTCCCAGGTCGTCCCATCTTTGCCGCGGGATCTCCTCGCCGAGCACGAACGCGAACGACGTTGCTTTCATCAAGTTTTCGGTCAGGCTGCAGGTGAAACTCAAGGAGTACCAGCGGTCTCCGCTGCGGACCGCGCCGCCTCTGGCGGCGAGCGTGGTTCCCTGCAGGACCGCGGGCGTGAGTATCGAGGTCTTCATGCGATCGGCGCGACGTAGCCGAGGATCGCGTCGCACCACCTCCAGTCCTTTCAGGATGCACGCCTGGTGAGAGCGCTCCTCTGGCGCAAGCTTGGCAAGCGCTTGCTCCATGGAGCCGCAAACAACCGTTTCGGGCGCGCAGGCCAGCAGTAGGGCAAGCGCTATTCTCCTCTGCATCTGTCTGTTTCCCCCAAGCGATGGTGGCCCGATCTCCCCCGAGACGCAGGCCCGAAGTGCACGCATATGACTTTCACGCAGTCCAGGAAAGGTCGCCCGCCACCTCCCTTCCTGGCACCCGCACACGCCCGGGCGCCATGTCACGACAGGCGCGATCATCGGAACCCCGCCTGTGCCGCCGCCAAGCGCGCGACCAGCTCGGCCGCCAGCATGCGCACACTCTCGCCGGTCTGACCGGGATACTTGGCCCAATAGGAGCGCTGCGGCGTGGCAAACCGCGACGCTGCCTGCAACGCCGCCACGCGGTGCAGGCAATGCACGAAACAACGGTTCTCCGGCTCGCGCCGCAGCCATGTCTCGTATTCGGCGTCTTCGCGCGAGTGCGTGTCCTTCATGTTGACGACGACGCCCAGGCATTCGGCAAAGCCCATATCCGGATCGCGGGCGCGGAACTCGCGCAGGAACTTCAGTCCGCGAGTCGAGATGTAGTCGGGCCGGGTGGGCGAGACATAGAAGTCGGCCTCGCGCAGCCACGTCTCGGTCAGCACCGACAAGCCGGGCGCGCTGTCGATCAGCACGATGTCGTAGGTTTCGCGCGCCTCCGCGAGCAGCGTCGCGGTCGCGCGACGCAGCCACACCTCCCGGTCGCGTTTGGAGACCTCGCGCTCGAACAGCGTCAAATGGGTGTCGCTCGGCAACAGGTCGATCGAGCGCGCGTCGTCGACGTCGGAGACGCCGCGCACGACGAAATCCTGCCAGCGCGCAGGCGTCTGCTTCAGCACCGCCTCGATGAGGAAATCGACGAACGTGCGGCCGCAAGCCTGCACCGCCTCCAGGTCTTCGTGCCGCATCAGCATGTGGCTGATGCTGGCCTGCGCATCGGCGTCGATCACGAGTACGTTCTTGCCGAGATCGTTGGCCAGAGTCTCGGCCAGCGCGAGCACCAGCGTCGACTTGCCGACGCCGCCCTTGGCGTTCATCACGGTAATGGTGTTGCGCATGTCGTGCGAGGGCCCCCCGGATACCGGTCGCCCGCTCGACCGCCATAGCGGCCAGACAAGAGGCCAACGAAGGAGAAAATGTGACGGAAGGATCGGCTCGGGATCGGGATGCCCGCACGAGGCCGCAAAATTACCGGGTCGTGTCGCCATTGCGAGGCCCGGATGTCTTGACAGACGATGGCGGCGCGGGGCCATTTTTGCGGCGTTGATCGCAATGTCGCGCATGCCGCCGGCGCGTCACGGCGCGGACACGATGCAGGGGCAAATAGGGCTGCTATAATCAGAGGGTCGCAGGGGCCGCAATCATGTTCAAGCGCTTGGGGCAGGCTTGGATGACGACGGGTTCGCTACGCCTTGCAGGGTCGGTTCGGCTGCTGCTGGGCCTAATTTTGGCGGCCATTTGCCTGGCCAGCCCGGGGACGCGGGCGCAGAGCGCAGCTGATCGATGGGTGATCCTTGCCACCCGTGCGGTCGACGTCAGAGCCGGCCACGCCGTCATCGACCTGAGCAAGGCCAGGGGATCGTTCAAGGCCGTGCGGGTCAGCGTGCGGGGCGGGGGCATGGAGCTGACGCGTGTCGAGATCAAGTATCACGGCGGCGCCGTCCGCAGCGGCAATCGCGCACTGCTGCTGCGTCATAACCGGGGGCCGCGCCTGCTGGACAGCCGCAGCGACGAGCAGTTTGTCGACAGCCTGGCCTTGAGCTTCCGTGAGGTCGCCGGCGAGCCCGACAGGCTGGTGCTGCGCGTTGAAGGTCTGCAGAGCCCGAGCGGAGCGGGTGCGGTCCGCGACGAGCCGAAGGCATCGATCGCCTCGAAGGAAAACAAAGGGGCGCCGAAGGCCAGGGAGTTCAAGCGCGATCAACCGCTGGTCATACAGAAATCCGAGCGTCCTCCGCCGGTTGTTGCCGTGCCGCCGTCCCAGGCTCCGCCGGCCCCGTCAGTTACCTCGCCGCGGGTGGAAGTCGCTCCGCGCTCTATCCCGTCCGCGCCCGGCTCTCCCGATGGCGCACCTGCTCCTACAACGCGAGGCGGGTCGGCTACTGCGCCGACCGCTGAGCCTTGGGACGTCGTGCCCGTGTTTTACGGCACGGATCGCAACCGTGCCCTCGAGGCGACCCGCGTGGTCTACGGCAGCGATCGGGCAAAGCGGTTGGAGCTAGGGCGCGCGTTGGTCACCATCCCCAAGTTGCACCAGGTGCCCAACATCGAGCGTCCCTGGGTGTACCGGCTGCCCTTTACGCAGATCGTCCTCTATAGCGAGGAGGAGGATCCCAAGCGCCACTTCACGCTGAAGGAGGTGCGCCCGCTCAGCAAGGAGGAGTTCCTGCGCGTCGTGCGCGAGCGGCTCGGGGCGTCGTCCAGCTATAAGAACCATGCCCTCGTCTTCGTGCACGGCTTCAACACCAGCTTCGAGCACGCGCTCTACCGCACGGCGCAGATCGCCTACGACATCAAGTTCGATGGCGCGCCGTTCCTTTACAGCTGGCCCTCAAAGGGCGCACTCAGCACGTCGGACTATTCCTATGACCGTGAGAGCTCTGGTGCGGCGGAGCCGTACCTACGCCAGTTCCTCGACATTGTCGCGCGCGAGACGGGCGCGACCTCGGTCAGCATCATCGCCCACAGCATGGGCAGCCAGCTGCTGCTGCCGGTCCTGCGCGATCTCAAGTACGGCCCGCCTCCGGGCATTGCCATATCGCAGGTGATCCTGGCGGCACCCGATGTGGATCGGGACGCCTTCGAGAACATCGCCGCTGAAATCCGGGGGGTGAGCCGGGGCGTCACCATGCTCGCCGCCAGCAATGACCGTGCGCTTGAGATTTCGCGCCGGTTCTGGGGCGGCGTGCCCAGGGCTGGCGACGTACCCACCGGCGGGCCGATCGTCACCGAGGGGGTCGACACCATCGACGTAACCGCGGTCTCGACGCTCCTCTTTGCGCTCAACCACTCGGGCTATGCGGAGCGCAGCGCCTTGCTCAGCGACATCCAGCAGCTTATCCAGACCGGCGTGCGCCCGCCCGACAAGCGCGTTCCGACGCTGGAGAGCGTCGCCACGGCCCGCGGGCAGTACTGGCGCTATCCCAAGCAGTGAACGCACCGCGAGCCCGGCTGCGCAAGCCGGGCTGGGACTCGGGTGGGCCGGGCATCTGCGTTCAAAGCAGGTCGGCAACCGCGTCGCGATACTGCCGCATCGCCGTCATGTGGTCGGCCACCGTGCGTCCGGCGATGCGCTTGTGCGGCCCTCGGGCGTACGTGCTGTTGAGGGTGACGTGCGTGACGCCGCCGTTCTTCCACGCGAGGAACTGTTTGCGCCAGTCGTCCGGTCCGCCTTCGGCCGTGGACACCCAAACCTCCAGGCCGATCGATTTGGGATCGCGCCCGGCTTCCTTGACATAGCCGCGCAATTTCTCGAACTCCGCGTTGGCGACTGGACCCGCCGGATGCGCCAGCATGATCCAACCGTCACCCCACCTGGCGATGCGCCGTAGCGTCACGTCCTCGTGCCCGCCGAACCACAGCGGAATTCTCTGCCGTGTCGGGAGCGGGTTTATGCCGGCGTCCTCGATCTTGTGCCACTGACCCTTGAAGGTGACGTGCGGCTCGGCCCACAGCGCGCGCAGGACCTGGACCTGCTCCTCCTGTCGCTTGCCGCGGTTGTGGAAGTCCTCGTTGAGGCCGACATACTCCACGGGGTTCCAGCCCACGCCGATGCCGAAGCGGAACCGCCCGCCGGAGAGCACGTCGAGGGACGCCGCTTGCTTGGCGATGAGCGCGGTTTGCCGCTGCGGCAGGATCATGACCTGGGTCGAGAACTCGATTGCCTTGGTGCAGGCGCTCAGGAACCCGAACATGACGAACGGATCGTGGAAGAAGTCCTTCGACGTGTTGCGTTGACCCCAGTCGGGGCGGCTCGCGACATTGACGCCGAGCACGTGATCGGGCGCCCCCAGATGATGGTATCCGAGCGCCTCCGCGGCCTGCGCAAAGTCGCGCACGGTAGCCGGATCGCCCTGGATATCGATCAGCGGCAGCGAGATGCCAAGCTTCATGGGACGTCCTCCGAGGTAGCCGCGATGAGGCGCATCGCGCCAGTATGGCCGGCGTGTGGTCGCGGCAGTCTAGCGGGAAAATCACCTCGGTTCAGCCGCTGATACCGGCGCATTCAGTTCGGGCTGCCGAGACTTGCGCTTGGCAGCCCGTAGCCGGAGCCCCGCCGCGCCCTTGCCGATGCCGCTTGGCATGGCGCAGGCGACGACATACCTATGCGGCAGGTAGGGGCGCCGATTGTGGGATCGTGCCCGCCCGTTGCTACAGAGGCGGCGGCTTCGGCGCGCACAAGCAGGTGATCCATGAAACACGTGCTCAACTCCGCAAGGCTGCTCCTGCTCGACCTCGCGTCGACGTTCGTTTTCCTCATCGTCTACCTGCTGACGCAGGACATCCTGCTCGCGGCCGCCTGCGGCATCGCGCTGGGTTTCGCCCAGATCGGCTGGCAGCTCGCCCGCAAGGCGCACATCGACACCATGCAGTGGATGAGCCTGATCCTGGTCGTGGCCTCGGGCGTCGCGACCATCATCACGCGCGACCCACGCTTCGTGATGCTCAAGCCGACCATTATCTACGCCGTCGTCGGCGCGGCGATGCTGAAACGCGGCTGGATGAACCGATACATGCCGCCGATCGCCATGGAATTGATCCCGGACGTGGTCGTCGTGTTTGGATTCGTCTGGTCGGGACTGATGTTCCTGTCCGCCGTGCTGAACCTGTTCGTTGCTCTCAACTTCAGCGCGCTGGGATGGGCATCGTTCATGTCGATCTACGGCCTCGTCAGCAAGCTCGTCCTGTTCCTGATTCAGGCCGCTGTCATGCGTTATATCGGCGCGCGCCGCCGGACCCAGCTCGGGCCTCCGGCGATCGCTTGAGGCATGTCGGCTGCTTCGGCGGTCCCGGCGGCGGTCGACGTGCCAGAACTGCACTCTGATTAACTAAGCATTGTCAGCTCTATTGGGCGGACGGTTGGTGTGCGCTAGCCATTTGCGTGCAGAGCAAATCGCACGGCTCTGCGCGTTGGAGGATAGTTCATGCGTGCCGCCGTTGCGTCTGCCGTACTCGCACTCAGCCTGCTTGCAGGCGCAGAATCAGCCTTGGCCCAGTGGGGGGTGCCGCCTACGCCTGCGCCGCCTTCGGTAACGCCGGGCGGCGGCGGCAGAGGCGGGCCATCCGGCGCGCCGGCACCTCTGATCGGTTTCGGGCTGCCGATAGCCGGACTGGCGGCGGCAGCGGCTTGGTTCATCCGCCGTCGCGCGCGCCAGCAGTAGCCGACGCGGAAATCCGCACCGTGCGCATGCTGGCTTGATCAACATGCCAGCAAGCACGAACGACCTGGACGGGCATGTGGCACGTATGCATGCACCGGACCTTCAAAGCGCGCCGTTAGCCGCGGGCGCCGCCGCGCGTGCAGTCTCCCGGCGGGAGCTTTTTCTCTGGGTGGCCGGCATTCTGGCCGCCAACTGCCTGTTGCGTGTCGATGGGCCCCCCGCCGGCAACGTCACCGATGCGTTGGTGCATGCCCTCACCTCGTGGAGCGTGCTGCACTACGTCGGCTGGTACGCTCTCTTTCAGCTCCTGGCCGATGCCGATCGCTCCGAACCCGCATCCTCCCTTGACATTGCGTTCTGCCTGTTTGCGACGCTGCTTCCGTTCTGTCCGCTGAAGTCGTCGGGGTGGCTGGCCGCAACTCTCACCAGCGCCTATCTCTTCGCTACGAGCGAGCGGGACAGCAAGCCGAGGGCGGCTGCCATGGTACTGATGGCGCTCGCGGTGAACGGGCTGTGGGCGCGACAGTTTTTCGATTTCTTCGCCCTGCTGCTGCTGCGCGCCGACACAAACGTCGTCGCGCTGGCCCTCTGGCTGACCCAGCCCGGTATCACCTGGCACGATACGATCATTGCCTCCGAAAGGCACAGCATTGTCGTGTACGGCCAGTGCTCCTCCTTCCACAACATATCGCTGAGCCTGCTTTGCTGGATCGCGCTCTCCAAGCTCGCGCGCACCTCGTGGGCCTTGCGGGATGCGTTGCCGGCCGCTCTCATCTGCGCGACCGTGGTGGTGTGCAACACGATCAGGCTCTACTACATGGCGCTCAGCCCTGAGCAGTACGCCTACTGGCATGCCGGTTTCGGCGCTCAGTTGTTTGCCTGGGGGATGCCGGTAATAGTCATCGGCATCGCCAGCTGGGGCGCTCTGAGGGGCGAGCATCTGAGATGAGGCGGACACTGTTGCGCGCCGTTCTCGCCGCCATCCTGCTAGCCACGGTGGTGGCGGGGTTCATGCCGGCGGAGCGGTCAGACGAGACCGGCAGGGCCCGCGCGGCGGTCGTCCAGGCCTTGCGGGCACAGGGTCTGGCCGTGCAGGAGCTGGTTCCCGCGCCACGTCCCGACGTGCCCGCGCCCGTGCTGTTCTCGGCGCCGGCTTGCGATCGCCCGCTGCAGGTGACGACCCTTAGCCTGAGCTTCCAGGAAGCCCCCCTGCTCGAGGTGTTTGTCGAGGACGGCTTTGCACGTCGCTACATCTACTTCGGCCACATCTGGCGGGCTCCCAGCCCCCTTGCGGCGCGCCTCGAATGGCTCAGGCTGCGTGTGCTCTCGATGCTCGTTCCGGGCTATGACACGCCGCCGAAGTGGGTGCTGCTGGCGGCCGAGCCGCCGGACTGCCATGCCATCGAGCGAATCGACTGGCGGCCGGTGTGGCGTCCGCTGGCCGCGCATCCGTCCGCAGCCGCTGATGTTGCGGCACTCGGGAGTGCGAATCTGGCCGCGAAATCGACGCGACCCTGAGACGCCACAGCTTCTGCACCTCTTGTGAACAAGGGCGCTCCTCGCGGGGCATCTGCTTAGGTGCCTTTGCCAGCGGCGCTTTTGAGCACTCGCCTGGTTGCACACGCACGCAACGCGCAACAAGTCGCGCAGCAGTGGCGCAATCGCCACCACATGCGCACGACCTCGGCCTAGGGCGGAATCGTCAAAAAGCGGGGGTGATTCGCATGCTCAAGATGCCGGCGCTGGCGGCTGCAACGCTGCTGATTGGAATGCAGACCGCAGCATGGTCCCAGGACGTCACACGGACGCGAGGGCAAAGAGATATTCCGGCAGCCGATTGGAGCGGGTTCTACGTCGGTCTCTCCGCCGGCGGTGCATGGGGCGCCTTCGACCTGCGCACGGATGCGGGCAGCTTCACGCCCACCTCCTACTTCACCTCGCCTGCCAACATTGCATCGATCAACCAGAACGCGTCCGGATCCCACCGCGCCAGCGCGGTGGTGCCCGGACTGCAGGTCGGCGGCAACCTGCAGACGGGGAGCCTGGTCTATGGGTTCGAGGTCGACCTCGAAGCGTTCGATCTCAAGGGCTCGCGAGGCGCCGTCAACTTCCCCTACGTCACATTTCCGGCGACCTACAGCGTGCGCGCGTCAGCCGACACCGACTGGCTGATGACGTTTCGGGGCCGCCTGGGTTGGACGCTGCACCCCGGCCTCCTCGTCTACGGCACGGGCGGATTGGCGTTGACGAGCCTCAACACATCGAATTCGTTCAGCGACACGGCGGTAAGCGCGGGCCTCGGCGGCACGAGCAACACCGACCTCAAGACCGGTTGGGTGGTCGGTGGCGGCCTGGAGTGGGCGCTGGCGCGCCACTGGAGCCTCAAGGCGGAGTACCTGCATGTCGACTTCGGGTCGGTTTCGACGGCGGGTTCGGTCCAATGCGGGCCGGCCGGGGCCTTCGTCTGCACGTTCTTCGGCGTCACGCCCAGTGCATTCACGACCTCGGCCCAACTGCAGGCGGATATCGCCCGTGTGGGTATCAACTACAGGTTCTGATGCGCCTTCGCCTTTGCGATAGGGTGCGGGGGATGGCCGGGCCGACCGTGGTAGCCCGGCATCCTCCCGTCGGGGGTGTTTGTCCCCTTCCGGACCTGGCTTGCAGGCGGCGAGCCGCAAGCTTGTTGGCGGCAACGCCGGCACTGCAACAGCGAATGCATCTGGAGAATGCTTCGGGGTCGGTGTAGCTTTCCTCGGTTGAGAGATTATCGCTCACGGGAAGCTAGCGCAGATGTCGGAGCTACGCGGCCAGTCGGTCCTGATCGTCGCAACCGAGATCACCACGCCCATTGGCGTGCTGCAGGAGCAGATAGAGCGCGCCGGCGCCGACGCGATGGTGGTGGGAGACCACCCCGAGGCGATCACCGACACCCTGCAGACCTTCGAGTTCACGGCGGCAGTCGTCAACGGCGACAACCACGAGATCGTGGCTCAACTCCAGATACCAACGGTGTTCTTCTACGACACGGATCCGCCCGAGCAGGTGCTGTCGCGCTTGCAGCGCGTGCTCAGTGCCGACCAGGATCGCTGACCCGCCGCGCCCGGCCCCGCTGATGCGGGGTGCTACATCGGCCCGCCCTTGCGATAAGGCTCCAGCGCCCCCAGAACGGCCTGCGCATTGGCCAGTCTCAGCGTCACCACGCGTCGGGACGTGTCGATCGACACATCGGCGGATTTGCTTCTCAGTCCCACCGGCTTATCGGCGTAGTTGAAGAGCAACCCTATCATTTCGCCGCCTTCGACTATGATCGCTTCGACTGCGCCCAAACGTGTGCCCGCCAAATCGAGCACCGTTGCGCCGACCAGGGCATCGCGTGTGACCAGGGTTTGCGACGCGATCAGGGCCCGAAAGAAGGTACCGACGGGAATTTCGACTCGCTTCGCAGGCGGGCCGGCTGGCTGCGGCTCCGCGATCGGTCTTTGCCGCGCTCGCAGCTCTTCCAATCGTGCGCGTGCCAGCGCACCATAGACTGTGTCGCCAAACTGCTTGATGAAGGCTTCCAGAACAGGCGGGCTGCTCGATTCTCTCACTGCGGCCCACGCGCGCTCCGCCTCCGATGTCGAGGGTTGGGCAGGAGCCGGCGGTGCTGATGGCGTGCGCGTCTCCAAACCCGCCAGATAGACATCGCCCATGGCATTGAAGCCGAGGTAGGGCTCCTGGTTGATGGCGGCGCGCACCCGCCGCTGTACCACGCGAAACATGACCACGGCTTCGACGCCGGGCTTGACGATCTCTTCGGCCAAAGCCTGCGCGTAGGGGCCGGCGCTGTTGCCCACGTCGGAGGCCAGCTCACCTTCGGCGGTCGCGTAGGCGATCAGCATGCCGCTCTCCTGGGCGACGGGCACGAAGCCCTTCGATTGCACGACAGCGCGCGACCCGGCTTTGGTGAGCTTCAGCGTGTTGCGGCACGCATCGAACACCACGAAATGCGTGGCGTTGCCGGCCTCTACCTTGAGCTTGCGCGTGATCTCCGTGAGTCGCAGCGACTGGTCCCACAACTCTCCGGTCTCGGCAGTCTTCACGTCGACCGGGATCAGGTAGTTGACGGCGCCATCCGCTGCGCCGTGGCCCGAGTAATAGAAGAAGCCGACCGCGTTCGCCCCAGCCGCGCTCAATCTGCGCGCATAGGCATTGACGGCTCGCGTCATCGCCCCGAGGCTGGCATCTCTCTCGACGGCGACCTCGAAGCCCAGGCCTTTGAGCGACTTCTCCAGCAGTGCAACGTCATTGTGGGGGTTGGCGAGGCGGCCGATCTCGCCGCCATAGGCCTGGTTGCCGATGAGCAAGGCAACCCGCTTCTCCGCCTGCGCCGCTGAGGCTAGCAATATCAATCCGAGCAGGGCGATGACGATCCGCACCGTGCGACACTTCCCATCTGAGGACCCGGGCGGACTATAGAATTCCGGCCAAGGAGCGCCAAGGCGTGGCCCGCCCTAGCGGTTCCCGCTCATAGTCCGCTGACGAACATCTCGCTTTGGAAGCGCACCTCCATGCCCGGGTGCTGCTCGCCCTTCTCGCGAGTCAGCATCGGCAGTTGCTCGCTCATGTAGGTCGTCAGCTCCGTCATGCTGATGAGCCCGTTACGGTCGGTGTCGGCATCCGGTCCGAGCGCGCGCAGGAACACCTTGGTGAAGGCGCCGTTTTCCCACTCCTTGCTCTCGTAGGACGGTTTGGCCGAGCTCGACGACGTGAGCACCGTGACGTTGGCAAGCCCGGCAAGCGCCGCACGCAGCTGGCCGCCGTCCACGCTCAGAACCGACCCGTCGCTGGAGGATGCCCCGGAGTGGCAGGCATCAAGCAGCACCAGCAGCCGGCCATGCTGGCCGATCTCGGCAAACTCCCGCTTGAGCTGGTCGATGGGTATCGCCGTGTTGGAGATCTTGTCTGGGGTGCGGGCGTCCACGTCGTGCGGCAGCAGGTAGTAGCTACCGTTGATCAGGGCGCCGTGGCCCGAAAAGTGGAACACCGCGAGGTCACTGCCCCCGGAGCGGGCGGCCATGTTGCGCCGCATCGCCTGCAGGGCGTCGAGCACGTGCTCGCGGGTCGCCTCTTTGTTGGTGATCTGCTGATCGAGCACCTGGGCATAGAGGCCTGATTGCGTGTTGATCAGCGCCGAGATCACGTCGATGGCGTCCTTGTGGGCAAAGGTGAGCCGCAGGTGGGCGGCATTCTGGTCGTACTCGCTGACCCCGACGCTCACCACATGCAGCCGCGCGCCGGGTGCGAGCTTGGAGTTGGTGCGCTGCTGGACTTCGCGGGCGGCCCGCTTCATGTCATCGAGGCCGAGAGCACGCGCGGTCTCCATCTCCTGCAGCACGAGAGCCAGCGCCTCGGGCCGACGCAGGTTCTTGAACTCGGAGACGGGGTAGGCGTCGGCGGCCTGGTCCCAGCCCCGGTTCACATGCCACTTGAGAACGCTGTAAGCGCCCGGCGTGGCGCCGTAGAAGCCTTCCGGCGTCCAGGCCACCCAGTTGGTTTTGTCGGCAAGGGGGTAGAAGGCCAGCAGCTCGCGGCCGTCGTCCATGCGGTGCCAGCGGATCGTGCCATCGCCATAAGCGGCCACCACCATGCGGCCATCGCCGGTGATGTTGACCGCCCAGACAGTACCCGGCACGTCGCGGCGCCACAGCGGCTTGCCCTGCGCATCAAAGGCACGGAGAGACCACTCGCTGCCCAGCACGAAGCGATCTCCCTTGGGGTCGATAACCAGGGAGCGGGACATCTCTAACTGATTGAGCGGTAGAGCCTTGCCAGAGAGCGTTGGTGCCATCGCATTGGCCCAGCCCTGGATATCGAGTCCGGTCTGCCGGGGCGGCACCGTCAAACCGTCGGTGAATGGACCGGCGGTGAGTGTCAGCTTGGCGAGATCGAACCGCACCCGCGTCTTGCCCCATGCCTCATGTCCAAACTCCACGACCCTACCGTCGGGGGAAACAGCGAAGTTTTGCCATTGGCCGCGCGCATCGAAATTGGGCGATGGTCTGACCCACCGCGGGCTGCCCTCGGTGTTGAGGATAGCGAAATGGGGGTCTTGCGCGGCAACCAGGAGGTCGCCATCGGGCAGCGCCTTGAGCGACGTGATCGTGTTGTGGGAACCGGAGAGGAGTAACCGGTGCTGATCCGATCCGCCCCTGGTCCAGGCCACAACTGGCACAACTGGGGTGCGGCCACCATCGCCTACATTAAGTCGACCGGCGCCGTAGAGCGTACTTCCGTCGCGCGACCAAGCGATCTCTGCAATATTGCCCTTGCTTCCGATGCCCTGCACGTCCGGCGGGTCCAGCTCGCGCAGCGACTGGCCGTCGAGCAGCGCAACCGCGATGGTGTCGTAGAAGCCGACGGCCAACTGTCGGCCATCGGGACGGAACGCGACACCCATCGGTTGGCGCCCAAGCGAGGTCCTCTGCTTGAGGATCAACTTGTAGGAGGTGTCGTAGAGACGCACGTGGCCATCGAGGCTCGTTGTGGCCAGCCGGCCGTCGACCGCAAAGTCGAGACCGTAGACTGCGTCGCCGTAGTCGACATCTCTGGCGCTCTCCAGCCAATTGCTGTCCCGACCGTAGACACGGATGCCCTGCACCCCGAGACCCGCCGCGAGATACCGGCCGTCGGCCGAGAAAGTCAGGCGCTCGACTACATTCGGCAGACCGTCGATTCGCTTCACCAGCTTGCCGTCGCGGCTGAAGAGATAGATCTGCTCCTGCCGATCGGAATCGGTCCAGCGCGTCCACCCTCCCGCTGCTATCAACGTGCCGTCGGGGCTGAGGGCGACCGCATAAATCTTGCCGATGTTGCCGGCGCCCGAGGGAATGCGGATCGTGCCGGCGAGGTCCGGCTTGGGTCCGAGCTGCCATATCCGCACCGTCTTGTCTTCGGAGCCGTTGACCGCGAACTGCCCCGCCAAGTCTGTGTCCGTGCTCTTGATGACAGCCGTATGCATGCCGGGGTCGATCACAAGCACCGGCTGGTCATAGAGCGCCGAGGTGTCCTGCGCCCTGGCGCCGGCAACACCGAAGAGAGCGAGGGCGGCCGCGGCGGACAGTGCGCCGACGCAGAGCACGAAGGTTCGGATTGCATCCCTCATGACTACCCCATCAATCGAGAGCACCGGGTTTCACGATATCAATCTACTCACGGGCAAAGAAGGCGGTTTTCAGCATCGCCGGATCTACGCGACTTATCGAGCCTAACGCGTGCCGCCGGCGGTCCTACGCCGCTCCACGAATCCCGTCGGAATGCAATCAAAGGGAGCTAAGCTGGCGGCTCTCTCAGTCTCGCGATGGCGACCTTCGAAAGGCCCCGCCGCTCGAGCACGTCGTCCGAAGTTCCACGCAGATATGCACCGACCCGGCGCTCGGCCTGCTTCGTGCGCGCCGCGATGAGCGCGCCGAGGATCTTCTGAAGCCAGCTGGATGAAGGCTCGAGCGTGCTCAGCGCGCGGGCGTCGTGCGTGATGGCCATGACATCCTCCATGAAATTGGAGGCGCCAAGATGCGCGGATCTAACGACGCTGCGTGTTCCCCAGGGAACAGGGCAGAACGAATTGGATCCGTCGGCTCGTTGGGGCGGGCCCGGTCAAGACTGCCACGGCTGTGCCAGTCGAAGGGTCGGAGCCGCCTGCCGGCCTCCGTGCGCATCGCGGCTGTCTTGTCGCCGACGAAGGGTTATTGTCTTGTCGGCTGGACGTGATCCACCCCAATGAAGTGGCGACCGCGGTGGGGCATGATCTGGGCGAAGCTCCGACCGGCCTTTCCGCCTAATGCAGGAGGCAAGCGATGAAACGGAAGGCAGTGGTTGGCGGCATCGGCGCCTGTGCCATGGCGGCTGTTGCGTTCGGCAATGCGGCCGTTGCGGACCCGCTCACCCGCTCCAGCTGTTGGACCTTCAGAAACGAGGATACGGGATCCTGGCGCACATTGTGCTTCTCCGGCGCCCGCCGCGCGACGATGCGCAACCGCAACCGGGTCATCAACACCAACAGCTGGAGCAGCTGCGAATGGACCGGCGAATACCTCCAGAAAAACGAGAAGGTGACGGTGACGTTCGCGGATGGGTCCGGCCGCTGCAGCAACGGCGCTGTCTCGCCGCAGTTTAGCGTGGTCTGCAGCTTTGACGGCGAGAGCCTCGACTGCCAAGGCAGCTCCGTCGTCAATGGCAAGACGCTGGAAGTCGACCTGACGTTCAAATAGGCCGCTGCGGCCGAGGGGGAGCGCGCCTCCCCCACGGCGCACTGCCGGCGTCGCAGCGATGGGCCAGGCCTGCGTTTTGGGCGGACGGCCCTGGGGCTCCTGGCGTAATCTAAAGCGAGGAGTGCCGGCTGAGGAGTAGCGCTCATGGGAATGCTCGACCAAGTCATCCGTTCTGCACTCGGATCCAGCGCCAGCGGTGGGCAATCGGCGATCACCATGGCCCTGTTGGCGCTTTTGGCATCGCGAGCGGTGGGCGGACGCACGGGCCAGCAGACTCCAGCTGGAGACCTTGGCGGCCTAGGCGGGTTGCTCGACCGGTTTCGGGCCGGTGGCTATGAGGACATCGTCAATTCCTGGATCGGCACCGGTGCTAACAAGCCGATTTCTGCGAACGAATTGCACGGTGCTCTCGGGCGCGAGACTGTGGAGGATCTCTCGAGGCAAACCGGCATTCCGCATCACGACTTGCTTTCGCAACTCTCCGAGCTGCTGCCAAAAGTGGTCGATGGGTTGACGCCAAACGGCCAGCTTCCACCAGAGAGTGATCTCCTGCCAGGGCCCAGGGAAGAGCCGGACCAGCGGTGAAGATCTTGTCGGTGTCGAACTAACGCAGCAGCCCCCGGTTCCCAGAGGAACAGCACAAGCCCTCTTGGTGCGCCATACAACGGCGTGTCGACAATCTGGCACGCACAAATGCACGAGAGGGAAATCCAATGCTCCGGTCGAAGAATCTCATGATCGTAGTCGTCGCAGCTGTGCTCGGTGCCGCTGCGGGCTGCACGATGCTCGGTGAGTTGCCGGCGAAGGCATGGGCGAGTGTGATGGGTCCGTCCGTGCGGCCCCAGGCGACGCCGGTGCCCGCTTCGAGCGTAGGAACCGCACAAAACTTCATTCGGATCGACGGCGAGCGGAGCGAGCTGCGCGTCGGGGGAACAGACACGTCCCTCCACGCCAACAAGGATGACGTGCTCCTACGCACGCCATTCGGCAACATCACCCTTCGCTGGTAAGCGCCGGCCGCGCGTTGCAGCAGGGCACGTTAAGCTATCCCCCAACTGTAGGTTTGTCGCTGCCCCCAATTTTCGTCAGTCGATGTCTCTCACCTCCAGGCTGTGCAGGGCCAAAGGCAAGAAATATCAGGTGCTGTTCTCGACCTTCCACCATAGGCCTCCTGGTGGCCGTTCTCAGCCATCTGCAACGGCTCCAGTCTGACGGGATGTCCGCTTCCGGCGTGGAGCGCATTTGGGAGGGCTGCACTCCCTATGCGCGGTCTTCTGCATCCATGACCCGAACATGGAACCAGTCGTTATGGAGCGGCAGCGCGCGACACGTTCGCCAACATCGCTTTCTCCGCATCAGCCTCTACTCTTCGATCGCCGCCGTCGCCAGAAGTTCAAGCTTCACACCTGGACCTAGGTCTGCGACGCCGATCGCGGCTCGGGCCGGCAGGTTGACCTCATTGAAATGCTCCTTCCAGACGCGGTTGAAGGCAGGCTTGTCGGCAAGATCCGTTACGTAGATTGTGACCTGCAGCACGCGCGTGACGCTCGAGCCACCCGCTGCTAGCAATTTGGCGAGCTGACGCAGCACGTCGGCGGCTTGGCCAGCCATGTCGAGGCTGGTGTCCTCGGCAACGACGCCGCCTATGTAAAGCACGCCACCGTGCGCCACGATCTCGTGACCAAGACCTTCCCAGGGCAGCAAACGCTTGATCATGTTCACTCCAATGCATCCACATCGCGTTCAAGAGCCAGGTTCAGATGCGACGCGAAGTGAACAAGACACTTCCGATACGACCGCACCCGTAGCTGCTTGCGCACTGACCAGCACACGCCCCGCCAAGAGGCAAATGGGCCAACGGTGTCCGATTGCCGCGTTGTCGCCGGTTAGGCCGGCCACGCCTCAACCTCAACCGCGGTATCGTTGTAGCAGGCGCCCTTGGCGAGGTCGGCCTGGGCGTCAGCCGACACGAGGGCGCTGATTGTCTGTCCGGTCTCGCTGGTGGCGATCCAGGCGCCCTTCTCGGACGACACTACGCCCGGCGGCACGACGTCGCTGATGATGAGCGGCAGGATGACATTGCCAAGCTCATTCCAGATACGGACGCGCTTTGCGCTTTCGAGCCCGCGCGCCTTGGCATCGATGGGATTGACGAACAACGGGGGCGCCTCGCCGGGCTTTCCGCCGAACCCCAGCAAGGTTGACGAGATACGCTTGTCGGACGCCGGCGAGATCAGCGACAGCGGCAGCTTCGCCACCCGAGGCCGGTAAGCGGCAAGGCGCGCCTGCGGGCCCCAGCGCTCGGCGAGTGTGTCCGACACCAGCTCGACCTTGCCGGAGGGCGTCGCCGGCATCACCGTGTCGAAAAGCGCGAGCGGCCCCCATCGGGCGCGCTCATGCGCAGCGCCTCTTTCAGCGGGATCTTGCTTGGACGCACGCCTCGCAAACGCGGATGCGACCCGTCGACGGCATCGTCCATCAGTTCGCGGTCAGTCGCCATGAAGCAGGGATCATCAAAGCCGAAGCGGGAGGCCAGCCGGCGGAAGATCTCGGTATTGGGCAGCGCCTCGCCGACTGGCGGGATCGCGGCCTCGCCTCGCTGCAGCCAGTGATGGCCGTAGGCCGGATAGAGGTCGTCACACTCGAAGTGCGTGGCGGCAGGCAACACGATGTCGCAGAGTGCCATGCTCTCGGTCATCGCGATATCGATGCCGGCGAGGAACAGGTCCTCGCGCATCAGGCCCCTCAGCATGCGGTTCTGGTCTGCATGCACGACGAGAGGATTGTGATTGTAGATGAAGAGCGCGCGCAGCGGCGGGGCAATATCTTCGTCGGCCAGATGCCGGCCGATCTCCATGATGTTGAGTGTACGCGTTCCAGCCGGCAGGAGGTCCGGCCGCTGCAGCTTCGCCATCGTCTTGGGAAAGGCGTTGCCGGCTCCCAACACGATGCCGCTGGACGCATTGAGACGGCCCATCAGCGCCGGCAGGGCAATCGCCGCCCGGATGCCGCTCCCGCCATTGCGGCCACGCTCGAGGCCGTTGCCGGGCGCGATGACGAGCGGATCGGCATCGGCCATCCAGCGGGCGAGCGTGCGGATATCATCGGTCTTGACGCCGCATTCAGCGGCAACCTTGTCCAGCGGCCACTCCTCCGCCCGCGCCATGAAGGCCTCATAGCCGAGAACATGTTGGTCGATGAATGAGCCGTCATGGGCACCGATGCACTTCAGCTCTGTGGCGAGCGCGAAGGCGAGCAATACGTCCGTGCTCGGTCGCGGCGCGATGTGGAGGTCCGCCTGCTCGGCAATCTTGCTGCGCAAGGTATCGATGACAACAAGCTTGCCGCCGTTTCGCAGACTCTTGCGGATATTGCGCACGAGATGCAGATTGGCGACCGTCGCGTTATTGCCCCAGACGATTGTGAGCTTGGCCTTCTCGGTTGCCTCAGGGCCGATGCCCGGGACGAGGCCGTAAGTGCCGGCCCAGGCTTCGCTGCGCACGGCGCCGCACATGGACCGGCGATAGAGTTGGCTCGCGCCAAGCTTGTGAAAGAAGCGCAATGACATGCTGTCACCGGCGAGCATGCCGTGCGGACCGGCGTAATTGAGCGGCATCACCGCTTCCGGCCCGTGCGTGGCGATGACCTCACTCACCCGCGCATGGACGATGTCTAGTGCTTGCTCCCAAGAGATCCGCTCGAAGCGGCTTGCGCCGCGCGGGCCCACCCGCTTCAGGGGTGTCGTCAGTCGTCCCGGCCCATGGACGAAGTCGGCGGAGTGGTGCGCCACCTTGTTACAGATGACACCGTCGGTGAGCGGCAATGCATCCGACCCCCGCACCTTGGTGATGCGTCCACCGTCGACCGTTACGGTCAGGCTGCACGTATCGGGGCAGTCGAGGGTGCAGATTGCGGGTTGCTCGAGCGTTGTCATCGCGCATCCTGTTCATGGGAGAAGCAACTCTCATCAACACATAACACAGTCCGTGCCGCTGGGCAGGGGCATGCGCCCGCCACTTGCTGCACCTGGCTCAGTCGTATCGGCGCGCCCAAGCAGCAGCCCCCTGCGAAGCGAGACTTCGGGTGCGTCGATGCCGCCGGCATCCAGTGTCGAGAGATGAAACCGTGTTAAGAGGGTCGCGCGCTCCGATCGAGCTTTGCCATTCGAGCTCGCGCGCCGTACCATTGAGGCAATGAAGCTGGAGGAACCATCCATGGGCGATTGCATCGTCGTCGTTCAGTTCGATCTGCCGAAGCGCACCGAGGAGCAAGCGATAAAGGGTGGGACATCGACCGCACCCATCTATCGAGATCTCGGCAAGAAAGGACTCATTCGCAAGGACTACCTGAATGGCGAGACAGGCACTGGTGGTGTCTATCTCTGGGACAGCCGAGCGTCGGCAGAAGCCTGGTTTACCGAGAAGCGATTGGCGGAGCTGACCAAGCGCTTCGGAGCCCGGCCCCGGCTCACCTGGTACGACACCCACGTAACCGTCGACAATGTGAAGGGCGAGACGCGCGTCAACGGCAAGTCAATCGAGGTCGTCGCCTGACCAGTTCGTTGGCGTGGCCACCGGCATCTCGGACCTGAGAAAGGCCATGAAGATCTATCACGCGCCCAATACCCGTTCCGTCCGCGTTGTCTGGCTGTTCGAGGAATTGGGCCTGCCCTACGAAATCGAGCGCTTCAAGCTCGGTGACCCCAGGATGCGCGCCCCGGAATACCTCAGCGTGCACCCCATGGGGCGGGTACCGGCGCTCGTGGATGGCGAGACGACGATTGTGGAGTCGGGCGCTATTGTTGAGTACGTTCTCGCCAAATATGGGAATGGCCGCTTGGTTCCTGCGGTGTCCTCGCCGGACTTCGCCCGTTATCTGCAATGGCTGCATTATGCCGAAGGCATGATCATGCCACCGGTGAACACGATCGTGGTGGAAACAATCCTGCTCCCACCCGAGCGTCGCAATCAGGTCAATGTCGATCGCGCAGTGAAGCTGCTGTCGCGGATGCTGGCTGCGGTTGACGCCGGCCTCCAGGGCCGAGATTTTCTGGCGGGCGAGTTCAGCGGCGCGGACATCATGACCGGGCATGCCTGCACGGTCGCCCGCCGACTCGGCGCGGACGTATCCAGCAAGCGAAATGTGGCCACCTATATCGAGCGGCTGAACGGGCGACCTGCGATGCAGCGTGCCTGGGCGACCTGAACTGGCAAACCCACTCGCTCTCTGATCGCAGCATACTAAGCCGGCGATGCCTCGGCTGTCGCCCAGGTGATTGCATTGCTCAGAAGAGTCATGAACTGAGTTGATTCCCACGGGCCTCTGTACGTCGGCGCGGGCTCGCCAACCCCACCCGTGGTGCGGCCCATGCGGGAATACGGGTTGTGGCAGTGGCCGAGGGCCAAATACGTCACGGCGCCGCTACCGACCCTGCGCGTGTAGCCGAGCACCCGAGTCTTGCCGTCGGACCGCACCGAGGTATCAGTGCCGTAGAGCTTCTCGACCACCGGCCATCTGCCCGCTGTGCCGTAATCCGCCGTCAACAGGATCTGCACCGATGCAGGGGCCTGAAGCTCGATGAAGTAGGGCTCGTCCTCGACCTCAAACGACTTGGCCAACCCGCGCGTGATCGGATGCTCTGCAACGTGCACATCGACGCGGAAGCGGCATGCCGGCGGATGTGTCAGAAACATGCAGCCGAGCAGGGTATGGTGCTCGGTTTTCACAGTGCGGCGCTGCGTCAGGCCCTCGACGCGTTCGGCACGCCCGCCGCTGGTGCCGTGCAGTGCCAGCCAATGACCACCGGCCTCGAGCCAGGATTTCAATGCGCTGCACTGCTCGGTTGCCGGGTAAGGGCCGGCGACATAGGTCACAAGCAGCCGGCTCACGGGCAGCCATTTCTCAATGTCGGCGAAGTCGTTAGCGACGGAAGCCGGGATCTGCTTCTCGGCCAGCAGCGTGAGGAGCCGCAGGCGGGCATAGTCGTGGTCGTGACCGGCACTTGAGCCGGGGGGAAAGCCGCCGGCAACAAGATGAGCGCGGTGGTGGACGATGTCCGTCATGTAGTGCCATTCCCGTTCGATGCCTGATGCTATCGGCAAAAATGCTGCCGCGTCCACAGTCCCGCGGCCCCGTGGGGAATGACTATACAAAAGCAGACATTGGAGAGCGCGTAATCGGCGCTGCAGTTGGTAGCGCCGACCATGTCCGGAATTGGAGCTAGTTCGTCCGCCAGCTAGATTTCAATCTCGGGCTACGTTACAGCCTTGACCTTGCACTCTTTGAGCTTCCATCGACCGCCATCCCTGAATAGCACGCATTCCTCCCGTCTCATGTATGGCGGCATCTTCCTCTCGCCGACAGGAGGCGCCGAGATAAAAACTTCAAATGTCACGGTCGTCTCAATTCCAGAGTAGCGGGGTCTTGCGATGAAGAATCCCGTATCGAAACCCCCAGCTTTGGTGTTTGGCTCAGCCACTCCAAGCTGGCGCCAGGGACAGTCTTCCAGATAGGTCCCGCCGCCCGCACGGTCGAATTCTGGATAGAACGTGGCGTCCGGGGGCTTGGCGCCCCAACCCATCTTTTCCCTTCCGACCTCCACGATGATTTCGCAGTCGTCCATAGAGGCACGCTCCACGGGTTCCGGCATATGCGTCACGGCTTGAGAGCGAAGTTGCGATGCAGCAGCGGCATAAAAGAACGCAACGAGAAGAATGAGCGTCGCGACGCGAGGCATGAACATCACCGAGGTGAACAATGCGGGGCGCCTGCAATACAAGATTGTCTCGACCGTAGGCAACCACTGGTACGGTTGACCTTGCAGCTCGGCCGCCGCAACGGTCGATCCGAGTAGCGGATATCGGGCCCATGCGGTGCAGATAGCGATGCGAGGGCACACCTTGCGTCTGCTCTCAGGCGCTGAGCCGCATTGCCGCATCACCAGAAACCGCGGCCAATGACCCTGAGAACGGACCTTCTTGGTCCGCCGACGTTGCGGCGCATTATCTGCATGCGATAAGCAGCCGCCGCGTCACTGGATGAGGCATCGTCCGACCCATCATGGAGGGTCAGGTAGCTGCGAAGTGGGGAAAGCATGAAAGCTGTCTGGTCCCGGCTGCTCCTGGCCTTGCTAGCTGGCTTGATCTGGGCGCTTGCCGGCGAGGCAACGGCGCAGCCATCAGGTTCACGCTTCCGCGCTGATGGTCGAGATGCCGATGCCTACGGCAGGAGGGAGGGGTACCCAGCCTGCGCCAAAAGCGACTATGTCGAGAAACAGCGCTGTGCCGTGTCGGCGCATTCAGCCATTTTGAGACGCTCTTCCCCTCGCGAACCATTGCTGCCCCTAGGGTGCCAACGCGCTTGGCGCGCGCCCCGACTGAGCCGGCTATTCGCTATTCGTACCTAGCTCACAGCTCGACGGTCGTCGACGAGTATCTCGAGCGCCAGCCGATCACCGGCTTTCTGGTCGCCAAGGGTGACACGATTCTCCTTGAACGGTATCAATACGCGCGGACAGACAAGCAACGGATGACCTCGTTCTCTATGGCCAAGACGATCACTGCGCTGCTGGTTGGAATTGCCGTGAAAGACGGGGCCATTCGGTCGATCCAGGATCTGGCTGAAGTCTACGTTCCGGAGCTCAAGGGGACTGCATACGGACGGACCCCAATCGAGGCGCTCCTACAGATGTCGTCGGGGGTCGCCTTCAAGGAATCGCCCTTGGATCCGAATAGCGACAGCGCCACGCTCTATCGCTTCACCATTGGGCAGGGAGCTGGCGGAAGCCTTGCGATGCTGAAGCGATTCAACAAACGCGTCTCCCCGCCCGACCAGAGATGGTCTTATTCCTCAGCGGATACCTTGGTCTTGGGCCTGGTAGTCGCCAACTCGACGCATCGCAACCTCTCCGACTACGCACGGGAGAAGCTATGGGAGCCTTTGGGCGCCGAGGCGGACGCAAAGTGGTCATTGGACGTAACCGGCCGCGAGGTGCCTAACTCCTATTTCAACGCCACGCTCCGCGATTGGGCGCGGCTCGGATTGATGCTGGCTCATGACGGCATGTGGAACGGCAAGACCATCATTCCCAAAGAGTGGATGCTCGCCGCGACCACCATCCAGCCGGCCAACACCCACTTGAACTTCGTGCACTCCTATTGGGCTGGCTATGGCTACCAGGTGTGGCTCATTCCTGGGAACCGCCGCATGTTTGCGCTCCAAGGCTTTCGCGGCCAATTCGTGTTGGTTGATCCGGAATCCAAACTCGTGCTTGTCCAGACGGCGGTTAGGGCCGGGGACGACGAGTCGGCGGACAAGGAATTGCTCGCGATTTTTCAGGCCGCTTCGTCGCAACTCCGCTGAACACGAAGTCAACGTAGTGCAAGTCGCCCTTTGAGCCGCTGCTCGATGGAGTGATGCGCGGTCAGAAACCCACTAACTCGTCGGTGCAGATGCCTTACCTCAAGACCGCAAAGGCCCGGCTCTGGCCGCAACGGCAATGTGCTGGGCTCAGGTCACACCCAACGCAGGAGCGCCGGCCACTCCTTCTGCGACCAGTGGTTTGAGCTTACCCACCGTCAGGCATGCGGTGCCGCGCTCATGTTCTGCGCCCGAAGGGCCTCACTGGGAGAGGGCGCTGAGCCTTCGGGGATCGGGGTGAGAATGGTCTTAGACGGCACGGCTGATTTGAGAAGGACCAAGGCCGTCCGCATCGCAAGCGCATAATCGCATTCTCGACCGCTCTTACTCTCGATCAAGATGGTGCGGCCGGGAAGAAACACGGCCGCGCGCAGGCGACGCACTAGGTCGCGGCTGAGGGCATCCAGGACGCCTGGAATGGGAATGGAGGCAGAGAGTTCCGTTGCTCTGGTGGGGGGTTTCGAGAAGAGTAGGACGGTTCTGGGCAGCAAGCCGCGCTCGATGATCTGATGCAATTCCCATTGCAAACCTTTAGTCGGGGCCGCGACCAAGATAATCGTCCCTGCCTTTCCGAGCCAATCGGTGACGGTATCCTGCCAATCTTGGTCGCTTCGGTAGGCCCTTGCCGCACCAAGCTCTGGTAACCTCTCCCGAGGGTCGCCTATTGCGATGAAGGGCGTCGTTGGGTCGACTTCTTCGCTTGCTATTTCCTCTAGCCTCTTGAAGTGGAGTCGCCGGGGTAGCGGGAAGCCGAAGAACGCTGCGGCATCAAACAAGAACAGCAGATAAAGGCGGCCGGCTGACCAAAATCGCAGGTAGTCAGCCCGGTCTGCACGAAATTGGCGTAGGTATACTACTGGAGGCTTTGTGTTGTCTCGCAAGGCTCGGTCAGCTCGCCGAGAAAAAAAGCGGCGACCGAGACGCCAGCACCAAAGCGTGAGTATGACATTGAAAATAGTCCAGACTGTACTCAGGAACTCATCCTCCTCGACCACGCGAGCAATTGCGTCGGCGTTACATCCCGCGCGAGCGCAGATTAGGGCGAAGAATATGTATTGAGCAAAGGTAGAAAGAAAAACAATGGCGAGGAAGAGCAACCCAAAAAGCGGGATGCGAGCAACGAACCACAGAAATCTACGTGCAAGCGAGGACGCACTCTCTTGCGAGGTACGAGCACCTTCAAAGAGAGCAATGTCGGTGGCGTGGCGCTGCAACGTGTATGCGGCGAGACCCCCGATCAAGGGAGGAACAGCGGCGCCGGTGACGACAAGTGCGAGGGGTGCGATAAGGCCTGTGGGGAGATAAAAAACAGCCGCCACAAGTCCCGCGCACAGTGCGAAGAGAACCGTCCCGAACGTGATGAGTGCCCGTTTGGGTGTTGACCTGGAGATGGTTGAGGTGGCGGGTGGGAGCGCAACAAAGCATGCCAACGCGACCAGAAAGCAAGAATAGGAGATCCAGTCGACGCCGGACGTCACGGTGACCAACGTAGCAAATACCGCGGTGCTCACCAGAGCGGGGCCGAGGAGGATTCGCGATCCGGCGGCGGCCCAGGTCAGGTTGTGGGCGCTTGCGGCGACCGCAGTGATGTCGATGCACTCATACGTGTTGGAACTTGCCGTGTCAGCATTTTGCGGCTCAATCACGGGCGGTGCTCGGTTACGTTGCACTCGCTCTGCGAATGCTGCGAATACTGTCTCGCTCGATGACGTCGGTCTTTAGATGGCACCGGCGGGTCCCAGTAGCGCGAAGGCCGAAAGAACGATCGTCGCAAGCGACCCATGAGTCCGCGTCAGCCACCACACATATACGACCGACGGCACGACACCAAGGGCGACCGAGAATAGAAGCTCTGAGACCGAAACAGGATCGTGATCATTGTCCGCAAGCAAGAGCCGCACGACCGCTTTCATGTCTGGGAGCTGATCTTCTGGGGCGGCCTTGCCGGGGTGCCTTCTCGATCGCGAGCCACAGGCGATACGAGCCGAACCCCATCAGAAAGAACACGAGCACGCTGGGAAGCAGGCGGTAGCGAAACGGGTCGGAGGGTAAGCCGCCGCCATCTGCCTGACAGTTCCGGGCCTCGAAGTGTCCGTCCCTTGAGGCGGCGGAGCACGACGTCTGCTGGGCCGTCACTGTCGCTGAAAGCTCTTGCCGTCTGGTGCTATGCAATCCACTGAGCTAGTAGCGCCGCAACGGTTGCGCTGTCGGCTGCAAGTCCAATAGGAATACTCGACACATTTGCGTCCGTCTTGCTGACGCACTGCGGTTGCTCGGTCCAGCTGGCAGGCTCCATTTTCATATTTGTTGACCTTCCACGTTCCCACCCTTGCTGCCTTGAGATGGGAGAGGAAGCCCTCATAGGTGTACAACGGCCAACGCGTCCTGGAACAAAAGCCGTCTTCGGGTTCCCTTGCTTCCGCCTTACGCACAATCTCATCGATCAGAGGTTGCTGAGCATGCACTCTTGAGTTGCTGCACAGGAGGGCAAACAACAACCCGATGATCAGCGTCCGTATTGCCATCTTCTCCACCATCTCCCGCGCAAAGAGTACAACGGCGCTCGGCTCCATGCCAGGCACCGAAGCAAGCTGACAGGAGCCTGACGCGGAGCGTTCTGACAGCTCGCGTTCACCGACCAGTCATCTCAGCGCCGAAATATTGTCTCGCGAGGCCGTCTGGATGGTGACGCGGGCTCGCTTGAAAATGGTGGGAGCGGTGAGGGGAAGACGATGAGTAGGGGTTCGATGATCACATCGGCGCTGGCGATTTCGCTCGCAGTGCAGCCGATCTCAGATGCGTCCGCGGCTGCTTACGCCAGTCGCAATTTTGCTAATCCCCAGGCTCGCCTAGTGGTACCGACACAGGCACCGCCCAACTGGCATGGCCGGCCTGCGCCACGGCCGGGTTGGCGCGGCGGCAATCAATATCCAGGCTGGCGTGGCGGTCCAGGTTGGAGAGGAGCGGCGCCGTGGCGCGGACCTCCGGGCTGGACTGGACGTCCCTACTGGTACGGCCGGCCTTGGGCGCCTCGACCGTACTATGGGACAATCATAGCTGGCGTTGCACTCGGCACGCTGATCACGGTCGCCGCAGTTGGCTACGTTCCGCCCCGGCCGGCTCCGAACCTTTGCTGGTACTGGGCTGATCCTTACGGCAATCGCGGCTACTGGGACTACTGCAGCTAGCAAATCAACGCGCCGCGGTCGCCGAGCTTATTCCGCTTGTGATGATCGGGTGCGCGCTTGTCTTCCTTGTCGACCCGAGAGCGATCCTACTCCTGTTTCGCGGTACCTGTACTCCGTAGCCAGCCGCGGCTGGATGGTGCGGAATGCGTCTGCGGTGTGCACCCCGCAAGTCCAAAACGGGTTTGGAGAGTTCCCGTCTCTTCAAATGCATCATGGTATGACGTCGGAGCAGCCGGGGGATTGCCCGGAAGCTTGCAGATCATGTGAGCGTGGGGATACTGGTTGAAGCCGCAGGCGTATCGTCATGTAGCAGGCGGCTTCCAATTGGCGGGCGACCTCGGATGGGGCCATGCATGCAGAGCTGGTTGCGCTTATGGCTGGTTGCAACTGTCCTATTTTCCTGCGGCGGGGTGCGTGCGGAAGACTCCGTCCGCATCATGCTCGACACTGGCGGGCACGTATCGAAGATATGGAAGGTACTCGTCACACCCGATGCCAAGCAGATCGTCTCCTCCTCTGACGACAAAGTCGTTCGCATATGGGACATCGAGACCGGCAAGACGGTACGCACCATACGCGGCCAAATCGGCCTAGGTTCTGAGGGCAAGGTCTACTCCATTGCCCAATCGGCAGACGGCAAATGGCTGGCCGTCGGCGGCTGGACACATAAGGAATGCGCGGGCCGCTGCGGTGAGATAAGGCTGCACGATTTCGCCACGGGCAGGCTCGTTGGCCTTTTCAAAGGCCACCGAAACGTCGTGTTTGGCCTCGCATTCTCACCCGACAGCAAAAAGCTTGCGTCAGGGAGCAGCGACACGACGGCCGCCATTTGGGATGTGTCGAGCCAACGTCTGCTCCACATGCTCAAAGGCCACAATGCCGAGGTCTATGCCGTGAGCTTCACGCCGGACGGACAGCGCGTGGTCACCGGCAGCTTCGATAGGACGCTCAAGCTTTGGGCAGTGGCAGACGGGCAACAGATCGCAGCTATGACGGGCCACCAGGACAAGGTCTTTGCGTTGGCGGTTTCTCCAGTAGACGGCACCATCGCTTCTGGCGGCTACGACCGCACGGTCCGCCTTTGGGACGGCAGGACCGGCCAGTTCATGCGCATCCTAGCCAGCCAGAAGACGATCGTTGGCGCGATCAGCTTCAGCCCGGACGGCAAGTGGGTGCTGACTGGGACCGGCGGCACAGACGACTTCAATTGCCATGTTTGGGAGGTGGCCACGGGCGCGGAGCGCGTCACCTACGAGGGCCACGATAACATCGTGATAGCGAGCGCCATTGGCCCGAATGGCCGCACAGCCATCACAGGCGGCGGCAATAGCGGCCAGATTCATGTCTGGGATCTTCTGACGGGAAAAACGCAAAAGGTGCTTGTGGGTACGGGTGCTTCCGGTTGGGCCGTCGGCTTCTCACAGGACGGACAGCGGATCGGCTGGGGAAATCGAGGCAAGGTTGGCTGGACGATCAACGATCGCGCCGATCTAACGATGCAGTTGCGCCTTTTCGACGCCGGCAGGGGCCTCGGACAAGTCGAGCCGCTCGACCCAGAGAGCGCCAAAGCATTCGTTCGGGCGCGTGCGACCTACGGACCTCTCTCGCTCATGCATCGTACCGGTGGCGTCTATGGCTATGACGCAATACTCGACGTGGCCAGAGACGGGGGCCAGACGATCGCGACCATCACCCGTGGATCGACCGACGGCTTCGATCATCGCTCCTATTCCTTCATGCCGGACGGCCGATCTTTTGTCTCGGGTGGGCTCGGTGGTGAGCTTGCTCTCTTCGACTTGAATGGCAAGAAGCTCGGCAACTACATTGGTCACGAGGGCGATGTATGGGCCGTTACGCCCTCACCGGACGGCCGCCTGCTGGTTTCGGGCAGCCACGACCAAACCATCCGCCTTTGGAATGCAAGAACCTTCGAGTTGATCGCCACGCTGTTTCCAAGCTCCGACGGCGAATGGGTGATGTGGACGCCGCAGGGCTACTACACAGGGTCCAGGCGCGGCGGTGCGATCCTCGGCTGGCAAGTCAATAGGGGATTCGACCACGCTGCCGACTACGTCCAGGCTGAGAAACTGAAGGAACAGCTCTATAGGCCAGACATCGTTCAGCGCGCCATTGTCCTCATATCCGCCGAGCAGGCTGTGCGCGAGGCAGGTGCTACCTCTACGCTCGGTGATCTCTTGTCACGCACTCTGAGGTAAGAGCTGGCTAGCTCAGCATGTCAAAGACGCACCGTGGATCGTCCTTGGCGCCTATCGATTTCCTATTCGCGGCGGCGGCCTCTCGCACGCCCCGAGCTGGTCCTATCTAGTCTTCCGCTTGCGCGGAGGCAGATCAGACAGAATGTCTCGCCAATTGGTTTTGGCAGTGTGCCTGTCGGAACCGCTCGGTTTCGGAGTCCACTCGCTCCAGTGATCGCTGCCGCCCTTGCTCGCTCGTTTTAGGCGCCTGCGCGTTGCGCTCCGTCGCGCAAAGTGTTGGCTATCGGAACCGCTTTTTGCAGCAAGCTCTTCGAGGAATCTGCGAGCATTTCGGATCGTAGAGGATGTGGGGAAACTGGGCGTTGGCGGATGGGGAGGGATTCGAATGACGCAAAAAAAGGCTCAAATCGTTGGTTTCCACGATCGCCATCACCCAATCACTAGCCCAATCGGCTGATCGCACGGCAGCCATCCGCCGCGCCCGCAACTACATGCAGCGCGGTGTTATCGGAGAAAGAATTGCTGAGGCCTAGTGCCAAACGCCAAGACTGCTTTCATGACCTATCATTGCGTCTCCGACTTTGTCCCGCGCGCTGGTCCAGAGTTCGACATTCGTGGTACACGCCGCGGGTGGCCAGGATGCAATTGGCGCTCGCTGCATCGCCAATGTCACCGCGCCCAATCGGGATGGCGGCGACCACTGCCTAAATGGATCCTGCCAAACTTGGCGCCGATGTTTTCCACAAGAGAATGTTTACCTCCGAATTGTTCATGGGGCGCGTGACTTATCGCGCCGTTAAGAGTTCTAACGCCTGGAATTCCTTCAACCCCCAGTCAACATCACGTTGACATCCGTGCGTCACCTCGATAGCGATGCGAGCTTGGCGGGTTGTTGACTCGCGCGCCGCGCTGGATCACTCGTTGCCCCTAGATGAACCAGGGGCACGCACGTGACAGACACTGCCGACCAATTGTTGAGCCGAGCCATCGCCGAGGCGATGCGCGCTGAAATTGTGCCGGCCATTGCGGCTGCGATTGAGCAAGTCCTGGCGAGCCGCCAATCCGCGATGCAAGTCGAGTTTATCTCCGTGAGCGAAGCGCTGCGGGTGCTGCATGTTAGTAGGACCCAGCTGTATCGACTTTTCGAGCGAGGAGAGCTGTCACCCATCAAGCGCGGCCGAGCCACGCTCCTCCATCGAGACGACGTCCGCCAATTTGTAGAGCGGCTGAGGCAGGAGGGTCGGCGATGATGGGACAGATGAAGCTCGGCCCAGCGGGCGGTTTAACGCCTTTGCCACCATGAGGGCCTGAGCCCAGGACTACCGCACACCGAGTTCACAGGATCTATAGGCGCGGGCCCATGCGGTCCGGCGAGGGGAAAATCGTGCCGTCGATAACCCTTGATACCCATCACCGTCGCTTCGCGGGGCCTGAAGGAGTCCTGTGTGAGCGAGGCGCGCGCCCTGAAACCCACCCTACCCCCCAAACCAACCACCCTGGCGTGGCCGTCACTCTCCTCGAAAATGCAAGCGGCCCGGCGACCAAAATGTTCGCGTTCGACGGCGACGGAATGTTAACGCAGATGGCCCCGCAGATTTATTCCGGCCAAGCCCGCGTGATCGAGGTTGAAGGTGTCCAAGGACTGATCCGCACAATCGAGCAACTGCCGCCAAATCAAGCACTAACATACGGGGTGCCGCCAGTGCGCGAAGCGACGATATTAACGCAAGACGAGCTGCGCCGCTCCGATTGCAATGATGCCATCGCACGCACCCGCGAGCATTTCCGGTTTGCTGTGGGGCGGCCGGGCGTCCTTATGCTCGACCACGATCCGAGACCCGGATATCCGCGCCTCGATTGGCGCGAGGTCGATCAGATCCTCTGCGATTGCGTGCCTCAATGGAGGGAGGTCGAACGAGCATGGCGCCCAAGCGCGTCGGCCTACATCTATGACAGCAACGGCAAAGAACTGATCGGACGCGGCGGATGGCGATGCTACGCGATCGTGGATGATGGCTCATATATCCCGGACGTGGGTGCCTCAGTTTACCAGCGGCTCTGGGATGCTGGGCACGGCTACATCGTTGTGTCGAAATCGGGCCGAGCTCTCGACCGCTCTTTGATTGACGCAGCGGTGTGGCAACCCGAGCGTTTGGACTTCGCTGCTCCACCTGTGCTCGCTGCGGGCCTGGAACGGCGTGCCCCCCCGAGCGAGATACTCCCGGGTGAACCCATTCTGGCAGGGGCGGCGCTGGCCTGCAAACTGCCGATGTCCGATTGGCGAGCAACTTCATCCGCGCTCAAGAAGGCGCGAACTGCCGCGCACGGCCAAATAGCCGGAGCCCGCAACACGTATGTTGACGCGCGAGTAACCGAGCTCCGAGCGCGGTTCCCCCAAACCGCCGCGACGCGGCTTGCGGCTGTTGTGACCCGCGCCGTTGAGCAGCTCCATCTGGGCGGGGAGTTCCTTCTGCGGTCGGCGGACGGCGTCCGCGTCACTGTGGCGGAAATTCTCCTGGCCGCCGACGAGTGGCACGGCACGCGCTTCGCGGATCCGCTCGAACCCGACTACCGCGGTGACACACGCATCGCCTACGCGTCCTTGCGGCCAAGTGCTGGCGCCCCATTTATCTACAGCCACGCGCATGGCGGAACTCGTTACTCGCTCTCCTGCGAGAGTACAGAGATTCGACTTGTCCGTGGCGAGCAGCCGCACGCCGTTGATGCGGCTATGGATCTGTTGCGTAGTCGGGGCGAGGTTTTCGAACGTGGCAGCGAGATCGTCCGCCTCGCAGATGGCTGCATCGTACCTGCGAGCGACGAATGGTTGACCGATTATTTTGGCCGCCACGTCCGGTTCGTCGCTATCCGCGAGCGCGCTGGCGTAAACGTCGACGAACGCCGGGATGCCCCACCGTGGCTGGCAAGGCGGATCAATGCAAAGGTCGGCGAGCGCGGCTTGCGCGAACTCCGGGCAGTGATCACGGCGCCAACCATGCGGTCCGATGGTTCAGTTTTGGAAACGCCCGGCTATGACGAGGCCACCGGCCTCCTCCTGCAAGCAGGCACATGGCCGCACATTCCCGAGGACCCGAGCCATGCTGCACTGACCGAGGCTGTTACGACGCTTTGGAGACCTTTTGCCGAATTCCCTTTTGTCGATGAGACGTCGCGCTCAGTGATGCTCGCAACTCTACTCACCGCGATGGTCCGGCAATCGTTACCACTTGCGCCGGGCATCTCGTTCGATGCCCCGGATGCCGCCACGGGCAAGACCCTTCTCGGGCGATGCTTGTTGGTCCTTTGCGGGATGGCTCCAACCGTGATCCCTGAGTGCCGGGGGGACGAAGAAATCCGCAAGCGCCTCTTGTCTGCCCTAAGGGCCGGCCGACCCGGATTTCTCTTCGACAACATCCGCGGAGAATTTGGATCGGCCGCCATCGAGGCTTTGTTGACGGCCGAAAATTACTGCGACCGAGTGCTCGGAGCTTCGGAGATGATCACGTTACCCACCGCGGCCCTCGTCATCTTTTCCGGCAACAATTTCAGACCAGCTGGCGACCTATGGCGGCGCATACTGACTGCGCGGATCGATGCTAAGACGGATGCTCCCGAACGTCGGAGCTTCGCACTCGACCCTCTGGCGCATTGCCGAAAATATCGGCAGGAAATCGTGGCGGCCGGACTAACGCTTCTGCGCGGATTTGTTGCCGCAGGATCGCCGCGCTCCACGCCTGACAGCCTCGCCTCGTTTGAGGCGTGGGACAGCCGCGTGAGGCAATGCGTAATTTGGACCGGCACACAAGGGTTCATGCCAACGGGAGTGACCGTCGGCGACTCGGCCAAGGCAATCGACAACGCAAAAGCCGAGGAGCCGGAACGAAGGAAGCTCTCGGCGCTACTGGCGGCGGTGGACACGATTTTGCAGGACGGACGCTGGTGCGTTGCTGATCTTGTCAAGAAATCAGATCCGGCAGTCGGATCACTCCACGGGCGCGAGATGACGTGCAGCCCGGCTGCGATGCTTCGCGAAGCACTCGATGAAATTGCAGGTGGGCGCGGCGCAATAAATTCACGCGTGCTGGGTCGGTGGATCGAAAAGCAAGCGGATAGGCGGTGCGCTGGCCTTCGACTAGAACGCGCCGGGGGGCGAGCTGGCGTCGCATACTGGCGAGTGCGCAGGTGAATGGGGGGTTTGGGGGGTTTGAGGGGCCGCCGATGAAGAGCGTGATCAGGATCAGATACTTCACGGCCTCCTGCGGTTCGACGCCCGACAGGAGCGTGAGTAAGTCTATAACACTTGCTTCCCAAATCCCGTCCGGGGCAACCACTGCTTCACAAGGTGTTTTTCGCCCGTTCCCAAATTGGGTGCAAGAAAAACCGCATCATCTGGAACGCCGCGGACCCCAGAACAGCAGCAACGACAGTCGAACCCGATGAGGGCGGATGGGCTGAACAAGAAGTAGTCACGGTACGGTTACGGCAATGTCGCCACCGGGATGTACCCTAGTGGAACCCTCGGGTCCAGCGGGCTGAATCAGACACCGCCGCTCGTCAACTTATTTGCTGCCCTAAAGGGGGATGTCGGCTGCTTGCCGACAGGGGTAGTTGAGCCGATGCGTCGGCCGCTCGGCGAGGTGATCTACGTATTTTATCTCCCGACACCGGCCGAAATCGTCGCACTGTGGAAGTCGACCGTCAGTGGGATGGGCTGGCTGCTCGCTCTGCGCGTTCCGACAGGTTGCGGCGTCGTCAGTGGGGCTCGCACCGGGTCAAGCCGAGCGCGTGTACCAGCCGGAACAGCATCACTGCGTCCAGCGTCATACCGTTGGCGAGAGCGCATGATGAGCCGACAAAGCTGAGCCGTGCGTCCTCGCGCAAGGAGAAGATCATGTTCCGCCGTCAGATCCCCGGGTGGCTGTTTGGCCTCTTGAGCGGCTGGCTTGTTGTTGAAACCGCGTTTCTGTGGCCCCGGCTGCCGGGGCGGGTCGCGGTGCATTTCGGATTGTCGGGCGAGCCCAACGGGTGGTCGACGCCGTCTCAATTCCTCATGATGATAGCCGTGATGCTGGCTGTGCTCGGTGCGTTGTTTGTGGCATCCGGCTGGCTTGAGCACGTCCCCGATCGCTTCATTAACCTGCCGAACAAGGCGTATTGGCTCGCAGCCGATCGCCGTGGCCCGGCGCTGGCGCTCCTTCGAGATTGGCTGCGCTGGTTTCTGGTCGTCACGTTTGCCGTCTTGGTTGTGCTCATCTCGGCTGGGCTCAATGCGAATCTATCCGCCGCGCAGCATCTTCCGTGGTGCCGCAACTCATCATGATCATCTGGCTGCACCGGCGCTTCCGCACTGTAGGAGAGGCGTACGTGGTTCAATTGGTGCAGCAGCCGGAACGCTCCGTGCGGTATTTGATGGCGATGGCATTGCTTTGGCTCATTTTCGCCGCAGACCAGGTTTTCCAGCTTATCGGCCGTCAGCCGGACCATCCACTCTTCAGCGACGCGCTGTCATACCTGGCGGTGCTCCTCCTCTTCCTCGCGATTTGGCTCGCCATCACCTACCTCAGGCGAGCACTACGAACCTATCGAAACGTACTTCACCCAGTGAAGATACTTGATGAGGAGTTGCGCGATGATCCCGTGGACCGAAGAGATAACAGACATCAGCATCAGGCCGATGCAAAAGTCGTACTGAGCGCCCCCCACTGCCTTTGCGAAGTCCCGTGGCGGCACAGCTGGCGGGAAGCGCACGTGACCGCGCGTCGTCTTCGCCGCCGGCCTTACGGCCAAGGGGTGCGAGGCGAACCGGAAGCGGTGTCGGCTGTATGGGTGATTTTCGAGCTCGTGACTTGCGACTCATTTGCGCAGCACCTGACCCGCTGACCTGGCTAGGGTCAAGATCTGTCGCAAACGTTCTGAAATTCGCGACGCCGCCTGCGATGATAAAGGCGAAGGCGGCCGCTGCGGGTCGACCACCTTCGCCACCGACGGCGCGTGGAACTGCGAAACGCGCGCCATGGCGGCGTGGAGATAGGGTGCGAGGTCTTTGGGTGCATCAGGGGTGAGATGCGGCGAATGTTAGCTCGGCCGGGGCCGTTGCAGCCGGGTCGTCTTGGGCTACGACCCGGCGGTGGTGCAGATGCTCGACAGTCTGCGCCAACCTAGGCGGTCGATGGCCTGGTATCACGCGGCCGCCGCATGTTTTGCGGAGCGCGTCCAAGCCGCTGTAGAGGGGTGAAGGCGACCTTTGGAGACGCGACGGCCACCTTCGCCGTCCGATGGCGCGCGAACGCCAGGGGACCGGGACCGGCCCATAGTGCGTCCACAAAGCCGCCCCGCGCAGCGGCAGCTGTGACGGGGAAACCCAGCGCCGCTGGCGGCAGATAGACCAACAGTTTCGTCGATCGCATCATCAGTGGCGTGCCGCCACTGATAGCTCGGCCAGGGCCGTTGCGACGGGACCGGCTTGTGGCTACTCTTTCAGGTGCAGCGGTTTCTCGCGTGATGCTCTGTTCATGGCAATCCATCAAGTACGGACGATCAGGAAGGTAGTTCTTTCCCTGATCATCGGCGTCGCGCTCGTTTTGACAGCGCTTGCAGCCCTCGTCGCCAGATGGCCGGCACTTGCATTGATCATTCTACCAATCTTATTGCTCGCGTTCTTGCTATGGCGTCGCGGCAGCACCCCAGTTAAAGTTTTTCTTAGTCACAGCGGCCTAGATGGTGACCTGGCAAAGGCTTTTGGGCGCCAGATCAAACGAGAGCTGCGCGAGCGCGGTTTGACATCGGTTGTGTTCAATACATCAGAACCAGAGCATCGCTTTGCAGAGCTTGCTGCGCGCGCCAAAGATCGTCCAATTGGCGCCGATGAGGTCAAGGCCTACGAGCGCGACCTCGCGCGCTACTTGAAAGACCACATTTACTCCTCCCACTTGTACTTTCTGCTCATAACGAGGCAATCGATATCGGCCAACAGCCAATGGGTTGAGGGCGAAATCCTTATGGCTGCGGACCGCGCCAGGCAAAGTATAGCGGTGCTTTTTTATCCATTCGTCACCGACAGTTCGCTTCTCCCCCTGATACCTGTGCGTGCGAATAGATTTAATGGAGTAGACCTGTCCGATGACGCAGTGGTCAAAAAAGCATTCGACGATATAGCCTCGATCCTCAACAACCATCACGTTGACGTTCAAGCCTCATCTCCCTAGCACGATATCACTCCTCCGCCTGCCGTAACGTAGGACGCAGCGGTTTCCGCAGATGCGAGGCCGGCCGCGCTGCACTTCGGCGCCTCGGTGGAGGCGCCTCTGTGGCGTGGTCTCCCGCAAGCCTCCAGCCGCAGCATTCGGCCGGCAGCGCTTCACCGCTTGGCATCAAGAAAAGGATGGCGCTTGGCAATCGCCAGCTTGCGCAGACGTGCCGTGACAATCCGCGACACGCTGCGATCGGTCAGCCGACCTGGCGCGATGGTGCCGCCCTTGTCTATCCAGCGGAACACCGGCTCGCGCGGTTTGAGCTGCGCAATGGCGGCCCAGCGTGGCAGCGCCTCACAGGCCGTCGGCTTGTCCGGCCAGGGGATAGCGATCTGGACCGCGTCCTCTTGCGAGCCCTTGGACGTCGGGCAAGTGACAACGAGCCCGCGCTCGCTTAGCTGCACGTAACCCGATCCGAAGCCGAGCTCATGCCAATCGAGGCCGACCAACTCCGAGCAGCGCAGCGCTGCCGCCCAGCCGAGGACCGCGCGGAAGCTCAGGCGGCAACTAGAGCAGAGCGAGTGGGCGGCGATGTTAGCGCACATCGCAAACCTAAGCCGGCGTCGACGATTGCACCGTCTTGTGCCGCCACCGGCCCACCGCCGCCTGTGCGTGGCACCTTTTCGGTTCCGCCATGGCGTTCTCTGGCCTGCGGCTGGTCTAGTCCATCAAGACCTTTAGTGGCATGCCCCATTTTGGGTGGAGCGTCAGCCGCGCAATAGGAGTGGGCTCATGATCACCGACGGTTTCGAAGCGGGCGGCCTGCAAAAAGGTGGCGAGCATGACCGTGGCTTCGATGATGGCGAAGGATATGCCAATACAGATGCGAGAACCGGCACCGAACGGCAGGTACTGATAGCGCGAGATGCAGGATTCGTTCTCGGGGGCAAAACGGGTCGGGTCGAACAGATCAGGATCGCGCCAGCGCTTGCGATGGCGATGGATGGCGTAGGTCGGCATGACAATCGAGGTGCCGGCCCTTAACGCGTGGCCACCCGGCTGAGCATGGGAACCGGCGGATAGACCCGCATGCTCTCCTTCAGCACCTGCTGCGTGAGCATGAGCTTGTCGACGTGTTCCGCGATGATAGGTCTCCCACGAGCCACGCTGCCAACCTCGTTCTTGAGTGCGGACGTCCATTCGGGGGAGAGGGCGAGTAGATAGAGCGTCCAGGTCAGAGCCATGGCGGTCGTCTCATGGCCTGCGAGGTAGAACGTGAGCAGATTGTCAATGAGTTGCTCGTTGTTCATCGGCGCGCCAGTATCCGGGTCATGGGCTTGCATCAGGCGCTGCATGAGGTCGTCGGGCGCGCCGGCCGCGTCCCGGCGTGCGCGCAGCAAAGTGGCGACCTGCGAACGGAGCGTTTGGATCGCGGCTCGCATCGCCCGCCGGCCTGGCTGGGGTACCCACCTCGGCACGTTGCCTATGACATAGAGGCGATGCCAGACACCGCACTTCTGGAAACGGTCGGTTGCCGCCTCCACCGTCGTGCCAGCCCTCGCGTCGCCCGACGGCAGTAGCGTCCTGCAAATAACGTCGAAAGTGGCTCGGGTCATGTCACGTTCGATGTGCTGGCGCGAGCCGGATGGATCGCGACGCCACCGCTCGACGACCTCGCGGGCCGCGTGCACGAAAGTCGGGACAAAGGTCGCAAGCTCCTGGCGCCGAAACATCGGGGCCGAGATTTGCCTTTGCCATTTCCATTCCGATCCTTCGCTTGTGAGGATGCCGTTGCCCAGAAGCGGGGCGAGGATCTGGATCTGCAGGAGCTTGCCGAAACTCTCGTTCTCATCGAGGAGGATTGCTCTGATGAGTCCCGGTTCCGTTATCCATGCGAAGGGGATGCTTCCACCTTCGTAGGGGACAAAGTCTTCCTCGTAGACGCGCTGCGGGATGACGAGCAGGGGATTGCGGAGAAAGCGCGCCACGAAGACGAGGCGACCGAGCCGGCGGGTCGAAGGCGCAACGTGAGGCGGGACAAGGGAGGCAGAAAGCGCAGGTCTCGGTTCGTTCGACCCTTGAAGCCTGACACCGCGGCTGGTTTGGCCAACACCCTGCATAAGCCTGACCTCCTCGACAATATCCTACCGGGGTCTGGTCCACGCGCTGTTCCAGACGACACACCGATCAGACGCGGCACGTGGGCTGGACCAGCACGCAAATGATGGCTGGTGTATGTGCGCGAACCTCAGCTGTTCAAGAACCCCCCGTTTCGCAAGCGCTAGGAGCCCAACGCTAGTACCAGGCCACAAAACCGGGACCGCCCAATTTAGCCTCCGATTCTCACCGTCGATGACGACATGCCGCCTCTTCCACCTTGGGCGCAATTCCCGACCTCAGCGTCTGCAGCAAATCCGCGTGCTGTGCAGGCCAACTAGCGATGGCGAGCTCATAGCGGCTAAGTAACCGCTCCAATTTGTCGAATTGACTTTCCATGCTTCTAACGCATTGTTATGTTGTCGAAACTTCAGGGAGAGAACCATGAAGACGACCCTGTTGGCGGTGATTGCCCTACTAATTTGCGCAGGTTCGGCGGCCCTACTAGTTTCCGCAGATTCGGCGATGGCCAACAAAGGAGACATTTGCTACCTGAATGAGAAAGGCCGGAAGCTCTGCTCGGGCCGGTGTCCCTATAGTGGTACACAATGTCCCTCTCGCGAGAGAACTCGGGCGGCATGGGAAGAACGACGCTAAGGCTGTTTGCTCGTCACTGCCGGTTTGTGGCGCACGGTGGCCAACCAGTGCCGTAGGCCGCTGTGATGTGCCGATGGCGTTCACGCATTGCAATCACCATCCCGACCACGGCCATGCATGGCACGCGCATTCGTTGATTGCCGTGGCTTCGATCCTGTGGCTGCTGCTCGCCGGCTGCGCAGCCGAAGCCCAACAGACCGCGCCAGATGCGGAGCTGCGCACGAAGGGTATACAGGCGAGCGTCTTCCTCTCCGGCAGTCCGTTGCTGATCCGGATCTTCAAGGAGGAGTCGCAGCTCGAGCTCTGGTTGCAAACTCGCGACCGCTTCGAACTGTTTGCCACCTATCCCGTGTGTTTCTGGTCCGGAACGCTCGGCCCTAAGCTGCATGAAGGTGATCGACAGGCGCCCGAAGGTTTTTACTCGATCGGCCTTTCGCAACTCGTTGTCGCAGGCGCGCACGCGCGTTCGCTTGACATCGGCTTTCCCAATGCCTTCGATCGCTCGCTGGGTCGTACGGGATCGCATATTCTGCTGCATGGCGGCTGTCGATCCACTGGGTGTTTCGCTATGACAGATGCCGTCATGGACCGCATCTATGCGCTCGCCGAGCAGGCGCTGCGTACCGGACAGACCGCCGTCCCCGTGCACATCTTTCCGTTCCGCATGACAGAGACCAATCTGCAGCGGCATACCAACAGCCCCTGGCATTCCTCCTGGGCCAACCTCAAGCAAGGTTACGACGCCTTTGAAGTAACACGGCAGTCGCCCATCATCGAGGCATGCCCTGGCACGTACCGCCTCAAAGGCGAAGCCGATGATCCGCAAAGCGCTCCCTCAGCCGGGTGCACGGTGCAGACGCCTGCGATCGCTCTGGCCAAAAATCCCAGCGGCGTGCCCATCTACGCGACTACTCTCGGCTCTTTCGAGGGACGCATGCCACTGCCGCCGCGCCGACTTACCAGCTCGATGAAAACCGCTGTCACTGCGGCCACGCGGCCACGCGACAACGTCGCCGAATGCAACCGTCTGTGGAGCCGTTCGACGGGCCTCACTCAGGAGAACTGGCGAGCCATCTGCAAGAAGCTGGACTTCCAGTCCAGGCGAACGCTTCGCACGGCTCACCGGGGGTCTTGAACCTCGAAATCTGGGGTCCCTATGAAGTGCAGCGCTGGCCGTCAGAAGCGGAAATTGACGCCGAGGCGCAAGACATTGTCCGTTAAATGGTCTCGCCAGGCGTATGTATTGCCGTCGAGTGCGAGACCGCTAATGTCGACGCGGCCGAGATCGGTATGCAGGTATTCCGCCCGCAAGCTCCAATTGCGAGAGAACGCTCAATCATCTCCGGCCCACTCGCGCGGAGCGTGCTGCCAATCCTGCCTTTGGACGCGCTGCAAAGCAAAAAGAACTAGAGAGGAAGAAATCGGTTTGGCAACCACGATTCCCAGATTTCAGCGTCACAACAAACGGAAAGAGCTACCGAGGCACCTACAGCCTCAACGCCGGCGTCGTGACCGTGCTCCACACTTCTGCAGATGGAGCCATACTGAGGATGTCGAGACTTGCAGACGGGCGCAAGGCCATCGCGGTTGCACGCGCGATTTTGCATTACCTTGCCGCGTCATCCGCGTAGGTCCTGTCCCGATGCGGCGATGCGCCGTACCCATCCGGGACCGAGCCCAAAGCCTAAACCGAGATCAGCACAGCTCCGCGTGGCGACATCTCGATTGGGTCAACATTTCCACCTACGGTTCGGCGCCGCTAACCATGTGACGGCAAATCCTGCCCAACACCTGCCGCCAGGTCAGTGGGTTGCGCTTCCGCCGCCTGAGCCTGTGAGGTCTTCCAACCAGGAGACCTCCCACGAACGATGCAGCCTCATCCTCATCTGACCACCCGGGTCGAAGCCGACCAGCCAGCACTAAGGGCAAGCTCAGAGGCCCTAAGCCACCACTGCGGGTGGGCCACGTCTGGTCCATTCGTGCCAGACTACAACTGGAGCGGCGCTTACGAGACCTGGCGCTGTTCAACCTCGCAATCGATAGCAAGCTGCGCGGCTGCGATCTCGTCGCTCTCCGCGTCGACGCCGTGGCACCCAACGGCTACACTATCGATCGCGCCAACGTGCGCCAGCGGAAGACTGGTCGGCCAGTTCGCTTCGAACTGACTGAGGTCACGCGGCAGGCGGTGGACGACTACCTTCGGATCAGCGATCGAAAGCTTGGCCAATGCCTGTTCCCAGGCCGGGGCGGTCCTGATCGCCATCTGACAACGCGCCAGTATGCTCGTCTCGTTGCCCAGTGGGTCAGTAGCATTGGCCTGGACCCGCTCAAGTACGCCACGCATTCCATGCGCCGGACCAAGGCGACGCTGATCTACCGGCGCACCGGGAACTTGCGCGCGGTCCAATTGCTGCTTGGCCACACCAAAATCGAAAGCACGGTGCGGTACCTCGGGGTGGAGATCGACGACGCGCTCGCCATCGCAGAGAAGATCGAGGTCTGAACTAAGGGGGCAGAGCGGTCGTGCTCTGTCCTCCTACCCGAAGGCGAAAGTGGGCCACTATCGGCTGTGAGCTGATGCTGGAAAGAAGCTCATACCAGAGCAGGGGCCGAACGCACGTATGCGTTGCCACCGTGAATGCTGGGGATGATGTGCTCGAGCAAGCCGACTTCCTCGATATTGTGTTTGAACCACGCGCGCCCCATCGCTTCGGAGAAGACCAAACTACGAGTAACGGCATTGATGAGCCTTCCGATCAGGGGCAACGTGCTGCCAACCGTCAGGGTGGATACATATCGGGTGCCGCCCGCCACAGCTTGGAAGTCGTGATTGAGGCGGGACATTTTCAGACCCAGGTAATAACTCTCCCCGGTATACCCGGTCGCATCCAGTCGAGTCACAACATCGAGGACATCGACATAGCACTTCGGGTTCCGTCCGAAAGCCTCGACGATCCTGAACGTCGCGCCGACGCTGGCGCGCCCATCCAGCCCGGGCCGGGCGAGTTCCCAGCGAATGTGATCATGCGGGTGCCAGACGAGGTACTTGTTCACACGGGTGCCCCGTACGTCCATCTCGCCGCCGATATTGCCGAACCACCACGCGACCATCTCAGGCGTGACCCCCTTTAGGACGTCGTGCTCGATATGCATCACCATCCGTCCATGCGCATCATAGCTCAGTGAGGTCTTGGCGCTTTCGAGCCGCTTCAGGGGCCACGGTAACTCCCGCGGAGCAGGTAGTGGCAGACGGCGGAACATTGGACACCTCTGGCGTGGGCCGCATCGACAGAACTCTTAATCGTCGCTGTTCGCTTTGGCGGTGCCCGGCGTAACAGTGATGAGTTTATGAGGTCCTGCGTGGCAACGAGCGGGCGCGCCCGCGCGCCGGGCGACCACACCGAGAAATTTCATCCTCGACCTCGTGCGGCGTTGTCGCGAGTTCGCCTTCGCGCCTCTTGTCAGGCGTTTCCCAACGGCTTCCCAACGTCCCTCAGAGACCGGCTGCCCCCCGAGGATTGGCTGCCTTCATTGCTCGCTTGAATCCGCGGGGCCCAGCGCGCACCGGCAGCATTGCCGCAGCAGCCCCTAATTCGCCCAACTAGAGAAAGCGGATTGCCGGCGGTTCTTCGCGCGTAGCAAGCGGCCACACGGTTCCACAAGGGTCGCAAGAGCGCTACGCATCATCCAAAATGCGGCCTACACTGGGTGTTCACCAGCCAACGCGGAGCGGAATCAATCTCATGACGACCCGACGCGCCGCGTGCTCTTGTGGACAGCTTCACCTTACTATCGAGGGCGAACCATTGCGCGTCTCGACGTGCCATTGCCAGGAGTGTCAGCGCCGTACCGGCGCCGTCATCAGCAACCAAGCCCGCTTCCGCCGCGAGCAGATCACCTTCAATGGCACAGCGACTGCGTGGAAGCGCACGGCCGAAAGCGGCAATATGCTGACTTCCTATTTCTGTCCGACCTGTGGCGCTACTGTCTACTTGGAGAATGAATCTTTTCCAGAATTTGTCGCCGTTGCCGTAGGCAACTTCGCCGACCCAAATTTTCCGGTGCCGACCATCTCGGTGTGGGAGGAGACACGCCATCCCTGGGTCTCGTTGCCCCCCGACACCAAGCGGATGGCGAAGCAGGCGTGATCACCCCACCCATCTGAGGCCCGCTTTCGGTCACGAGCGGTTCTCGCAATGCGTCCTGACGCACGTCGGCTGAGCTCCAAGGACTTCGGCTTCGGGCCATGCGACAATGGCCATCAAAGCGAAACGGCGACCAGTTCCTCCACTAGAGGACCCCCGCCGACGGGAAATGCGATGTACTGTTTGCCGCCGGCCATGTACGTGATCGGCGAGCCAGTGGCATTCGCGGGCAGTGGAAGCGCTGCAAGCATCTCTCCCGTGGCCTTGTCGTACACCCACAGGTGCGGGTCGAAGTTGGCAAGATCGCTGACGCGGCGGCTGCTTCCCTGCGCGATCCGCGGCGAGTCGTAGTAGCCCATCTGCACGACAATCATTACGGTCTTTGTTACCAGCGCCCAGCTGCGAGCCGGGAACCCCAGGCGCTCCCACGTGCCAAGTCGCCGGGCTGTGGGAAAAATCTCGCCGCGCCCGACTGGTATGCGCCACCGATGCTCGCCGGTATTCATGTCGATGGCGACGATGCTTCCGAATGGGGGCTTGAGCAACGGCAATCCCGATGGACCCGGGAGGTAGCGAAATCCACCGATGTAATCGTACGAAGACTCGCCTGGCTCGGGTCTGCGCAGCACGACGACGAACGGCAGACGATAGGTGCCGACATACAGCATGCCCGTCTCGGGATTGATCGCAGCACCGGACCAGTTCGCTCCGCCGCCAACACCCGGGACCAGAATCGTGCCGCGCTCAGAGGGCGGTGTGTAGAGTGGACCGAATTCATATCTGGCAATGATCTGCCGCGCCTCGCTGCGCAGTTGGGGCGTCAGATCGATCAAGTCTTCCTCGCGCAAGCCCTGGATGTCGATCGGGGCAGGACGCGTAGGAAAGGGTTGCGTCTTTGCTACCTTTTCGCCCGGCATATTTGAGGTCGGCACCTCCCGTTCCTCGATCGGCCAGATTGGCTCGCCCGTAAGTCGATCGAAAACATAGACGAAGGCCTGTTTTGTGACCTGCGCTACCGCTTTGATGCGCTGGCCGTTGACCGTGATGTCGATCAAATTGGGCGCAGCCGGCGTGTCGTAGTCCCAAAGACCGTGGTGGACGAGTTGGTAGTGCCAGACCTTCTCGCCTGTTGCCGCTTCTATGCAGACAAGGCTGTCGCCATAAAGACCATCCCCTGGCCGATGCCCGCCATAGTAGTCGTTGGTCGGCGTACTGACCGGGAGATAGACGTAACCCAGTTCCTCATCCGCACTCATCGGCGCCCAAACGTTGGCGTTACCGGCCTCCCTCCAAGAGTCTTTCTCCCACGTCTCGACCCCAGGCTCGCCTGCTTGCGGGACGGTATTGAATGTCCAAAGCAGGCGTCCACTACGGACATCGAAGCCCCGCACGTCACCGGGCGGTGATGGTCGGCGGCCCCACCAGTCCCATACCGATGAGCCGACTATGATGACGTCGCGCAAGATCACCGGCGGGGATGTCATGGTGTAGTACTCGCGGTCGATCGGGCGGCGCAACCCATGCACCAGGTCCACGCGACCATTGCTGCCGAATGTCGCCACAGGCATGCCGGTCTTCGCATCGAGCGCGATCATTTGGGCAAAGGCCGTAAGAATCACCACGCGCTCGTCATCGCCACTGCGCCAGTAAGCCACGCCGCGATGCAACCAGCCGTCATTCGGTGGGATGCCGAGGCCGTTGTCGTAGACCTTGGGATCGAACACCCATTTGGTTTTGCCAGTAGCTGCATCTATTGCTGCCACCTGGGACAACGAGGTGCTGGTATAGAGAATGCCGCCGCTCATCAGCGGCGTGGATTCGTTGGCTCGCGTTGGACCAACCTGCGGATTGCTCTCCTTGATAGCGTGATCCGGTGACTTCCAGCGCCAAACGACCCGCAGATCCTTGGCGTTGCTGCGATCGATCTGATCGAGCGGTGAGTAGCGCGCTGCTGCAGAGGTGCCTGCATATGCCGGCCATTCGCCGCGCAACAGAGCAGCAGCGGAATCGGGCAGCGCACCCGGTATGACCATCTGGTGCTCGCTGGTCCCGGATTGCTGTGCGCGTCCGGAAACTGGCCACCCGACGGCTGCGCTGCCAAGAATCGTGATGAAGTCACGCCGCCTCACGGGCCCGCTCCAATCCCATCCTGACGCGACCCAGAGTATCAGATGGTCGCTCACCGCTTAAGCAATCGCGGCATCGCATCACAACCGTGCGGGCGAAGTCTGGATCAGCTTCACGAGCACGCGTCGCAGTGGCTGCGCTCGAATGTCCGCTTCACCCCTGAATCCGGAACATGTGCCGTTGGATCAAGAACTTCGGTTCAGGGCCAGGATCGGCCCTGAGCATCTGCAGCATCGGACACTGACGGCGGTCGCCGCCACGAGCCCTTTCAGTCTACCCGCGCCCTCGCTGTTTTGATTGCATCGACTCATCCGGGTCCCTGATCCGAAGGACCGTGAACACGAGCAGCGCAGCGTAAAGGACAAAACCTGCGGCAACGGCTGCGCAAAAGCCCGAAACGCCGAGACCAAACCAATACACGGCAGCGAACCCTGCACCTGCGCTGACAATCAGGCGCAGGGCATTGGCATTCATCGCCGCGATGCCGCGGCCGAAGCCTTGACTGACGAAAAACAAGCCCAGGCCCAACCCGAAGCACAGATACGCCGGTCCGACGATGCGAAGATATTGCGCGCCGATGCGCTCGACTTCAGGGTCGTTGCTGAATAGGCCCAACCAAAGGCTCGGTTGGCCGGCTATGATTAGTCCAATCGATCCGCATATGGCTGCGATCGTGATGGCGCCCGTCCAAGCGATCTGACGCGCGCGGTCATACTGCCGTGCACCCCAGTTGGTACCCACCACTGCCACGATGGCGGTACCGAAGCCGAACGCGATCGGCTGCATGATGTATTCGAGCCGGGCTCCCATGGCGTAGCCAATGGCGGCTTCGGGGCCGAACTGCCCGGCGATCCCTGTCAAGATGACAATGGATAGATTGGTGATTGCTGTGTTCACCAAGCCAGGAACGCCGACCTTGAGAATATCGGCGAACAATTCCCAGCGAGGGGCCATCCCCCGGAAGTTCAGCCGCACGATTGAGCCCGAGGAGCGCAGGTAGCCAATCATAATCAGGCTGCCGACCGCAAAGGGGATCACCAGCCCCCACCCTGCGCCTGCGGGACCAAGTGCCGGGACTGGGCCCCAGCCGAAGATCAGCAAGGGCGAGAGCACGATATGTGCGACGACGCAGCCAGCCAGTACGCCCGCGTGCAGGCTCATGTTTCCCGTGCCGCGCACGGCATTGCCGAGGAGATTAAGCACCGTGATGCAAGCCGCGCCGCCAAGCGCGACGTTCGCATAGGCGAGCGCGTCCGACAGCATTTCGCCGCGGCCGCCCATCCATCCGAAAATGAAGGGAGCAGTCAGCAACATCAGGATCGAGAAGATCAGACCTAGTGCGAGTGCCAGCAATAGAGCGTGGAAGACGAGTTCGTCGGCGCGTTGGCGCTTGCCGGCGCCGATAGCCCGTGCAATCGCAGACGTCACGCCCGCGCCCATCCCGCTGTTGGTGGTTTGCAGAACGAGCATCACGAATGGAAATGCGAGCGAGGCGCCGGCCAGCGCATTGGTGCCGATGCGGCCAAGGAAGAAGCCGTCGAAGACGATGACGCCAACGAACGCGAGCAGATTGAGTACGTTCGGTGCTGCGAGCCGCAGCAGCGTCGAAAGGATCGGGCCTTCCAGCAGCAATTTAGTTCGTGCTGCGGCAGCGGGTTTAGCGCTGGTTGCAGCCAACGATGGCGCAGGCGTGATGGCGCTCATGAGCGCTCCTCCCGCATGAGGGTGAGGGCAGCACTTGGGGCTATCAGTGGGTCGGGCGGCTGCTTCAGGAACCCGATCGCGCGTCATGCGCCACGTCGGGTGTGGCAATAGTCCTTCACGGTGCCAGTCCGCAAAGCATCATTTCTTGGGGTGATCCAAGATTTTCTCATGAGCACGGGACTGTGGTGCTGTTGTTGGGCAGCTGGTCCCGGCCGTATCCTCGCGTCACTCAACCAAAGGTCCTGCAAATGCCTCGCCGCCTACCGCCTCTGAATGCACTCAGAGCCTTTGAGGTAGCGGCTCGGAGCGAGAACTTCACACGGGCAGCAGAAGAACTCGGTGTTAGCCAGGTAGCTGTAAGCCAGCAGGTGAAGTCGCTCGAAGCAGTTCTCGGTCTTAAGCTGTTCGCACGCGACCGGAAGCGCATCGTCATCACCAGTGCGGGCAAGCAATACCTCACCGTCGTGCGCGACGCACTGGATCGGATTGCCGTGGGCACGGACCGGTTACTTCAAGGGAGGCCGTCGAGCGTATTGACAGTCAGCACCTCGCCGGACTTCGGCGCCAAGTGGCTCGTGCATCGACTTGGACGCTTTGCTGCGGCCCACCCAATGATCGACCTGCACGTCTCGACGACGACCAAGCATGTCGATCTCATCGCCGAGTATGTGGACCTTGCGATCCGCCATGGCGATGGGCATTGGCCGGGTCTCGAAGCCGTGGCCCTCTGTTCGGAAAGGCTCGTGCCGATTTGCAGCCCCAAACTACTTTCTGGTCGCAATCGCATCACGCAGGCGTCCGACCTCCTGAAACATCCGCTGCTTCGACTGGATGGCTGGGCAACATGGTCGAGGTGGTTCGAAGCGGCCGGCGTTTCAACGCCCGCTCGGCGTGGACCAGTCTTGAACCAGGCCAGCATGCTCATCGACGCCGCGGTCGACGGGCAGGGCATCGCGCTTGCGCGCACGACGCTCGCGGCATGGGATCTGCTGCATGGCCGCCTCTTCATCCCGATCAATGTGACGCTGCCGCTCGACAACACCTATTGGATCGCGTACCCGAAACTTTCGACCCTCGATCCGAAGATCGTCACTCTTCGCGAGTGGCTGCTGGCTGAGGCTGCGGACGATGAGCGCGGCCTGCGGACTATTGTCGGCGATCTTTATGCAGGCAGGAAGCGGTAGGACGATCCACTGCGCTCAACGAGGCCGATGCCCGGGAAGCAATGACGCGCTGACGGTCGGTTGCGAGCTGGTCGAGCAAGGTCTTGCGCACCGCCACGGCACGCTGTGGATCATGATGATCTGCTGCGGGCATCCACTCAGGATGCGCAAAAGAGATGACGGGGTGGGTGAGGGCATCAGCGACGACCACCAAGCTCTCGCGTCCCGTAGTAAGCTCGACACACATGTGACCAGCGGTATGGCCGGACGTGTCGGTCACACGCATGCCCGCTGCAATTTCCTGCCCCGGCTTAATGGTTTGCATCTTGCCTTTGATCGCTTCCAGATTCCGCTTGGCGCCGGCGGCGAAGTTCCGGCGGTCTTCCGGGAGGCGCGAGATTGTATCTGGGGCAAGCCAGAAATTCAGCTCAGCGGAGGAGATTAGGTAAGAAGCCTTGGGAAAAATCGGCGTGTCGTCGAAGTCATCGAGCAGCCCCCAGAGATGATCGGGATGGGCGTGTGTAAGCAGGATCTTACTGATCGAATTTTTATCGATGCTGGCCGCGTCCATGTTCTCGGCGAGCTTGCCGGCGCCGGGCATGTAATGCGGTCCAGAACCGACGTCGATGAGGATCGTCTCCGTCGCGGTGCGCACCAGCGTCACGTTGTACGGCGGCGTGATAGTCGAGGTGCCGACTCCGATAGCAGACGCAATCTCGGCCTCGTTGGCGTTGCGCGCCAGAAAACGCGTCGGAACCGTGAGATGGCCGTCGCTTAAAATAGTGATCTCGAATTCGCCGAGCTTCAGGCGATGCGGTGGAGCTGCTAGGACCGAAGTGGGGCGTAGCGCGGCAGCTCCTAGCCCCACCAGCAGCCCGCGCCTGTTCAGGGTAGAGGCCTGCTCGATCATCCAATTTTGCACGGCCACGGCTGCAGCGTAATCCCGGAGATGAGCAACAGCACGAGGACCACCACCCGGAAGGCAGCTTCATCCAGTTTGCCGTAGAGCTTTAATCCAAGCCAGGTGCCGATAGCCAAGGCGGGCACGCCAATCCAAAATAGACGCAGCGTATCGGGTGTAACGACACCAGTCCCGCCGAACCAGATCAGCGTCATGACGAACACCGCGACGACGACAGGCTGAAAGACGGCGCGCTGATCATCCTTCGACCATCGCCGAAGGCTAGCCCACACGATGACCGGAATGCCTGCCAACCCTGTGCCGCCACTGAACGCACCGCTCAGAAGCCCCACGATACTGTCAGCTATGGCACCGCCCTTGACCGCTGGCAGCGTGGGCCGCGCCAGGCTGTAGAGGCTGAAGACGATCAGCGCTGCTCCAATGAAGGTCCGCATCTGATCTGGGGAGGCCCAGGCGAGGGCGGCAGTCCCGAGTGGAATGCCGACGGCTCCGCCGAAAATGAATGGAATGAGCCGCGAGACCTGGATGGCGTGCCGGAGTTTCCAGAGCGTCGCGCCCTGAATGAGGATGGCGAAAGCGGCTATGAGCGGCGCACTTTGTCCGGGGGAGATGATGTGCAGCCAGATCGCCGACGCGATCAGACCAAAAGCGAACCCGGCGACGCCCGCCACGATGGCGCCGAGGAGGGTGGCAACGAAGAAGAGCGCGAGGTCCATGGGGATCGCCGAGGTCATGGTGAGCTTCCAAAAATAGGGAAAGGATGGGTGAATCGACGCGTCAGCCGTGACGCTCGTCGACGGCGTCGCGCGACCAGCGATAGAGCGCGTCGAACTGCGCCATCGCCGCAGAAAGTTGCGCGAGGTCATCGCGGTACATGCGCGAAAAACCTAGACAAGTTGCGAGCAAACCTGCCGATTGCGGTGTCAAATCGAGCCTGCCGGTATCGGCTCCACGGACAATGCGTGCCACGCGCAAAAGCGGCTCGTTGTCTAGACCGAACTCGTCGACCATGACATCGAAGGTCGTCTTCTCCCCTCGATCGGACCAGAACGCCCTGTCGACATCGAAGGGCGTGGCCTTCGCGTGCTCGGCAACGCCCGCAACTTCACTCGGCGGCACGAACAGGACCACGGCCCCAGGATCGATGAAGCGACGGATGAGCCACGGACAGGCCACGCGGACAACCTTTGGTCTTGCTCGCGTCACCCAGATCGTTCGTCCCTGATCGTCACGCTGGGGGATCCTCGATGCTTGGATCAGCGGCTGGCGCAGCTCGCGCCACGTGTCGTAGCCGCCTTCAAGCGTCTGTGCCTCATAGCCCTCGTGGCGAAGCCGCGCGCCGACGGTCTGGCTCGGTGTGCCACCGTTTCGGCAGACAACCACGATGGGGTTCCCAGCGTAGCGGGTGCACCAGCCCTCAACGCCGATTGAGGTGTGACGTTGGGCGGTGGGAATGACACGCGGATCGGACTCGAACTCCTGCTCAGTGCGTACGTCGACGAGCCCTGGAGCACCAGGGAGCCCGACCAGACGGGAGAGTTGCACGACGGTGATTTCGGTCGGAGAGGGCATGGCGGCGTCCACCTCGGATGAGGACAAGGACGCGATGTTTCAGCCGAGGCCTCACGGGGCAATCGCGGTCGACCCCCTGTCATCAAATGCACATCAGCACGGAGGCAAAGTCAACCCTTCGCTCGGGACACGGCCAGTTTCTTCAGCTGACGTACATCGCTGGCGGCCTCGGCAAGCAGCCAATCGCGAAAGGTGACAATTTTCGGCAGGCTCGCCGTGGCCTTTGGGCAAATGATCCAATAGGTCTTGGACAAGCGCAGCTCGTCGGCAAATGGGCGCAGCAAGCGTTTAGAAATCAGATCCGTTGCTGCCAATGTGGTGCGGGCAAGCGCGATGCCTTGACCGTCAACGGCCGCATCGATGGCCATGCTCACGCGATTGAGAACGGGACCATGGGAGAGCTCAGCCCCCGTGACCCCGGCCATCTCGAGCCACTTGGTCCAATCCTTTCGGTCATCCACATGGATCAACGGAAACTTCAGCACGTCGGCCGGCCTGGTGAGCCGATTGCGCCCGGAGAGCAGCTTCGGGCTGCAGACCGGAAATAACTGTTCCCCGCTGAGGCGCGCCACATCAAGACCCGGCCAGTTGCCATCACCGTGACGCACAGCGAGATCGACGTCCTCGCGCGCGAAGTCCACATGATGCAGCGTCGCCGACACGCGAAGATCGATGCTTGGGTACTCCTCGGCGAAACGCCCAAGCCGATTGACGAGCCACTTGGCGGCAAAGTCCGGTGATGTGCTCACGGTGAGCGCCCCGGAGCTCTGGCGTTGAAGCAGCCGTTCCGTGCCGAGCGCGATGCGGTCGAAGGCGTCACGTAGAATTGTGAGGTACTGGCTACCGGCCTCAGTGATGACGAGGCGTTGGCGCTCGCGATTGAAGAGCTTGACGCCAAGCTCCTCTTCCAACGCCTTGACCTGATGGCTGACCGCGCCTTGGGTGACGAACAGCTCCTCGGCCGCGCGCGTGAAGCTTTCATGGCGAGCAGCGGCCTCGAAGGCTTTCAGCGCATTAAGAGGAGGGAGACGGCGCATGGAAGTCATCTCATGAGAAAAACTCAGTCAGGGTAGAGAAACGATGCTTTGCGGGCAACCTGCTTCTGGTTCTATTGGTCAGCTCCGTCGCGAATGCTCACACGAGCAACGCCTAATCCGGAGCAATCCCAATGTCCCTTCAACTTGTCCAAGAAGCGACCCCAACGGTCCGATCTCCGGGGGATGCCATCGTCGGGGTACGCAGGTCAGCGTTGAGCGCGTGCCTCAATACGGTCGGCGCCTGGATCGTCCGCAGCGCTCAGAGGAAAGCGCTGCGCGAACTCGCCGAGGATGGGCGACTGCTAGGCGACATCGGCCTCACCTCCGAGCAAGCATTGCACGAAGCCGATAAGCCGTTCTGGCGTCGGTAATTCTCGTCTTCTCAATGCTCCACCACGCAAGGAAAACACGATGTCCGATCTCATCGTTTACGGCTTCCCCCGCAGCACCTTCGTCAACATTGTGCGCATGGTCCTGACCCACAAAGACGTGGCCTATGAGTTCCATGATCTCGAGCCGGAGATGGGCAAGCCAAGCCACCTGGCAATGCATCCCTTCAATCGCGTGCCGATCGTGCGGCACGGTGATTTCACGCTCTACGAGACCAGCGCCATCGTCACCTATCTCGACGAGACATTTCCACGCCTGCCCCTGCAGCCCAGGGACATCCCCGGGCGGGCGCGCATGGATCAATGGATCAGCATGATCAATTCCTACTACTACCCGTACATGATCTATCACGTGACGCACGAGCGCCTTGTCTTCCCGGAACTCGGCATAGCATCGGATGAGAAGGTAGTTGCGCACGCGCTTCCGAAAGTAGAGCTCGGCCTGCAGGTGGTGGAGCGGGAGCTTGCGGATGGCCGCCGCTACCTTCTCGGTCCCGAGCTCACACTTGCCGATTTCTAACTCCTGCCCAGCACGTTTGCGCTTAGCCTCACCGACGAGGGCAAGCGGATGTACCCGAAGTACCCCTTGTTCTCTGGCTGGCGCGAGCGGATGGAAACCCTGCCGACTGTCAAGACGTTGCGCGCGTCGCTACCACCGCGTGCTCCTATAGAGCACGCGCGCGAATGGGCCATCTCGCATCGGCCAAAATACTGAGGGGGCAGGACCATGCCGGGAACACCTGTGGTGTTGCTGTCGGGCGCGGATCTGCACCGGCTTCTTCGGCCCGAGACCACAATTAGAGCTCTGCGCGAGACCTACTCAGCCCTTGCCAGCAATCGCGGCGACCAGGGCCGTTCGGTAGGTTTCGCGGTGGAAGGCGGGTCCATTCACGTCAAATCCGGCCTGCTGCCCGGCGACCATCTAGCCTTTGCCTCGAAGGTCAATGTCAATTTGCCTGACAATCCAAAGCTGCGCGGCCTTCCGACGATCCAGGGCATCGTTGTTGTCTCGGATGCCAAGGACGGTCGGCCATTGGCCGTCATGGACTCCATCGCGCTCACTGGCATCCGCACGGCCGCCACCGCGGCCCTCGCCGCGCAATACGGGGCGCACAGGGATTCCAAGCGCGCAGCCATCATCGGCTGCGGAGCGCAGGCCAGATTTCAGCTCGAAGCTATGCGCTCGGCCTTCGCGCTCAAGGCCGTGCGCGTTTTTGATGTCGACACCGCCCGAGCTGAAGCTTTTGCCGATGCCTATTCGACATCCGACTGCCCCATCACACCCGAACCGAGCGTCGGTGTTGCCGTGGCGGGCGCGGACATCTGCATCACCTGCACGACGTCCAAAGTGCCCGTCCTTATGGACGACCAGGACCTGACCGGTTGTTTCGTCGCAGCCGTGGGAGCCGATAATCCGGAAAAGCACGAGATTGCGCCGGGCCTCATGCATCGGGCGCGCATCCTGGTGGACGATTTGGAGGCTTGCGCGTCCGGCGGAGACCTGAACCGCGCATTGCGGTCGGGCGTGATCTCCAAAGATCGCGTGCACGCCGATCTTGCCGAGCTTGCATCAGGCCGAAAGCAAGGTCGGTCGGGGGCCGATGAGTTGGTGATCTTCGATTCCAGCGGCAGTGGTGTGCAGGACGTAGCTGCCGCATGGGCTGCCTATCAGGAGGCCGTTCGAATAGGAGTGGGCCTGCGCTTCGAGTTGTCTAGCAATGGAGCGCGAGCATGAGCAACGACCATCACGAGGGCGCGATCGAAGTGACACGCTCTTGCCACTGCATGGCGTCCATGGCATCAAGAAGCCTCGGGGTCATTCGCGATTGCCCCGCGAGGCTGCGGCCGAAATATCGCGTCCATGCACCCGAATAGGGGGGGACGCTATGCCCGCATCCACTCTGATCTCAACTCATCAATTCTCCAAGCTAATCGGTCTGCCGAATAGTCCGGCAATCGTTGATGTGCGCATCGACGAAGACTACCGCAGCGATTCCAGGCTGCTGCCCTGCTCGCAGCGCCGGGACTATCGTGCAATCGCCAGCTGGGCGCCGAACTATCGGGGCCAGAGTGTCGTCGTCGTTTGCCAGCGCGGACAGAAGTTGAGCGAAGGCACCGCGGCCTGGCTGCGCCACGACGGTATCGAAGCTCAGACTCTTGAAGGCGGGTTCGAGGCTTGGAAGAAGGCCAACGAGCCTCTGGTTCGCACCGACAAGCTGCCGCAGCACGATGACAAGGGGCGCACGGTCTGGGTGACACGCACCCGACCCAAGGTTGATCGCATCGCGTGCCCCTGGCTGATCCGGCGCTTTATCGACCCCCGCGCTGTCTTCCTCTTTGTCTTGCCGACGGAGGTAACAGCCGTTGCCGAGCGCTTCAATGCGACGCCCTTCGACATCGACGACGTGTTCTGGAGCCACCGCGGCGATACCTGCACCTTCGACACTATGATCGAGGAATTCGGCCTCAAGACTCCTCCGTTGCTGCAGCTCGCCAAGATCGTGCGCGGCGCCGACACCGGACGACCTGACTTGACCCCACAATCAGCAGGTCTGCTTGCCGCGTCGCTCGGCTACTCGCGCATGTATCGGGATGACCTCCGACAGCTCGAAGCCGCCATGGGCTTCTACGACGCCATGTATCGCTGGTGCCGCGACGCGACAGCCGAGACCCACAACTGGCCGAGCAACAAGCCGGGAGCTTGAGGTGAACGACGCTGCCGCGACCCGCATATCGACCCGGCCTCAGCAGACGCCTTCTCACGGGGTCTCGTTGCGCGAGGCGTTCTGGACGTGGATGCGGGTTGCGGGGCTGAGCTTCGGTGGCCCTGCCGGCCAGATTGCAGTCATGCACCGCATCCTCGTCGAGGAGAAGCGATGGGTCTCCGAGGAGCGGTTTCTACACGCGCTCAACTACTGCATGCTGCTGCCCGGTCCCGAGGCTCAACAGCTTGCGACGTACATCGGCTGGCTGATGCACCGCACTCTCGGCGGCATCATCGCGGGTGGATTGTTCATTGTGCCCGGCATCGTCGCCATCATGGCACTGAGCTACATCTACGCTGGCTGGGGCAACGTTCCGATCGTCGTCGCCCTGTTCTTCGGCCTCAAGGCGGCGGTGCTGGCGATCGTGATTGAGGCCGTGGTCCGTATCGGCAAGCGTGCACTAAAAAACCAGGTCCTGATCGGGTTAGCCGCGGCGGCGTTCGTCGGCATCTTTTTCCTCGATGTGCCCTTCCCGGTCATCGTCTTCGGCGCGGGGCTCATCGGCTTTGTCGGCGGCAGCATGGGGCTCGCCGCTTTCCAGGGCGGCAGCGGCCACGGGCCGGCGAAGGCGAAAGGCTCAGAAGCGGTCGTGGACAGCCTGCTGGGCGAGCAATTGCCGGAGCACGCCAAACCAAGCGTCGCGCGCTCGCTCAAAGTCTCGGCCGTTTGGCTGGCGTTGTGGCTCATCCCCGTAGCTGCGCTGCTGTGGGTTTTCGGTAGCGACAACGTCTTCAGCCAGATTGCTATCTTCTTCAGCAAGATGGCGCTGGTGACGTTTGGCGGAGCCTACGCGGTCCTCGCCTATGTCGCGCAGCAAGCGGTCGAGCACTACCATTGGCTCAAGCCCGGCGAGATGCTCGATGGCCTCGGCATGGCCGAGACCACGCCGGGGCCGCTGATCATGGTGCTCCAATTCGTGGGCTTCATGGCGGCATTCCGCGATCCGGGCAGCCTGTCGCCGATGATGGCGGGGACACTCGGCGGGTTACTCGCGACGTGGGTGACCTTCACACCATGCTTTCTTTGGATCTTCCTCGGTGCACCGTTCGTCGAACAGTTGCGCGGCAACAAGGCGCTGAGTGCTGCGCTGTCGGCCATCACCGCCGCCGTAGTTGGCGTCATCCTTAATCTCGCCGTCTGGTTTGCCATCCACACGATGTTCCGTCAGACGACACCGGTACGTGCCTTTCCGATCTCGTTCGATGCGCCTGTGCTCGCAAGTATCGACATCTGGGCGCTTGTGCTCTCGGTCGCCGCCGCCCTCGCTATGTTCCGCTTCGAGGTCGCCATGATTCCAACGCTTGCCGCCTGCTGTGCTGCGGGCATTGCCCTCTACCTTGTGGGAGCCGTCGGGTAACGGAGGTTCAGATGCCTTACGCCATGAAGCCGCTGGGTTGCGATCCGCAGCACGTCAAGGGCATGACCGAGAAGCTGATCGTCAGCCACTACGAGAACAACTACGGGGGCGCCGTGAAGCGCCTCAATTTCATCGCCGAGCAGCTTGCGGGCGTCGACTTCAATACTGCCCCCAACTACCTGATCAACGGCCTCAAGAGGGAAGAGCTGATCGCCACCAACTCGATGGTCCTGCACGAGCTGTTCTTCGATGGCCTGGGCGATGAGAGTGCGCCGGGCAAGGATCTGACGGCGGCTCTGACGCGCGATTTCGGCTCGGTAGCGCGCTGGCGCAGCGAGTTCATTGCCATGGGCAAGGCGCTCGGCGGCGGTTCCGGTTGGGTGCTGCTGTCGTGGTCGCCGCGCGATAAGCGGCTGGTGAATCAGTGGGCTGCCGATCACTGCCACACCCTGGCGGGTGGTCAGCCGATCCTGGCGCTCGATATGTACGAGCACTCCTACCACATCGACTACGGCGCCAAGGCCGCGACCTACGTCGACACGTTCATGACGGCGATCCGCTGGGGCAATGCCGACAAGCTATTGGCGAGCTACGCCAATTCTGCATGAACCCACGAACTCTGGGGAAGCGTTCGCGTTTGATGGAGGGGAGCAGAAGGACCGCTGAGCCGCGGTTTTAGCAAGAGGAGGTCCACATGCGACCCTACATCTTGTCCGCCGTCTTCCTTGGAGCGCTGGCGCTGTCGGCTGGCCAGCAAGATGCCCCGGCCCAAGGCATCGATCTCGACACTGCCGCAATTGAACAAGCGACGGGACTGAAGGGCCAGCTCATCGCTGAAGAGAAGGTGTTCAAGGTCAGCAAACCGCGCACCGACGTGAAGATCGCGGTCGACCAGTGGACGATGCCCCCGTTCATGGGTCTTGGCTCCTGGGCTGCTTTCACACCCGCTGATGGCGGCGCGATGCTTATGGGCGACACGGTGGTATTCGAGGACGAAGTCAACCCTGCGATAAGCGCGGCGTTTGATGCCGGCCTCGAAGTGACGGCGCTCCACAACCATTTCTTCTTCGATGAACCGAAGGTGTTTTTCATGCACATCGGCGGCCACGGCGACGCAAAGGCGCTCGCTGCGGGGGTGAGGAAGGTCTACGACAAGATCGCCGAAATCCGCGCCGCCAACCCAGCCCCTGCCAGGTCTTTCGCTGGCTCGATCGCCTCGCCCAACTCGATTACCAGCGCTCCATTGGAAGCGGCGCTCGGGGTCAAAGGACAGTCCAACCAAGGCATGTTCAAGATCGTTGTCGGTCGTACGGCGACGATGCATGGCGTGTCCGTGGCCAAAGAGATGGGCATCAACACATGGGCATTATTCGGCGGCAGCGATGACGCGGCCGTTGTCGACGGCGACTTCGCCATGCTGGAGAACGAGCTCCAGCCAGTCCTGCGCGCCATGCGCAAGGAAGGGATCAACATCGTCGCCATTCACCAGCACATGAGCCACGAACATCCGCACTACCTGTTCCTGCACTACTGGGGCAACGGCAAAGCCACCAATCTCGCGCAATCACTGAAACGAATCCTCGACGCGCAGGCGGCGGTGAAATCATGAGCAGGCGCGTCTTTGCGGCAATGATCGCAGCACTAATTGTGGGGTCGCCATGGCGTCACCGTTAACTGCTGAGACTGCAAACTTCAAAACTGACGCTGTTGGCGATCCGCCGCGAGGCTGGCTCCTGACCAAGACCGGAAGGGGCGCACCTAAGTGGACCGTTGAGCGCGACGGGGGTGCAGCGGTCCTAAGGCAATCGGGTAAGGCCACCTACCCGGTGGCCTTGAAAGAGGGGACGAACATCCGCGATGGATTCGCCGAGGTGAAGTTTAAGCCCATCTCGGGTTCCGAGGATCGAGCCGGCGGCATCGTCTGGCGATCAAAGGACGCGAACAACTACTACGTCGTCCGTGCCAACGCGCTTGAAGACAACGTCGTCCTCTACAAGACCGTCAATGGGGTTCGCAGCTCGCTCGACCTCGTCGGCCAGAAAGGCGGTTACGGCGTCAAGACCGCCGTGCCCGCCAACCAATGGCACACCCTGCGCATCGAATTCGCCGGCTCCCGCTTCAACGTCGTCTTCGACGGTAAGCCGCTGTTCGCGGTCGAGGATGCGACTTTCTCGGAAGCCGGCATGGTCGGGCTTTGGACCAAGGCCGACAGCGTCACACTATTCAGCGGATTCACCTACGGCGAGCGCCGTTAGAGCTCAGCGTTCCGCCATGACTGCCAGAATGACTTGGAGTGTTTGATCAATGCGAAGCCTCAGTAGGCGCAGTTCAACGTTTCGAGTAGCGATCGTCTTTCCGGCCGATCCAGAACAGCGACAGAAAACACGGCTAGAGGACTCGCGCTTTGCTCGGACGGCTGCCGCGCTTGCCGAAAAGGGCATTGCAGTCGAGGGCGCACCCTATGTCGCCGACGATGTTGTAGGGCTGCGCGAGCAGCTCAAGCGTGTCGATGGCGTGCTGGTCTGGATCAATCCGATCGTCGAGGGCCGCGACAGGACGGACTTGAACAAGGTATTGGCCGACGTCGCAGCCTCTGGCGTGTTTGTAAGCACCCATCCCGACGTGATCGCGAAGATGGGCACCAAGGACATCCTCTTTCGCACGCGGGGTATGGGATGGGGCTGCGACACACGCCACTATCCGACATTGGCAGCGATGCAGAAGGAATTGCCGGAGAGCCTGGCAAGCGGCGAGGCGCGTGTTCTGAAGCGGGCGCGCGGACATAGCGGCGACGGCGTCTGGAAGGTCGAGCTTGCAGATCGCGCGGGCATGGGATCCGCCTCTGCCGTATCTTCGCACACAAGTGTGCGGGTCCGGCACGCCAAGCGCGGTAGTGTCGAGACAGCGATCTCGCTTGCAGCGTTTATTTCGCAATGCGAACCCTACTTCGCGGCTGGCGACGGAATGATCGACCAGATCTACCAGCGGCGGCTTCGCGACGGCATGGTGCGCTGCTATCTGGTACGGGATCGCGTGGCAGGTTTCGGCGAGCAGCTCATAAATGCTCTTTATCCGGCCGAGCCGGGCGCTCCTGCGGACTCCGCACCCCAGCCCGGCCCTCGTCTCTACTACCCGCCTACAAGGGCGGACTTCCAACGTCTCAAGGACAAGCTGGAACAAGAGTGGCTTGGTCAGCTTTGCGCCATCGTCGGGGTAGAAAAGATGCAATTGCCAATCCTGTGGGATGCCGATTTTCTCTTCGGCGAGAAGGACGCGAGCGGGGCGGATGCCTACGTCCTTTGTGAGATCAACGTCAGCTCGGTCTACCCGTTTCCTGATGACGCGCTCGGCCCTCTGGCCGCCGAAACTTTGGCGCAACTCGAGCGACGGCATTGAACATACAGGTACGCACAGGGCCGCAGCTCTCGGGTCACGATGTCCCGGCTTTACGGATCGAACGACTTGCGACCGAATTGATCGGCCCAATCAGCTTCGACATTGCCGCGGGCGAATGTCTGGCCCTGATGGGAGCTTCGGGTGCGGGCAAATCACTCTTGCTTAGGGCGATCGTCGATCTCGATCCCAGTACCGGAAATATCAAGCTCGGAGCGCAGACGCGCGCTGATATGCCGGCCAGCGAGTGGCGCAAGCGCGTCGCGCTCGTCCCTGCCGAATCCGGATGGTGGGCCGATCGCGTTCGCGACCACTTCCCCCCAAATGTCGACGCGACGAAGCTGCTCGCTAGATTGGGCCTCGGCGATGCCCTCGAATGGGATATCGCTCGCCTTTCGTCGGGAGAGCGCCAGCGACTTGCCATCGCCCGCGCCCTTTGCTGCGAGCCGCACGCCCTACTCCTCGACGAGCCCACAGCATCGCTCGACGAGCATGCGACCGGGCTTATCGAGGACCACATTCGGGAGTGCTGCGGGGAAGGAATGGCCGTGCTGCTGGTGACGCACGACCGCAAGCAGGCCGAGCGCATGGCAAAGCGGGTGCTGCGAATGAGCGACGGCAGGATCACGCCATGAATTCGTACATCCCTCTCACGCACGGAGATCTACTGCTGGCGTCGATCTTTCTGGCGATGAATGCGCTGTTCTCGATCCTCCTCAGTCTGCGGCTCGAGCGCCAGCTGATCGTATCTGCTCTGCGCATGGTTACTCAGCTCTTTCTCGTGGGCTTGGTGCTAAAGACTGTTTTCTCGCTTTCCTCTCCGTGGCTCACATTGTTAGTCGCCGCCGTCATGGTAGCGTTTGCCGGTAGGGAGATCTGGGCGCGACAGTATCGGCATCTGCGCGGTGTGTGGGGGATCGCGCTCGGCAGTACGTCCATGCTGCTCGCAGGCACGATCGTCACAGTATTTGCGCTGACCACGCAGATTCAGCCGACACCATGGTGGTCGCCGCAGTTCGCGCTGCCTTTGTTCGGAATGATCCTCGGCAACACGATGACCGGTGTCAGCCTCGGTCTTGATACGCTCCACACCGCCTTGCATCGCGAGCGCGCTGCAATAGAGGCTAGGCTGCTTCTCGGGAGCACCCGCTGGCAGGCCGTGTCGCCAGCGCACCGACAAGCTGTCCGCAGCGGCTTCACGCCGATCATCAATTCCATGGCGGCGACGGGCGTCGTCTCTCTCCCAGGGATGATGACAGGTCAGATCTTATCCGGTGTCGACCCGCAGGAGGCCGTCAAATATCAGGTCTTGATCACCCTTCTCATCGGCGGAGCCACAGGCCTGGGTGTTCTTGCCGCGACTTACGCAAGTGTTTGGAGGTTGACCGACAGTCGAGAGCGACTACGGCTTGACCGATTGGCGGCACCGCAGAATTAGGTAGGGCATGCCTATCATGCCGGCGGAGCGAGGGGACGAATGCGGAGTTGCTGCGGTGCACTTGCTCGCTTCGCCGAACGTCCCACTTGGGTCAACTACGGTCCTCGCGACCACGTCCGGCGCACGTTTGTTGAACCCCCGATACCTGCCCACGTTGTTGCACTGGCGAAATCTTCTGCCTCGGGCCAAGTACGGCCCTGAGCATGTGCAGCAAACTTGCGTGCTCAAAGGCGAGTTCTACTCGATGACCTCGTCCGCTTGGGTGAGCAGCGTTACCGGCACCGTCAAACCAAGCAACCGTGCAGTTTTCAGGTTGACGGCGGCCTCGAATTTAGTTGGCGCCTGCACTGGCAGGTTCGCCGGCTCCTCTCCTTTAAGAATGCGATCGACATAGTAAGCTGCCTGCTGGAACTGATGGGTAAAATCGATGCCGTAGGACATGAGACCACCAGCCGTGACGAAGTGACGTAATGAGTAGACTGCGGGCAAGCGGTATCGGGCTGTGAGCGCAATTATTTGATCACGATGAACGCTGGTCGTTGCATCGGGTGGAAATACCAGCCCTCCATTGGGTTTGCGCGCGAATGACTCAATGACGCGTTCTATCTGCTCGGCGGTATCGACTGGGCTTGGTACCAGCTCAATCGAAAGTGACTTGGCTAGTGGCTCCGCCGCCTGCAGGAAGTAGTCAAAGATATTTTTTGGATTGGCTATGAGGGCGACGCGCACTATTGGCGCGACTTCCCTGAGCATGGATAGCCACTTTCCAGCAATGCTTGGCTCGATACCGTGCATGCCAGTCAGATTGCCGCCCGGCCGGGCCAAGCTCTTGACGAAGCCTGCACTTACAGGATCTGCTACCCCAACGAAGACGAGCGGAATTTCCGTGCTCGCCGCTCGCAACGCGGTAACTACCTGTGGGGTATGTGCAAGTATGACATCGGGTTTGAGGGCGACAAGTTCCTGCGCGCGCGCCTGTTCCTGGTGTGCTCCAGCAGGAGCAAAGCGGATGTCGACGGTGACATTCCGACCCTCCGACCATCCAAGCTGCTCGAGTCCCTGTCGAAACGCCGTCAGACGCGCCCCAATCTCCGGATCACCCTCAGCATAGGCCACGAGCACACCGACGCGCTGGCTTCGATTCGGCTGCTGCGCCTCCGCGGCCATCGGCCAAGCCGCTGCGCCGCCGAGCAAGGTAATGAACTCCCGCCGTCTCACGCTTGTCCTCATCTGGATCACGATAGCAGACTATCAGGTGCTCTCGCGCAGGCCCTCCCTAGCAAACGCTGCGCTGCACTCTCGATGTCGGGTGGGGGTAAAGAGCAACGTCTGAACTGCGTCCACGCTTCGTCTGCTTGACCCTCGCATTGCCGACGGAGTCGCTGAGTGCCGCGAACTGGCGGTCTGGGCCACGGGCAGACCTAAGCGTCCGCAGCAAAGAGAGCTCGGGTGAGTGCAAGCAACGGCAGGCCCGAGGCCGGTTGCTCCGATGTCGACGACGCAGTAAGAGTGCTAGGGCTAAGCCAGTGGTCGGAAAGGAACTCAGCTGCTGCGCCCGTTACATCTTATCTTCGCCGTTTTGATCGCGCTGTCCTTGGCGCTCACGCCCGTGGCCTCAGCCAGGGCGGCGGTGACGATGTCCACGCACAGCGCTGCCGCATCCGCTTCAGCCGACGAAATGGCCGGCATGAGCGACTGCGCGAAGATGATGGCTCCGGCGAAGACCAACAAGAATTGCGCCTGCTGCGATGTGCCCGCCAAGGCACCCTGTCCGGACGGCGTCGCCTGCATGCTGAAGTGCGGCATGAGCGTCCCCGGCGTTCTTACTTCGGCGAGCCAAGTCTTCGCCTACGTCTCTGTCCATGAGCAGCCGGGGGACCGCGAAAAGCCTCCGGACTGTTCCTTACGTCCACCTGCTCCGCCTCCTCGAGTCTGATCCTCAGCGTGTTGTCACGCCACCGGCCCGGCTTCGAAAACCGCAGCTGAAGGCGTGACGTGTGCTGCGCTCTGTTGCGCGCAACGTTGCTGAACAAAGGATCAGACCATGACGATCAATCGATTTGCGGTCGCAGCCCTCGGGCTCGCGATCGTCGCTCAGGTCGCCGGTGCCTACGCCGGGGCCACGGACTACGAGTTCCAGCCGGTCAATGCCGACGTGAAGAACCGCAGCGGCAGCGATGTTGCGGTGCGGCTCATCGACAAGCGGACGGGCAAGCCCGTCGAAGGCGCCGTGATCTTTCGTACGCGCCTCGACATGTCTCCCGACAGCATGGGCGAGATGACGGCCAAGCACACGCCGCAGCCCTCGACCGAGCCCGGCGTCTACCGCTTCAAGGCGGATTTCACCATGGCCGGTGGCTGGGCATTCAAGCTACAGGCCAAAGTGCCCGGCGAGAGCGACACGATCGAGGGCACGGTCGTCTTCAAGGCCAAGTGAAGGCGGCCGCCATGTACACGAAGCTTGTCATTGGGGCCGCCTTGGCGGCGGCCCTGCTCCTGAGCGGCTACCGGCTCGGTGCCGGGAGTTGGCCCTCCATCTCGGCACCAAAATCCGTGACGGTCGCGGCGCAGGAGCCCGCGACCGGCCGCAAGGTGCTCTACTGGAAAGACCCCGATGGCAAACCGGATTTCTCGCCGGCGCCGAAAAAGACCGCGGACGGCCGGGATTACCTACCAGTCTTCGATGAAGATGAACCCACCCTCGCGAAATCGCAGCTGGCAAAGCCCAAGGCCAAGGGGAAAATTCTCTATTACCGCAATCCAATGGGCCTGCCCGACACCTCGCCGGTGCCGAAGAAGGACTGGATGGGGATGGACTACATCCCCGTCTATGAAGGGGAAGAGCAGGACGGCGATACCGTCAAGGTGAGCCTCGATCGCGTGCAACGCGCCGGCGTCCGCTCCGAGGTCGCGGCGCTGCGAACTCTGGTGCGCCCGGTCAAGGCGCCGGGAATCGCAAAACCCGATGAGCGCACGTTGCGCAGCGTTGTGCTGCGCGCCGATGGCTTCATCGACAAGCTCTACGTCAATGCGACTGGCACGCACGTGCGCGCCGGCGAGCCGATGTTCGTGGTGTATAGCCCGCAGGTGGTGTCCGCTCAGGTCGAATACCGGAATGCCGCGGGGGTACCCAATGAAGGTGCCATTCAGCGCCTGCGCAATTACGGCTTGCCGGAAAGTGTCATCACCCAGATCCGGGCAAGCCCCAAGCCCTTGATGCAGATAACCTGGCCTGCGCCGGTCACAGGCGTAGTGATGATGAAGAACATCGTCGAAGGCCAGATGGCGAAGGCCGGCGACGAGCTCTACCGTCTGGCTGATCTCACGAGCATCTGGGTGATCGCAGACGTGGCCGAACAGGACATCGGCCTCGTCAAGATCGGCGCGCCCGCCAAACTCAGCTTCCGCGCGTTTCCGGGCGAGGTCTTCGACGGCAAAATCACATTCATTTTGCACGAATTGGATGCGGCCACGCGCACAGCGAAGGTCCGCATCGAGGTCACGAACCCCGAGCACCGCATCAAGCACGAGATGTTCGCCGATGTGGAGATCGATGCTGGGGCAGGGGAGGCCCCGCGTCTGGCGGTACCGGTGTCGGCGGTGATGGACAGCGGCAACCGCCAGGTGGTGTTGATCGACAAAGGTGAGGGTCGCTTTCAGCCGCGCCCAGTCAAGCTCGGCCTGCGCGGCGACGGCTACGTGGCAATTCTCGACGGCCTCAAGGAAGGCGAGAAGGTCGTGGTCTCGGCCAATTTCCTGATCGACTCCGAAAGCAACCTCAAGGCGGCCCTAGCCGGCTTCGCGGCCGAACCCAAAGCAGCGCCGGAGACGAGGCCATGATCGGGCGCCTCATCCGCTGGTCCGCAAACAACCTAGCGCTGCTGCTCATTGCTGCAGTGCTGGCGATGGGTGCCGGCATCTATGCGCTGACCCAAGTCCCCCTTGACGCCATTCCGGATCTCTCGGACACGCAGGTCATCATTTACACCGAGTATTCGGGCCAGGCGCCGCAGGTAGTCGAGGACCAGGTTTCGTATCCCCTGTCGACGGCCATGCTGTCGGTGCCGCGCTCCAAGGTCGTCCGCGGGTTCTCCTTCTTCGGCGTTTCTTTCGTCTATGTAATTTTCGACGAGGGCACCGACATCTACTGGGCCCGATCGCGCGTGCTGGAATATCTATCGGCAGCAGCGCGCAACCTGCCACAGGGCGTGACGCCGACGCTCGGTCCCGATGCCACGGGTGTCGGCTGGGTCTACGAATACGCCGTGATGGCGGCGAAGCGAACTCTGGCCGAGCTGCGCAGCACCCAAGACTGGCAGGTGCGCTTTGCCATCGCCAAGGCCGAAGGCGTCGCCGAAGTCGCCAGCGTCGGCGGCTTTGTGCGACAGTATTCGGTCGTGGTCGATCCGCGCCGCCTGAAAGCCTTCGACATTCCCCTCTCCAAGATCAAGGACGCCATCCGGGCTTCCAACATGGATGTCGGCGGTCGGGTGGTGGAGTTCGCCGAAACCGAGTTCATGGTACGAGGCCGAGGTTACTTGCGCGGAGCGAGTGATCTCGAGCAGATCGTGCTGAAAGCCCAGGGCGGGGCGCCGGTTCTGCTCAGGGATGTCGCGCGCGTAGAGCTGGCGCCCGACGAGCGCCGCGGCGTCGCGGAGCTTAACGGCGAAGGGGAGGTCGTCGCCGGAATTGCCGTGCAGAGGTACGGACAGAACGCGCTGTCGGTGATCGCCAGCCTCAAGCAGCGCGTCCAGGAGATCGCCGGCAGCCTGCCCGAGGGCACGGCGCTCGTGCCGGTCTACGACCGTTCCGATCTGATCCACCGCGCCATTGAGACCTTGAAGCGGACACTGCTTGAAGAAAGCGCCATCGTCGCACTTGTCTGCGTATTGTTCCTCCTGCATGTGCGCAGTGCCCTTGTCGCCATCATCACGCTGCCGCTTGGTGTGTTGATCGCCTACATCTGCATGCATGCCCTAGGGCTTTCCTCCAACATCATGAGCTTGGGCGGTATCGCCATTGCCATCGGCGCTATGGTCGATGCCGCGATCGTCATGATCGAGAATGCCCACAAGCACCTGGAGCGGGCGTCGCCCGACAAACCCCGTATCGAGATTCTGATCGAGGCTGCGACCGAGGTAGGACCGGCGCTGTTCTTCTCCCTGCTCATCATCACCGTCTCCTTCCTGCCCATCTTCACGCTGGAGGCGCAGGAAGGCCGGCTCTTCAAGCCGCTCGCCTTCACCAAGACTTTCGCCATGGCCGCGGCAGCGCTGCTGTCAGTCACTCTCGTGCCGGCACTGATGGTCCTTTTCGTGCGCGGTCATATCGTGCCGGAGCACCGCAACCCGGTGAACCGCTTCCTGATCTGGATCTATCGACCGGTCATCGCCGCGGTTCTCAATGCACGCCTGCTGACGATCGGTCTTGCCGCCGCGGTGCTGGTCGCGAGCGTCTATCCCGCCCTGCGCCTTGGCGCCGAGTTCATGCCGAACCTCAATGAGGGAACGCTGATGTACATGCCCACCACGTTACCCGGCATCTCCATCACCAAGTCGGCCGAGCTGCTGCAAACCCAGAACAAGATCATCAAGAGCTTTCCCGAGGTGGAGTCGGTATTCGGCAAGGCCGGGCGCGCTGCCACCGCCACCGATCCCGCACCCACGGAAATGTTCGAGACCGTGATCAACCTCAAGCCCGAAAGCCAATGGCGAGAGGGCATGACGCTCGACAAGCTCATCAACGAGATGGACCGGGCACTGCAGTTTCCGGGGGTCTCGAATGCCTGGACGATGCCGATCAAGGCTCGCATCGACATGCTGGCAACCGGCATACGCACGCCCGTCGGTGTGAAGGTAATCGGCCAGGATCTTGACGTCATCGAGAAGCTTGCCCGCGAGATCGAAGCGGCTATCAAGACCGTACCAGGCACTTCTAGTGCGTACGCCGAACGCATCATTGGCGGCTACTACCTAGAAATCACTCCTGACCGCGCACAGCTCGCCCGCTACGGGCTGATGGTGGGGGACGTGCAAGCCGTGGTTGCATCCGGCGTCGGTGCCGAGACGGTCACCACCATGGTCGAGGGGCGTGAACGCTACGGCGTGAGCGTGCGTTATCCGCGCGATCTGCGCAGCGATCCAGAATCCATTGCGCGCGAGGTGTTGGTGCCGCTGCCGAATGGGGCCTCCATTCCCTTAGGACAAGTCGCCACGGTGCGTCTGGTGCAGGGGCCAGCCTCAATTCGCACCGAGAATGCGCAGCTAGCGGCTTACATCTACGTCGATGCGCGCGATCGTGATTTGGCTGGCTATGTCGCCGATGCCCAGAAGGCTGTGTCGGCGTCTGTGAAATTCCCTCCCGGCTACTTTGCCGTCTGGAGCGGCCAGTTCGAATACTACGCGCGCGCCAAGCAGCGCCTGACTATCATCGTGCCTCTCACGCTGATGCTGATATTGCTTCTGCTGTATTTGAACTTTCGACGCCTGACAGAAACCCTGATCGTGATGCTCTCGCTGCCGTTCGCCTTGGTTGGCGGCCTCTGGATGCTCTGGGCCATGGGCTTCAACCTCTCTGTCGCCGTGGCAGTTGGGTTCATTGCCCTAGCCGGCGTCGCCGCTGAGACTGGCGTCGTGATGCTGATCTATCTCGACCATGCCTTGCAGCATCACCGCCGTAGGTTGGAAGATCAGGGGCGGCCATTCACACGTGACAATCTGCGTGCTGCGATCATGGAAGGTGCCGTGGAGCGGGTCCGACCCAAGATGATGACCGTCGTAGCAATTATGGCGGGCTTGTTGCCCATCCTTTGGAGCCACGGCACCGGCTCGGAAGTCATGCAGCGCATTGCCGTGCCGATGATTGGCGGCATGGTCTCGTCGACCGTGCTGACCCTCGTGGTCATTCCCGCAATCTACGGCCTCGTAAAGACGTGGCGGTTGCCGGACCGCACGTCACGGACAGCAGCCTGCGTGCATTCCAACGTCGACATGGAGCTCAAGTCATGATGCACGACGGCATAGTGCGGGGAATGGGCCTCGGCCATCTTCTCCTGATTGCCCTGGTGGTGCTGGCGACTACCGCCTGGGTCAAATACGTCTTTTTCCGATGATTTCTCAATGCCAGCGCCGGTCGAAGGGCAGAATAAACGCTCACTGGCGAATGATTTGAACGCCGCCATGCTGCGGCGCGATCCTTACAGGCTTCCGGCGGGCAAAATGGGTCATGACCTACCGGTCTGGCAGCGTTGAACGCACGTACGCTTGAATTCCCAAGAGCTGCCAAAGTCGTGGCACGGCAAAGAACTTCCGGGTTGGGCCATTAACGGCTGTGAGCAGCCGCAGCAAAATCGACGGGCGATAGGGTTTAGCATGGGCGGTTGTCTAAGTCCGACCGCCTCCATATTCAGAGCAGCGGTTCGTCGCTAGCTGAACGACCAGCGCCTAGCCATTGCCAGTCCGGTGCGGTCTCTTTACTCTAAAACCTGTACAAGCCGAGCTAGGTGCATGTTGTTAGATAGGAGGGTCGTGATGAAAAGCATCCTGATAGCCGCCAGCATTGCTTTCTCGGTTTTCGCGAGCCCGCTCCATGCTGCAGACAACGCAAAACCATGGGCAAAGAAATTCACAATGACCAAACTGGAATGCTACCAGCGGAGGGTCAAATTTAGGCAAGAGAATGCCATGGGCAGATACATGGGGGGGGCAGGGGGGGGATGGAGCAACATTCAGGCCGGCTGGGTTCATGCCTATGATTCGCGCAAGCCGAGTTGGGTCTCGAAGTGCAGGGATCGTTACGGCACCTTGGAGACCTTGGAGTGATGCGCTGCGTTACTTCTGTCGCGGCCTAACTGGGAGCGCGTGCGGTCAAACCGGTCTATCACCGGGAGCGCGGTGCGGCGCAAAAAAGGTCCGTCGTCCCCACTTCGGCTTGGGGTCACGAGCTCGCCTGCTGGGACGGCCGCCTGCACGGCAGAAGTCCCTCGCATTCCAGCCAGACTCGCTGAATCGCAGCGAACTGGCATTCCGGGCCATAAGCTGACATCGGCGTACGGCCTCTCGCCACTACTGCTGCGCAGTGCCGCGGCCGCATCGTTGGGCGGGGGAACGCAAGCGATGCTCGCCGCGCGGCTCGCAAGTAGATATCGGGAAGCCTTGTCCATCGGCTGTGTGTCGCGAAGAGGCTGCGCCCCGCGACTGCAAGCATATCAGGAGTTACTTGATTCACGCTCGGGTGGGTCGAGATACCAAAGTGCGATGATCACCGCTTGGGATTCCTTGTTCTCTCCGCCGTTCGCGACGACGCAGGTTGCCGTTTGGCTGTTGACTGGTTGGATACTGTCGCCCTTAGTCGTGAGCCAATCGTTCACCTCCTTCTCGAGTTTGGAGAAGTTCTCGGCCCCGTTCGTGGAAAACAGCCGAAGTTGGGTCGGCATCGCATCCTCCCGCTGAAGTTACCAGGTTAACGCCACCTAGTTGCGACAGTTCCGCTTTCCGGCCTCTCACTTCTTCAAGGATCTAAATCATCTGCCCGCAAAGCAGTGGCATTCATTTGAGTCTGCACCGGGTCAACAACGGTTCTCGTGACCACGTCCGGCGCACGTCTGTTGAACCTCCGATACCTGCCCAAGTAGTTTGCACTGGCGAGATCTTCTGCTCTCGAGCGCGCAGCCAACACCCATTTCGCTCTGCGTTGCATCCCGCGTACGATGGCGCGGTCTGCAGGGGAGGCACGAATACGCCTGTTGTTCCAGAACGCGCGCAGGCTATTTGCTGTTATTCTTCTAGTAGTCGGCATGTGCGAGTCAGCTTTGGCGCAATTGCCGCTCGATGGTTCACAAAGTCGATACGCATAGACAATCGAACGACAAAAGGCTCGCACCAGCACGAAGGATTGCTCGCACGCCTCTCCCCTTCCTGCCGACATCACGATCACACCGCCGGCAGCGGGCGTGCCGGCAACAAGCGTGCCCAATTTTGAGCGCATGCCACCGTCGTAGTCCCCGCATCTAGCCATTCAAGACCACACATCGGCGAGTCAAGAGAGCAACCCGCGACAGAGCAAGCCGATGACGCCCCCACAATATGATCATTGCGTCCTTATATGCTCCCAAAGTCACCATGCCGGCCGGCGCCCTTGGCAAAGCGTGCCGCGCCTGCAATGCCTTCCGCTTCGACCACGCCGATGCTGTTGCGCCATTCCCGCTCGAGCGCCGCGCGCACGGAATGGCCCTGCTGCAGGTAGACCGAGCGCCGGTCGGCGCGAACGCAGGCTTGCGGAAATCGCACGATCTCCTGCGCCATTTCTTCGGCTGCTTTTCTCGCTTCGCCGCACGGCACGACTTTCTCGCATAGCCCGATGCGCAGGCACTCCTCGGCTTCGACCTTGCGCCCTGTCATGATGATCTCAAGGGCTCGCCCCTGCCCTACGATGCGCGGAAGACGCACCGTGCCGCCATCGACCAGCGGAACCCCCCAGCGCCGGCAATAGACGCCCATGTAGGCGCCCTTCGCCATCACCCGGCAATCGGCCCAAAGGGCGAGCTCCATTCCGCCAGCAACCGCCGGGCCTTCGATGGCGGCAATGACCGGCTTGGAAAGCTCCAGGCGCGACGGACCCATCGGTCCACGCGGGATCGGGCCTCCATCGTTGGGAAAGTCCAGCTGGCCGCGCATCTTCTTGTTGTCTCGCGTCGCCACGCGCTTCAAGTCGGCACCTGCGCAGAAGGCTCCGCCCTCGCCCCAGAAAACCGCGACGTCTGCCGTTTCGTCCTGGTCGAAGGCAAGGAACGCCTTGAAGAGCGCTTCGCCATGTTCCGGGTCCACGGCATTGCGCGCCTCAGGGCGCGAATGCACCACAGTGAGGACCCGGTTGCTGCGTTCCACACGTACCGGCATTGCAATCTCCTCTTTCCATTACGGTCCTAAGCTCGCTGGTTGGTCGCTGGCCTGGGCCATAAATGCGCGCCCTATCTCGCGGCTAGGCTCATCGAGATCCGGTACTCTGATCCATCTCCTGGGCTGGTTCTTGTTGGCAGGCGGACCAATGAAAGTCCCAACATCATTCTTGCCGCGCTAAGCGCCGGGTCAGTGAGTGAGGCGGCGTCACGACCCACGGGTGGCGACACTCCTCCCATACCGAAATGGTCGGCGCCGGGAAATTCGGATCGGCGAAGGTGCCGATGGCGACCGCAATCATTTGCGGAAGGCCGGAGTTCTCCCAGTAGACGGTGGAACCGCAAACCGGGCAGAAGCTGAACGTCAGGACATTGCCACTGTCGGCCGTTCGCGCCCACTTGGTGGTTTTTCCCGTGAAGGTGACCTGGTCACGGCGAAAGCCCGCCTGGTTGCTGATCACGGCGCCCGTGCGACGTTGGCATTCCAGGCAATGGCACATGGAGATGCGTGCGGGTTCACCATCAATGGTGAGATGAAGCTCACCGCAGCTGCAGGCGGCGTGGCGACTGCTCATGGTCGAATGCTCTCCTGTGGGCAGATGATCACCTCGTGCTGAGGTATTTCCTCATGCGGGCTTGCCTAGTCCGAGGTCAGTAGCAGTGTGATGCCGCCAACTGCGGCGACGACGCCAGCAGCCGTCCGCAATCCTACGCGCTCCCGCCGCAGGAATATGGCGCTGACCAGCAAAGTGATCAGCGGGTAGGTGGAGACGAGTGGTGCGATCAGGATCACTGGTCCGTGTCGCAAGGCCGCATACATGCAGAGAACGGCTAGCCCATTGCACAGACCAACCGCAATCCACCAACAGATGCCGATGCGGTGGGAGCGATGTTCTACGGTTGGGCTGCTAATCAACGCCGCCCCTATGAGCCGAGGACTTGGTGGACTATTGCCGGCGAAGCTACCCCGGCCAGGAGTTCAGCCGCCAGACCCCCAAGTTGCCGCGGCCGAAACAGCCGACAGGGTGAAATGGCAGTTCCGGCGCCTTGATGCACTCAGTCAGCGCGGTGGCCTTCCGGCTATCCGGATCAGCGGACCAACTTTCGGCGGCCTCCGGCGACTTTAGAACAGTTGAGAATTGTACATATCGCGGATGAGAAAATCTGCGCGTGAAGATCGGGTAGCGGCTGATACGATTGCCGCCGCGTGATCTAACATGCCAGAGGAAAAGCCGCCGTGGTCGGGCAGGAACGTTGCATTGTCTTCCGGCGCTATCAGACGTCAGATTTCGACCAAGTGGCGGCGCTCTGGAGCCGTATCAATCGCGAACTCGCGCCTGCGGGCATGGAGGAAGTCTTCGAGCGATACATCGCAACGACGATCAGTGGCGAGCTGGTGCAGCTGTCAGAGGTCTTTTCTGACGCAAAGAAAAGCGCGTTCTGGGTCGTTGGCCATCAAGGTGTGATTGTCGGATGCTTTGGCATCGAATCTCACAGCGACACGGACACCGAGCTACGGCGGATGTATCTCGACCGCGGTTTCCGCGGCGCAGGTATTGCCAAGCGCATGCTCGAATGCGCGGAAGATCAGGCACGTTCCCTAGGCTTCCGCAAAATGCTCGTAAGCACGGCGGAGATCCAACGAGCGGCCGATCGCTTCTACCGCAGGAGCGGGTACCGCCAAGTGAGGGTGGAGGTTGCCCAGGCCATGACCGCCAAACAGGCCGGCAGTGGCCTGACGCGATTCTACTTCGAGAAGGAGCTGTAGAAAGGCAACTATGATGTTGCGTTTGGTTGATTGATTGCATGATCGGCTGCACGCACACGCAGAGTGGGCATCGAAGGACAGAATGACAACGACAAGCCGCGGTATGACAACACCCCATCGCCTCATCAGATCCGCGTCGGCTCCTGCCTCGAGAGCAGACATCGTAGCCCTACGAAGGTAGTCTGCTTTGAGCCCGCTACGGACTAAGAATATTGTCTCAACGGGCGACCGGTTTGTAGGATTGCGGCCTGAACTGCACAAGCAGCCGCTCTATGGCGGCGGGTGCCATCGCTTTCTGCGCGACGCTCTCTAAAGCATCTCAGGGAGAGCTGGTGGCAGGCGCGATGCAGGTCCGTTCACTCCAAGCCTTTGATTGACGTCGCCTAAGCGCCAGCGCATGCATGAGTGGGACGGCGTAGAAGGAGGCTGAGCATGGCGGCAAACCCTCGGGCGACCCTCACTCGACGGACTTTCCTGGCCTCGGGAGCAGCGACCCTGACGGTGCTTGCAGTTCCGTCTCAACTACTCGCGCAGAGTGTTGAGCCGGTGCTGATTGGCGTCTGCGGCCCGCTCACCGGCCAATACGCCCAATACGGCGCTCAGTGGAAAAAGGGCTTCGACCTCGCACTTGATGAAATCAACGCCGGCGGCGGCATCAACGGTCGGCCGCTCAGATATGTGTTCGAGGACAGCCAAGCGGATGCGCGCCAGACGGTGGCCATCGCCCGCAAGTTCGTGGCCGACGACAAGATCATCGTAGAGGTGGGCGATTTCTCGAGCGCCGCCTCGATGGCCGCCTCGCCGATCTATCAGGCCGCGGGCATGGTGCAGTTCGGATTCACGAACTCGCATCCGAATTTCACGCAGGGCGGCGATTTCATTTGGAGCAATGCCGTCAATCAGGCCGATGAGATGCCGCTGCTCGCGGATTTCCTGAAGGACCTCGGCCTCAAGCAGATCGCCGTTCTATACATCAACAGTGACTGGGGGCGCACGGCGAAGGATATTCTCGTCGAAGCGATCAAGAAGCGTGGCGGCGAGGCGGTTGCTGCCGAGGGATATCTCGCCGACGAGAAGGACTTCCGATCGGCCATTGTGCGCATTCGCGACGCGAAGCCTGACGGCGTCGCGCTCGTCTCGTACTATCCGGACGGGGCGCAGATCACGCGGCAGATCAAGAATGCCGGGCTCATACAGACGATCGTCGCTGGTGGCTCGGTCTACTCACCGAAATTCATCGAGCTCGGCGGCGAGGCGGTCAATGGTGTGCTGACGACGGTGCCGTTTTTTCCGGACGATCCGCGGCCGGAGGTACAGAAGTTCGTCAAAGGCTTCGCCGCCAAGTTCGGCGACCAGCCCGACGCCTACAACGGTCGCGCCTACGATACCTTCATCCTTCTTGCCGCAGTGATGCGCCAATTCGGCGTAACCAGGCTGGCGATCAAGGATGGCCTCGGGAGGATCTCCGGGGTGCCGAGTGTCGTCTTCGGCAGCGTCAAGTTCGATCCCGATACCCGTCGCGTCGCGAACCCAATCACCAGTCGCATAAAGGTCGAGAACGGGAAGTGGGTCGCATGGAAGAGCTGAGCCGCTGATGCCTTCCTGGATCGGCCCCTGGCTCGACTACACGATTAACGGCATCGTCGTCGGCAACATCTATGCCCTGCTCGCGGTCGGGCTGGCGCTCATTTACGGCGTCTCGCACCTCATCAATTTTGCGCACGGCTCGATCTATATGGTCGGCGGCTATATCGGCTGGCTCGCCATCACGCGGCTCGGGACGCCGCTGCCGCTGACGCTGCTTGTGGTCGTCATCGGCTGCGGATTGCTTGGGGTGCTCGTCGAGCGCGTAGCGCTCCGGCCGCTGCGGAATGCCCCGCGCATAGCGCCGCTGCTTTCCACCATAGGCGTCGGGCTGGTGCTCGATCAAGCCATGCAACTCGTCTTCACGCCGGACCCTCGTGGTGTGCCCAGCCAGGTGCCGGACTGGCGGCTGGCAGTCGGCGGAGGCACCATCGGCGCGCTCGACATTTTGATCGGCGCCATCGGGCTCGCAAGCGCGTTGCTGCTTTATCTTTTCCTGCGCTTCACCAAGCTCGGATGGGCAGTTCGCGCCACGGCGCTCGACCGCGACGCGGCGCAGCAGTGTGGTGTCGACGTCAATTTCGTTAACAGCACTGTATTCGCCATCGCCGCGGCGCTTGGCGGTGTGAGCGGGCTGCTCGTCGGCATGTACTACAACAACATCGATCCCAACATGGGCTACCACGCCGGCCTTAAGGGGATAGTGGCGCAGATGATCGGCGGCATGGGTAATGTGCCGGGCGCGATTGCCGGCAGCCTGATCCTCGGCCTCATCGAGAGCTACGGCATCGCTGCGCTCGGTGCGAGCTATCGCAATCTCTTCGCCTTCGTCGTTATGATCCTGATCCTTGTCCTGAAGCCCAACGGCATCTTCGCGAAAGGACGAAGTCTTCCGCCCGAGCCGCTGACGGGAACTTTCATCGCGCCAAGCGCACCCGTCCGCTTGCCGTGGCATGCCGTGTGCGCAGCCATTGCCGTCGCCGCCGCGCTGCCTCTCGTCCTGCACAACGGCTACTTGCTGCAGACACTCGGCATCAGCTGGCTCTACGGCGTTCTGGCGGTCAGCCTGACGCTCGTTGCCGGAACGGCGGGGCAGATCTCACTAGGGCACGCCGGCTTGCTCGCCATAGGCGCCTACGGGTCGGCATTGCTTGCCATGCGGTTAGGACTGCCGGTGCCGATTTCCATTCCGCTGGCGGGTCTCATAACCGCGGGCCTCGGCACGCTGTTGCTCTATCCTTCGTTCCGGTTGCGCGGCCACTACGTGACCATCGCAACGCTCGGCGTTGGCGAGATCGTGACCCTCGTGATCCTGAACTGGGATGGTCTCACGCAGGGCCCTGTCGGCCTCTCGGCCATTCCGCCGCTATCGGCATTTGGCGCCAAGGCCATCAGCGGCCTGTGGATCTACGAGATCGCGCTCGTTGTGCTGCTTCTCGTAGCCGGGCTCCAGCACCGGCTGCTCACCTCGCATCTCGGGCGCACGATGCGGGCGATGCGCGACGATGATGTCGCTGCGAGGAGCTACGGCATCGCGCTCGACCGCTACAAGGCCCTCGCCTTCGGCATGGCCGGCCTCTCGGCGGGTATGGCCGGCGGCGTGCTCGCGCATGTCTATTCCTACATCAATCACGAGACATTCACGTCGCAGGTGTCGTTGCTGGCGCTGACGATGGTGATCCTCGGCGGGCTCGGCAACATCGCCGGCGCCGTGCTGGGCTCCATCTTGCTCGTCGGATTGCCCGAGGTCTTTCGCTGCGCAGCCGAATACCGAATGCTGATCTATGGGCTAGCGCTCCTTTTGCTCATCCGGTTCCGGCCACAAGGCCTGCTCGGAACGCAGTGAGATGGCGCCTCTCCTCCAGATCCAAGATCTGACGCGCCGCTTCGGTGGGATTGCCGCCGTAAACGCTGTCGGCTTCGACGTTGCAGAAGGTGAGCTCGTCAGCGTCATCGGCCCGAACGGGGCGGGCAAGACGACGCTTTTTAACATCGTGACAGGCCTAGAGACAGCAGACGAAGGCAGCGTACGTCTTGCCGGACGCGACATCACGGGGCTGCCGGCCGAGAAGCTGGCGCCGCTCGGCATCGCGCGGACTTTTCAGCACGGCCGCGTTTTTGGCAATCTCAGCGTTATTGAGAACGTGCTCGTTGGCGCGCACACGCGACTTGAGGCGGTGCGTCCGCAATGGCCGCTGATCGGACCCGTTGCGGAGCTCGCGCTCGCCTTGTTGAGGCCACGTCACGTCGTTGAAGAAGAGCAGCGACTTCGTGAAGATGCCACAGAAATCATCTCGCTTTTCGGCGAGCGACTCATGCCGCGGCTTGACCACCCAGCGTTCAGCCTTTCCTACGCCAATCGGCGACGCGTCGAGATCGCGCGCGCACTCGCGGCAAAGCCACGCCTCCTGATGATGGACGAGCCGACGGCCGGGATGAACCCCACCGAGACGCTCGAAATGCTCGAGATCATTCGCAGGCTGAAGGGTGGCAGTCTCACCATCCTGCTTATCGAGCACAAGCTCGAGCTTGTTATGCAGCTTTCCGATCGCGTCGTTGTCATGGACGGCGGTGTCAAAATCGCCGAGGACAGGCCTGGGACGATCGCCAAGAATCCAAAGGTGATCGCGGCCTATCTGGGGCACGGCGCCGTCGGCGAAGTGCAGGGCACCACCACCGAGGCAGCGTCATGACAGCCGCGCCTGTGCTCAAGCTCGATCGAGTCAACACCTTCTATGGCCCGACACAAGTGCACTTCGACCTCTCGATAGAGGTCGGGCGTGGCCAGATCGTTTGCCTGCTCGGCGGCAACGCGAGCGGCAAATCGACAACGATGAAGGTGATCCTCGGACTAGTGACGCCGCGAAGCGGCAGCGTTCTGCTCGACGACACGCCTATCACGGGATGGCTCACACCTCGTATCATCCGGCAGGGCATTGGCTCGGTGCCCGAAGCACGGCGGCTCTTCGGCGGCATGACGGTTGCCGAGAATGTGCTGATGGGGGCTTACAGCCGCAGCGACAAGGCGGCGGTCGCCGAAGACTACCAGCGTATGCTCGCACTCTTCCCGAGGCTCGGCGAACGCCAGAAGCAGCTCGCGGGCACGCTTTCCGGCGGTGAGCAGCAGATGGTCGCCATGGCGCGCGCTCTAATGGGGCGGCCGCGCGTCTTGTGCATGGACGAGCCGACGATGGGCCTCTCGCCGCTGTTCGTTGACCGCGTGCTGGCGCAGATCGGTGACGTCCGCAGGCAGGGCGTCACCGTTTTCATGATCGAACAAAACGCGCATCTGGCGCTTCAGATCGCGGATTTCGGCTACGTTCTTCAAAGCGGTCGCATCGCGCTTTCGGGACCCGCCCGCGGCCTTCTCGGCGACGCACGCATCCGTGACGCCTATCTCGGCGGCTCGAGCGACACGACGGGGACGAGAGCATGACGGCAAGCGACGCGGCGAACGAACCGTGTGCGGGATCGCTTGCCGAGCTTGAGGCGCGCTTTCGCCGCGAATGCGAGCTGCTGCTGGCGCCGCCCGCCAAAGAGTGGCTCGAACCGCGGTCGCATCCCAAGCATGGGCCCATGCTCGACGTCGCCATTGTTGGCGCGGGAATGGCGGGTCTTGCTGCGGCGATGGCTCTGAAGCGGGTCGGCGTCGGTAACATCCGCCTCTTCGACAAGAGCCCCGAAGGGCTCGAGGGGCCGTGGCTCACCTACGCGCGCATGGAGGTGCTGCGCTCGCCGCCGGAGCTCGTCGGCCCTGCGCTCGGCTTCCCGAGCCTGACGTTCCGAGCTTGGTTCGAGGCGCAGTTCGGTCTCGAGGCCTGGCAAAGATTGCACCGCATCCCTCGGGCGCAGTGGATGGAATACCTCATCTGGTACCGGCGCGTGACCGACGTCCCCATCGAGAACGACTGCGAGCTGACGGCGATCAACGGCGGCGTGGATCATGTATTGCTATCGCTCCGCTCCGCCGCGGGGGACAGGAAAATAGCGGCGCGCCGCGTTGTTCTCGCCAATGGCCGCGAAGGGCTCGGTGGCGCCTATGTGCCAGCGCTTTTCTGCACTCTCAGCAAACGGCACTCGGCACATTCCAGCGACCACATCGACTTCACGGCGCTCAAGGGCAAAACCGTTGGCGTCGTCGGAGCCGGGGCATCAGCCGTCGACAACGCTGCGGAGGCGCTGGAACATGGTGCAGCGCATGTCGCGATGCTGGTCCGCCGGCGGGACGTGCCGCGAATCAATCGCGGCATGGGTATCGGCAGCCCCGGCATGTGGCACGGCTTTTATCACCTTGCTCCCGAGCGCCGCTGGGGCATCGTGCAGTTCATCGCTGACAATGCCATTCCACCGCCCCACGATTCCATGCTGCGCTGCTCGCGGCACCCGAATTTTTCCGTCGTCACCGGTTGCGAGCCACTCGGCGTCCGTGAGGAGGAAGGCCGCGTGCGCCTTGATACCTCGCGCGGAAAACTGGCGTTCAACTTCCTCATTCTGGCGACCGGATTTCACGTCGACTGGTCGAAGCGGTCGGAGCTCGCAAACCTAGCGCGCCACATCGTGCTCTGGCGTGACCGCTTTGTCCCTCCCGGCGACCGCCCCTTCGAACAGGGCGATGATCCCTGGCTCGGCCCGGCTTTCGAGTTCATGGAAAAGACACCTGGAGCCGCGCCATGGATTGGCCGCGTGCATTGCTACTCGTTTCCGGCATTCCTCAGTCACGGCCCCTTGACGGGCGACATACCGGCGATCAGCGTCGGAGCCGACCGCCTCGCGCAGGGCATTGCGTCGGCGCTTTGGGGCGAGGACTATGATCGCAATTGGGAAAAACTCCTAGCCTTCAATACCTCGGAGCTCACCGGCGAGGAGTTCATGCCGGCAGAAGACATCAGTGCATTCCTGGACGAGGGAAGAGACCGATGAGCGGGCGTGCTGTGGTCGACGACGTGATGAGCCGCCTAGCGGGCATCATTGCCGGCAGTCCGGTCGCCGAGGCACGGGCGCTGAGGCCCGACGTCATCCGCTTCACGCAGACCAGCGACGACGCGATGCTGAAGCCCAACAGCGCTGCGGGTTTTTCGCGAGCGGAGAGGGCGGCGATTGGGATCCGCATCGCCCACCGGCTCGAGGATCGGGCGCTCATTGCACACTACGAGGCGATGCTGCGTCCGCTCGATCCAAGCGGTGTGCTGCTTTCCACGGCTCGAGGGGCGACGCCCATTACCACCAACCGCTGGTCTCGCATGCTTGCACACGCCGACCGTCTAACGACTGATCCCGGGGCTTCACAGCCAAGTCATTTGAAGCTACTCACAGAGGCCGGGCTTTCGCCGCAAGCGATCGTCGCCCTGTCGCAACTCATCGCATACGTGAACTACCAGTCGCGGGCTCGGGCGGGGTTCGTCGTTATCGGTGCGGGCTCGGGTGCGTCTGCTCTGGCGTCGAATGCGCTGCCGCGGATGAAGCCTATGCGCGACTTCACCAAGGGTGAGCTCGATTGGGAGCCGTGGCTCACGCCCGTCGAACTCGACCACGCAACAGCGGAGCAACGCGAGGCGCTGAAGATCACGCCGTCGAACCGGGCCGTCGGCGCCTATGCACTTGTCCTCGCGCATGATCCCGAATCGGTGAAGGAGCGCTCGCCGCTTTACAACGCCATCATGTTCGGGCCCAAAGGCCTTGCACGCGCCGACCGCGAACTCGGTGCGACGGTCGCCTCGCGCATCAACGGCTGCGCCTACTGTGCCTCGGTGCATGCCAAGCGTTTTCTCGACCTTGCCAAGGAACCAGATGTGATGGAGCGGCTGCACAGAGGCGAGCTCGGGGCCATGCCCGACCCAAGACGTGCGGCGATCGTCGCCTATGCGGCGAAGCTCACCAGCCGGCCATCAACACTCGGGCCCGCCGATGCAGCGCCCCTGCGTGCTGTCGGGCTGGGTGACGGCGACATCCTGGATCTCACCAATGCGGTCGCCATGTTCGGCTGGGCTAACCGGCTGATGCAGTCGCTCGGCGGCACTGCCTGAAACTACGCTTTGCGAATTATCAGACATGGTGCGCCACAGATTAAGAGCCACCAATCTGAGGCGCGTGTTTCGCCCCGACCGAAGCCGGAACTAGATCTCCAACCGCATGCGCTCGAGCTCGAGCGCCACGCCCAGTTCACCAGCGACCGGCCGGGCAGCTTGGCCTGGTCGGCACTGATCCTGCGCAGCGACCGCGCGCGCAGCTCGTTTTGCACATCTCGCCTGTTCTTGGATCCATGGAATGACCGTTCACTTCGTGACGTTGTCCTGATCTCTTCTCGCATTCTTGCCCACCCCTTAGGGCATTGTTCGCCGGATGACAGTCCCATATATGACCGATGACGGGACAGTCGCGGTTCCAGACCCTAAGGAATCCCTCAGGAAAATTGCCATGCGTAAGACACGGCCAACATCCGTAAATGGGACAGTTCCCCCGCCACGGCGTCGCAATCGCGATGTCCGCGACCGCGATTACTTAACGCCAAAGGAGGTCGAGCGCCTGATCGCCGCCGCCAAGAGGCGTGGGCGCCGATACGGGGCGCGGGATGCCACCATGATTCTGGTCGCCTTCCGACACGGGCTGCGGGTCTCAGAGCTATGCGCCCTGGCCTGGGACCAGATCGACTTCTTCCACGGTCTCATCCATGTGCGGCGTGTCAAGAATGGTATCCCGAGCGTACACCACCTCGGCGGCGAAGAGATGCGGTCGCTGCGCGCCCTCAAGAGGCAGGGCGGTGATGGCCGTTACGTCTTCATGACGGAGCGCGGGGCACCCATGACGCCGGCAGGTTTTCGCAAATTGCTGTCGCATCTTGCCTTGCGCGCGAAGTTCCAGATTCTCCGTGCATCCACATAGGCTCCGGCACGCCTGCGGGTTCGCGCAATCGCCCGACCATCAACGCGTTGCTGAGTGAAGCGAATGCCCCAGAGCGGACTTCCAAGTGGCAACACACTGTTGCAAGTACGGACCCGGGCCACCACTGGCGGAGTTGCGTGGCTAGTGCGTGCCTTCGCCTTCTTGCGCCCGGTGACGTCGATAGAGCGACCAGACCTCATCAGCGCCGCGCAGCTCAGCCGTCGATACGGCTGAGCTCTTGCACCGGGACTCCCGCTCGGGTTGAGGCACCCTGTGAACGCGACCTAAAAGCCCAAAGGCTTGGTAACGCGTGTCCAACGGCCGTCCTTCACCATCGCTAGGAACGAGGAATTAGCGCCCTGGCGGATGTTCGGCCCGAAATTAACCTCGGGGCCGTCGAAGATATCCTTGTATTTTTGGATCGACTCGAGACCTTTCACAAAGCTGTCGAGTGTCAGGTCGGGCCCTGCATTCTTTAGCGCCGTGACGGTGAGATCGGCAGCGACGTAGCCATAGACGGCGCCAATATTGGGATCGGCGTTGTATTTCGCCTTATAGGTGGCCACGAACTCCTTGACCTTCGGAAGCGGGCTGTCGGCATAGGGCATCTCGGTCAAGCCCATGCCATAGAAGCCGTCCATACCCTGAGCGGCACCCACGACCAGGTCATAGACGGCGGCCGAGCCGACGAAGTCGACGTCAGTCCAACCCATCTTGCGCGCCGTCACGTAAGGAACGATCGAGTCCCGGACAATGGTGCCCATCAGGACCAGGTCGCACCCAGCGCCCTTGAGCTTGGTGATGGACGCCGAGAAATCCTGATCGGTTGGTTTGTGTGACGCCATTTCGACGATCTTGATATTGAGCTGCTTGGCCTGCAATTCAGCTCCGACCACGATCTCCTTGCCGAAATCCGTATCTTGATACATGACGCAGATCGACTTCTTGCCTTTCTCCTTGACGAAGTAATTCACCGCCGAGCGAATCTGGTCGACATAGGAAGCCGCACCGTAAAATTTCAGGCGCTCGTATGGCTCATACATCGAGCGTGCCGCCGAGAGCGGGAACAAGTTGGGCACGCCGGCCGCGATCTGGTCCTTGAAGCAGGCGTTGTTCATGGGTGTGCCGAGCGGCGCCACAAAAGCAAAAACGTTGTCGCGGCTGATCAGCTTGCTGCACGCCTGCACGGCCTTGGGCACCTGATAGGCTTGATCCTCGATGATCAGCTGCACTTTGCGGCCGTGGATACCCCCAGCGGCGTTGATCTCCTCAAAGCGCATCTTCACGGCATTGGAGGAGGATACTCCATACGTTGCGGCCACGCCCGACAGGTCGGTGTGCATCCCGAGCACGATCTCGGTCTTGGTCACGCCCCGCGTCTGCGCCGAGGCTTGCGTTGCGACCGTCACCAGCGCGACAACTGCTACCATCGTCAACTTCCCAAGCATCGTTTTTGTCCTCCCATGTAAAGTGGCCCGTTGAGGGCAGGTGCATGATTGAGCTCCAAGCCGATGCTTACGCTGGCTCGGCGTACATGCTTTCGATCAGCCCTTTGTATTTCTCGTTCACGAGCTTGCGTTTGAGCTTCATCGTTGGCGTCAACTCGTCGTCCTCTGCCGTAAGCTGGTGTTCGATCAGTTGGAACCTCTTGATCGTCTCGACCTGCGCAAACGCCTGGTTCACTTTGTCGATCTCAGATCGGATCAGATCCTGAACCTCGCGGGCACGGCAGAGTGAGGCAAAGTCAGTGAACGGCACATCGCCGTCTTGGGCGTATTTTGCAACATTGTCGTAGTCGATCATCACCAGACACGTCAGATATTTGCGCCGATCGCCGATCACTACGGCATCGGAGACGTAAGGCGAGAACTTCAGCTGGTTCTCGATCTCCGAAGGTGTGATGTTCTTGCCTCCTGCGGTGATAATGATGTCCTTCATGCGATCGGTGATCTTCAGGTAGCCCTCGTTGTCGACGTGCCCGACATCACCGGTATGGAGCCAGCCATCACGCAATGTCTCCGCCGTTTTATCCGGCTGATTGTAGTAGCCCATGAAGATGTGCGGACCGCGTAACAGGATCTCTCCCTCCTGCGAGATCTTGAGCTCGGTGCGTGGTGCAACCACGCCCACTGTCCCGAGCTTGATCCGGTCGGGCATGCCCGTCGCCAATCCGCAATTCTCGGTCTGGCCGTAGATTTCACGCATGTCCACGCCGATCGCTCGATACCATTTTATCAGGTCAGGCGCGATGGGGGCGGCGCCCGTGCCCGCAAAGCGCGCGCGGTGCATGCCAATTGAGCGCTTGATGTTATCAAGCACAAGAAAGTCGGCGACCTTAAACAGCAACCCCATGACGCCCGAAGGTTTGCGACCCTCGAGCCTGGTCTTGTCAACCTTTGACCCGATGCGAAGCGCCGAGGCGTAGGCTACACGGCCGATCCACGTTGCTTCCTTCATTCGAATGGCAATGCCGGAATAGAACCGCTCCCAGATTCGTGGCACCGCAAAGAATGAGGTGGGGGCCACTTCACGCACATTGTCCGGAACCGTATCGATGCTCTCAGCGAAATTAGCAATGGCGCCTGATCGCAGCGGCAAGAAGACCGTGAAGGTGCGCTCCGCGACATGACAGAGAGGCAGAAACGCAAGCTGCTCGCCCTCCTGCTCGAGCGGAATGAAGGCGTCAGCGTTGCTGATCTGGAAAAGGACGTTGCGGTGCGAGAGCATGGCACCCTTTGGCGGTCCTGTCGTACCGGACGTGTAGACAAGCAGGGCCAGTTCATCGGCTCTGGAGCCATCGATCAGCTCGGTCCACAGGCCGGGATTGGCCGCGTCGTGTTTACGGCCGAGCGACAAGAGCTGGTCAAATGACAGGACCCGCGAATCGCGGAAGGCAGACAAACCCTCCACGTCGAACACGATGACGTTGCGCACGTGCGGGCAGCGCTCGCGCACTTCGAGGTACTTGTCGAGCTGCTCATCGTTCTCCACGAACAGGAAACACGAGCCGCTGTCGTTGAGGATGTACTCGACCTGCTTTGCGGCGTCGGTAGGGTAGATTCCATTCGAAATACCACCAACGCTCATGACGCCCATGTCGGCGTAAAGCCATGTTGGCTTCGTGTCGGCGAGGATCGAGACCACGTCGCTGCGCTGCAGCCCGAGATGGACGAGCCCGAGCCCGACCCATTTAGCGACCTCACCGTAGTCGTGCCATGACGTGGCTCGCCAGATGCCCAAGCGTTTTTCGCGAAATGCTATTCTGGCGCCGCGCGCGCGTACCTGATGCCCGAAAAGCTTCGGAATGGTGTCGCAGCCCTCGATTGCGACAGGCCCGTCCGCTGCCGCACTAAGGTAGGTATCCATGCTTAGCCACCTCCCGATTGGCCGCGCTTTTTTTCGGTCCGCCATCAGGTGCAGCGGTTTGCTAGCGCAAATCTATGCCTCTCCCGGCAAGCCGGCTAGCGCCATGTCTTGCGCCTCTTCCATCGGCGCTGCCCGCGCGCGCCGTGGTCCTTGACCCCGAGATAGAACTCCTTGATGTCGTCTTTGACCATCAGTCGCGCACAGGTGTCGGCCATGACGATCCGGCCCACTTCCAGAACGTAGCCGTAGTCGGCGACCTGCAGTGCCATGTTGGCGTTCTGTTCCACCAACAGAATGGTAACACCGCGCTCGCGGTTGATCCGCACGATGATGTCAAAGATCTCCTTCACCAGCCTCGGTGAAAGGCCCAGGGACGGCTCGTCCATCAGCATCAGGCGCGGACGCGCCATCAGGGCCCGACTGATCGCCAGCATCTGCTGTTCGCCACCCGATAGCGAGCCTGCGCGCTGCTCGGCTCTCTCCCGCAGCATTGGAAAGTAGTTGAACACCGCCGCGAGATCCTCGGCGACGCCGTCAGCGTCGCGGCGCGTGAAGGCCCCCATGCGCAGGTTGTCGCGAACGCTCAGGAACGGGAAGACCTCGCGCCCCTCGGGCACGTGGCTGATGCCCAGGCGCATCACCTTGTCCGGGTTCATCCGCCGGATCTCATGGCCCTCGAATACGATGCTGCCTTTTTGCGGATCCATGACGCCGCAGATTGTTTTCAGCACGGTGGTCTTACCGGCGCCGTTGGCGCCAAGGATCGTCACGATGCCACTCTGTGGCACATCAAAGGACACACCACGAATGGCCACGATAGGGCCGTAGCAGGTTTCGACGTTGCTGACTTTCAGGATCGGTTCCGACATGTCGCTCAGCCTCCGAGATAGGCGCGGACCACCTCGGGATGGCTTTGTATCTCCTGCGGTGTGCCAGTGGCGATCGGCCGACCGTAGTTCAGAGCCAGGACCCTATCCGACACGGCCGAGACCAGTTTCATGTCGTGTTCGACCATCAGCACGGTGATGCCCAACAGGTTTTTGATGTCCTCGATCCAGAACGCCATGTCCTCGGTTTCCTCGACGTTGAGGCCGGATGACGGCTCGTCGAGCAGCAGAAGCTTGGGAGCAGTGCACAGGGCGCGCCCCAGCTCGGTCACCTTGCGGACACCGTAGGGCAGGTTCACGATCAAGGCATCGCGGTACTCCTGAAGGTCCAGGAAATCGATCACCCTTTCGACCGCCTCGCGATGCTCAACCTCCATTCGCCGCACGGAAGGAAGGAAGAGCAACTCAGAGAAGAAGCCTGATTTCTTGTGCGTATGGCGCGCCAGCAGGAGGTTATCCAACAGAGTGGCGTGCTCAAACAGTTCGATGTTCTGGAAGGTACGGGCAATTCCCAGCCCCGCGATGCGGCTCGGCGGTACAGTGGTGATGTCCCTGTCCTCGAAAACGAGGCGCCCGGCCGTTGGCTCGTAGATCCGGCTGACCAGATTAAAGATCGTCGTCTTGCCCGCGCCATTGGGGCCGATAATGGTGAATACCTCGCCCTTGCTCACAGCGAAGCTGACATCGTCGACCGCGCGGATTCCACCGAAGTTGATGGTGAGGTTCTCGGCCTGGAAGAACGTCACCGCAGCCGCTCCGATTTCATGTAGCTCTTTTGGCGCCTGAAGGTGTGGCGCTTGTACATGGGGAACGTCGAGAAGAAGAGCCTAATCTTCATCCATCGGCCATACATGCCCGATGGCTCCAACAAGATGACCAACACTAGGATCAACCCGAAAATGCCGGCTTCGACGCCGGGCTTCTTGAGGAAGTCTCCGATCGCCTTGCCGAGAGCACCAATCAGGCCAACACCTGTGATGTCCGCCACGTCGGAGAGCGTCGCCGGAATGGAATCGCGCAGAATGGCGATGATAGGTGGCAGTAGCGCAACAAAGATCGCACCGAAGACTGCGCCGTGGAGCGAGCCGAGCCCCCCTACGATGACCAGGAGAAGCAATTGGATCGAAAGCAGGATGGTGAATATGTCCGGAGCGAGATAGGCGATCTTGTGGGCGAAGAGTGCGCCGGCCAAGCCCATCAGCGCTGCCGAGTAGGCGCAGGCGATGGATTTGTAAACCGCCAGATTGACGCCCATTGACTGGGCAGCGATCTCGCTGTCGCGAATAGCGATCCATGCGCGACCAGTGGGAGATCGCAGCAGATTGCGCGTCAACCACAGAGCTAGCGCAAGCATCGCTGCACAGAGATAGTAAAAGCTGACACTATCATTGAAGTGAACGCCGAAAATCACGGGTTTATCGACCGCCATCCCCGCGAAGCCCTTTGTCACCGTCTCCCAGCGGGTGAACACTTCCTGGATGATCACGGCGAATGCGAGTGTAGCGATCGCCAGATAGATGCCAGCCATGCGCAACGCCGGCAGTCCGACTGTAATCCCAGAAGCCGTGGTGATCAGAATGGTCAGGGCGACAGATGCGACCCACGGAACGCCATGCTGGAGAAAATAGGCGTGCGCATAGGCGCCTATGCCGAGAAACGCTGCGTGGCCCAGGGAGAGCAACCCCGTGTAGCCCACCAGCACCATCAGCGAGACGCCACAGATGCCGTAGACGAAGACCCAGGTGATCTCGCCGACATAGTAAGCCGAGAGTACGGCTGGCAGAAGCAGCACTGCGACAGCCAGGAGTCCGTACCACATGGCAGTAACACCGTCGCGGAAGAGACGGATATCCTGCTCGTAGGCGGTCTTGAACAAGAAACGCATGGGCTTTTAGACCTTCTTGCGTCCAAGCGTTCCGAACAGGCCCTGAGGCCGTACCGCGAGCATCACCAATAATACAATGTACGGTGCCGTGTCTTTGAAGCCGTCCGGCAGTGTCGCTCCCGCGTAAAGCTCGATCAGGCCGATGGTGATGCCCCCGACCAACGCGCCCGGAATTGATCCGAAACCGCCCAGCACGGCCGCGGCGAACGCCTTGAGCGCTACGGCCAACCCCATGTTTATGTCGATGAGTGTCACCGGCGCGAGCAAGATGCCGGCCGCCGTCGCCACACCGGCCGAAATCGCCCACACCAGGGAGAAGATCGTCTTCACCGGAATACCCATATAGTAGGCGGCAAGCTGGTTTTGCGAAGTTGCTTGCATGGCGATGCCAATGCGTGTGTACGTGAAGAAGGCATATAGTGTGCCGCACAAGATCAGTGTGCCCGCGATGATCGATAGATACTGGTGGCTGAGGGTCACGCCGGCAATGTTGGTCACGCCGGAGAACGGCGTAGGCAACGTATAGATTTCAGAACCCCAGGTGACGCTCGCGAACGTGCGGAACATGGCGCCCAGACCGATAGTAAGCATGACAACGGCAAATTGCGGCTGACCGATCACGCGACGCAGAACCGTCACGTCCAGCACGGCGCCAAAGATCGCGATCACTGCTACTGCAATGATGAATCCCACCCAATAGTCGAGCCCCCACAGGACGATGGCCATATAGGCGACGAACGCGCCCAGCATCAGCAGGTCGCCCTGGGCGAAATTGACCAGCTCCGTGGCCTTGTAGATCAGCACGAAGCCGAGCGCGACCAACCCGTAGATGCAGCCCACCGCAAGCCCGTTCAGGGTCAGTTGCAAGAAGGTAGCCATCCGTCCCCGTCCCGCTTTGCCGCCTGCAGCTCACCCTGCCACACCCGCGGCAATATCAGAACAGGCTCGAGGATGAAAAAATTGGCCAGCGAGCCGTGGGCTCGTCCCGAAGGCGCTGACTTCCTCGGCTATCGCGGAACTATGCTGCGGTGACCGCGTTCTTGCGCGGTCCGATGAACCCAAAGAGGAATGCTGCCACCCTGCGCATCTGGATCTCCTCACTGCCCTCCGTAATGCGGTACCGCCGATGGTGACGATAGATGTGCTCAAAAGGCTTGTGGCGGGAGTAGCCAATGCCTCCATGCACTTGCATTGCGCGATCGGCAGCCTCGCAGCAAAGCCGGTTAGCCCAGTAGTTGCACATGGAGACGCGGTCGGAGAGTATGCGCTCCACATCAGGTTGCGACATGCGATCCATTTCCCATGCCGTCTTGCGGATCAGCAGGCGCAGCATTTCCGCTTGGGTGGCTAGTTCAACCAGGGGAAACTGAATGGCCTGATTGATCGCGAGCATCTGCCCGAACGGTTTGCGTTGGCGTGCGTATCTTACACTTTCCTCGATGCAGTAGACGGCTGCGCCGAGCGAGCTTGCCGCCTGCCGGATGCGATTCTCGTGCACGAAGCATTGCGCCAGCGCGAGGCCGCCCCCAAGCGGCCCAAAAAGCGCATCCTCAGGGACCCAGACGTTCGTCAATGACAGACGCGGATGGTCGGTCGGCATGTTGAACGTCCAAAGATATTCCTCGATCACCAATCCCGCGGTCGGGTTAGGCACAAGGAAGCACGTGATGCCTCGCGCGTCCCCATCCACGCCGGATGTGCGCGCGAAGAGCGCACAATGGGTCGCATTGTGCATGCCGGTGATCCACATCTTCTCACCGTCTATGCGCCATCCAGCGACCCCATTCCGATTTTCGGGAGCCGCACGCGTCTCCATGTGCGTTGCATCAGACCCGTGCTGCGGTTCGGTTAGTCCGAATGCGATCCGCCGCCGACCCGTGAACTGACTTTCGATGAATTCGCGCTTCTGGTCCTCACGGCCATAGTGATGCATCATATGCACGACCGGAAAATTGCCGACAATCGAATGTTCGTTCTGCAGGTCGTTGTGGAGTCCAAGTCCCTTGGCCGCGAGATGCTCACGGATTACGGCCATCCATAGATTCGACCCGTCCCTGCCACCGTATTGCTTCGGCAGCGCAAAGCGCAGATGACCCGCTCTGTCGGCGCGATCCTTTGCTTCGCGCAGCAGCGCCTCCCATTCCGGGCGCGGGAGGCCGTCCTTGTCAAAATCCGTCCTCGCCCACTCCCGGCGGTGGTCAAAGAACCGCATGTTGTCGCCGGAGTTCTGCAGCGGCATGATCTCCGCCTCGATGAACCGGTCAATTTCATCGAGGTAGGCAGCCAGGTCCTCCGGCAACGCGAAATCCATGATGATTTCTCCCAATCTAGCGGCCGGCTTCGTCCTCCAGCGCCAGTCTGTAAGAGGCGTACTTGGGCTGGTCGACGGCAACCTTGGCCATGGTCGTTGCCCACAGGTGATCTTTGAGGCCGGCGGTCGCGAGTGTGAATTCGCCGCTGGCAATCAGATCGCATAGTGCGCGATTCAGATCTTCGAGCGATCCTTGACGCCCGAGCAATACCTCAAGCCGCTCCGCCTCGGCGGTGTCGCTCTTGCCGGCAAAGTTGAGTTGACGCATAACCAGATCGAGGGCGTTGAGCGCCACGCGAAGATGAAAGGAGCGGGTACCTTCCGTGAGCGGCAGGATTTCGCGCCTTAGGAAGTCGGCAGCTGCTGAAATAAGTACCTCTGGGCATGGTTGGTCCTGCATCGTCAGATGTCCCTGGGTGCGATGAACCGCAGCAGATCGATCTCTGTTTCGGAGACGCGACGTGCGATCATAAGACGCTCGAGGGGGCGATCGCTTGTCGAGGAGCGCGCCAGCATCTTCAAGCAGTAGACGCCCCATCGCAGTGAGCCGAAGATTTCCCAATAGGCCAGCGCTTCCAGGCTAATGGGGGCTCCGCCGCCGGCCTCGTATCCGGCCATCAGATCCTCTCGGGTCCCGAAGCCTCCGACAGGCTTGTCTATTGCGCCAAACCTCCAGCTTGGCGTGCAAATCCAGCCGAGGTCCCGCATCGGATCGCCAAACGTTGCCAATTCCCAGTCGAGGACTGCGCGAATGCCGTCGGGACCGACGATTAGGTTGCCATTGCGGAAGTCGCCGTGCACCAGGCAGGTCTTGACCGGATCTCCGGGCGCGCGATTCTGCAGCCAGCGGAGCGCGAATTCGAAGACCGGGCGGGGCTGTCCATCTTGCCGATAGATCTCCTGCAGTTCCTCCAGTTCGCGGCGCGCCGACGACAGTGGAAGGACGGGAAGAGTGGCGGTCGGGATGGCGTGGATGCGCGCCAGAATCTCTCCAGCCTGGCGCGCGAGTAGCGGCCGAACGGTGGCAAGAGCCTCGTCGCGCAGGATCTTGCGCGGGATCGACTCACCCGATACGCGATCCATGATGAAGCCCGACCCAAGGCCATCTTCTGGTCCAAGTACGTATAGTACCGACGGGGAGGGTATGCCCACCGCCCCAGCAGCACGCATGAGCTCCGCCTCGATCTCGAGGCCGAGCCTAACCGGCGCATCGACACTCGCCGACTGGCGCCGCATGATCAAAGACCGATCGATGTCCGGACCCCTCACTCGAAACGACCAAGTTTCCAGGCTGGCACCACCGGTCAAAAGCATGACCTCGGTTACGCGCTCCGTCCCTGGCACGATGCGGCTTGCGCAATTGCGCAGTGCTTCGTCGAATGTCTTGGCGCGGGCGATCACGGATGACTTCGATTAAACCCGGGTGGGACGAGGTGGAGGGCCTACGTTGCTTGTTGAGAACGAATACCGGTGAACTGTACTCGGCGCGGGTCAACGCCTCCGATCTCTTGGCGCATGATCGCTTGGTCTCCAGTAAGCGATAATATTTCGTCTTTGCCGACCGCCGGAGCCTCTTCTCCTTCGGAAGCAAGTGGTCCCACTCTTCCAGGATAGACAAATAGCTTCATTGCAGCCTACGCAACAGCGGCTTCGACATCGCCTGGGGTGTCGGCCGGCATGGCACCGGCGAAAAATGTATTCTCGTACTTCATCGAGCCGAATGGCTTTGTCGTCGAGCAAACCGCCGAGGTGCAGCAGGGTAGACGACACTTACGCGCCGCACGACGCCAACTGGTGGCGCGATCTCAACATCTGGGCGTGTCGCTGGAACATGGCTGGTCCACCATCGCCGGAGGTGCGTCACGCCATGTCGGGCGCGCTGAAGCAGCTCGGCGCGGTCCACAATCGCGGGGTGCGGCATGAAGATCTCGTACCCGGTTCTGCGCAGCAGCTTGATCGGTCTGGCTATGACCGACCTTCAGGAGCGCCGTGACGTGCTGCAGGGCAGAGTCGCGCGGTGGCTAACCCTGAGAATGCTGGCTTCCGCCGAACACGGCGGTACCAAGAGTGCGTGCACCCTTTTCTTGCTCCGGAACACCTACGGCATGGAAGGCAGATAGGCCTAGCCCGCTGTCATTGATGCGAAGTCGATGCGTGATCATCGCCAATAGTCCGAGGGGGAGGAGCCAGCATGCCCAGGTAGCGGCTGCATAGAGGTCCTCGAAGGGAAGTCCCGCCGCAATGCCGCCCGCGATGACGATGCGCAGCCATATGGCCCCGGACGCTACCGCCGCCATTGCCAGCATCAGGTGCGCATGGAGGACTAAGCGGCGATGGCGGGCCGCGGCTACACCACCCCCCAACAGGCAAAGCCAAACGAGGCCTTGCGCGAACAACCCGGCTCGCGCGACGAGTGTCGCCTCGCTCATCAATGCTACTGCAAGTCCGCTTGCGCCGCCGAGGAGGACACACAATGCGGCGAACCGGCCAATGGCTCTGTGGAATGGGCGATGCTGCCGCGCAAAAACCGCGATTGGAATGGCAATAATGGCGAGCGCCGAAGTCAGCATGTGCAGGGGAAACAAGACTGGCAGCCGCTGCAAGACCAGGAACAGTGGGTAGGGCAACGGCAACAGTCGGATGCTGAGCGCGAGCGCCGTCAATGCCATTGGCGCGACGAGGAGCACCACAATGATTGTGAGAAGCCCAGACGCAGTCGGCTGCCGGCATCCAGCGCGGAGATCGATCATGCAGATCCTCGCAAGCCCTGCCCTCGGCATTGGTATCACCGCGCTCTGTGTTGCGGCTGTGGCAACAGCAGCGGAGACAGCTCGGACGGGGTACGAAGGTCGGTGGAGGTAACCTAACGCTGGATATCTCGACCTGCGCCACCGGCTACTGTGCGGTCGAAGTGGTGGGAAACTCAACGTGCGGTCGCACGGTGCTACGTTTCGCGACCAAGAAGATGGAGAACACAGAGCAGGAAGCGACTGGCCGCCTCGAACTCACGCCCGGCGCCGAGCACTTCACCGTCAGACTGGTGCTGACCGGGCATCGTGACACCCCGTCGACAAAACTCTCAATTGCCGGACACTCCGGGGACAACCTGGCCCTCTATCGGAGGACCTACGACTATCAGAACGTATTCGCGCGCGCCGGCGATGCCGTGTGCAAGCCTCCGATCGCCTGACCCATTGAAGTCCCTTGTCTATGATTCCTAAGCATCGAAGATTCGCTTGCGGAGCTGTGACGCTATCCTTGCGCTCAAGGCGTGGTTACGAATCCCTGTTTGCGGGTCTGGGCAACAACCTCGCACGAAGGTGGCGTGCCGGCCGCCTCCTCGTCGGTGCCGAGTGAGGCGGCAGCCTCAATGACATCAACCTTGTCACCGCCCGCGGGCCGCAGGTTGCGGTGGGTGTCCAGACTCCTGCAAAGCCCCTGACGTGTCGTCAGGAGATGAAAGCGGCTAGATTGGCGCATGCAGGTACGGGGGAGGTTCATGGATTTTTTTCTAGCGTTCGTACAAGCCAACAAGCCCTACTTCGACGTGGCGCAGGGCCTCAGCTCGGTGATCAACCTGTTTGCGTGGTGCTTCGCCCTGGTTCTGTTGGTCCTCGCACTCCGAAAGAGCCGCATCGAAAGCCTGTCAGTTGGTCCATTCAGCTTCCGCTTGTTGAAGGAGGAGGCAATCGTTGCCACCGCGACAGCCACCAGGGCTTGGCAGTCCACAACCGGAGAAAAGGTCGATGTGCCTCGCATCCGAGCCACGGTAGATCGCGCCTTCACGCCCGAGACGCTTAACAACTTGACCGGCAAGGCCATCCTTTGGGTCGACGATAATCCTACAAACAACGAACTTGCAGTGCGGGCACTCCGCAAGTTTGGTCTGGATATAGAGCAGGCAACCACCACGGAAGGTGCCATGTCGGCGTTTCAGCGCCGGAAATTCGATCTTGTTATTTCCGACATGGGTCGCGGCTCGGATTTGCGCGCCGGCTACGGGTTGCTCAAACTTCTGCGCGATAGAAGCAGCAACGTGCCATTCTTTGTCTTTGCGGGGTCGGACACACCAGAGTTTCGACGGGAAGCTGCCGCGCTTGGTGCGCAGCTCTCGACAAACGACATGCTTGAGCTGGTTGACAACGTCGTGAAGTACCTGGGCGCAACGCCCTAGGCTTCTATAAGGGGGTAGCACGCGGAGATACTTGCCGCAGGGCACGCGTCGTAGATTTCAAAAGGGTAGTACAGCGTGGTGCCCATGATAGTTCCGAGAACTCCGCGGCCGACCTACGATAGGGGACAAGACATGGCTGGAAGACTGGCAGGCAAAGTCGCGGTGGTGACCGGTGCGGCTTCGCGTGGCGAGGGCGTGGGCAACGGAATGGCGACGGCCATCACCTTCGCGCGTGAGGGCGCCAAAGTTGTGCTTGTGAACCGCGAGGCCGCGCGCGCGGAGAAACTCGCGGCCGACATTGCGAAGGAAGGTGGCGCGGTCGCCGTGTTCGCGGGCGACATGACCAAGACCGACGCTGCTGAGGCGATGGCGGCTTTCGCGGTCAAGCGCTATGGCCGGCTTGATATCCTGCACAACAATGTTGGCGTCGGCGGGCCGGGCAATCCCGAAACAGTCGAAATGGAAACCTGGAACAAAGTGCTGGAGACCAACCTCACCAGGTCAATGGTCTGCGCAAAATATTGCATCCCCAGGATGCGCGCGGGCGGCGGCGGATCAATCATCAACATCTCCTCAATTGCTGGAGCGCTTGGTCTCTCGGGCAGCCGCGGCGCCGTTGCTTACGCGGCCGCCAAGGCCGGCCTGCACGGCATGACCCTGTCAATCGCAGCGGACTACGCTACCCAGAACATTCGCTGCAACTGCATTGTCGTCGGATCGGTGCACACGCCGCTGGTCGCCCATCTTGGCGAAGAGGCGCGCCAGCGCCGTCGCCAGATGGTGCCGATGCAGACTGAGGGCACAGCCTGGGACGTCGCCAACGGCGCTGTCTACCTCGCCAGCGACGAATCGCGCTGGGTGACCGGGATCCTGCTGCCGATCGACGGTGGCCTGTGCGCCATCCGCCAGTGGCCGCGTTAGGCATGTGCCGCTTTGTAACTTCGAGCTCGCAGACGGCATACTGCTTCGAGCCTATGCCGTTGATTTCCATGCAATGTGCCGGCCTGCCGGCTTGGTCAGCGTTTGAGCATCCTGAGCACGCGCGGCGCCGCGTCACCTTTCGACGAGCAGTAGGAACGCCACGCCTCCTCGAATTGACGCCGCAAGTATCCCTTGGCACTCGTACCCTTAGAACGCGGTCCGCGCCACATCGAGCGCGGCTGAATGCGGAAGGATCGGAGGAGCTGCGTAAGCTGGGTGGGAGAGATTGGTCGCGGCTGCTGGTTGTTGTTACGGCCCCGCCATTCGGACCACGGGCCATCATTTAGATCGATCAACGCAGCGACGAGATCGGCGCTGGAGATGCGATCCACACCAGCGCCGTTGAAGATCACCTGGATGTCATTGAGGAGAGTAACGCCGAGGTCCTCGTCGGCATGCTGGCCAGACATGGAGATGGCTGCCTCGCGCGCTCTGACACCCCAGTCGCCGCCGCAGCTAACCGCAATGGCAACGAGTGGCCGCCAGTTATCTGCGGTGCGATTATTCAATTCGGGCATCTTGGGGTCCCGTTCGAGCCTAGTCGAACGTGCCCATCCGCGGAGATGGTTGCCAACCACCTTCAGCAGTTTCATCAAGGCGTCTGATTTCGCGCTCACCGTCGGCTCGCCGCATATACACGATAATCGACCTGTGCTGAAGCGGCAGCGTATCCAGGCGATCATGGCCAAACGCCACCGGCGCAAAAGTGGCGAACTCCCGATGGCCCTGCTGGCCCCACTTGCCTCGTCCAGTTCGCGCATGCGACCGCCGCGGTGATGGCCGCTATTAAGAACGCCTCGGAGCATGCCATGACTGCCGAGGTCGTGGGTGTCGATCTCGTCAAGTCGGAGTGTCGGGTGCTCGGCCTCAATGATGCGAAAGAGCGCAGCCGCGGATACGCCGTCGATCGACGGCAGCTGGGCTACTTGGGGCGTTGCGAGGAGGCTCGACAGTGATTGCATGTGACGAAGCCCTGGTCGGGTTGGCGAAAGCCCTCCATCACGTCCGGCGTCAACAACCAGTTGACCCTCGTTCGCAATTTATCGCATGACTAGCAGTGGCCACTGCCTGATCGCGCAGAGACCGCCGTCGATTGGCAGCAGGATGCCTGTTACCCATCGCGATTCGTCGCTGGCAAGGTAGACCGCACCGTTCGCGATATCCCAAGCTGTGCCTTCCGTCCGCATTGGCACCATCTGGCGACGGCGTCCGGGCCTGGCCGCGTTGGGCGCGAGCAAAAGGGGCGCGACGGCCGGCACCGCGGCAGCACACACTTTGAAGGTACGGAAGCCAGGACGTACTTCGGCCTTCGAGGCCGCTCTCTTGTTGATTGGGCGCGAACAATGTTACCAGCCGGAAACGGGGGCCATGTTCATGGACAGTCCATTTCGCATCTGGCGCCGCTCGCGCGGCTTGACGCAGAAACAAGCGGCTGACGACCTTTTCATCGACGTAAAGACGGTGCAGCGATACGAGGCAGGTGATCGCAACATTCCCGGCCCAGTTGCTCTCTTGATGACCCTGGCCGCCGGCGGCGTCGACATTGAGGTCGAACCTTGGCCCGATGACGACCCTATTCGCGCCCACGAAATGCTCACAGAGATCGCCTCTAGTCGACCGCCCCCGGGTCCCGCGACCGCTGGTCTGGAGACCGCTGGTCCACAGACCGCCGGTCACGCGACCGTCAGTCCCGCGACCGCCGGGCTGGAGACCGTTGGTCCGGAGACCGTCGGTCCTGCGGTCGAGAAAACTGGCTTGCTGAGGCGCCTTCTGGGATAAAATCGGCTCGGACGGCCAGCCGGCAGACACCAACTACAAACTTAGGGCGCACGCTCCGCTAACAATAGCGCCGTGCTGCCGGCGAATGGCCTCTATACTTCAGAAGGTTCGGGCGTGCTCTGCCGCGATAGCCGACCGCGGCCTCCTGGGAGGCGTGAGGGTTCTCGGAGAAACTGTCCCCACCTGGCCATGAGCTCTCGCCGCTGCTCCAGGAAGTCTGTGCGCAGGTAGGCGGCTCGGACCTTTTGCGGGATGGTGTGAGCCAGAGCTGCCTCGGAAATCTCATCTGTTGTTTGCGCTACCTCCGCGCACCACACCTTGAAAGCTGTCCGAAATCCGTGGGTCGTGGCACGCTCGGCGACGCCCATGGCGCGAAGAATCTTGGTCATCGCCATGTCGCTGAGCGGCCTGTCAGGCTTGCCGCTCACGAAAATCAGCCCTGATCCGATGTTCGCCGGCTGCAGCAAGCGGGCCACATGCAGGATATGGGCACATCGAGAAGGCAGCGGCACGACGTGAGCTCGCCGTGCCTTCATGCGCTCTGCTGGGATGGTCCATGCGGTGGCATCCTCTTGGACCTCGTTCCACCGGGCCAATCGCGCCTCGCCACTCCGGCAGGCCGTCAAGATTGTCCATTCCAGGCATAAGCGCGCTGCGGTCGGCTTCATATCGTGCAGGCGAGCGACAAATGCCGGCACCTCGCAGTAGGGCAAGAAGCGATGGTGCCGACCCTCGCCAGTGCGGCGGTTCCCAAGAACCTGCCGCGCACCGATGCAGGCGGAGGCGCGTTCGCGCCAATTGTTGGCGATCGCAAAATGCAGGACGGCATCGATGCGCTGGAGCAGTCGGCCTGCGGTCTCCGGTTTGCTCGACCAGATCGGGCCAATGACCTTGAGAATTTCATCGGGCTGCACGTCCGCGACCGCGCGACGGCCGATGATTGGGAACGCATAACTCTCCATGGTGCTGCGCCACTGCGCTCGGTGCTTGGCATTCGATAGCGTGGGTGCTTTGCTGGCGAAGTACGTCTCGAAGGCCTCCCGAAACGTGACCGAGCCCCGCTTGTCGGCACGCCGCTCGGCAAGGACGTTCCGGCCCTCGCTCGCTCCCTTTCGAATGTCCGCGGCCCTTTCTCGGGCGCGCTCCAACGAGACCGACGGGTAGCTGCCGAGCCCAAGTTGGTGGCGGGTGCCGCGTATCGAAATGCGCATCACCCACCGCTTCGCACCGCTGTCGGAAACGACCAGGCGCAAGCCGCCGCCATCCTCATAAAGGCCTGCTGCCTTGAGCCCGCGTACCCTCGTGGCATTGAGTTTGTGTAACGTGCGCGGCGCCATCCCCATCACCCAATTGATAGCCCAATCGAATCCTGATGCCAGGGTGGAGCAGGGGATCGCCGGGTGCAAGACGATGTTGTGAACCTCCTGTTGACACTGAGGAATTTGGAACATTGAGGAATGCTGGAGAACAATCAGAAATCCAGGAAAAATGTGGATTGGCGGATGGGGAGGGATTCGAACCCCCGGTGAGCGTGAACCCACGCCGGTTTTCAAGACCGGTGCCTTAAACCACTCGGCCACCCATCCATCCTGGCGGATCAGGCGCTTAGCACACCAGCGAGGCGACGGTAATCGAAAATTGGCACCGGATTGGCACCGAGCCATGTCGTGGCGCACGTCACGGACGGCTCCTCGTTCGCTGAACCGGCGTCCACTTGCCCTGACGCTGCAATCGCTGCCACCAGCGGGATGCCCAAGAGGACGTGCACGGTTCCACGAAGAACGTGCAACTGGGTCGTAAGAGACTTCAGCGCCAGCCTGCCCTCGAGCCGTCCGGGTCGAAACGCATCACTTCAACGCGGCTTCGTGATCGCGTAGGCTGCGGCCACTGTCGCGGGAGGGCGGCATGCAGCGCTTTGCGTGGGTCGCAGCTCTGGCCTTGTCCCTACTGGCGACAGCACCCGTCGCACAGGCGGAGAAGCGCATCGCCCTGCTGATCGGCAACCAGGGCTACGACAGCGAGATCGGCCGGCTCGCCAATCCTCACAACGATGTCGCGCTGCTGGAGACGGCGCTGAAAGGCCTGCGCTTCGAGGTGACGACCGTGCGCGATGCAGGTCTTGCTGCTCTGCATCAAGCGGTCAACGCGCATGTCCGGCGCGTCGCGGCAGCAGGGGCAAACGCGGTCGGTTTCTTCTATTACTCGGGCCATGGCGCAGCGGATGGCGGCACGAATTATCTGATCCCCGTCGACGTCAGGTCAGCCGCGGACGGCGAGCTTTGGGATCGGTCGCTGCGCCTCACGGAGATCACGCGCAGACTCAAGACCGAAGCCGGCGATGCCACGCACTTCGTGGTGTTCGATGCCTGCCGCAATACGTTGAAGCTCAAACAGGTGGGCACGCGGGGGCTGGTGCAGGCGAAGGGTTTCGTGCCGGTGAGCCAGGAGAGCGGCATGCTGATCGCCTACGCCACGGCGGAAGGCGAGCTTGCCTCCGACCTTGGCGCAGGCGCAGGCCCCTACGCCACGGTGCTGGCCGAGGAAATCATCAAGCCCGGCATCGAGGCGGTGGCGATGTTCCGCATCGTGCAACGGCGCGTGCGCGTAGCCATTCGCCAGGAGCCATACCTCGGCTTCAGCGCGTTGGGTGACGTGTATCTGGCCGGCAAGGAGCAGGAGCGGCCCGCGCCGGCATCCCACCCTGCGCCGCTAAGCGAGGCGGCAGAGGCATGGGACAGGACCAAGGAAACGACGAGCATCATTGTGCTCGACGCGTTCATTGAGAGGTACAGGGCAACGATTTACGCCGACCTGGCGCGGGCACGGATTGATGAGCTCAAAAGGCAGCGGGAGCCAGGAGCTGCGGCGCCTCCACACATCGCGGCGCTGCCTCAGCCGCCGGACCCCGGTCAGGCGGAGATGAACCCCAGGCAGCTCTACGAGACGGCCTACGGCCATCTGCTACAGCGCGACTACGGGGCGGCCGAGGCGGCGTTTGAGGAGTTCGTGCGCCGCCACCCGAATGATCCGCTGGCGGGTAGTGCCCAGTACTGGCTCGGTGAATCATTCTACGTGCGCGGCCAATACCGCGCCGCCGCCGGCGCTTTCCTCAAGGTCTATGAGACCTACGGCAACAGCACCAGGGGGCCCGAGAGCCTGTTGAAGCTTGCCATGTCGTTGCAGAGGTTGGGCCAGAAAGAAGCCGCCTGCTCCTCCTTCGCCGAGCTCACCACTAAGTTTCCGAGCGCGCCGGCGCACTTAAAGACCTTGGCACAGACGGAGCGCAAGCGGGCCGGTTGCTAGCCAGGCTTCGGCGGGGCGCGGCCCGTCTCGAGCTCCCTGGGGTAGATGCTTGCCGCGATCGCGGGTTTGATGGCATCGTGGAACATACACGATCGCTGGCGCGGCCGGAGGGAGGCGATGACCGATCGGGCGCCGCAACTCTTCGCCGAAGACCTCGTGGTCGGGCAGGTGTTTTCCGGTCAGCCGAAGACGATCGGCGACTGTGAGTTCGCTCTCTTCGCCCGCCTCACGGGTGACGACCATCCGATTCACTACGATGACGGCTTCGCCGCGAAGACCCGCTTCGGCAAGCGCGTCGCGCACGGCTTGCTGCTGATGGGCATGACCGCGCTGGGCGCAACCCAGATGTCGCGCCGGCTGCACGAGGCCATGGTGGCGTTCGCGGAGCAGCGCTGCCGTTTCCTGAAGCCGGTATTCATAGACGACGTCGTGACGAGCCATTTCGAGGTCGCCGCCATCGACCACAAGGAGGGTCGTGATGTGGCCCTGGTGCGCTTCAACGTCCGCCTGCTCAACCAGCACGGGGAGGTCGTCCTGGAAGGCGAGCACGCCTATTTCCTGCGCTGGCGGCGGGAGATGGCTGGAAGCAGCGATGCCGCATAAGCCATCGTACAGAGAGGCGGTCGACACGTTCGACTGGAACGGGGTGCGCGCCGCCCTGGGGTGGCCGGACGCGGGCGACGTATCACTTGCGACGACCATCGTCGACCGGCACGTGGCGAGGGAGGCGCCGGCGCTGATCTGGATCGGCAAGGACGGCAGCGAGGCCCGCATCAGCTATCGCGAGTTGTCCGAGGCCAGCAGCCGCTTCGCCAATGCCCTGCGGCGGCAGGGGGTGAAACCCGGCGACCGCATCGCGGGACTGATGCCGCGGCGTGTAGAGGCGCTGATTGCGGTCATCGGCACGCTGAAGGCGGGCGCGGTCTATGTGCCGATGTTCACGGCTTTCCAGCACAGTGGGATCCGAAGCTTGGAATTCACGTGACTTGAAGTCGCGGC
>JADMIO011019976.1_pt1 | contig 103132 bp, 88 predicted proteins | sample 8958161 | NCBI WGS metagenome assembly JADMIO01 (sample SAMN16585339, study PRJNA669376) | soil metagenome | isolation source: Crop rotation soil | place: USA: Cullars Rotation, Alabama | collected 2011
GACAACTTGTCCACGTGGAATTCTAAGCTTAGGATCCCAATGTGCTGGAAAGCAGATGATTTCATTCGTACTATGAATGATGTCAGCCATGGCTTGATTGCATTGGGCCTGAAAAGAGAGGATAGAGTTGCTTTGATTTCCAACAACCGTCCCGAATGGAATTTCCTTGATTTGGGAATGCTCCAGGCCGGCGTAGTCAATGTGCCGCTGTACCTGACCCTAAGCGAAAGTGAAATCAAATTTATACTGAATGATGCCGGGGTGAAATATGTTTTTGTTTCGGAAAATGTTTTGTTTCGGAAAATCCAAAACATCAGGAACGAAGTTCCGACGCTTCTTGAAATCTATACCATCAACCGTGTAGACGGTGCAAAACATTGGTCAGAGATGATTGAAGCCGGAAAGAAAAACAGGGATGAGCAAAAACTTCAGCAGGTAAAAAATGAAATCAAGCCGGGTGATCTTGCTACCATTCTCTACACATCAGGAACAACGGGAACTCCAAAAGGGGTAATGCTTTCCCACAACAACATCCTGAGCAATGTAAAAGCTACCGTGCACCTTCTTCCGTTTGATCATAGCGGAAAAGCGCTGAGTTTTCTTCCACTCTGTCATTCCTATGAACGAATGCTGACATACGTTTATATGTACTGTGGTGTTTCTGTTTATTACGCCGAAAGCATGGATAAGTTGATGGAGCATTTCAAGGAGCTGCGACCTGACGGATTCTCCACGGTTCCGCGCCTGCTTGAAAAAGTGTATGACAGGATTGTTGAAAAAGGAAAAGAGTTGAGCGGAATAAAGAAGGCTTTATTTTTCTGGGCGCTCAACCTGGGGCTCCGTTACGAGTTGAATGGAGCCAATGGCTGGTGGTACGAAGCGCGGTTGAAGGTGGCGAATAAACTTATCTTCAGTAAATGGCGTGAAGCGCTTGGCGGAAATGTGAAAGTGATTGTTTCAGGTGGTGCTGCTTTACAACCCCGGCTGGCAAGAGTTTTCTGGGCTGCCAACATTCGTGTCTGGAAGGATACGGGCTCACGGAAACTTCGCCTGTAATCGCCGTAAATAATTTTGAGCCCAACAGTGTGATGTTCGGAACCGTTGGTACTGTCATCAGGGAAGTGTCGGTAAAAATTGCTGACGATGGAGAAATCCTTTGTAAAGGTCCGAATGTAATGATGGGTTATTATAAGCAGCCTGCGCTTACAGATGACGCCGTAAAAGACGGATGGTTCCATACCGGAGACATCGGAACTTTTGTCGAAAACCGTTTTTTGAAAATCACCGATCGCAAAAAAGAAATGTTTAAAACTTCCGGCGGTAAGTACATTGCTCCTCAGGCCATTGAAAACAAGCTCAAGGAATCCTTGTTCATCGAACAGGTCATGGTCATCGGGGAAAATAAAAAATTTCCGGCTGCATTAATTGTTCCCTCTTTTGCATATCTCATAAAATGGTGTGAGACGAAGGGTATCCATGCAGGAACCAATGAAGAGATGATAAAAAATCCGGAGGTAATCAGCCGTATTCAAAAAGAAGTGGCTGCTTTCAATAAAGATTTCGGACAAACTGAGCGGATAAAAAAAGTTGAGCTGATTGCGCGGGAATGGACAACAGAAAGCGGTGAGTTAACACCAACATTAAAGCTGAAAAGAAAAATAATCATGGAAAAATTCGGTGCGCTGGTGGAAAAGATTTACGGCGAGAATTGAGATGTGAGATATGGGACCTGAGATTAAAAATTGTGGTAAAGACCTTGATTAAAAATTAAATTGTTAAATTATTTTTTCATTTTAAAACTTTAATTTCATGCATAACTTAAAAGAATTAAAAATCTGGCAAAACAAATTAAAAGAAAAGAACTAATGAAACTGAATCTCACTTTCTCATATCTCACGTCTCATATCTTATATCTTATTTAAAGTGAAAAGAGTCATAAATAAGATTACTGTTCTTGGAAGCGGCATCATGGGAAGCCGCATTGCCTGCCACTTTGCTAACATCGGTGTGGAAGTGCTGCTGCTCGACATCGTACCGAAAGAACTATCCGGAGAAGAAATTAAAAAGGGCCTTACAACGGATTCCCCCGCGTTCAAAAACAGGATTGTAAATTCAGCATTGCAAAGCACACTGAAATCAAACCCGGCCGCTCTCTATAAAAAATCGTTTGCACACAGAATAAAAACAGGAAATTTCTCTGACAACATGAAAGACATTTCTTCCAGTGATTGGATCCTGGAAGCTGTCGTCGAAAACCTGGATATCAAGAAAAAAGTTTTTGCCGAAGTTGAAAAATACAGAAAGCCCGGAACATTGATCACCAGCAATACATCAGGGATCCCGATTCATTTGATGACGGAAGGAAGAAGCGAAGACTTTCAAAAACATTTTTGCGGAACACATTTCTTCAATCCTCCCCGGTACCTGAAACTGCTGGAAATTATTCCAACACGGTCTACAGATGCATCGGTCGTGGATTTCCTTGTGAGTTACGGGGACCTTTATTTAGGTAAGACTACGGTACTGTGTAAAGACACTCCCGCTTTTATTGCCAATCGCATTGGAATATTCTCGATCATGTCACTGTTTCACCTCGTTGAAAAGATGGATTTAACGGTTGATGAAGTGGACAAGCTGACAGGACCGGTGCTGGGACGTCCCAAGTCTGCCACGTTCAGAACCTGCGACGTAGTAGGTCTTGATACCCTCGTAAAGGTCGCCAATGATTTGTACGAGCGTTGTAAAACGGATGAGGCCAAAGAAATTTTTAAGCTTCCTGTTTTTGTAAAAAAACTCATTGATAACAACTGGCTGGGAGATAAGACCAAGCAGGGATTTTATAAAAAGGTAAAATCTGCCGACGGAACATCGGAGATCCTTTCTCTCGACTTAAAAACGTTTGAATACAAACCGAAAGGGAAATCTAAATTTGCCACGCTCGACCAGGCAAAAACAATTGATAACTTTAAACAACGGATAAAGTTATTGGTTGCGGGAACCGATAAAGCGGGAGAGTTTTACCGGGAATCTTTTTGCAACCTTTTTCAATATGTATCTAACCGTATTCCCGAAGTGTCTGATCACCTGTATAAAGTTGATGACGCGATGCGTGCAGGATTTGGCTGGGAAGCAGGGCCGTTTGAAATATGGGATGCGCTCGGTGTAAAGGAAGTTGTGAAGCTGATGGAACAGCGAAATCAAAAACCAGCACCATGGATTTACGACATGCTTTCAAAAGGTCAGCAATCCTTCTACAGTTACAAGGACAACCGGAAAACTTATTATGACATCACGGAATCTTCTTACCGGTTAAAACCGGGATCGGAAACTGTGATCTCGCTCGATGCAAGAAGAGATAAAACCGTGTGGAAAAATTCAGGATGCAGCATCCTCGATCTCGGTGACGGTATTCTTAACCTGGAGTTTCATACAAAAATGAATACGATTGGCGGTGAAATTATAGAAGGTTTCAATAAGTCTATGGAACTGGCAGAAAAAGATTTTCGAGGACTGGTAATTGCCAACGAAGGCCAAAATTTTTCTGCCGGTGCAAACCTGGGACTGATATTTATGTTTGCAAGTGAACAGGAGTTTGATGAAATCGATATGGCTGTCCGGGCGTTCCAGAATATGAATATGCGCATTCGTTATTCTTCCGTACCGGTTGTGATTGCGCCTCATGCTTTGTCTCTCGGTGGTGGTTGTGAAATGACCCTGCACGCTGACCATGTGATCGCATCCCCGGAAACATATATCGGCCTTGTTGAATTTGGAGTTGGATTAATTCCCGGAGGAGGAGGTACAAAAGAAATGACGCTTCGGGCTTCAGATGCTTTTTCTCAGGGCAACATCGACGAACAGGTTTTGCGGGAATATTTTCTTACTATTGCTATGGCAAAAGTTTCAACCTCAGCACATGAGGCGTTCGATTTAAAAATTCTCAGGGAAGGGCGTGATCAAATATGTTTGAATCCTGATCGTTTGATAACGGAAGCAAAACAAGCTGCTATTGTGATGGCTGACAATGGTTATATTAAACCTGTACCCAGAAAAGATATTAAAGTTCTTGGAAAAAGCGGTCTTGGGATGATTTATGCCGGAACCAATGCCATGTATTCCGGTCATTTTATTTCCAAACATGACCAGTTGATATCTCAAAAGCTGGGGTATGTAATGTGTGGAGGAGATTTATCATCTTCCACCCTGGTATCTGAGCAGTACTTACTTGATCTTGAGAGAGAAGCATTTTTATCGCTTTGCGGCGAAAAGAAAACACTTGAAAGAATTCAGAGTATTCTTACGTCAGGAAAGCCATTAAGAAATTAACTTTGCACTATCATTCAACAAACTAATATGAAGTCACTCCATCTCAAAAATTTTCTTTTCATCTTTTTACTCATGACCGCCCCTCTTTTGACTCTCTCGCAGGCCAGTGAGGAAAAGCCGAAATATGCACCTGGAAAAGAAAAACATCGTAACAAAACTGATGAGCTTGGAAGAAAACAGGGAACATGGATGTTCTACAATACGTTTGGCGAAAAGCTTTCTGAAATTGACTTCCTGAATGATAAAAAGGAAGGGATGGAAAAAAAATATTACGGTTATGACAGGATTCGCGAAGAGCAGGAATTCCTGGGAGGTATTAAAGAAGGTCAGTACACCAAATATTTTTTCACAGGCCAGGTTCAGCTGGAAGGTTCTTATAAAGATGGAAAAAAAGATGGCAAGTGGACGAAATATTTTGAAGATGGTTCGATCCGGTCTGAAGGTTCTTACGCAAACGGCAAAAAAGAAGGCGTCTGGAAAACCTACAACCGTAAAGGAGTGGTAGTCGGCCAGTCTACTTATAAAGGCGGAACAGATACGCAGGTGATAGAAGCCCAACAAAAGAAAAAAGAAGAAGAAAAGAAAGCTGCCGAAAAAAAGAAAGATGATAAAAAAGGACCTGCCCAGGTTCCGCCTCCGATGGCAAAAGATAGCTCAAATGTGAAGAAGAAGTAGTTGAAAGGGAGATTAGAAGTCAGAGTTTGGATGTTGGAATTGGAAAGTACGAAAACTCTTAAAATTTATCTCTAAGCTCCGATATCTAACCTCCAACTTCCAAATTCTATCTCGTAAATTCTAGAAAATGAATGCATATATTATTGCCGGCCTTCGGTCGGCAGTTGGCAAAGCACCGAAGGGTAAATTTCGTTTTACCCGTCCGGATGATCTTGCTGTAGAAGTGATCAAACAGCTGGTTGCTTCTGTTCCGCAATTGGATAAGGAACAAATTGACGATGTAATTGCAGGCAATGCAACTCCTGAAGCTGAACAGGGACTAAACATCGGCAGGATGATCTCTCTGATGGGTCTTGACACGGTGAAAGTTCCGGGAATGACCGTGAATCGTTATTGTGCGTCCGGTCTCGAGACCATTGCCATCGCCGCTGCAAAAATTCATTCTGGAATGGCTGATTGTATCATCGCTGGTGGAGTGGAAAGCATGTCACCGATTCCTTTTGGCGGATGGAAAATTGTCCCCAACTATAAATTGGTGCAGTCACATGGCGATTATTATTGGGGAATGGGATTGACGGCTGAAGCCGTAGCAAAAGATTTTAAGATTTCAAGAGAAGACCAGGACCGGTTTGGTTACGAGTCGAACATAAAAGCTTCAAAAGCGATTGCAGAAGGAAAGTTTAAAAATGAAATAGTTCCCATCAAGGTTTCCGAAACTTTTTTAGATGAGAATGAAAAAAAAATAACAAACGATTACGTCGTTGATACGGATGAAGGTCCGCGTAGTGATACAACATTGGAAAAGATGGCTCTGTTAAAACCAGTGTTTGATGTTAAAGGTTCGGTAACCGCCGGCAATTCTTCCCAGACCAGTGATGGTGCCGCATTTGTTATCGTCGTCAGCGAGCGGATGCTGAAACAACTGAATGTAAAACCAATTGCACGTTTTGTCGATTATGCAGTAGCCGGCGTTGAACCGCGCGTGATGGGCATCGGGCCCGTAGAGGCCATTCCAAAAGTGCTAAAGCATGCAGGATTGAAACAGGATGATTTACAGCTCATCGAATTAAACGAAGCATTTGCTTCGCAATCACTCGCTGTTATGCGAACGCTGAATCTCAACCCGGATATTGTAAATGTAAACGGCGGAGCCATTGCGCTTGGTCACCCGCTTGGTTGCAGTGGCGCAAAACTTTCCGTTCAGCTTTTCAGTGAAATGAGAAGACGAAAATCAAAATACGGAATGGTGACCATGTGCGTGGGTACCGGCCAGGGAGCAGCAGGGATTTTTGAATTGTTGAATTAAACTATTCTTCCTCTTATTGCTTTCGCAACAGCTTCCGATTTGGAATGCACCTGGAGTTTCTTATAAATATTCTTTATATGTCCGCTAACGGTATCTATGCTGATAAAGCACGTGTCCGCAATGAGCTTATAGCTCATCCCCTCAACCAACAATTTTAAAATTTCCTTTTCCCTTTCTGTCAGGCTGAACTCTTCAGGAATATTTTCTGTTGGTTTACTTTTAAACATCTTCAGTACCTTGCTTGCAATGCTTGGTGTCATAGGAGCGCCACCTTCATATATTTCGCGTATTGAAGAAAGGATTTGGACCGGCGGAGTACTTTTAAGTATGTATCCTTCAGCTCCGTTGCAGATGGAATTAAAGATCTTATCATTGTCCTCGAAGATCGTTTCCATTAGTATTTTTATTTCAGGAAATTTTTCCTTGGAAATTTTTACAGCTTCAATGCCATTCATTCCCGGCATTTCAATGTCCATCAAAATAACATCCGGTTGCGCCTCCCTTATGTTTCTGACAAGGTCGTTGCAATTGGCAAATGCTCCCGTGCATGTGAAGCCCGCACTTCCCTGTATCAGTTGCTGCAATCCCTGGCGAAGGTTTACATTGTCTTCGAAAATAACAACCCGTATATCATTCATGCTATTTAATATTTTAATTTCAGTTCGATGGTTGTTCCTTTTCCAGGAGATGAGGCAACAAAAAGATTTGCATTCATCTCTTTCGCCCTTCTTTTCATGCTGTTAACACCATTCCCGTTATATTGTTTCCCGGTATCGTACCCGATCCCGTTGTCATGAATGCTGAGGGTAATCAGCCGAGCTTCGGCCGTTAAAGAAAATGAGGCTTTGTCAGCGTGTGAATGTTTAACAAGATTATTAATGGACTCTTTAAAGAAGAGATAAAAATTCCTCCGGTCTTCTATGGAGAGCTTTAACTGATTAAGCTTTTCATCGGCTTTAAACTGGTGTTCAATATTTTTTGCATGCAGCAACTGATACGAGAAAGACCGCATCCGCATAATAATATTCTCAAATGAATCATGCTCCGGATTTATTGCCCAGACGATATCACTCATCGCTTCGATAACTTTTCGTGAACTGTCACCGATCATTTCAAGCGCTTCCTGTTTTTTTTCAGGATCCTGTTGTGCTACCTGGCTGTAAACAGAAATACTGTTCAGCGTGCTTCCAATGTCATCATGCAGATCGTGGGCAATTTTATTCCTGATGGCCTGCAACCGCAAGACCTGGTTCAGCCTGTAACGGTAAATGCCGTAGAGCAGCATCATGATAAATATCAATGCTACGGACCGAAATAAAATTGTTTTCCACCAGGGAGGCCGAATGGCAAATGAATAATTTAATTCATCACTCCAATACCCTTCACTGTTCATCGCTTTCACCCTGAATGTATAGCTACCAAATGGCAAATTGCCATACGGAGCTTCCGTCCTTTCGGTAACGGGACTCCAGTTTTCATCAAGTCCGTCCAGCTTATATTGGTATCTTACTTTATAAGGGCTTTTTGTCGTGATACCGACATATTCAAACGTGAGATAATTATTATTGAACGCAAGACTTAAATTAGACGGAATGTTGTAATATTTTGACAAACTGTCAAATTGGAAATCCCCGACGATGACACCATTACCAAGAACAAGCGATGTATCCTTCTTAGATTCCAGGTTCAGCCAATTGACTTTTTCATTGAAGAGGGCAATATTAGATAAGCAGATAGTAGGAGGAATAGTGTCCGGGATTTCACCTTCGGGATGATAACATGTTAAACGATCACTCGCACCGGCCCAGATATTTCCTTTGCTGTCTTCGAAAAAAGAATTTACAAAACAGTTCACCCCAAGAAATCCATCTGCGTAGATATAGTTTTTAAATATAGGTTTTCTTGTGTTGCTCTTCTTATCTACCCTGGCAGAAGAATGATTTTGCATCATCCTGTTGATGCCGTTACGCGTGCTGAACCAGAGATTTCCTTTTTTATCTTCAAGTATTCCCATTACAATTTCATTGCTCAAACCCTGTACAGTGCTATAGGAGGTAAATTGCTTTCCATCAAACTTATTCACCCCGCCTCCAATGGTACCAATCCAGAGATCTCCTCTTTTATCTTCGAGCATATTCATGACTTCATTGCCACTGAATCCTTCTCCCACCATATAATGTGAAAATGATTTTCCGTCATAACGGTTCAATCCTCCTCCATACGTTCCAAACCAAAATATTCCGGATTTGTCCTGTAGCATACACATGACAATTCCTCCGCTTAGTCCCTGTTCACGAGAGTAATGCAGAAAATTTTTTCCATCGAATTTATAAACTCCTGAACCAAACGAACCAAACCAGAGATTTCCATCTTTGTCTTCCAGTATGCTCCATACCTCATCATTTGTCATTCCCTGTTCTGCTGCATAATTAGAAAAACATTTTCCATCAAATTTACTGATGCCCTTGCCCGTTCCCATCCAGAGAATTCCATTTCTGTCAATATGCAAACTGAAAACATTGTTTGAGCTTAAACCTTCCGCAACAGTATAGTTGGTAAATGATTTACCATCATATTTGCTTAATCCTCCACCCCATGTTCCAAACCAAAAGTTTCCTTCTTTGTCTTCCACTGTTCTCATCACTTCATTCTGACCAAGACCTTCTGCTACGGTCATGTGAGTAAACATTCGCCCGTCAAACCGTGCAACCCCTCCGCCATTCGTTCCAAACCAAAGATTCCCTGCATGGTCTTCGAGAACGCTTGTCACATTATCATTGCCTAATCCCTGCGCTGTTGTATAATGAGTAAATGTGGATGGTGATTGTCTCATTTTTTTTTCATCCAGCATGACGATACCTCTATTTGTTCCGAACCATAGCTTGCCATTCTTATCTTCAAGTATACTCTGCACAGGAACGCTGCTGAATCCCTGCATTGCGCCATAGTTCGAAAAAAATCTTCCATCAAACTTTGAAATTCCTCCGTAAGTGCCAAACCATATAGATCCATTTTTATCTTTCATCATGCATTGGATGCTATCATTTACCAATCCATGCTTCGAAGAATAATTAACAAATCTGTTTCCATCAAACCTGCTTGCACCTCCCAGTGTACCAAACCAGATATCTCCCTTGTTATCCTGGATAATTGAATGTACAAAATTGTTGCACAACCCCTCAGCAGTTGTGTAGTGAATAAAGGAATCGCCATCGTACCGGATCGCTCCATGGTTTGTTCCAAACCATAGATTTCCACTTCTGTCCTCAAGAATATTCCATACAACATCTTTTGCCAAACCACCGGAGATGTCATAATTAGTGAAAGTTTTTCCATCGAATTTACTTACCCCGGCGCCGTAGGTACCAAACCAGATATTTCCCTCCTTGTCCTGCAGCATGCTCCAGATGCCATCATTGCTTAACCCCTGTGCGGTAGTATAGTTGGTAAAATATTTTCCATTGTACTTGCTCGCTCCGCCGCTGTACGTGCCTAACCAGATATTACCGCCTTTATCCTGCATGATGCTGCGCACCAATGGCTGCTTTAATCCCTGGAGTATTTTATAGGAACTGAAATTCGCGGGATCATCATCTTTAATTGTCGCATCTTTTACAAGAACAACTTCGGGCAGAACAGCAGGTGCTTTTTTTCCGACAGCAGGAAAAGCCAATGGCATTTTGTAAACACCTTTCCCTATTGATATGGAGGTGGGTACTTCCGCAATTATTATTTCAGGATTTCCGGCCAGGCTGACATTTGAAACAACTCGTGTAATAAGAGGTTTACCAACCGGTACACTGTGTATATTTCTTACGGGAATAACTTCCGGAGGTAATACGCTGTCGGGAGAAACGAACGAAGCTTTTGCAATTGTAACGATGGGAGCTTCAGTATCAAAATTATCCGCTATTCCGTTGCCTCTTTTACATGACTGCTGAAAAAAGAATATGAAACATAGAAGAGAAGCAAATAAATAATTCTTCAATGGAAAGTGTTATCGCACATGCGTCAAAGGTAAATGTATCAAATTCTATTTACCTACCCCCTAATCCTGTGGTTTCAGTCTATTCCTGGAATAAAACCAACCTGTTTAGGTTATTGATGAATGCAGTTATTCCCTGAATCTTTGTGAAATAATATGCATCATGCCGTAAAGAAACAATTAAGACAACTCTTCAGAATCCAATTAAAATTCTCTTTCGGAAATTTTTATGATCATGTTCATGAAAAAGACGAACGATATATCTGAACAGAAAAACGGATAAAATTAATTCCGAAGTATATTTCCTTAGATTGCAGTCAAATACGTTTTCCAAACAAAGATTTATTATTAATCTATTTTTTGAAACACACTATGAAAACAATTAAGCTTATTATTTTATCCACCCTGTTTTTTACATCTTGTCAATGTGCGAACGCCCAGGGTTGCATCATGGTCCGAAACATTTCCGGCTTCGGTCAATATAATTTAGCCGATAATGCCTTTACTGTTTCCAACTGGCAATTAAATACAGTGGGGCGTTACTTTAGAGCATACCGTGAATTTAAAGGGGCCGAAGATCAGCATACACCTGAGAAAGATCAATCCGTCATCGAATCCTATTCTGTAGATATTTCTATAAGTCGCCTGTTGCAAAAAGGATGGTCGTTGGAATTGAGCGTTCCCGTTTCATCCAATTCCCGCACTGCTTCCAAGGAACATGGTGGCGCCGGGACCTCCCGTCATGCTACACATACTTTCGGTGTTGGAGATTTACGTTTCACTGCTTACAAATGGGTATTAAGTCCAACTGTTTCTCAAAAGGCGAATGTGCAGATCGGGTTGGGAATAAAACTCCCTACAGGCGAATACAAATACCAGGATTATTTTTTTAAGAACGATTCAACAAAGGTTTTAGCGCCTGTTAACGGATCTATTCAGCTGGGTGACGGCGGAACAGGAATCATCACTCAATTAAATGCTTTTTATTTTTTCAATAAAACGATCAACGCTTACGGCAATTTTTACTACCTTATAAATCCGAGGGAACAAAATGGAGTGTCCACATTAACCGGCAGGCTTACCGGTTCAACCAAGACTGAAATGCTTACCGGCAATGATGTATATACGGTACCTGATGTTTATTCATTCAGAGTTGGTTTTAATTTTGATTTTAATAAGTTCGCTTTTTCAGCAGGGCTCCGCAATGAAGGCGTTCCTGTGAAGGATCTTTTTGGAGGCAACTATGGTTTGCGGAGACCGGGTCATAATTTGTCGATTGATCCAGGAATTGTTTACAAAATGCCTCACAGTTCAGTCTATACTTACGTCCCTTTTATTATTTCCAGGAGAATAAATCAAAGTATTGCCGATGCGCAGACATCTGAGATTTTACATACTTACACGATCGGATCAGGTGGATCAGGAGATTACCAAATATTCATTGGGGTTCTTTTCAAACTATGACAGCAAAAAAAATTAAACAGTAAACTCATCCTGCAAAAATATAACAGCATCCGAGTTCCTGCGCCCGTCCCAAAGCCCACACTCCCGATGGAACTACTTCGATACCAGGAAGCAACCCTGAAAGCCAGTCTGCTTTAACAGTTGCAGGATCTTTTTTCATCACAGCTGCTGCAACGGCACTGTTAATTGTGATGGCTGCATCACAAACGCAAAACATCACCCCGCTTGCCTGCAACTCATTAATGCCGATATCAACAGAACCGATTCCAGGCATCTTAAAATCGCCGGGGTTGGGTTTCCAAAATGGATTTCTCGTTGAAGTCTTTTTCGTCACGAGATCATCGGCATCAAACATCTCACCGAATTTATAATTTTTCCAGAGCCTGTCTTCGAATGCAAACAGAATGGCGTTGTGACGCAACACAATGACAACCCCGCAATCTTTTTCAGGAATTCCTTCCGCAGCATTCGACATCAAAAATATCCTGGACCATCCGAACGGCATGGTCTCGTGAGGACGTGTTGCATCAAACACCACACGATGCCTGCCTTTTATTTTAGCAACCCACAAATCAGCCGGATGCAATGATGATCCTGGTTTTTCTACTGTTTCATTTGGCTGTACCATGCTGGGAAAATTACGGAGGCTGATTTTTTCAAAGATACATGATTCAATAGTCGTCAACGAGATGTATGGTAAATCTTATACCAGCATTGTGTCTGACCTGAACGGGTTGTATAAGGGTCACGACATCCGCATCATTCACCCTGTTTACGGTATTGATGCGAGCAGGCATTCACTCGTCCTTTGCGGCACATAATTCTTATAAATATTCTAAAACAAATTCCAAATGAAAAAACAACTCATTACAATGATGCTGCTGATCACAGCCACGTTTATCATCCAGACAGGATGTAAAAAGGAAAAAGATTTTGCCTCTGACAGTGCCTCAGTCAATCAAGGTAATCTAGCAAGGGGTCCTCATGCGAGTACGTATGATGCAACCGTTGCAAATACCTGGATGAAACTACAGGTGCGTATTATGGCAACAACTTCGGGGATTCCGAATGTTGCATTCAGCCGGCAGTATGTTTACAGCAGTATTGCCTTGTATGAATCTGTTCTGCCTGGAATGCCATCCTATCAAACGCTTGTTGGCCAGCTTACCAGTCTGCCTGCAATGCCTCCTGTAACGAGCAACCTGGAATACCACTGGGCCAGCAGTGCCAACGCAGCATTGGCTTCAATCATTAAACACATGTTTCCAACAACGAGCGCTGCAAATATTTATTCAATTGATTCACTTGAAAGTGCTTTTAATATACAATTCGCACCAACATCCAATGCGGCTATATTGGCCCGTTCTGTTAATTTTGGAAAAGCAGTTGCGCAAACCGTTTACGACTGGTCGCTAACGGATGGCAGCAATCATGCTAGCGATCCCTATACTCCTCTTGTTGGCCCCGGTTTATGGGTGCCTACTCCACCGGCATTTGCTGCAGCAAGCACGCCTTATTGGGGTAATGTAAGAAGGATGGTTTCTGCAAGCGGCAGTAATGCACAAGCTGCAGCTCCGATCGCTTATTCTGAAACGGTTGGTTCTGATTTTTATAATATGGTTAAAGAGGTGTACGATGTTTCGCAAACACTTACTTCGGAACAAACCGCAATGGCAATTTTCTGGAGAGATCTGCCCGGTGTATCCACGCCGGGACATTACCTGAACATTCTTGAACAGGCATTAGAAACACAACATCCTTCTCTTGAAATAGCGGCGATGGCTTATGCACTTTGCAGCATCACTGTATATGACGCTGCAATCAGTACATGGGAGTCAAAATATACATTTAACCTGGTTCGTCCTATCACGTATATCAGAAATGTTCTTGGGCACCCGTCATGGAATTCATTATTGACCACGCCAGCTCATCCTGAATATACTTCGGCACATGCTTCGTTATCGGCCGCCAATGCTGATGCGTTGGAGAGTATTTTCGGAGCAAACTATAGCTTTACTGACCACACACATGATTATCTTGGAATAGCTCCACGTTCATTCAGTTCTTTCAGAGCCTGTGGTGAAGATGCAGCAAACTCCCGGTTATATGCCGGAATACATTATCAACGGTCCATTGATTTAGGACTTATCCAGGGAAGAACAATCGCGCAAAACATTTTGAATACATTAGTATTGAAGAAACCTTAGATTAAAAAGTATTGTCATTTTTGCGAAGCATCTTACATTCCAAGGTGCTTCGTTTTTTATTTAATAGTATAATGATCTGTCATCCGGTGAAGGCGGAAATTATTATCCTTCAAAACTATTTCTCCCTGTTAAGAATAAATAAATTTCGATTCTAAACTCAGGGAAACTTTAGGTATTTTTATGCGCAAGAAAAATATGTATGTCAACTGTTGAGAAACAAATCAAAATTACCACTAAAGGCGGCGAATTCCTGATCCGTGAAACGAAAGCGGAAGATATTTTTATCCCGGAAGAATGGACGGAAGAACAATTGATGATTGCACAAACCTGCCGTGATTTCCTGGAACAGGAAGTCTATCCCAACCTGGTTCGTATTGATGCCCAGGAAGAGGGACTTATGCAATCACTTTTAGACAAAGCAGGTCAATTGGGTTTGCTCGGTGTTTCTGTACCTGAACAATTCGGAGGCTTTGGAAAAGATTTTACCACCAGCATGCTGGTGACGGAAGCGCTTGGTGCGGGACATTCATTTTCCGTTGCAATTGCCGCGCACACCGGGATCGGAACGCTTCCTGTTCTATATTATGGAAACGAAGACCAGAAAAAGAAATATATTCCAAAGCTGGCATCCGGTGAATGGAAGGCATGTTATTGCCTGACGGAACCCGGCGCCGGTTCCGATGCAAACTCAGGAAAAACAAAAGCAGTTCTCTCTGCCGATGGAAAACATTACATCATCAACGGACAGAAAATGTGGATAACAAATGGCGGCTTTGCCGACATTTTTATTGTTTTCGCGAAAATTGATAACGACGAAAACCTGAGTGCATTTATCATTGAAAAAAAATTCGGTGGAATTACCTTAAATCCTGAAGAACATAAAATGGGAATTAAGGGGAGCTCGACAAGGCAGGTTTTCTTTAATGACTGTAAAGTGCCGGTCGAAAATTTATTGAGTGAACGGCAGAATGGATTTAAGATCGCCGTCAACATTTTAAATCTCGGAAGAATTAAACTTTCAGGAGCAGCTATCGGGGGATCAAAACAAATTTGTACACAATCGGTCAGATATGCCAATGAACGTCTGCAGTTCGGAAGACCGATTGCAAAGTATGGTGCGATCAGGTACAAGCTTGCAGAGCAGGCCACCCGCATCTTTGCCTGTGAAAGCGCGATCTTCAGGTGCAGCCAGAACATCGAAGATGCTATCAAAAATTTAGTAGCGACAGGAATGGATGAAGGTAAGGCAAAGCTGAAAGGCGTTGAGCAATTTGCCGTTGAAGCAGCTATTTTAAAAGTGCATGGAAGCGAAGTGCTCGATTATGTGGCCGACGAAGGCGTCCAGGTTTATGGCGGAATGGGTTACAGCGCTGATGCGCCGATGGAAAGATCCTATCGTGATTCACGCATAAACAGGATTTTTGAAGGAACCAATGAAATTAACCGGATGCTGACGGTCGACATGATGCTGAAACGTGCGATGAAAGGTGAGCTGGACCTGATCGGACCGGCAACAGCTGTCGCAAATGAATTGATGCAGGTTCCGGATTTTTCTGCGGGTGACACTAGTCTTTTCTCTGAAGAAAAAAAATATATTTCGAATTTCAAGAAAGCAGTCTTATTGGTGGCCGGTGCTGCTGTGCAAAAGTTAATGACAGAGCTTGCTAAAGAACAGGAAGTGCTTATGAACATTGCAGACATGATCATTGATGTATACATCGGTGAGTCCCTGCAATTGCGTGTTGAAAAACTGGTTAGCATAAAATCGGAATCCGCTTGTGCCGAACAGCTGGATATGATGAGACTTTGGATCCATGATGCGGCCGACAGGATCAACAAAGCAGGGAAGGATGCGATCTCTTCTTTTGCCGAAGGCGATGAACAACGTATGCTGTTGATGGGATTGAAGCGGTTTACAAAAGTCTCCCCGCTGAATGTGAAAGAAACAAGGAGAAGAATTGCCGCAAAGCTGATTTCCGAAAACAGCTATTGTTTTTGATGTTTTAGCCTAATATCCAGGTCATTATTCATAAAACATTCATTCCATCTGTTATCTTTGCATCGTAATAATGAAACGGACTTTTAAAAATATTACTTCTGTTTTCCTTGCTCTGATTGTTTTTATCAGCACCAATGGAATTGTGGTTGCTGCTCACAATTGCTTTTCAAATCACAAAACGGAAGTTTCATTGTTTCATAAGAAGTGCTGTTCGAAGGAAAAGGAACAATGTCATTCGAAGCCTGTCAACGAAAATACATTCTCAAAGAAATGTTGCGAGATTAAAATCAGCTATCATAAAGTTGAAACGAACACTCCTCTGGTAAAAAATATTTCCGTTAAGAACCTGAATTTATTTTCAAGTGAAATTTTATTTTCTTCTGTCACGCCTTTTTTTAGTCAGGCTTTAGCCTTCTGTTCTGCGAAAGCGCCTCCGCTTATCTCTTCAGGCATTTCGCTTCTGCTTTCCATCGGCACACTTCAAATCTGAGTTTTCTGTTTACGCGCATTGCGCGTGCTCACCGATTTCCTGAAAGGGAAACAATTTTTTCATTTTACAAATCAACTCAGTTATGTCGACCCATACTTCATTGACTAAAATAAATATACTCATACTCTTAAACATGCTGATGGTGTTTTCATTGGCAGCACAAACAATTTCCGGGAAAGTTACTGAATGGAACGAAGCAACAAAGACGGAAACACCGGTTATATCCGTAAATATTTACTGGATGAATACGACTACGGGAACTACCACTGACACCGATGGTAATTTTCAAATAGGTGTCCCCGCAGTTTATCCTTCCAACCTCATCGTCAGCTTCATCGGTTATCAGAATGATACCATTCGCGTAATGGACGCATCATTCAGGAAAATCTTACTCAGAAAATCCATCGAATTGAAAGAGGTGGAAGTTGCGGCAAAACAGAATTCAACAATTATTTCAACCATCAATGCATTCAATACTGAGAAAGTTACTGAGAAGGAACTTTTAAAAGCGGCATGCTGCAATCTATCCGAAAGCTTTGAAACAAATCCTACCGTAAATGTTGCCTATAAAGATGCTGTAACCGGCGCCAAAGAGATTCAATTGCTCGGACTTGGCGGGATCTATTCTCAGCTATTGACAGAGAACATTCCCAATATGCGCGGCATTACCGGCATTTATGGCTTAACCTTTATTCCGGGACCCTGGATGGAAGGAATCCAGATTACAAAAGGCTCCGGAAGCGTATTGAACGGATATGAATCCACCACCGGGCAAATTAACGTTGAATTCAAAAAACCAGATGATAAAAAAGTTCCGAGGTTTTACCTGAATCTGTTCGGAGAAGAAAACGGGAATACGGAAATCAATACGTTCCTGAAAAAGAAAATGGCTGAACACTGGAGCACCATCTTCATGGTTCATGGAAATTATTTGAACAGTGCAAGCGATCGGAATGATGATGGCTTTTATGATGTCCCCCTTACGAAACAAATTAATCTTTACAACCGCTGGCAATACCACAGCGAAAATAAAATTGAATCGCAATTCGGAGTTAAGTTTTTATCCGATCAAAGAGAAAGTGGTCAGCTGACACCCGATCCCGTTTCCAATCTTCGTTTTACATCCACCATTTTAAATCAGCGGTTTGAAGTTTTTGGGAAGCTTGGAATTATTTATCCCGAAAAACCGGCCAAAAGTTTTGGTAACATCTTCCAGGCAACCTACCATAACCTTGAATCAGCGATCGGGCTGAAAACCTACGATGCCAGGCAAAAAGATTTTTATTACGAAGGAATTTACCAGAATATCATCGGCACAACCGATCATCAATACAAAACAGGTATCAGTTTCCTGTATGAGCTGATCGAAGATAAATACAACCTCCTACCTTCCCGCCACGAACAGGTTGTACCGGGTATTTTTGGCGAGTATACATATTCATATTTTGAAAAACTGAAATTAATCGGGGGCATAAGGGGTGATTATATTAATTCACAAAAGTGGATTCTAACTCCCCGGATCCATGGAAAATATAATTTCGACGACAATTTTATTTTCAGGTTTAGTGGTGGAAAAAGTGTCCGGGTTCCGAATGCGATTGCAGACAACATCTCCGTACTTGCCAGTTCAAAACAATTGTTGTTTTTGGAAATTGTGAAACCGGAGGAAGCCTGGAATTACGGGATTAACTTTACACGACGCTGGGAAATCGGGCATCATGAAGGCAGCCTCAGTATTGATTTTTACAGGACCGATTTTATGAATCAGCTGGTAATGGATTCATACAGCGATACAGCTTCCATCCTGTTTTATAATCTTTCCGGAAAATCATACAGTAACAGTTTCCAGGTTACGTTTAACCAGGATCTTTTTGAGAATTTCGGATTGAGAGCTGCGTTCAAAACCGACGACGTTCAAACGACTTACATGGGGGTTACCCGGCAGAAACCTTTGGTGGCAAAGAACAGGATGTTGCTGAATTTATTTGGAGCTACAGCAAACCAGCACTGGAAATTTGATTACACGGTGGTGAGGGAAGGAAAGAAAAGGCTTGCAAACACAGCCACAGATGCAGAATTCGGAAAATCAGCTTCTGAATCTCCCGCCTTTTTTGTGATGCATTTCCAGGTCACAAAGATCTTCAAGAGATTCGAACTATACGGTGGCGGGGAAAATTTATTAGATTACAGGCAGAAACATCCGATCATTAATTCTCAAAATCCTTTCAGCTCTTCTTTTGATGCTACCCAGGTTTGGGGTCCCATCGAGGGACGAAGAATATACGCTGGACTTAGATATAGTATTCAATAATTATCCTGTTAAATCCATTCACTATGAAATTCTCTAAAATCATTTTTACAACTATGATCATGCTTAGCATTAACTTTTATGTTCAGGCACAAAATGATACTGTACGAATCAAAACCTCCGCCATTTGCGATCAATGCAAGGAACGGATAGAACATGATCTCCCCTTTGAAAAAGGTATCAGATCGGCGAACCTCGATCTATCGAATAACATCGTGACGGTAATTTACAATTCTAAAAAAACCAACGGACAAACTATCCGTGAAGCGATTACTAAAATTGGTTACGATGCTGATTCTTTAAAAGCCGATTTGAAAAGTTACGGGAAACTACCTGACTGTTGTAAACATCCAGATAAAATTCATTGATCAGTCAATCACTCTTGCCATTGGATATCTTTTCTTCCAGATTTTAAGAGAGGCAAGCCGGTTGATCATAATGGTAGTTTTGTGATCCAGCTTTACCTTGATGCGTGTAGGCATAGAAGAAACTTGTTTTCGGATGGTGTCCATTTTTTTCATAAATAGTTTTTAATTTTTAAAATAGCCGTGTGAAATATCAATGCGAATGGTCATGCAAAAATCTTTCCAAAAAAAGACACGGCTCAGGTCAATGAGCCATGTTTATAAACAGTTAATTAAAACCTATATCAGAAACCTAAGGCCAGGCCGATGTAACCTGAATAGGTTTTAACATGTGCTCGCTCCAGCACATAATACTGGTTAGTAGTGATGCTGCTGCTTCGGTCACCTATGTCTATTAATCCATAAACTCCTCTGAATCCAATACTTATCTTAAAATTTGGAGGCCCGAAATCCAACCCTGCGCCATAAGCAATTCCAAGATCTGCAGGTTTTACAGCCAGGACGGCAATTACAGTGTCGCCCTTCTGCGTGCCATTGGACTGGATTTTAGAACCTGTATTGATTCCAACCTGCGGTCCCGCGCATACATTGAAATTCACAGCCTTACTGTAGCCGGTATTTAATACCAAAAGCAATGGGACATTGATATAGGTCAGTTCTATTTCACTTTCAATCTTGCTCGGTGTTTTATATTTTTGAGCGAGTGAAGAATAAATAACTTCAGCTTCTAATCCTACATGGTCGTTAAAATTTACTCCTACCAATCCACCTATTCCATAACCAAGAACAAAGGTTGTTTCGACCTCACCTTCATCGGTTTTTGAATATCCCAGGGAAGTGAAAGTAGGCATATACCTGACCCCGAGAATTAGGGAAGGAACGGCGTCAGAAATGTTTTTATCTGATAATGAAATCTTTGATTCATGCTTAAAGGTTCGTGAATCATCATAAGCAAACATGACAGATTTATTATTTGCCGTTGAAATCTGGGCATATCCATTCATCGACACACAAATGATCAATCCAAGAGCCAGGACATTTCTAAGTGTATTTTTCATGGTAATAATTTTTGGTTTCTCTAAAAAATAAAAAATTCATACCCGGCCTGTTAATTAATTTTCATAATGTCAAAGTAAAAAACCGGGTTGTTTTTATGAAAACGTAATATTGTCCCCATAGTGTGGAAAAAAAATACCATCCATATCCTGTTTGTTTTCCCAGGCAAGCAGCTGAACACCTGTGGCAATAATAATGTATCAGGTACTGAAAGGAGATATCAAAATGAAACTGGAACTAAAGAATGAAGATCTTAAAACCCTTGCATCGAGTATTAATTCACTGGTTCGGCAGGGATTTACAGAAGATTATAAAGTGAATGAAAAAGGTCTAAAATCAATTCAGACGGAAAAAATTTACGCCCCAGATAATGTGAAGGTGCTGAACTTCTATCGCTTTGAAGGAAGCTCTGATCCTGCTGACAACTCAATTTTATATGCGATAGAAACGAGTGACGGGAAACGCGGAACCCTGGTTGATGCATTTGGTCCTTACGGAGATTCAAAAGTCGCAGCCTTTATGAAAGAAGTAGATGACATTTCGAAGAAAACTGAAAAAGGTGTTGCACTTTAATTGAGGAAAAATATTTTACGAAGTCCGGATCAGCAAAAAGAAACCGTATTACTTTCACCTCCTCAACCTTTACAGAGAAGTTTATGGTGTTAGTAGCTGATAGTGGATCTACCAAAGCAGACTGGTGCCTTATTAACGGGGAACGTGAAACTACAGAATATACCACTGTTGGTTTTAATCCATATTTTCATAAAGAAAATTTTATTCTTGCTGAATTGCGTAAAAGCAAGCTGGCTTCTGTGGCGGAACAGGTTAGCGAATTATTTTTTTTCGGAGCAGGGTGTTCAAGTCCGCAGCTCAACAAAATAATTTCCGATGCTCTTCAAAAGTTTTTTATCCATGCAGCTGTACACGTTGAGCATGACATGCTGGGGTCCGTGCTGGCTACTTGCGGTGATGCCCCTGGAATCAGCTGCATCCTTGGGACTGGAAGCAATTCCTGTTACTTTGATGGCAGGAAAATTCACGAAAACAATTACGGCCTGGGTTATATAGTAGGAGATGAAGGAAGCGGAAGCTATTACGGAAAAAAAATAGTAGCTTATTACCTCTATCATATTTTACCCTCTCACCTGCAAAAGGAATTTGGTGAACTTTACCCGATCACGAAGGACAGCCTGATAAAAAATGTCTATAACAATTCAGGCGCAAATGTCTACCTCGCTTCTTTTGCCCGTTTCCTTTCCGATCGTAAGGAAGATTCCTATGTAAAGCAGATGGTGCAGCAGGGAATGACAGAATTTTTTGATATCTGTGTCTGTCATTATGAAAATTACGAAACCCTTCCTGTCCACTTTGTCGGTTCCATTGCTTTTTATTTTGAAAATATTCTGCGGGATGTCGCTTCAAAAAAAGGTATCCGGATCGGCAAAGTGATAAAAAAGCCGATCGGTGAACTGACGAAATATTACCTGGAGAAAATTAAAAGCTAATTATTACGGACTCGTAAAATCAAAGTTTACAGAAGGTGCACTGAACAGTACAGGATTTCTGCTCCATGTCTCCAGGGAATTACGATGCCGGATTGCGATGTAATAGGAAGCCCCTGATGTAATCGAGGAGAAAACAAAATCTCCATTACCATTTATATCGATAACGCCTTTTTTTGCTTCGGCAAGACCATACGGAGAATTTGCATTATGCAATTCCACAATAATTGTGTCACTGACCGTAGGATGACCTTCAGGATCAGCAACCGGAGCAAGCGTGTGGCCTGGTTTATAAAATCCTTCGAGATAAATTTTCAGATGAAGTGTAACAGGACATGAAAGAATGCTGGTGGTGGCGGAAGCCGTTCCCGTACATCCATTTACATTCGAAACCGTCACCGTAAAAGTTCCCGCTGTATTCACAAGAATAGATTGCGTAGTTGCTCCCGTATTCCAGCTATAACCACTGAATCCGGCACCTGCATTTAACGTCGTTGAATTGCCGGCGCAGAAAGAAGTGCTGCCAGTTATAGTTGTCGATGGGTTGGAACCAATTGTTGTAGTTGCAGAAGTGGTACCGGTACATCCATTCGTTCCTGTTACGGTAACAGTATAAGTTGCAGCGGTATTTACTGAAATTGAATTTGTGGTAGCGCCGTTCGACCAATTGTACAAGCTATATCCTGTTCCGGCATTAAGCGTAGTCGAGTTTCCCGGGCAAATGACACCATTGCCTGAAATCACAGGAGTCGGTTTTGTCTTGAGGGTTGTTGTTACGACATCTGTACCCGTACATCCAGCTGCATTGCTTACAGTCACAGTAAATGTTCCGGCTGTATTTACTGCTATGGTTTGTGTAGTAGCTCCGGTCGACCAGCTGTAGCCAGAATATCCAGCTCCCGCGTTCAGCGTACTGGAACTTCCCTGGCAAAATGATAGTGTTCCTGAAATATTTGGGGTAGGGTTTGAACCGGACGTAGTGGTCACGGATGCCGTTCCTGTACATCCGTTTGCATTACTTACTGTAACGGTAAATACAGAAGCTGTGTTCACCGAAATAGTTTGCGTAGTGGCGCCGGTCGACCAATTGTAACTGCTGTAACCTGCTCCTGCATCCAAAGTCCTTGAACTACCTGAACAGATAGTGGTATTGCCTGTAATGGTCGGGGTTGGTTTGGCATTGACAACCATCGTGATTGTATTCGATGTTGCCGGACTTCCATTCACACAAGAAGCAGTAGACGTCATGAAACATTTAATTGGTATTCCATTCGTTAAAGTTGCATCCGAATACGATACACCTGTTCCGACATCCACTCCGTTTCTATTCCAAACATAAGAAGGAGGTGAGCCCCCGTTTGTCGGAGTGGCTGTGAAAGTGACATTGGTTCCTGCACATATCGCTCCCGCAGGTGAAGCCGCAATGCTAACACTTGCATTAACGGTTGCTGTGACATTCACAATCACTGTATCCTTATCAATTGCTCCCGAAGAAACCTGGGTAGCTGTAAGAATGTAAGTGGTAGTAGACGCAGGAGATGCTGTAGGATTACTTACTGTGGAAGAACTTAATCCCGTTGCCGGTGTCCATGAATAATTGATACCGCCGGCAGCTGTCATCCCTATTCCTATGGATCCGCCCGAACAGATACTTCGATCAATGCCCGCATCTGCACTGAAAGGTTCGATGATATTGATATTATCGAGATAGAGTTTATTTCCAAAGCCATTGATATTCTGGAACTCAACAATAACATTTGCCTGGCCTACATATGGGTTCAGACTGACGGTTTCAGTTCTCCATTGTGCGGCTGTTGGAATAAAATCAGCGGTGGCTGTTCCGGCTGTGCTTAACGTGCTTCCGCCTTTAATAAAAATACGGGTAAAATTTACTCCGCAATCCGTCGAGATGAGAACTGCAAGTGAATCGGAATAGCCTGAATATACCTGGTACGCTACGTCAAACGTAAGCGAGACATTGCTGTATCCTGACAAACTGATACGCTTAGCCTGCAATTCATCCTTTTGCCCAGGAATATTCCATGAATAATTATCAAACATCATCGAACTAGGTGAATTACCAAACCCTCCGGCATTCGAAGTTTTAGTCCATAAATTACCGGATGTACCGTTGTCAATATTTTTCCATCCTGAAGGCGGATCGCTGGCTCCTTCAAACCCTTCTGTTAACGGAAGAGCACCTCCCGATGTCACGATATAATTTGTTTGCGTTGCTGTGCTGTTGGTAACCCCATCTGATACGGTGAGCGTAACATTGAAAGAACCGATAGACGAATAAACTACAGAGGGATTTGTGGCTGTTGATGTAGAAGGTGTTCCTCCCGGGAAAGACCAGATACGTGATGTCACATTTCCAACGGACAAATCACTAAACTGAACGGTAGCACCTGTACATGGATTTGTATTGTCCGCTGCAAAGTTTGCACTGATAGTATGAAGATTCGTAATCGGAGTTTCCCATACACCTCGCCCGTAGGTCGCAACCCTCAAAAGCGTATTCGCTGTGCTGTCATTGTATATTGACATATCCACAATCGACGTTCTGGAAGGAAGATTCGTATTGTAGATAGTCCATGATGCGGCATTCATCGTCTTATAATAAACAGCATTGTTGCTGGCGATAAAAACCAATTCATTCGAAGAATAATATTCATCTGCAAGAACACGGACATGATTTACTGACGGCAGGTTGTAAGTAATGTTTGTCCAGTTGGCCCCGTTGTCAATAGAGCGATACACCTTTGTGTTGCACGTAACATACACTACGTTTGGAGATGATTTGATGGTCGTAATGCTTGCAGTATTGTTGGTTGTATTCGGTAACGTAAACGTTGAAAATGTAGGCGAGGCGCTCAACGCATTCGTGGATGCATAAAAGGTTCCATCGTTTGTAATCACATACAATCTGTTGGCATCAGCAAAAGAGCTGTGCACCGTCATTATTTTTTTGTTCGTGTTTAAGATCTGTGTCCAGGAAGGAGTTGTCACTGACAAATTGGTTGTTCTCCAGATAACCGTATCGGCGACAAAGGCAAGACTCGCATTGCTCCTGTTAAAAGCAATATCTGTAAAATCAGTTACACTTGCAGGAAGCCCATAGGTTGCATCACCTCCGTTTACCAGCCTGCGTTTAGGAACAGGAATTCCACCCCAATCGGGATCAAAATAATAAACCATCGAACTGTTGGCCCGATAGTCAAACACACAATGAGACTGCCAGTCTCCTCCCCTGTTTGTAAACCAACCGGAAGAACTCGCATACAATTCCCCGTTATCCTGAGTGCCGATGCTAATCATGTCCCGTCTTGTTGGACTGCAACTTCCATGATAGATCTCATACCCGTAAATACCATCGCTTTTAGGATTCCAGTTAAGGCCTCCATCTGTGCTTAACCACACTCCGCCATCGTTCATGTCCCAGACCTGGCTTGAATTATAGGGGCTTATCACAACCTGGTGCATGTCTGTATGGACTTCCTGCCACCAGTTTGTCATCTGTGTCCAGTTCACTCCCCCGTCAGTAGATTTCCAGAAATTATGTGCTACGAGGTAGAGAATATTGGCATTTGTTCTGTCCACACCAATACCAAAATTATAATCACCCTGTCCGGAAGAACTGGAAGCATTGTCATAATAAGTCAGGTAAGGTGATGCAGTTGTTTTTACACCCGTAAATGAAGTTCCTCCATTGGTTGATTTATAAATTGTCCCTGCATTTGCAACCATCCCCAGATACACCACATTGGTATCCGCAGGAGTGACAGCTATGCGGCAGCCATTCCCGTTGGTGATCCCTGAAGGCAATACAATTCCGGAGGTTATCTGGTTCCAGGTATCACCAAAGTCAGTGGAGCGGAAAAAAGCGGAATCAGTCGTTGCTGCGTAAAGCACCCTTGAAACCGGAGTTTTTTGTTTCAGATCATCAAATTCGCGGGAAGCTGTTTTCAGTGTCCACGAAGTTCCGGCATTTGTTGTTTTATAGATACCGCCGCTGGTTACTGCAACGATTACATTGTGATCATTCGGATCCATGACCATGTCAACAATTATTTTATTGTTGAGTGTCGTTTGCGTAAATGTTGTTCCACCGTTGGTAGATTTCCAAACACCGGTAGCCCCGCCCCAGGTTCCATAGTAATTATGATCGCCGGCACCAAGGTAAATGATCTGGTCATTTGTGAAATCTATGCAAACAGATGCAAATGTTGAAAATGTCATGGCATCACAGCCGGGAGCTACTGTCCAGTTGGTTCCGCCGTTGGTAGAGATAAACAGTCCTCCGCGTGCGCTAACCGCATACATTTTACTCGAATTGGTTGGATGAAATTTTAACTGGCTTACCCTGCTGATTCCATGGATCTGGCCACTTGCATTTGTCGGAAACAATGCGGGCAGATAGGCGCTCCAGTTAGCTGATTGTGAAAACGACGAAAAGACATTCGTGAGAATACAAACACAAATAAGAATGTAATTTTTTTTCATCAATTGAAGGTATTCGTTTCTTATGTTTTATTTCTGCTTATTAATTTCTTCCTGCTGCCTGTTCCATATCTCCATTCTTTCCTTGTCACTTAAGATTCTGCCATCCTCCTGAACAAAGGGTTTCATTTCCCTTGCCCATTGTTCAAACCTCTTAACCTGGTATTTCATGACGACATTTTCGTTCTGCTTTTTCCGATCCTCTTCCGTAAAAACCTTCTTTTTATCTTTTCTGACTTCTCTTCTTACTTCCCTTTCTCTTTCTTTTGAATCCTTTTCACCTTCTGCCATTTCCTCTTCTTCGCCAGCAGGTTTCACATGATATTTCCAGTATTCACTATACGCCTTTAAGGCTTCATAATAATTTACTGCAGGGTCATCAATCATTTTTATCCAGACCGGATCTTTAGTATAATCAATGGTTTGTGACATTGCCTTGGGAATGAACAAAATAGAAAACAAGATCATGATAATCATGATCGCAAGGAGTTCACGAAAAAGGAAACCTTTTCCCCGGGATTGAATTCGTATAGCCATCGTTAACGGATAAGAGATCACTAATATACCAGAACGTTGCAAAAATATATAATTAATTCTGTGAAATATTGGAACAAAGATGATTCTGTCAAAAAAAAGTCAAAAAAAACAGGCCCGCAACCGTGAGTGGTTTAAATCTTGTAATTCTATCTAAAATAGTATTATGAAAACGATAGAAGGAACTTATAACCTGTTGAGATATGCTTTTTACGAGGCAAGAAAACATAGCTTTATTCTGACCGCTTGTTTTATTACAATTTTTGTAATCGCAAGAATTACAGGATTGGCAGCGCTTACTGAAATCCGTTTTGTGAATTACATCGTTGCTTTTTTTGTGAGTTACGATGCCATTAAGAAAGTTTATCTGAAAAATGATCACAAGGTTGAGTATTTCACCGGCTTGCTGGTTGGTATTGCGACCGTTATCCTGGGTCAGCTATGGTACTCCATCCTGTTTTTTATTTATCTCAAGTCAGATCCTTTGTTCATGAATGAACTATTAAAACAGATCCCACAAAATATAGTGAATCCGGAATTCAGCACATCGGTGCTTCTCTTTACCGAAGGTTTTGGTCTTAGCCCGATTATTTCGCTGGCCCTGATGCAATATTTCAAATCAAAACAGGGAAGATGGGCACGCACAGGTGGTTCCTAAGCTTAAGATGTAGAAGTTATTAGACATGTGGTAATTATTTTTCCCTCTTACCTCTCAACGATCTAAAGTTAACTCCCTGCAATAATTACGGTATGCTTTTTGAAACTATTCACGGGAATGAAAAAAATTGCGCTATCGATTCTTGTTTTAAGTGCTTTGAATGTCCCGGCACAAATTCGTACTCCGGGAGATTCGCTGAAACAAAAAAACAAAACTGATTCAATTGATTTCAAAAGTAATCCGGGACAAAAAACAATAAGAGATTCTATTAAATGGAACGCACGTGATAGTTTTCAGCTGGATGATAAGAATCCAAAAAGAATTGCCAGGCCCGGAAGAGATACAATTCACTGAACCTGAAAAAAATTAACAACTTCTAACTATGAAACCAAACACATTCGAAGACCTTTCACTTGAACAAAAAGTAGATGAGCTCAGCGAAAAAGGAGTTTACCTGATGTGCAGGCAAAATTCGATCTATAATATTTTTTTATACGGTCTCGATGGTTTGTATGTGGAGGTTCTCTATTTTAAAAAGAACAACAGGATTCAAAATATTGAGATCGCAAGCACCGATAAGGTGCTGGATTTCTATCTGGACGAAATGATTTTCGAATTTTCATAATACCTTTTCTACGTTGTGTGTTTTGTGTTGATCAAAAGTGGTTCTCTTCTGCCTTGAGGGAATCACTTTTATTTTTTACATGTTCCTGATTTACTCTTTTCCACCGGTAGTACCGGTTCCAGGCTGGCCACCTCTATATGGCAATCATGTGGCATAAACTTTTTTGACCTGACAATACCTAATCTAAAACCCAAAATATCATGAAAACCATGTCAGTAATTGCCCAGGGGCAGAAAGTAATGCGCCGATTTGAAAAATCCTTATCACACAGTAAATTCAGGAAAGTACAGGTGAATTATCAATCAGGTGAAATTTCCGCTGAAAGAAAAAGTTTTTTATTTGGCAGCAAATACCGCCTGCAGCTCACTGTTAAACAAATTGATGACACCATTACAAGGGTCGAATTTACTGTGAATCCACAACATTCAACTCCTACCTATTCGGATTCTGAAAGAGAATTTCTTCTTGAAAACAGGCTGATTGGTTATTTGCAATAATAATATACTTTCATTGGCAAATTCAAAGATCTTTTCAGATTTTTGAAATATTGCATATGAAAAAAAATATCAGTGAAATTCAACTGACCTCGATCGGATTTATCAGCAAGCCCAGCGGCTTCAACGGCGAAATGATTCTGGCTTTGAATGCCGGCGAGCCCGATGATTATAAGAATGTCCGTTACATTTTTATTGAAATCGAGGGAAAGCCTGTTCCTTTTTTTGTGGAGGAAATAAAATCGCACCGGAATGACGTGATTGTAAGATTTGAAGATGTAAATTCAGAATCAGAAGCTAAAAAGCTTTCCGGGAAAAATATTTGTATAAATAAATCAGATGCAGCAATAACTGATGAAACTGTTGAGTGGAATTTATTGGTTGGTTACCATATTTATGAAACCACACATGGATCACTTGGCTTGCTGGAGAGAATTGAAGAATTCCCGCAACAGCTTATTGCACATTGCAGGGTAAATGGAAAAGAAGTCTTGTTCCCGCTGAATGAAGATTTCATTTTAAAAATTGACGACTCGAAAAAAGAGCTTCACCTTAATTTGCCGGAAGGCTTGCTGGACGTTTATTTGCAATAGACCTACGAATATTTTCATTACCTTTAGTACAACCAAAATGTATGAGCGATACAACCTTTCGTTTTCGTCAGTTTACAATACATCAGGATAAGTGCGCGATGAAGGTCGGCACCGATGCGGTGCTTTTGGGCTCATGGATTGATCCGAAATTTTCAAAACACATACTCGACATTGGAACAGGAACAGGTTTAATTGCCTTGATGATCGCTCAAAAATCGAAAGCAGAAATTGACGCGATCGATATTGATGAGGATTCCTATCACCAGGCAAAAGAAAATTTCAAAATCTCTCCGTGGAACGACAGGGTTCATATTTTCCATCAATCATTCCAGGAGTTTGCCGATCATTCAAAAAAAAAATATGATCTTATAGTGACGAATCCTCCTTACTTTCATGATGCTTCAAAGCCGCCCGTGGAAGCGAGGTTAAATGCACGACACAACGACCAACTCTCTTTCCAAGAGCTGATTGCAGGAGTAAAAAAAATTCTGAAGGATGATGGAAAATTTTGTCTTATACTTCCTTGCAGGGAAGGAACAGAATTTATGGACCTTGCTCAACGCAACGGCTTATTCTGCCATGAGCTGATCCGGGTAAAAACAAAGGCAGACAAAACTGAAAAGCGGCTCATGATGCAATTCAGTTTTCATTTCGGACTGCTGCATGATCATGAAATTTCCATCCAGGAAGACTGCAGCAATTATACGGAGGAATATATTGAAATGACAAAAGATTATTTTGTCGGTTTAAAAAAGAAAGAAAATTTTTAATTTCCTGTTTCTGAAAATTTAATTCCATAGTGCTCCAGTTCGCTCAGAACCGGTTCATAAATTTCCCTGTAGACAGGCACCCGGACTCCTGTTAATTTAATTTCATTATTCAGGATCAATTTAGCGGCTATTGCAAGCGGGAGACCTACGGTTTTTGCCATGGCAGTGTCTGTTGAATTTTCACCTTTCACAACAAGGGAAGAAATCATCTGGCTTATTTTATTTTTCTTATTCCTGATTTCAAACTGGTGCTGCATCACTACCATATCCTTATCTTCCTTTTTCAGTTTCCATTTTTGTTCCAGCAGGTTTTCAAGGATTTGAGCCGGAGTGGCTTTTTTCAATCCAATAGGATTGTCTTCCAGGACCCCGGTCGATTTCACCTTTTCAATTATTTCATTACTTTCATTTACATCCATGAACAAAGCAAGCCGGGAGGAAATTGTTTCGCCCGCAATGTCGGAGGGTAAAAATGCTTCGACCAGCTTGCGGTATGTCAGGTGTTCCGAATCTTCAATGGTGTAAGAATCATCTGTAACTCCAAGCTTCACAAAAACATTCCACGCTTTGCAAAAGCCCCGGTGACGTAACGTTCCGCGTAACATGGTTGGAATATTTTCGAGACCATAAATTTTACGATAGGCCAGTGAATCACGGTTGGCGTACCCGTCAAATGTTCCTGCCCCTTCAATATGAATTTCATCTGTAAGCGAAAACAACCTGTTGTATGGTATGTACCTGTAGCGGTTTTTTTCAATATATTTAGCTGTTCCCTGGCCTGCAAGAATTACATTCCTGGGATTCCATGAGAACTTATAACCCCATGGATTATCATTTGATTCGGGCGCGACCAGGCCCCCGGTGTACGATTTGAACGAAGTAATCTCAGCGTCCTCTGATTTTATCTCGTCCATTATTTTCATGGCACTCATGTGATCAATGCCGGGATCAAGGCCGCATTCATTAAGCATCAACACACCGTTTTGCGTCGCAGCTGCATCAAGCTTTTGCATATCCTCCGAGACGTAGGAAGCCGTAATAAGATTTTTCCTTTTTTGAACACATTCAATAGCAACCGGTAAATGCATATGCGCCGGCAACATGGAAATCACGATATCTGATTTTGAAATTTCTGCCGACCGTTGTGCTTCATCGTTGATGTCGAAACGAATCGCATTGCCATTTACATGTCCTTTGATTTTTTGCCTAGCAAGTTCTTCTGATACATCACCCACTGTCAGCTTCCAGCTTTGCTGCTGTGAATGCTCAAGCAGATAATTGATAAGTGAAGAAGAAGACCGGCCTGCCCCAATCAGCAAAATAGATCGCATAAAAAATTTTTCCGAAAGTTAAATGTTTTGTATTGATGAAATGCAGTGATTAGTACGATCCGTCTATTTCTTTTACAACAGTTTTGAGCTCGCTCAGGATCATGGCCGTCGCTCCCCAAACATCATGGCCGGAAATATCATAATAAGGAGCTTTGATATGCAGGCCGTTGCTGAGAATAATTTCCTTTTCATGGATGATCAGATCATTCATTAAATCCTCGAGTGATACTTCGATCACTTTCAAAACCTCCCGTGCGTCCGGGAAAAATGAAGGCGTGTAATTTACCTTTCCTATATGAGGATGGACTAAAAAATTACTTGGAGGAATATATAGCTGCGTCAGCTCTCCCAGCATTTCCACATCCTCTCTTACGATACCGATTTCCTCGTGGGTTTCCCGTATGGCAGTCGATGCCAGGTTTTCATCCGTGCTTTCAAATTTACCTCCCGGAAATCCAACCTGTCCGCTGTGAACACCGCTGTATTCAGGCCGGAGAATAAGCGGGAACTTTATCTTATTGTCTTCTTCATACAACAAAACCAGCACACTTCCCCATTTAGCATCCTGTGGAATTTTATAACGGGAAAGATTCATTCTCCGTTCCGCATGGGCCATCTGAAGCTGGGCTTCAGAACCCGGGAGCGGTAACATCAGGCGATGACGAAGAAGAGCACTGAATTCCTGGAGCATTTACCAAAAGGAATAATGGAATGACGGAAGATTTCAGGAACTGTATAATTTCATTTCCAATATTCCATCCATCCAACATTCCGGTTTATACAATACCACCCATCAATTTGTCACCGGTACCTTTGGTTGCTGCCCGTTACCGGCTGCGATCACCACGCGTTTGCGTTCTCCAATTTGCTGACGCCACATCGCATAGTACAGCCCGGTAAGCTCGAGCAACGTGTTGTGCGACCCGGACTCAATGATCTGCCCGCGCTCAAGGACATAGATCCTGTCTGCATGCATGATGGTGGAAAGACGATGTGCAATAAGAATGGTGATGTGCTCGCGCTGAACAGAAAGTGCCCGGATCGTATCCGTAATTTCTTCTTCAGTCAAAGAGTCAAGTGACGAAGTAGCTTCATCGAATACAAGTAAATTGGGTTGACGTAACAATGCGCGCGCAATCGACAAACGTTGCTTCTCGCCGCCTGAAACCTTCACGCCACCTTCCCCGATCACAGTATCAAGACCTTTATCAGCACGCGCCAGCAGGCTCTGGCAGGAAGCCTTCATCAGTACTTCCATGCATTGTTCATCCGTGGCCTGCGGATTCACAAAAAGTAAGTTTTCACGGATAGTTCCGGAAAAAAGTTGTGTATCCTGCGTTACAAAGCCAATTTGTTCACGCAGCTGGTCGAGGTCAATTGTATCTCCTGCATGATCATTATAAAATATCTTACCGGCAGCAGGACGGTACAAGCCAACCAGGAGTTTCACCAGGGTAGACTTCCCGGCACCTGAAGGACCCACGAATGCCACGGTTTCACCTTTTTTAACACCAAAGGAAATATTCTCGATTGCATTGTGGTTTGCACTCTGATGTTTGAAAGCAACGTTATCAAACCGCAACGTTTGAAGCGTTGTGACAGGAGTCGGGTGAACAGGTTTAGGTTCGCGGGGTGTGTTCAGGATGTCTTCAAAATTTTTCAATGACACTTCTGTTTCCCTGTAAATGTTTATGATGTTTCCCATTTCCTGAAGCGGACCAAAAACAAAAAAGCTGTAAATAAACATGGTAGTAAACTGACCCACGGTAATTTTCTGGGAAAAAATTAAATACATCATGACACCAAGTATGGTTACCCTGAGAAAATTAACGCAGGTTCCCTGTACAAAGCTGAGGCTTCGGATGTATCGCACCTTTTTTAATTCAAGCTGAAGGATTTTATCGGTCGTATTGTTCAACCGGCTGATCTCCTGCTGGGATAATCCAAGACTTTTTACCAGTTCTATATTGCGTAATGATTCAGTGGTGGTGCCGGCAAGGGCCGTAGTTTCCGCCACTATCAGCTTTTGCATACGCTTGATTTTTTTGCTCAGCACGGAACTGAGTATAGCGATGATAGGAATGGCGGAAAAATAAATCGGGGCGATGATCCAGTATACTTTTACTGCGTAAACGACGACCACGACAATTCCAATGACAGAGGTAAACATGATGTTAATAAAAGCGCTCATAATGCGTTCCACATCTGTTCTAACCTTCTGAAGCTTCCCAAGCGTTTCGCCGCTTCGCTGATCCTCGAAAACAGAATACGGAAGTTCCAGGGAATGGCTGATGCCATCAGAATAAATCCGCGCACCTACTTTTTGAACAATGACATTGAGAAAATAATCCTGGAAGTTTTTTGCAATGCGTGAAACCATTGCCACTCCGATCAACGCAAGCAACGATAACATCACACCTTTGAAAAACTGTGCCTGTGTAAGGTCTTTGAAACGGCTTGCATAATGATCAATCATTTTTCCCAAAATGAGCGGATCCATCATGCTGAACACCTGGTTAACCGTTGCCAGAACGAGTACAAGGATAACAAGCGGTTTGTATTGGCCGAGGTATCTGAAAAGTATTTTCATCAAAAGAATTTAGCGCTGCAAAGATACAGATTTTAAAAAAGTTGATGACAGCAAGGGTATAAAATAAAAGAAGCTGTCCCGAATGAGACAGCTTCTTCAATCATATTAAATTCTATTTACAGCTTGACAATCTTCGCAACTGCCTTTGCTGTACCTGTTTGTACGGAGATAAAATAAGTTCCTGCACCAAGCGTAGAAGCATCCAGCAATTCATTGTTCTCTCCTTTTACTATGGAGCGCGTGCTGCCGGCAACTATTCTTCCGGCAACATCATACACATTGATGATTGCCTTATCAGAAACGTTGGAATTGATTTTTACATGAATGTTATCAGATGTCCCAAGGAATGCATGAACGGAAAAATCCGCAGAAGCAATTTCCGGAATTCCAACAGCACACGATGGATCACCGTTCGCCAACAGAATCACGTGAAGAGAAGTTCCGGTATATGTACATGACGGATCAAGCGTAAGTGCCGTGATATTTCCCGAGCCGGTAGCATTCCCATACACGACAGGAGTAAAATAATATTCACCGGCAGGGAATATCGCTTCGTTATGGATAAGGACAGTTGGTCCAGGTGTTCCTGCAATCACACCTGTTCCTCCGATAACGCTGAGATCAGAAAGCGGATCATTGTTACCACTGATGTCTGCCGTAGACACAATGACACTGAATCCATAAGTCCTTCCATTCAATTCAAACGGTGCAGATGATCCGATGTTAGAGATAACAAGAGTATCGCCGAAGCAGATTGTTGAATCAATCGTGGTTGAAACGCCGGGTGTAAGGCCGGGAGCTCCACATGGAACGACAGAAAGCTTAAAAATTCCGCCAGTTCCACCGTTGACAAAACTTCCCGACCAAATGTTGTTAGGATCGAAAGCGCCAAATGCAGTATGTTGAACGGTTGTATCAATTGTTGTCCATGTTCTTCCTGAATCAAGACTGTACGATGATCCTGACCAGCCCGCCGCAGCTCCGGTAGACATGAAAATTGAAGTGGTTGGTATCCTGCCAAAAGTAGATGTGAAAAAAGTACCCGTCTTTGTAAGAACTGACCATGTCGCTCCACCGTCCAGTGATCTTTTTTGAGAAACAAATGCTCCCGTAGTTGCATTCGTAATTTGCGCCAATCCAACGTTATCATCTAAAAATTTTACTTCCATTGCCTGTGTTGAAGGAAGAGCGATAACTGTTGAAACTGTCCAGTTATGTCCTCTGTCGACAGATTTGTAAACGCGTCCTTTATTGGTTGCAAACCAGATAGTACCGCCATACACATCGAAGTAATCCACGATTCCAAACTCGCCACTCTGATGAACAGGAATATTGGCAACCGGCACCTGAATCCAGTTTGCTCCGCCATCTACAGAAGTATAGATTTCAAAACGACCGCCTTCAGGATCTCCCACCACGACTCCGGTATCGGCATTCCAGAAATAAACGAAATCAGCAAATGAGCTATCACCCTGGAACATGGTCGGATCCTGTTGATTCCAGCTTGTACCACCATCTGTTGTTTTCCAGACGCCGCCCTGTGCCTGTGTCGCGTTGTTAAAAGCGGCAACCCAAGCAGTGGATCCGTCAAGAGCACAAATATTTGCAAATGCAACTGCATTTGTATCTGTTCCCACTGTACCCGGAATCCATGTTGCTCCTCCGTCGGTTGTCCTTGAAAAATCAATAAAGTTCGCACCACCTCCTGAACCATCATAGCCAAGCACCCATGCTACATCGATTGATGGTGTTGAAATGTGATTCAACCCTGTAGATTCGATCGGAAAATTAGTGTTCTGATCTACCCATGACTGGGCATTCGTAAAGAAGCTGCATGAAAATAAGGCAGCAATTAAAAGTAAATTTTTTCTCATGATTTTATAGTATTATTTAGTTAGGGGTTTCAAAAGTAGAATTTATTTTCTGAAACTCCGTAATGAAACTGTCACAATGTGTTAGTAAATTTCACGTTAACTAAAAATAAACCTGAAAAAAATAAAATAATTTTGGAAAAAATTCTCATTAAAATGAAAAATGTACTGGCAGGAATAATCCTGGCTTTAACCGGTTTATCGGTAAATGCCCAACATACCGTCAACCTCAAATCTGGAGAGAAGATGAACGGTAAAGTTCAGTCAATGAAAGACGGAATAATCAATTTTGAATTCAAGGGGAATGTGATGAAGCTGAAAGAGAGCGAAGTCACTTCTATCTTTTTTAATGAAGGGCCGGCCAGCGGAACAGGCACCGGTTCCCCAAAATCTTCCTCTGCTGAAATTATAAGGGAGCCGGGTGAAAAGCAGGTGACTGTGGAATCCTGCATCATCCGGTATAAAGTAGCTGACAGAATAATTTCCAAACCGCCATTGGTGAGCAACCTGACACAGGAAAAAGGAACTGTCGTTGTGGATGTGACCGTTGACAAATATGGTCATGTGAAAAAGGCAATTCCCGGAGCCAAGGGTACCACGACTACGAGCGAATACCTTCTGACCAAAGCGAAACAGGCAGCAGAGAGCACTTTGTTCGACAATGTCCCCAAAGCTCCTCTTGAGCAAAGCGGATATATGATTATTCCTTTCTGATTATTTCAGCAGCTCTCTTGCAATGACGAGCTTTTGAATTTCTGAAGTGCCTTCCCCGATCGTGCAAAGTTTTGAGTCGCGGTAATATTTCTCTACCGGGAAATCCTTTGTATACCCGTAACCGCCAAAAATCTGCACAGCATCCGTCGAAACTCTTACGGAAACTTCAGATGCATAGTATTTTGCAAAGGCGCTTTCCTTCGTAACTTTTTGACCTTTATTTTTCAGGCTGGCTGCATGAAACGTAAGCAATTCAGCAGCTTCAATCTGTGTTTTCATATCTGCCAGCTTAAATGAAATTCCCTGGAATTCCGAAATCGGTTTCCCAAACTGGTGTCTTTCCTTGGAATATTTCAGGGATGCTTCATACGCACCTTTGGCAATTCCAAGCGCCAGGGCAGCTATTGAAATGCGACCGCCGTCAAGCACCTTCAACGATTGAACAAAGCCATCTCCTACGTTTCCCATTACCTGGCTTTTGGGAATGCGGCAATTATCAAAAATCATTTCTGTTGTCTCAGAGGCACGCATGCCGAGCTTATTTTCTTTTCTGCCTCCTGAAAAACCCTTGGTACCTTTTTCAACGATGAATGCACTCATGCCATGTGAATCACCTTTCTCACCTGTGCGCGCAATGACAACAGCAACATCTCCTGACTTCCCATGCGTAATCCAGCATTTGGTACCGTTGAGAATAAAATGATCGCCATCTTCCTTTGCCACGCATGACATGTTTCCGGCATCAGAACCTGTTCCGGGTTCAGTAAGTCCCCATGCTCCTATCCATTCGGCTGTCGCCAGCTTTGGTAAATATTTTTTCTTCTGCTCTTCACTTCCAAACTGAAGAATATGTCCGGTACACAGTGAATTGTGAGCAGCCAATGACAAACCGATAGAGCCACAGATTTTTGCAACTTCAGAAATTGCGGTTACATATTCGAAATAACCCAGCCCGGCTCCGCCGTATTCCTGGGGAACAAGAACACCCATCAACCCAAGCTCTCCGAGTTTTTTAAAAACTTCAACAGGAAAAATCTGGTCCTCATCCCATTTCATCATATCTGGTTTGATGTGAGCTTCTCCGAATTTCCTTACCGTTTCAGCAATCATCAACTGATTTTCTGTCAACCTAAAATCCATGAATAATTTTATTTAGTAGATTAATAATTATTTTTTTGCAAAGTCTTTTGATAAAATTTCAAGAAAGTTTCATACTCCTCAGCAAAAGTAACTTTTCGATGATGTTTTGGTTGATTCAAAATATACTTACATACTTTATCAACATCAGATTTTGATACAGAGAATGCAGAAGCAGAGTCCTGCCAGGCAAACTTAACCGAACATAAATTATTTTGATTAATAAACTGCATAGAACTTTCTGCAATTCTTGTAGCAATTTCCTCATCTGATATTTTTGGAGAACGGGAAATCAAAAAATGAACATGCTCAGGGTTTGCGTAAATAGCATAGAGTTTTGACTCGTTGTTATTCACAATTCCGGTAATATATTTCTCTATTCTATCACGACTCGTTTCTAAAATAACAGGCATGCGATTTAATGTCGTAAAAATGAAATGAGTAAATAAATTGTGATATTCGATTTTCATCAGGAAACAATTAAAAAATTAAACCGATGTTGAAATTACGCAAATGTAATAAGGTTTTATTTGGGGAGAGTTAGTACTATGCTACTAAGGTTATTAAGGTTAATGTATTGCGAGACTTAAACCTTAGCAGAAAAACAATACCAGCACCCCTGAACCTTATTGCCTTGTAAATACTTTTTAAATTACACAAATGTAATAAGGTTTTATTTGGGGAGAGTTAGTACTATGCTACTAAGGTTATTAAGGTTAATGTATTGCGAGACTTAAACCTTAGTAGAAAAACAATACCAGCACCCCTGAACCTTATTGCCTTGTATATACTTTTAACATTACACAAATAAATTCATATTTAATAATCGATGAGGGTTACAATTTTATTGCTGTGTTTTTTTAACACTTCCTTTCCTTTTAAAAAATCCAGGCCTACGAGAAAACAGAAACCGGCGACATTTCCCTTGAGCATTTTTACCAATTCGGCTGCAGCAACCGCTGTTCCTCCTGTTGCAAGAAGATCGTCGTGGATAAGCATATTACTTCCCGGCGTGAATGCATCTGTGTGCAATTCAACAATGGAAGAACCATACTCTAAATCATATTTGTAAGAAATAGTTTTGAACGGAAGCTTGCCATGCTTGCGAACAGGAATAAACGGAACATTGAATTTCCGGGCAAGCATCATCCCGAATAAAAAACCACGGCTCTCAATGCCAACCACTCCATCAATTTTATCAGCGGAGAACGAATCATAGAACCCGTTTACAATCTCCTTCGACAGCTGCATATCCTTCAACACAGGAGTGATATCCTTAAATATTATTCCGGGCTTGGGGAAATCCGGAATGTCGCGAATGACCATTCTCAGGCGTTCTTGCAATGGCATGCTTACTTAGTCTTTAGTCATTGGTTCGGCGTTCGGAGACACTTGTTCAGATTTTTTTCTCAGAATTCAGGACGAATTAATAATATAACAGGAGAATTGTGATTGAAACATTATTCAACCACCAGATAAGGCGCAAGTTTACTATAAAGTTCATCATTTACCAAAGGTATCTTTTTGATCTCCTCAACGCTTTTGAATGGATGCTGCTTTCTGTAGTTGCAAATAATTCCTGAGAGTTTGTAACCGCCATAAGGATGATTGCTTAATTCTTTAAAGTCGGCATCATTCAGATTAATTTTCCGGATGTTGCTGGAATCCCTGAGGAAAATAAACGGAAGAAGTGATTGGTAAAGCGAATCTGTAAATCCCCAGACTTCCTGCAGCTGAGCTAAACTGACAAAACCTCCAAGCTTTTCCCTGTAAAGAGAAATCCGCCTCGCAAACGAAGGACCGATTCCTTTCAATTGCATGAGTTCAACGGAATCGGCTACCCCGATATCCACCATTATTTTCTGACGTTCATATTTCTTTTTTCCTGTTTCATTGTTACCGTGTATCGTTTCAGGAATAGTGATGTAAGGTTCGATACGTGCATACTCCTTTTCAGTAATACAAAACATTTTCTTTACATCTTCTTTCGATCTGAATTTTCCTCCCTTTGATTCATAATTTTTTATCACCCGGGCTTGCTTTTCACTGAATCCAAGACGCTGCCAGTCTTCAAAAGGAAGATTATTCGGATCAAAAGAAAAAAGCTCGGACTTATTCTTTTTCACCATGGAAGCTGTTTGTCTTGCCTGTTCATAATCAGCCTGGGGTGATTCATGCTCATCATTTCCCGCAGTATCCAGGGATGAGTAAAAATCATTTACTTCCTTTTCAAATTTTGAAAAATCGCGCAGGGGCTCTTTCGAAGGAAAATACCTGAGATAAGCCAGGATCGCTGTTTGCAGCAGGACAATCACCAGCAGCACAAAGATGCCTCTCCGCTCTCTTCTTGTAAAGGCCAGGTAATCCTTCCATGTATGGTGGAAGACAGAACGCTTTTTCATGTCAGAAAAAATAACACTTCGGCTTCGCTCAGTGTTTCAAAGATGTCACGTTGAGCGAAGACGAAACGCGATCACCAGGATAAAAAATTTTTAACTAAGCAAATTTATCCAACTGTTTTTTCACTACAGCCAGACCTTCTATAAATGTGCGCGGATGAAAATTCAAATCGCGCATTGATTTAGTAATGATGAACCCGGTAACAGGCGGCCGTTTTGCAGGCTGGTTTAACTCAGCGGATGAAACCGGTTTGATAAAAGAGGCATCCAGCTGAAAATAATCCGCCACTATTTTTACAATATCCAGCATGCACATTGTTTCGCGACCTGAAACATGGTAGATCCCTACTGTGCCCTTTAAGGCGGCGCTGACACAAGCATCAGCCAGGTCTTCCGCCAATGTGGGTGACCTGAACTGATCGTTGATGACATTGATTGCCTGCTTTTTCTCCAGCGAATTCTTCGCCCACAAAACCACGTTTGACCTGCTGTTATCGTCGACCACACCATAGATGATAATCGTACGAATGATGGTCCATTTGATTTTACTTTTCCGGATCAGTTCCTCGGCGTCGAATTTTGATTTTGCATAAAAGCTCAACGGGTTTGGAATATCTGTTTCGGTGTAGGGTCCGTGTTCACCATCAAAAACAAAATCGGTTGATAACTGGAGAAAATGAGTATTGTATTTTTCGCAGAGTGCAATGATTGAATCCACCGCTTCTACATTTGTTGCAATACACTCATCTTTTTTTGATTCGCAGGCATCCACATTGGTCATGGCCGCGGTATGAATGATTGAATCGGGCTTATAAAGAGAAAATATTTTTGAGACCTGGTTCTTATCCGTGATGTCCAGTGATTCATAAATATAGCCATCCTGCGCAGCCATCCTGTTTGCACCCTTTGACGCAGCAATGCACCTGACATCATTCCTGTTCCTCAATGCATAAATAATCTTCTGACCCAATAAGCCATTGCCTCCTGTAACAAGAATTGTTTTCATAAAAAAATCAGTTCAATAAAATTTCTTTAAAGCGGTTCACCTGTTCCTGGGTGCCCAGCACGAAAAGTTTTGCATCCTGCTGCATGACCGTGTCAGGAGGAGGATTGATAACGTATTCCCCGTCAGCTGTTTTAAAACCGATAATGTTTGCCCCTGTCTTATTCCTGATTTCAAGTTCACGAATGGATTTATCGCGCATACGTTCTGGCAAACTGTTATAAAGAATTTCTTCCAGCTTAATATTGATCCGGCCCGTGATATGATCGATGAATTCCAGCACGTCGGGCTTGACCACCAAAGCAGCCATGTGTGTGCCTCCGATCTTATCGGGCATGATTACATTATCAGCGCCTGCTCTTTTTAATTTATTTTCTGACGCATCCTCGGATGCACGGCTGATGATTTTCAGGTCGGGGTTCATCTCCCGGGCGGTAAGAACAACAAAAACATTTGCCGCATCATTGGGCAAGGCTGCAATCAAAGCTTTCGCGCGTTTCAATCCCGCTTCCAGCAGGATCTGATCTTCGGTCGCATCACCTTCGATAAAAAGCAATTCCGGATGTTCGCGCATGTGCGATACGATATCAGGATTTGATTCGATGGCGATGAAGGGTTCATTCTGCGACCGGAGTTGGTCGCATGCCTGCCTTCCGTTGCGGCCGTACCCGCAGACAATTACATGATCCTTCAGTTTCAATATTTCTTTGTTCACACGATAGTGTTTAAAATACATCTGGAATTCTCCCTCGATGACATATTTCGTCACCACTGAAACAGCATACGCAAAAGTTCCGATGCTAAAGATAATGAGAAAAGATGTAAATAATTTTCCCGCGTTGCTGAGCGGCTGAACTTCCTCATAACCTACAGTTGCCACTGTAATGATGGTCATGAAAAAGGAATCAAGAAAGGAATAGTGTTCAATCAGCAGGAAGCCGAGCATTCCCGTCAGCAATACGGCGAGAATAAGTCCAGCTGCGAGATATAACTTCCTGAAATAATAAAAATTTGTTTTCCAGTTATCTTCTGAAAATATTTTCATGGATGAAACCGTTTGCAGTTTACAAGTTTACGGTTTGCCATCATACGATTGATACTGTTCGTAAAAAAATGTAACCGGCAGCCTTACAAATCCCACACAGAAGTTCTCCTGCTTCTCACGTAATCTTTCATCTTCAGCCAGAAAGCAAGAACCATATAAATAATGAGCGGCGAACCAATCGTTAGAAATGATGCATAGATAAAAAACAGGCGGATGACTGATGTCTGCATCTGCAGCTTCTCTCCTATCTTTGTACAAACGCCAAAGGCCTGCTTTTCAAAATAGTTTTTGATTCCCTGGACAGGATTCATAATAAATTGCTGATAATATTGTTTCCGATGCTGCAAGTTAGGCATTTTTTTTCAGAGCAATATTCGTTTTTGAGCTGCAGCAATGCCTGTGAAGCATACGCTGTAGCACTTTCCACTCCCAGCCTGTTCCAACCCGTAATAATAAAATTTTTTTCAGCCGGCAGCTGATTTAAAAAATCAAGAGCGCGTTGGCGATGGATTCCGGAATCACGGATTTTCCCATAAGCGAATAAGAATGGAACAATGGTGTTGATCACAATATTCTGAATGGCATCACTGCCAAGATGCTTCGGATGATTCGGAGAGGTTCTGTCAAACATAAAATGAGATTTCCAGTAATCGGATACCTCCACCTTGAAAAAATTTTCTATCGCTGCTACGTTTTCACAAGCCAACATATTCGAAAACAAATGCGAAGAGCGATGAACCAAACAGGCAAACTGTGCAATGCGAATAGTCGGGAAATTCACAGGACGGAGCCTGAGAAATTTCCATTGATGTTGCGGGTTATGCACCAGCCTGAATTTCTTTTTCAGGAATTTGTATTCCTTGCGGAGTGCATTTGGATAATCGTCCCTGAAAAGCTTATGTAGCATTCCGGCCTGGCCGAAAAATACAGCTTCTAACTGGTTCAGGTGATCTTTGTGTTTGGCAAGGTGGGCCAGCGGCACCGACTTCGCAAGCATTTCAAAGGGAAGCGCATTCAAACGGAAACCGAAGTTCCTCGCAAGGTGATGATAAAATGTTTCTTCCCAGCTGTTGTTGTTATTCCTGAGCGAAGAAAGAATGTCTTCCGTCTTTCTTTCGAGTCGCTCGGCCAGCAAACGATCTTTCCAGTTGCTGAACGTAAATTGATCGACGCTTTTGATATGCGACTGGCATGAAATCCATTCATTGCTTAATAAAAGCTCATGATAATTTTTCCAAAGTCTTTCATCAAATTTATTTTTCAGCTCAAGTGTTGGAATGAGCGATCCATCCCTCCTGTATACCGGCTTGTCATTTTCATAAACCACGTGAAGAACAACGGTATCATAAGCCTTATCTTTTTCATGCGAATGATTTTCCCAATCTGAAGACTTTACGTGAATTTCCACATTGCCTGCCCAGCGGGTGCCTGCAATCTTCACTTGTGCGTTAAAAAAATCAGGACCCGCATCGTTATTATGCAGACCGGCTTTAAGTATCTCCAACGTCTCGCCTTCTGTTGTTTGAAGAGCATTCAAATTAAAAAGCTTCAGCTTCCAGAGATGATGAAGGAATCCTTCAGTCATTTTCATGGGAAAAAAATTAAAAATGTTTCAACTAAAAAATTAAAAAACTTCTTTCATTAATCATGCTTCCACTCCGTTCAGCATGATATCATAAATTCAGCGGGCAAAATATAATTATTTTACAAACTCATCAAGGTACGTTTTCATCTCCCGCCGGACCTTCTTTGCTTCCATACCTGCTTTTTCAGCAAAGTCTTCACCCGCGGAAGCATAAATAATCTGCCGGGAAGAATTCACAAGCAGGCCGCAATTCCCGTTCATTCCATACTTTGATACTTCAGAGAGGCTTCCGCCTTGCGCTCCTACCCCGGGAACCAATAAAAAATGCCCAGGAACAATTGTCCTGATTTCCGAGAACATGCTTGCCTGCGTAGCTCCGACAACATACATCATGTTATCTGCGGTTCCCCATTTCATGGAAGCTGCAATCACGTCCCCGTACATTTTTCCAATTCCGGATTTCGGATTTCTGATTTCTGATTTCTGAAAATCTTCCGCACCCGGGTTTGATGTGAGCGCAAGCAAAATCACCCACTTGTTTTTGAATCCGAGAAAAGGAGTTACCGAATCTTCTCCCATATAAGGAGCTACGGTCACTGAATCAAAATTGTAATGCTCAAAAAAAGTTTTTGCATACATCTGCGAGGTGTTGCCGATGTCTCCGCGTTTTGCATCGGCTATCGTAAAAATATTTTCCGGAATGTACTTCACCGTCTTTGCAAGACTTTCCAGTCCTTTCGGACCGAGGCATTCGTAAAACGCCAGGTTGGGCTTATAAGCCACGGCAAAATCTTTTGTGGCATCGATGATTTGTCTGTTAAATTCAAAAACCGGATCGTCACATTTCAAAAGATGCCGCGGAATTTTGGAGAAGTCCGTATCCAGCCCCACACATAAATACGATTCTTTCTTTTTTACCTGTTCGAAAAGTTCTTCACGGTTCATGGCTCTAAAGTAAAATTTTTGGTTGATTCGCTTTTTGAAAAATAGATTTATCTTTCCACGAACTAAAAACATCTTGCTATGGCAGAACAAAAAAAGGGTTTGAATCTTCTTGATTCAACAACGATCATCATGGGTTCGATGATCGGCTCCGGAATTTTCATTGTATCTGCTGACATTGCCAAGCAGGTACATACTCCCGGAATGCTGATTATGGCGTGGGTCATCACCGGCATCATCACCATTTTAGGAGCACTCAGCTATGGAGAGCTTTCAGCGATGATGCCGCGCGCGGGAGGCCAGTACATTTACCTGAAGGAAGCCTTTAACCCGCTTTTCGGATTCCTCTATGGATGGACACTATTCAGCGTCATACAAACGGGAACCATTGCTGCCGTAGCGATGGCGTTCGCACTCTTTACAGGAGTTTTCATTCCTCAGATAAGTCCTGATGTGCATGTTCTTACTCTGGGAAGTTTCACCGTCTCTTCCCAGCAGTTGCTGGCCATTGCCATCATTGTATTCCTGAGCGTTTACAATTACCGCGACGTAAAAACAGGAGCCCTGCTTCAAAATATTTTTACCGTGACAAAAATTGTTGCGCTGCTGCTGCTGGTCATTCTCGGATTTTATTTCGGCTTCAGCGGTCATGGGAAATGGGAAAATTTTTCACCTGCATTCCCGGATGTCATCAACTGGACCACCATCGGAGTTTTTGGCGCGGCGATGACAGGTTCCTTATTCAGCGCTGATGCCTGGAACAATGTAACTTACACAGCCGGTGAAGTAAAAAATCCACAACGGAACCTGCCTCTTTCCTTGTTCATCGGCACCAGCAGCGTCATTCTTATTTATATACTCGCCAATATAGCATACATCTACATTTTAGGGATGGACCAGATTGCAGCTGCCGATAATAAACGCCTCGGCACAGTGATGATGCAGAGCATTCTGGGTGACAACGGTAAATTCTTCATGGCTGCCATGATTATGATCTCAACCTTTGGCTGCCTGAATGGAGTGATCTTTACTGCTGCGCGCGTTTATTATGCCATGGCGAAGGATAAATTATTTTTTAAACCTGCTGCGGTCTTAAACAAAAACGGAGTCCCTGCAAAATCCCTGACGATGCAATGCATCTGGGCCTCCTTGCTTTGCTTTACAGGATCGTACGGCGACCTGCTGGATTATGTAATGTTTGCTGTGATGATCTTTTATGTACTCACCGTTTCCGGGTTATTTGTACTGAGAGTAAAAAGACCTGAATGGAACCGACCTTATAAAGCATTGGGTTACCCGGTGCTGCCAGCTATTTATGTTCTGCTGGCAGCAGTGGTTTCTTATTTTATGCTGGTGAATAACAATACGAACTGCCTGCGCGGGCTGGCTATTATGCTCATCGGAATTCCTGTGTACTATATTTTTAAACGCACCAACAGGGATACCCGGGAAAACAAACAACCCCCAGAAGTTGTCTGAGGGTTGCTTTCATTTTCAGTGATTGTTATTTGATCTTGGTTTTTCGTTTCGTTCCGAATCCTTCCGGGCTTCCTACGCGAACCATGGCGCAACGGAAACCGATGTCATCGGTACTCTGATTTTCATCCAGGAATCTCTTTGCCCCCGGAGACATCCAGTAAGCACGGTCTTTCCATGAACCACCTTTGTATACCCTTGCTTTGTCATTGATGAGGCTGGTAATTCCATATTGATACTGGATAAATTCAGGCTCATCAGCATCCAGGTAATTCATATTATCTGCTTTCGTATAATTTCTCCTGTCCACATTTTCTTCTTCCGTAACATTTCTCATTGGAATATGTCCAAGACTGTCTTTTTCAGCAATTGTACCTTCTTCATCGCGCTGTGCGGTCTGAAATACGTTACCTCTATATGGATTGAAATCGCTCTTATCTTCCGGTGAAAGAGGACGATAAACGTCCATTACCCATTCGCTGACATTACCAGCCATATTATACAGACCAAAATCATTCGGCCAGTATGAATGAACAGGAGCAGGAATATCTGCACGGTCATTCAAGTATCCGGCAGTACCCATGTTATCACCACGGCCTCTCTTAAAGTTGGCCATCATTTCTCCTTTGAATTTCTCTTCTTTATTACGTGTCACGTGACCATTCCATGGATATTGCTTACGATCTGTCACACGTTCATAAATTGTATTTCCGATTTGGGCAAGCGCCGCATATTCCCATTCAGCTTCGGTCGGGAGGCGATACTTCGGTAATAAAATACCGTCTTCCATTCTTACTTTACGGGTTCCGTTTGCTCCTGAGCTTGGGTTCATATCAGGCAGATCGCTTCTTACAAGTCCTTCATACTGTCCTGCCAGGTAAGCATCGGTATTGAAATTATCTTCATTGATCTGGTTCGGATTTTCACGCAGGATACCTTCACGAATCATGATCTGTTCATTCACACGATCCGTCCTCCAGGTACAGAAGTCATTTGCCTGTAACCAGTTGACTCCTACAACAGGATACTGCTGGTAAGCAGGGTGACGCAGGTAATATTCCACAAAAGGTTCGTTGAAGGCAAGCTTATCACGCCATACAAGTGTATCAGGCAACGCTTTCTTATATACCTCGGGATAGTCGCCGCCATACACACGGCTTGTCCAATACAAATACTCCAGGTAATGAATGTTGGCCACCTCGGTTTCATCCATGTAAAATGAACTAACCGTCACCCGGTGAGGAATATTATTCCAGTCCATAGTTATTTCCTGCTCGGTACGGCCCATCGTAAATGTTCCACCTTCGATCAGCACCAGGCCTGGACCTGTTTCCTGCTCATCATAAGGAACCACTTCAAATCCGCCATTTTTCGGATCGTTGTAATTCCATCCGGTGCTGGCTGATTTTTCTTTTTGACACGATGCAAGAAGAATAATAACGCCCATAACCGCGATACTATTTCTGATCAGTTTTTTCATTTTTTATGATTTGATTTAAATTAACGAATGACAAATTTATTTATTTTATCCGACCTAAAATGAAGGACATTTCACCGGCCGGAACCTTTTCTTGCGCGGATGACAAGGGAACTGAACACTGAATGAAAGCTCATGTGACCCTGCCGACGCTCCTGCAAGTTTTGAAACAGTAATGTCGTAGCTATAACCAAATTTAAATACTCCTTGCTGAAGTCCGACGAGCGCAATAAATGAATCGCTGTTACGATACCACAATCCTCCTACCAACGGAGCCTTTGCTACATACACACCGATGTTCAGCTGTTTAAAATCCCGTTGCATCTGGTACAAAACATTCGGAGAAATATACGTCTCATCATTACGGCTGCCGCCAATCGGAATCAATGCACCGATGTGACCTGTAATTTTCATGGGCAGCGTACTTCCCGGTGCTGATTGAATAAAATATTCCTCCGGCTCTGTTAAATGATTCACAGCAACACCGCCATATACTCTTGAACTATATGCCAGGACTCCGGCAGAAACATCAAAGAAATTTACATTGGTATTAGGCCGTATTTCCTGCGTCGGATAAATGAATCCGTAACGCGCGTCAATCATATCTCCAAACGTAAGCTTGTCCCAGTCGACGGTTTTCTGAATATACGTTCCCTGGAATCCCACACGGATTGAAAACTCCCTGTTGACATTCAGCTGGTAGGCATATATCAGGCTGGCGTAGGTCGAGTTCAATGTTCCTTCACCTTGCTTGTCACCCATTACCAGCAATCCAAGCCCTCCGCTGATAGCCTCAATCTGCTGATCGTACGAGGCGCTGTAGGTCACAAAAGTTCCTGTTAAAGCAGGCCATTGATTCCTGTAATTCAGACTCAGCCTCGGGCATCTCGCAGAACCTGCAAAAGCAGGATTCAGGTAAAGCTGGTTGGCGTAAAATTGAGTGAACTCAGGATCCTGCGCCATTGCCGAGCAGGCAATGAACAATAAAAGAGCCGTTAAGTAACGCTTAAGCATCCCGAGCTAGAATTTTTTTAAGATTAAACTTTACGTTAATAAATATACTTAGTTTCACTTCTTCGATTCAAGCAGCTTCCCGAAATTTTCCGAAGTGTAAGATTTTGCAATTAATTCAACAAATTTTTTTTGAAACCGGCAGGCCGAAAGTAATGATTTCATGTGACCGCTACAAAAAATTATCGTTAAAGTGGTTTTTTAAAGGGCTTGAAATCAAACAACTTTCGCAAATTTTTGTGCTTCAGATGAAATTTCACATATGGATTGTTTAACAAAGATCAGATATTAATCAATAAATTTCGAACGCAAAGAGATACAATATCTTTTAAGAACCTCCGTTAACCTGATGTCATTCAAAATTTCAATTCGATTTACTGAAATTCATACTCCAAAAATGAAACTTGGTTCTGCATTTTGCATTTTTTTATTGATTGGTTTTTCGGTCAGCGCAACAGAATTACCTACTTCCCAAAGACAACTTAAGTGGCTCTCCTCAATCGATATCAGCATCAATGACCATGAAAAAATTAAAGTTCCTTATTTTGAAGGTGCCGATGTCAGGGAAGATCATCTTCCATATTACCACGAAAGCATTTTATTAACCGGTAACACAGGTTCAGCAAATGTTGAAATTGAAAATGCGAAGTATGAACCTTTAAAAGAAGACGGTGTTTTGCCGGCGAAAATTTCTATCCCTTCCTCCATATCTGTAAAATCGGAAATTCTCTTTCATAAAAAGCAAGCTTTTGCTTCCGTTTCTTTTTTGCCGTTCAGGAAAAATGCGATGGGAATTACGGAGCGGCTGGTTTCATTTGATTTGAAAATTACTCCTGATAATTCGAGGCTCCAGCAAAATGTGATTGCACATACGTATGCAAGCACTTCGGTTCTTGCGCAAGGCGACTTTTATAAAATTGCAGTGACTGAAGACGGGATCTATAAACTCAGCTACCAGTTTTTAAAAAATCTTGGAATGGATGTAGATCATCTCGATCCGCAGAAGCTCAGGATTTATGGAAATGGCGGTGGCATGCTTCCTTTTGCAAACAGCGCTTTCAGGAATGACGACTTGCAGCAAAATGCAATTTATGTTTCAGGAGAAAATGACGGACACCTCAATCAAAACGACTTTGTCTTATTTTACGGACAGGGACCGACAAAGTGGACGTATAACGGACTTGACAAAAAATTTCACCACCAGGTAAATTTATATTCCGACAGCACTTTTTACTTTATCACGGCAGACCCGGGTGAGCCCGCCAAAAGAATTCAATCTCAGTCATCGAGTTCTGCATCACCGACACATTTCGTAACAACCTTCGATGATTACAGTTTCCATGAAGCGGATGTTTCCAACTTTCTTAAATCAGGACGTGAATGGTATGGAGAACAATTCGATGTATTCAGCAATACAAGAAATTTTTCTTTCAGCTTTCCCAGCCTGGTTACGACTGAAAAAATTAAGATCAAGGTGGATGGAATCGGGCGCTCCTTTTCTTCTGTAAGCACGTTTAACATCCTTGCCAACGGGCAGAATGTTTCCAGCTTCTCCATGAGCAACACCGGAACAAACGTTACGGATAATTTTGCGAACACAGGATCCAGGAATGACAGTTTTTTGATCAGCACACCTGCCGTCACCATTTCTCTCCAGTATACTTCGAATGATAATTCAGCCACCGGCTGGCTCAATTATCTGGAATTGAATGCAAGAAGGAACCTGGATTATAACGGAGGAGGAAACCAGCTGATATTCCGTGACGCACGTTCAGTCGGTGCAAATAATATAGCGGAATACACGCTCAACAATATAACAACAGCGATGCAGGTCTGGGATGTGACAGATCCGTTGAATGTAACCAGCCAGCAGCTTGCTTTGAATGGAGGAAGTCTTTCCTTCAGGCTACCTTCCGACATTCTGCACCAGTTCATCGCCTTTAATGACTATGCTTTTTTGAGCGCGCGGGCATGCGGAAAGGTAGAAAATCAAAATCTTCATGCACTTCCGCAAATACAACTCGTAATTCTTACACATCCCGCATTTTTAGCATCTGCAAATAAGCTGGCAGACTTTCACCGGACACATGACCAGCTTTCTGTTGCAGTTGTTACGAACCAGCAGGTGTACAATGAATTTTCATCGGGAGCGCCGGATGTTTCTGCGATCCGGGACATGATGAAGATGTTTTATGACCGTTCCGTCTCATCAGCTGACCTCCCAAAATATCTTCTTTTCATGGGAGATGTATCCTATGATAATAAAAACCGTGTGCCTTCCAATACCAATTTTGTTATCAGCTACCAATCGCTGAACTCATTGTCACCCGGGTCATCTTATATTTCAGATGATTTTTTCTGCATGCTGGATAACAACGAAGGTGATTGGGACAATGTCAATGGAATCGTGGACATCGGCGTAGGACGGCTGCCGGCTAAAACTCCTGCTGAAGCGGACGCTATGGTAAAAAAAATAATCTCCTATGCATCCCCTGATCCAACCGTGGTTTCTGCTGTTTGCCAGGATCAAACCGGATCAGCATTTGGCGACTGGCGAAATATCGTCACGTTTGTAGGTGATGACGGAAACGGAAATGTTCATAGCAACAGCAACGGCGCTGATGGCCTGGCCTCCATTCTCAGAACCAATCATCCTGTTTATAATATTGACAAGATTTATCTGGATGCTTATAAGGAAGAGTCCACTCCCGGAGGACAGCGGTTTCCGGATGCAAGAAAAGCCATTGTAAACCGTGTGCAAAGAGGAACCTTGCTGATGACGTATGTTGGTCACGGCGGTGAAGTCGGATGGGCACATGAACGGGTGCTTGAAGTGGATGATATCAATGGCTGGACGAACAGCAAAAGTTTGCCGGCTTTTCTCACAGCCACCTGCGAGTTTACACGCATCGATGATCCTGCAAGAACTTCCGCAGGAGAGTTGGTACTGCTGAATCCAAACGGTGGCGGAATCGGGTTGTTTACCACATCGCGTCTTGCTTATTCGAGTACGAACCAGGCTTTGTGTGTAGCATTTTTCCATCATGTTTTTGAACCACTCAACGGCAAGATGCCGACAATGGGTGATGTTTTTCAACAGACAAAAATTGAATACAATTCTCTGAATACGAGAAATTTTATTTTAGTGGGAGATCCGGCTTTGACCCTGTCCTATCCAAAATGGAATGTCAAAACAAATTCAATCAATTCAGTTCCTGTCAATGTTGTTCCTGATACACTTAAAGCGCTTAGCAAAGTCACCATTACCGGAGAAGTGCAGGACCAAAGCGGCGTAAAGCTGACAAGCTTTAACGGTATTATTTACCCGACCGTTTTTGATAAGTCGGTGACCTATTATACGCTGGGCCAGGATTCAAATTCCACTGACCCGAACGACTACGATACGCCGTTCCCGTTTTCCTTGCAGAAAAATGTACTGTACCGCGGAAAGGCCAGCGTTGTGAACGGGGATTTCAGTTACACGTTTGTGGTTCCGAAAGATATTTCCTTCCAATATGGCTTTGGTCGTCTCAGCTATTATTCCACGAATGGAACAGAAGATGCCAATGGTTATTTTGAAAATGTCGTCATCGGGGGAATCAATACAGCTGCGGAAAATGATACCAGGGGACCTGAAGTAAGGCTCTTTATCAACGATGAAAAATTTATTTTTGGCGGCATCACTGATCAGAGTCCTTACCTGTATGCAACGGTGGTGGATTCAAGCGGTGTGAACACCGCCGGAACAGGCATTGGTCATGATATTACAGCGCAACTGGATAATGACAACGACAAGCTCTATGTATTAAATGATTATTACCAGTCGGAGCTGAACAATTACCAGAAAGGCACCGTGAAATTCAAGCTTTCCGATCTTGAAGAAGGAAGACATTCAGTAAAATTAAAAGTGTGGGATGTCTATAATAATTCGAATGAAGCATACACTGAATTTATTGTTGAGTCTTCAGAAATTCTTGCGCTCAGACATGTGTTGAATTACCCGAACCCTTTCACCACGCATACGAACTTCATGTTTGAATACAACTGTCCATGTACATCGCTCCAGGTGATGATCCAGATATATACCATTTCCGGCAAGCTTGTAAAAACAATTGAGCAACGGGTAAGCACAGAAGGCTACCGTTCCGACCAGGTTTCATGGGATGGATTGGATGATTACGGAAACAAGATCGGGAGAGGTGTATATATTTATAAATTAAAAGTGAAAGCCTCTGAGACGAGGTACGCCGAAAAATTTGAAAAATTGGTGATCTTAAAATAAATCAAACCAATTAGCGTTTTCAACGTATATTTGCCATCCTTTATTAAAACACAAACATGAATTTTAAGCTAAAAAGCGTTTACATTGCTTCTTTATTATTAGTATGCTCATTGGATAAAAGTTTTGCACAGGTAAGTTCATTTAAAGATTCCCTGTTGGGTCAGGTTAATACGATTACTACTGCAGTTCCATTTCTGCTGATATCCCCCGATGCAAGGGCAGGTGGTATGGGAGATAATGGTGTAGCTTCATCTCCTGATGCCAACTCCATTCATTGGAATCCTTCAAAGCTTGCTTTTATTGAAAAAGACATCGGTTTTTCCGTTTCTTATACACCCTGGTTAAGAGAACTTGTGAATGATATTAACCTCGCTTATATATCAGGTTATAAAAAATTAAAAGGCGATCAAACGCTTGCTTTGTCATTGCTGTATTTTTCACTGGGAAATATCGACTTCACCAATGAAAGCGGTGATAAAACAGGGCAATACAATCCAAATGAATGGGCTGTTGACCTGGCGTATGCAAGAAAGCTGGGAGAAGATTTTTCAGGAGGTATAGCATTAAGATATATTTATTCTAACCTCACAGGAGGTCAGTCCATCACTGCGGCGAATATTGCCACTCATGCAGGAACTTCTGTTGCGGCAGACTTATCCGGGTATTACCGTCATGAACTGGACATCTCGAACAAGAAAGCATTGCTTGCTGCAGGCCTCGACATTTCAAATATCGGAACAAAGATTTCCTACACTGAAAGCGGTGTGAAAGATTTTATCCCGACCAACTTCCGGTTGGGAGCCAATTTAAAACTTGACCTTGACCAGTACAACAGCGTGGCATTCGGCGCTGATATGAACAAGCTTCTGGTTCCTACTCCCCCGGTGTATGGCACAGATACAGGAGGTAACCGCGTGATCATTGCGGGTAAAGACCCTTCCAACATTTCTGTCGCCCAGGCTTTGTTCAGTTCATGGAATGATGCCCCTGCTGGTTTCAGCGAAGAGGTCAAAGAGATCAATTACTCGCTGGGAATGGAATACTGGTATGACAAGCAGTTTGCAATTCGTGCCGGTTATTTTCATGAAGCAGCCACGAAAGGAAACCGCCAGTTTTTCACCATTGGCGCGGGACTTAAATACAATGTCTTCGGACTTGATTTTGCTTACCTGATCCCGACTGTTCAGCGTAATCCATTGGCAAACACGCTTCGGTTCACGCTTACATTTGATTTCGACGGATTGAAGAAAGAAAGCTCAGAAGATCCGGGTACGACAGAATAAAGATCATGATATATAATTTTAGAAGCGGGTGAATTCAATTTCATCCGCTTTTATTTTTTTCTTTGCATCCGTAAACAAAAGAAAATGAGAATCGGTTTTGGCTTTGATGTGCACCAGCTGAAAGAAGGCAATGATCTCTGGATCGGCGGAATTAAGATAGAGCATCAGAAAGGCGCCGTCGGGCATTCGGATGCCGATGTGATGATACATGCCATTTGTGATGCCTTGCTGGGAGCCGCCAACCTCAACGACATCGGGTATCATTTTCCGGATACATCCTCCGACTATAAAAATATCGACAGCAAAATTCTTTTAAAGCAGGTGATGAAGCTGATTTCTCAAAAGAATTACTCCATTGGAAATATCGATGTAACGCTTTGTCTTCAGAAACCGAAAATCGCACCGTACATTGACCAGATGAAACAAACTCTTTCAACCATTATGAATATCAGCATGGATGATCTTTCCATCAAAGCTACGACCACTGAAAAACTTGGATATGTCGGAAGAGAGGAAGGAATCAGCTGCTACGCTGTGGCACTTTTGGAGAATGCCTTGACAAAATAATCCAGAACTAAGAACCAAGAACCAAGAATCAAGAATCAAGAACCAAGAATCAAGAACCAGGAACTAAAATTATTCTGGCTATCTTTATCATCCTTTTTAATACTGTATGAAGAAAACTTTTGTTCAATCAGAATTTTCTGAATTCGATTCAGTGGCTGAACTGGCGGATGAAGACAAAAAGTTAATTGGTGAGGCGCGCGTGAGCGTAAAGAATGCCTACGCACCGTATTCAGATTTTCATGTTGGCGCAGCTGTTCTGCTGGAAAACGGAATCGTAGTAAAAGGCAACAACCAGGAGAATGCATCATACCCGCTTGGACTTTGCGCCGAACGGGTAGCCATCTTCGCTGCAGGAGCCAATTACCCGGGAATAAAAATAAAAGCGATGGCCATCACTGCCACTTCAAAAGATTTTCTCATCGACAAGCCTGTAGCTCCCTGTGGTGCCTGCCGCCAGGCAATTGCAGAATATGAGCATCGTTACGGCAATTCCATCCGCCTGATCTTAACCGGTGAAAAAGGAAAGGTGCTGACTACAGATGGCATCCGGAATTTTCTGCCGTATATGTTTAACGGTGATGATTTGAAAAAGAAGTAAATCATCCTTCTAATATTTATTGGAATGAATCTCGCACAGGAATATTTGACCGAATCTCTCAAAAGTTTTCACGGACTTAAATCAAATGCGGAAAAAGCGCTGGCGCAGCTTTCCGACAGTGAACTCCATTTCCAACCCGATCCTGAATCAAATAGTATCGTCATTATTATGAAACACCTGTCAGGAAATATGCTTTCGCGTTTTACAGATTTTCTGACCAGCGATGGAGAGAAACCAAACCGTAACCGTGACGGAGAATTCATCGACGACTTTACTTCACGTGAACAGCTGATGGATTTCTGGAATAAAGGATGGAACTGTCTTTTTGAAGCCATTGATGAACTGAAGGAAGAAGACCTCCTTAAAACTGTTTATATCCGCAACGAACCACATACGGTTGTTCGTGCTATTCACCGCCAGCTGACACATTATGCATACCACTGCGGGCAAATCGTTTTCCTCGCCAAGCAAATCAAGTCTGTTAATTTCAAAACGCTTTCCATTGCAAGGGGAAAGTCATCCGAATTCCTGTCAAAGCCACCTGCCAGCTAGTTCCTGCATTCTTCGCTCTCATTTTACATTTCTTTTATCTTTGTCAATTCAATAAATTACCGGCTGAATGGTCTATACTGAAACTCTTACAATGGCAAAAACAAAATTCACCAAAGAACATTACCTGAAGTGGTATGAAGACATGCTGCTTATGCGAAAATTCGAAGAGCGCGCAGGTCAACTTTACGGTATGCAAAAGATCAAGGGTTTCTGTCATCTTTATATCGGCCAGGAAGCAGTTGTCGCCGGGGCTATGACGGTATTAAAAAAAGAAGATGCCATGATAACTGCCTACCGGGATCATGCGCATGCAATTGCCAAAGGTGTTTCTTCAAATGAAGTCATGGCGGAGCTCTACGGCAAAGTAACCGGTTGTTCAAAAGGCAAAGGAGGTTCGATGCACATGTTTTCTGCTGAACATCGTTTTTTCGGCGGGCATGGAATTGTGGGAGGACAAATTCCGCTCGGGGCGGGAATTGCTTTTGCAGAAAAATATAAAGGCACAAAAAATATCTGCGTGTGTTATATGGGTGATGGCGCTGTGAGACAGGGTGCATTTCACGAAGCCCTGAATATGGCGATGACATGGAAGCTTCCTGTCATTTACGTCATCGAAAATAACAATTACGCCATGGGAACTTCAGTAGAACGTACCAGCAACGTAACAAATTTATATAAGCTGGGCGCTGCCTTTGACATGCCTTCGGAAGCGGTAGATGGAATGAGCGTGGAAGCTGTGCATGAAGCCATGGAGAAAGCGGCACAGCATGCGCGCGATGGAAAAGGTCCTTATCTTCTTGAAATTATTACCTACCGTTACAAGGGACATTCCATGAGTGATCCGGCCAAATATAGAACGAAGGAAGAAGTGGAATCTTACAAAGCAAAAGATCCCGTTGAAATTGTTCTGAAAACGATTCACGAGAAAAAATTTGCAACAGACGCACAGGTGGAGGAAATAAACAACAGAGTAAAAGAAACCGTGGAAGCCTCTGTAAAGTTTGCTGAAGAATCTCCTTACCCCGACCCGTCTGAGCTTTTCAAAGACGTGTATGTGCAGCAGGACTATCCATATATCACCGAATAATCTTTTCAATTCTAAATTCTAAATTTTAAATTCTAAATTATTTTCGCCATGAAAGAAAATCTTATTTTAAACAAAACTTTTGATTTCGCTTTAGAAATAATTGACTTGTATAAATTGCTATTAAAAAAAAATGAATTTGTTCTATCAAGGCAAATCGTAAGAGCGGGAACAAGTATCGGGGCAAATGTAGAGGAAGCAATTGGAGGTCATTCCAGAAAGGATTTTATTGCCAAGCTGATAATTGCAACCAAGGAAGCAAGAGAAACAAGGTATTTTCTTAAGCTGATGGATAGAAGTCAATTGGTAAAAACCGATTACTCAAATTATCTACAAAAAATTGAAGATATTCTGAATATCTTGTATGCTATTATTAAGACTTCACAGAATAATTCCAACAATTTAAAATTTAAAATTTAGAATTCCCAATTTCAAAACCCATGGCAGAAATCGTACGCATGCCCAAGATGAGTGATACAATGACGGAAGGTGTTGTATCCAAATGGCACAAAAAAATCGGTGACACTGTAAAATCAGGTGACCTTGTTGCGGAAATCGAAACCGACAAAGCAACGATGGAATTTGAATCGTACCAGGAAGGTGTCTTGCTGTATATCGGCGTGGATGAAGGTAAATCTGTACCTGTAGATGGTGTGCTCGCTGTTCTTGGAAAAGCCGGAGAAGATTATAAACCTTTACTTGATGAAGAGACTAAAAAAGGCGCTTCATCCAATGGAGAAGCAAAGTCAGATGATAAAAAACCGGAAGCAAAAAAAGAAGATAAACCTGAAGACAAAAAAACAGACGCACAACCAAAGCCTGGAAAATCAGAACCTCCGAAACCATCTGTCGCCCCTGTTCCTTCTTCAAAACCGGTAGCGGCTTCTGCATCACGGACAGCTCCTTCAACGAGTGATGACCGCACTAAGGCTTCACCACTCGCCAAACGCCTCGCTTCAGAAAAAGGAATTGATCTTTCACAAATCATGGGCAGCGGAGATGCAGGACGGATTGTAAAACGCGACATCGACTGGTTTAAGCCGGGTATGTTCGTCGAGAATGCAGCGAATGCTTTTCCTGAAGCTGTCACCGAAGAAAGCTTTGATGAGATTTCTGTTTCACAGATGCGCAAAACCATTGCGAAGCGATTGTCTGAAAGCAAGTTCACCTCTCCGCATTTTTATCTTACCGTCGAAATGGATATGGATGCCATGATGATGGTGCGTGAAAGTATTAACTCTGTAACGGGTTCAAAAGTGTCTTACAACGATCTCGTGATCAAAGCAGCTGCTGCCGCCCTCCGCCAGCATCCGAAGGTAAATTCATCCTGGCTTGGTGATAAAATACGCATCAACCATCATATTCACATCGGTGTGGCTGTTGCCGTTGACGAAGGATTGCTCGTTCCTGTCGTGCGTTTTGCCGACAGTAAAACATTGCGCCACATCAACTCGGAAGTAAAAGAGTTTGCTCAAAAAGCAAAAGATAAAAAGCTGCAACCTGCCGACTGGGAAGGCAGCACGTTTACGATTTCCAATCTCGGCATGTATGGCATTGAAGAATTTACAGCCATCATCAATCCACCTGATGCCTGCATTCTCGCCGTTGGCGGAATCATGCAAAAACCTGTTGTAAAAAATGGCATTGTTGTTCCCGGAAATGTGATGAAGGTTACATTGAGCTGCGACCATCGTGTTGTAGACGGGGCCACTGGAGCAGATTTCATGCGCACTTTCAAGGGACTGATGGAAAACCCGGTTATTCTGCTTGGACAAGCCAGCATCTGAAAACCTGAATGATGGAATGATGGAAAATTGGAAAAATGGAAAATTCCTTATTTCTAACTTTCCATTCTTCCAAACCAATAGAGGTCAATTTAAAATCTGGTAGAGGGTCAGTTTGAATTTTTGTGATTGGTTATAATTCGCCTCTTTCTTTTAGGATTTGTCGTATCACAATAGACCCAACACCACCTGTTATATATGTGTTTAGTCGCGATTTTAACTTCTTAGAATCTTCTTTAATTAATCGAGCCTTAAGCTCATTCACTTTATCGCGATCCTTTTCGTGTTTACTTTTTTTCATGCCTTGTCAGTCAAAAGTACAATTTCTTCAATTTAAAATCTTCCTCGCTTTGTTGTCATCGAAAAAATTTTCATCTTGCATGAACGCAAACCCGATGATATGAAAGCTTATTTATTTCCCGGACAAGGTTCCCAATTCGTTGGAATGGGCAAAGAACTTTATGAATCCTCAGCTAAGGCAAAGGATCTTTTTGAAGAAGGCAATGCTCTCCTCGGATTCCGGATTACCGACCTTATGTTTGGCGGAACGGATGAAGACCTGAAACAAACCAACGTCACGCAGCCCGCTATCTTTCTGCATTCAGTGATCATGGCTATCAACATGGGGGACCAGCTGCAACCGGATATGGTTGCAGGACATTCCCTGGGAGAATTTTCTGCACTCGTCGCCAATAAAACACTGTCGTTCAAGGATGCTTTGCTCCTCGTGAAAAAAAGAGCCGATGCCATGCAGAAGGCCTGCAAGATCAATCCTTCTACAATGGCGGCGATTTTGAATTTAGATGATAAAGTGGTGGAAGATATTTGCGCGGAAGTGACCGCAAGCGGAGAAATTGTCGTCGCAGCAAATTACAATTGCCCGGGACAACTTGTTATTTCAGGGACGATTAAAGGAGTAAATGAAGCTTGCGAAAAAATGAAAGCCGCCGGGGCAAAACGGGCACTCGTTCTTCCTGTAGGAGGAGCATTCCATTCACCGCTTATGGAACCTGCGCGTGCAGAACTTGCAGATGCCATTAACTCCACTGCATTTTCGCAACCCATTTGTCCTGTGTATCAGAATGTGAATGCAATGCCTGTTTCAAATCCTGATGAAATCAAAAAAAACCTGGTCGCACAGCTCACGGCTCCCGTACGCTGGACACAAACGATTCAGAATATGATCACCGACGGAGCCACTCAATTTATTGAAGTAGGTCCTGGCAAGGTATTGCAGGGACTGGTGAAGAAGGTGAATAAGGAAATGGATGCCGTTAGTGCGTGATCAGTCCACCGTCGACAGTCGACTGTTGACTGTAGACCATTGACAATATAAATATGCCAATACTCAACTCCATATTGAGCTGGTGGATGAAAAAGCGGATGCACCAGATCGAGCTTTTCATCAAGTATCCGCATGAAGTTCAGTACGACTGGTTTACCCGGCTGGTGGATTCAGCCCGATTTACAGAATGGGGCCTCCGTTATGACTATCAAAGCATTTCCACCATTGATGAATTTAAGAAACGTGTTCCAGTTCAGAATTACGATACGCTAAAACCTTTCATCGACCGTTTAATGAAAGGCGAACAAAATATTTTATGGAACAGCGACATCAAATGGTTTGCGAAATCATCAGGGACGACTGCAGGGAAAAGTAAATTTATACCGGTGAGTTCAGAAGCGATGGAAGAATGTCACTATAAGGGCGCGAAAGATCTGATTTCCATTTATTGCAATGCACACCCGGAAACCCAGGTATTTAGCGGAAAGGGACTTGTGCTGGGAGGAAGCCATCACCTCAATACGTTTCATACCGATTCTTCGTTTGGTGACATCTCTGCAATCCTTCTGCAAAATCTTCCCTTCTGGATGCAAACCATCCGCACGCCGGATCTTTCCATTGCCCTGATGGATAACTGGGAAGAGAAGATCGAAAAGATGGTGCAGGTTACCGTGAATGAAAATGTCACCAACATTTCAGGAGTTCCTACGTGGACGCTTGTATTGGCAAAGAGAATCCTCGAAGTGACCGGCAAAAAAAACCTGTTGGAAATATGGCCGAATCTTGAACTGTTTGTACACGGTGCAGTCAGCTTTACTCCTTACCGCGAACAATTCAGGCAGCTGATCCCTTCTGATACGTTCCATTATCTTGATACCTACAATGCTTCGGAGGGATTTTTCGGTATCCAGGATCAATCCTATGCCGAAGATATGCTGCTCATGCTTGACTACGGTGTCTTTTATGAATTCATGCCTATGGAAGAATATGGCAAAGAAAACCCAAAGACATCAGGACTTGAAGATGTGGAGTTAAATAAAAATTATGCGCTGGTAATTTCCACCAATGCCGGTTTGTGGAGATATGTGATCGGCGATACGGTTAAATTCACTTCCCTGAATCCATATCGCATCAGGATTACGGGAAGGACAAAACTTTTCATCAATGCCTTCGGTGAAGAACTGATCATCGAAAATACCGATGACGCCATCAGGATAGCTTGTGAAAAAACCGGGGCTTTCATAAAAGATTATACCGTCGCTCCCGTTTATTTTTCAGAAAGCGAAAATGGTGCTCATGAATGGATGATTGAATTTGAAAAACAGCCTGACCATCTCGAATATTTCACCGAAGTGCTGGACAACGCATTGAAAGCGATCAACAGTGATTATGAAGCCAAACGTTACAAGGACATGGCCCTGAGAAAACCGATCATCCGTGTTTTGCCGCCGATGACATTTTACAACTGGTTAAAGAGCAACAATAAGCTTGGAGGACAATTCAAGGTTCCAAGACTGAGCAACGACAGGAAGTATGTTGAGGAGATAACGAAGATGATGAAAGAAATGGAAGTGAAGAAATAGTGGCGGCAAATTACAGACGCAAGACATAAGATATAAGAACCAAGACAGTCCGAAATTCAAAATGAAATTATTTTTTTCTGATAGAAAATCTTCCGTTTCCAGCAGGCTGTCACGACTCACTGCCACTGGTACTGCCAGCTTACTGTTTCTACTTTTTTCATTCCAGGCTGATGAATACACGCTTCTAAAAAATATCCCCTTCACCGGCGCCACATTTACCACCGACAATCTTGGCAATGCTTACGTAATCGTGGAGAACCAGCTCCTGCAGTTTGATGCTAAAGGAAAGCCCAAAGCATCTTACAGCGAGAGTAACCTGGGTGCGTTACGCATGCTGGATGTCACCAACCCATTGAAAATTCTCGTTTATTATCCTGACTTTACACAGATAAATATTCTCAACTCAAAGCTGGCTTTGCAATCAACCGTAAACCTGAGGCCGTTGGGAATCATCCAGCCGACCCTGATCTGCAATTCAAACAATGAAGGATACTGGATATTTGATCTGCAGGATTTCCAGTTAAAGAAATTGAATCCTGATCTGCAGGTAAAACATGAAAGCGGGAACATCAGCCAGAATGTTGGATATGACATCCTGCCCAATTACCTCGTGGAATCCGACAATTATGTTTATCTCAACAACCCGGCAACGGGAATTTTAGTCTTTGATCTGTACGGAACCTATTACAAAACCATCCCGCTAAAAAATTTAAAATCATTCCAGGTGATTGGAGAAGAACTGCTCTACATTGACCAAAATAAGTTGATAAATTTTCACCTGAAAAAATTGGAGATGAAAGAAATTTTACTTCCTCCTCATGATTCATTGCTGAATGCCCGGATCGAACAAAAGGAATTATATTTATTAACAACCGCTTCATTAAGTTTTTATTCTTTTTAGATTTGCTCATCAATCATAAATCTTAACACAAAACACAATGGCCGTAAAAACCATCAGTAAAAAATCATCCACGATTAAATCAAAACCCGTTAAAGCTTCATCCTTAAAATCTGCTCTTTCAAAATCTTCTCCTGATAAATCTTCTCTTCTAAAAGCGCCTGCTAAAAAAATTCTTTCTGTGACTCCTGCAATTACAAAAAAGTCTGTTACTCCTTTGCATATTGCCGTTGCCGGGAATATCGGTGCAGGGAAAACAACGCTTACCACCCTGCTCGCAAAAAACATGAAATGGGATCCGCATTTTGAAGATGTGGATGACAACCCTTACCTGAATGATTTTTATGAAGACATGCAGCGCTGGTCTTTCAATCTGCAGATTTACTTTTTGAACTCGCGGTTCCAGCAGGTGATGAAGATCCGTCAGAATCCAAAAACCGTTATCCAGGACAGAACGATATACGAAGATGCTTACATTTTTGCTCCCAACCTCCATGCAATGGGTTTGATGACAACCCGTGATTTCAATAATTACCAGTCGTTGTTTAACCTGATGAGCAAATTCATTTCTCCGCCGGACCTTCTCATTTACCTGCGCGGAACAGTGCCTGCTTTGGTAAGCCAGATTCAAAAACGCGGGCGTGATTATGAAAATTCCATTCGTATCGATTACCTGAAACGTCTGAACGAGCGTTACGAAGCATGGATGTCTACCTATGAGCTTGGAAAAGTACTTGTCATAGATATTGACGATATCAACTTTGCAGAAAACCCTGAACACTTGGGCGTGATCATCAATAAGATCAATGCCGAAATACACGGATTATTTTAATAAACCCGATTAACATGAAACAAAAAGGCTGCCTGAAAAGCAGCCTTTTTTTGTGTATGGTTCTTAGCTTACTGTTTGCTCTTTCACGAATTTCAGTGGCTCACTATCAATTTCCGTGTAATGAGATCATCATTGGCAACAAGCTGAATAAAATATAATCCTGCAGGGAAATCCTTTGTATTGAAAGAAAATTTATCAGAAAAAATATTTTTTGTAAAAACTGTTTGTCCCAGGTAATTCACCACTCTCAACTGTTTTTTTTCTGAAACGGCGAGATTAAAAAACTGAATGTTACAAAGCTCATTGGACGGGTTCGGAGAGATGATCATGCCCGGTGACAGGTGCGGTGAATGTTCTGCAATGCCGATGGAGTTATCCTGCATATAAACCTGCACTCCGCCGCTGTAGATACCGAGCAGCATATCGGTCAAGCCATCGCTGTTGATATCACCACCACTAACAGAAAGATTAAAACTCAATCGTTCTCCTTCCTCCCCTTTTATGACCGAATCAATAAGCTGGTAATTTCCCAAAATATTTCCATCAATATTGTCATAGAGGTAAACATCTCCTTTCATACAACTCACTAACAGCCTGTAATGTCCATCTTCATCAAAGAAATAAGGAACTGCATAACCATCCGGTGTTGCGATGGTTTGAACTACAATTCCTCCCAATGTATCTTTTGTAGGAATGCTGTCGAATACAGGAGACGTGGATGTTCCGGTATTCTGATGATATTTGATGAGTCCGTTTTTGTTTCCGATCACCAGGTCCAATAACCCATCACGGTTGAGGTCTATCAGCTGGGGAGTGACTGCGCTGCCGTCATCGATGTGTGAATAGTTGGGAATGGTAAGACTAAAGTTTGCAGGAACACTTGAGTTGGAAAAATACTGCAGCCGGCCGTTGTCAGAGCCGATGATCATTTCCTGGATTCCATCACCTGTAAGATCTCCAAAGGCGGGGTAAATCGGCCCAAGAAGTGATGACAATGCATTGATACCGGCAAAATCATTGTCCACGAGCTTGAATGCTGGAGAAGACGAAGTACCTGTATTTTTATATAAATGCAATCCTCTTTTATATCCTCCTGTTGTTATGCTGATGCCGTAATTCCCGGTAATCAGATCCTGCAAGCCATCGCCATCATAGTCAAACAAAACAGGACAGGCGCCTTCGCCATCATCAATCATCTGGTTGGTTAAAAAAGAAGTGGTCTGGAACTGGAAAACAGGATTGGCAGTCGTTCCCAGGTTTTTGTAAAACCAGTTGCCGTGAAGATTTTCGCGTTCTGTAGATGAAGATACCAGGTCTTTCACACCATCGTTATCGAGATCAATGTATGCCTGCACGGTAAAATAATAAATGTTTACGGGCACATCGTTGCTTGGAAAAATAATATCTTCTGAAACAATGGAATCAGGACTTGTAGCGGTCTTTCCATTCACAACCAGCAATGCGTTCATTGCATTCTGATCACCGATCAGGAGATCTTTGTCACCATCTCCGTCAATGTCAATCATCATTACACTCGTGATGGTATCATCTCTTTTAGCAGCTGCGCTTTGAACATTTCGCTGAAGGTCTTCCACGAGCGATGTGTCGCCTGAAGGCGCCGGACGGCATCCATAACAGCCTACCTGGTTAGCGCCGCCGATCAGCAGCTGGAAGGTTCCCCAGTTAAAAGTCTCCAGGTTGAATTCAAGTGAATCACATCCATGACCATGCTCGACTGAATTGTTTTTATGATAAGAAAAACGTCCATCCGAAGGAGAATTATAGCCGATAATATCCATATCACCATCGCTGTCAACATCACCGAATGTAGGGAGCGAGATTGCATCGGCATATACGTTCAGGTTGATGGCCCAGGTTTCTGTCAATATATCTGTAACCAATGTAAAATGGAGTCCGTTGGTAACATCGTAATCATTGCGGTAAACGGCGATACCACATTGACATGATGAAAGCGTAAACAAGTCCGCTTTGCCATCGCAATTGTAATCATACAACCGGGCCCATTTGTTAATGGGCGGGAAATGCGACCGGTACTCAGGAGCATAGTGCCATGCATTGGTTCCGGAAGTTCCGTCATTTATAAAAGTGCTGAGGCGGTTATTCACCCTGTCATATATAAACAGGTCATGAATACCGTCACCGTTCAGATCGATTTCAGAAAACAATGGAAAATTAATTCCACCCGCCCAGGCATTGTTGAGAAGAACGCTGTTCACTTCAACAGGTATCGTGTCCACGCGATTAAATACGATCGGTTGTGCAGCCACATCCCGGATGCCGGTAACAATTATGAAGAATAAAAACAAAAGCCTACTTTTCATACTTCAAAGATAGAAGAAAACCATCGACTGTCAACGTCAGCAATTGCCAGCCGGATAACTCGGACCACCCTATCGAAATGTAATTTATCACTCGTAATTTAGAATTTTAAATTCATAATTTCCTGTTTCCCTATGCCTTCCTTCGACATTGTCAGTAAAATAGAAATTCAGCGGCTCGATAATGCCATCAACGCTGCCTCCAAGGAGCTTTCCACGCGTTTTGATTTCCACAATTCAAAAACGGAAGTGGACCTGGATAAAAAAGAAATGGTCATACATGTGCTTACGGAAAACGACATGCGAATGAAAACCATTGAAGGAATTATTATCGGCCGAATGGTAAAACAGACGCTGGAACCATCCTGCCTCGATTTCGGAAAAGAGCTCTATGCATCCGGCAACATGGTGAAGAAGGACATTAAAGTAAAGCAAGGCATCGATAAAGATACAGCGCGAAAAATCGTCAAGATCATTAAAGAAACAGGAATGAAGGTCCAGGCTTCAATCATGGATGAGCAGGTGCGTGTTACCGGGAAAAAAATTGATGATCTTCAGCAAATTATTTCGGTAATAAAAAAGAGCAACCTCGATTTGCCGTTGCAATACGAGAACTTCAGGAACTGATTAGTTCTTTCTGATCACGGCTCCCGCCTGCTTTTCAAAAGCTTCCATCAGGCGGTTCATAATTTTGTCGATCTGGTTATCCGTGAGCGTTTGACGTTCATCCTGCAAAATAAAAGTGACTGCATACGATTTTTTCCCGGACTCGATCTTATCTCCTTCGTATACATCAAAAAGATGAATTTCCCGGAGTATATTTTTCTCTGTCTTGTAGGCAATATTTTCTATTTCAGCATAGCCCACATGGCGATCAATCATCATCGACAAATCTCTTCTTACCTGCGGAAACTTAGAAACTTCTGTCACAGGTTTATCTTTTGTGCTCACGAGCTTCATCAACACATCCCAATTAAAATCCGCGGCCAAAACATCTGAGGTAATGTCAAAATTTTTGAGGATATTTTTTTTCAGTGTTCCGTAGTGCCCCAGGTTCTTTCCATTCATCTCTAATTTTAAAGCAGACGTAAACATTTCATCCTGCAAAGGTGATTCAGACAATTTCTGGTGGCCATCATTTATCCCGATCCGCTCCAGGATATTTTTCACAAATGACTTCAGGTAAAAGAAACCCGCCGGTGACTGGTCACCGTTCCATGATGTTTCCGATTTTTTCCCTGTGATAAATAAAACCAGGTGATTTATCTCTTCAAAGCCATTTGAATGCTGGTGATATGTTTTTCCGAATTCAAAAAATTTCAGATCAGGATGTTTCCGGTTCCGGTTGTATTCAATTGCTTCGAGGCCGCTGTAGATCATGCTTTGACGCATCACGTCAAGATCCTGGCTGAGCGGATTCATGATTTTTACATTTCCAGGTTCAACCGAACCGTCTTGCGCTCCGTATTTTGCCGTAGAAATAGAATTGGTCATGAGCTCATAAAATCCATGGCTGCATAAATAGTCGCTGATACTATTCTGGATTTTTTCACGATCCACTTTTGCGATGGACGGAAGCGAAGAATAGAGTTTTGCCGGCGCAGCTATTTTATTGTATCCATAAATCCTGAGAATCTCCTCCACGACATCTACTTCCCGCGTAACATCCACCTTATGAGTAGGAATGGAAAGCTCAAGAGATTCGTTTTCTTCGTTCGTTATTTTTATATCCAGTGATTGAAGGATATCCCGGATGCTTCCGCGATCAATTACTTCTCCAACCAACTGGTCCACCGTTTTGTACTGAAGGCGGATGGTTGCGGGAAGAATCTTTTCCGGGTAAATATCAATCACGTCAGAAGAAATACTTCCACCTGCAATTTCTTTTATCATCATGGCTGCACGCTTCAACGCATATTCAGTGATGCCGGGATCCGTGCCGCGCTCAAAACGAAATGAAGCATCTGTCTTCAGGCCATGATGTTTTGATGTTTTGCGTATGGAAGCAGGCAGGAAGTAAGCGCTTTCAATAAAAACATTTTTTGTCTTCTCATTGATGCCGGATTTAATTCCGCCAAATACGCCGGCAATGCACATCGGCTCCTCTGCATTACAGATCATCAGGTTTCCGGCAGCAAGCGTGCGCTCGATTTTATCGAGGGTGATAAATTTTTCTCCTTCTTTCGCATCCCTGACGATAACTTTTTTCCCTTTTATCTCATCTGCGTCAAAGGCATGCAGCGGCTGTCCGCATTCATGCAATACATAATTGGTTATATCGACAATGTTATTGATCGGGCCAACACCAATGGATTTTAATTTATTCTTTAACCATGCCGGTGATTCCTTTACTTCTACTCCACTGATGGTAATTCCTGTGTAGCGTGGACAGGCAATTGCATCAACGACCTGCACATCAATAAGAAGACTCTTGTTATCGATCTTGAATTCATTCACAGACGGGACACTCACGGTCGACGGTCGACGGTCGACGGTCGACTGCTGCTTCATAGCAGCAAGCAAATCCCTCGCAACACCTATATGTGAAGCGGCATCTGCGCGGTTGGGCGTTAAACCGATTTCGAACACGCTGTCTTCTTCTACCTTAAAATAATCCTTTGCGCTCATTCCTGTTCCGGCATCAGCAGGAAGAACAATAATTCCCGCATGTGATTTACCCAGACCAATTTCATCTTCGGCACATATCATTCCTTCCGAAGATTCCCCGCGTATTTTTGATTTTTTAATTTCGAACGGTTCACCTTCTGTAGGATACAAGGTAGCGCCAACAGTTGCGACAACTACCTTTTGCCCGGCAGCCACATTGGGTGCTCCGCAGACAATCGATAATAAATTTCCTGAACCGATATTTACAGTGGTAAGACTGAGCTTATCTGCGTTCGGATGTTTTACACATGTGATCACTTCTCCAATCACAAGTCCCTGCAAGCCACCCTTCATCGATTGAAATGAATCAATACCTTCCACTTCAAGACCGCAATCCGTAAGAAGTCTTGCGACCTCCGTGGCCGGCAGATCGACGTTTAAATATTGTTTAAGCCAGTTGTAAGATATTTTCATTACAGGATTACTCCGATTATTATTTGATTACACAGGTTTCCACCAGTTCGCTGCAAATATAGCCCTTACTTAGAATTTTCTTCAAAAACTTTTTCTCCGTTCACGTATGTTGCAATCACTTTTGTCACCGGGATTTCCTTTTCATCAGCTGTCATAATATCCCGATCCAGGATAACAAAGTCAGCAAACTTCCCTTTTTCCAGGCTTCCCTTTTCCAGTTCTTCAAAGTTCGAATAAGCAGCAAGAATGGTCATGGCACGAAGCGCATCTTTCCGGTCTATTTTATTCTCAGGTTGAAAACCATTCTCAGGAAAGTCTTTTAAATCCTTGCGCACTACTGCAGCATAAAAAGTATAAAGCGGGTTGATATTTTCTACGGGAAAATCCGTTCCGAAAGCAATGATACCACCGGAATTATCCATCAGATCCTTGTAGGCATACGCCGATTTTAACCTTTTGCTCCCTAATCTTTCATCTGCCCAATACATATCAGATGTAGCGTGCGTAGGTTGAACAGAAGGAATAATCGAGTTCGCGGCAAAAAGTTTAAGATCTTCCGGATCAACCACCTGGCAATGTTCAATTCGCCAGCGACGGTCATTCGGACCTTTCAGATGATTTGCATACAACGTAAGCAACATCCTGTTGGCAGAATCCCCGATGGCGTGAACACACAACTGAAAATTATGTTCCATCATTTTCGAAGCAACATCTTCAAAGTACGGCTGATCATGAAGAAGAAAACCCGAATGACCGGCCAGGTCAGCATAGGGCTGCAGAAGGCAGGCACCGCGGGATCCCAGGGCTCCATCCGCATACACTTTAAATGAACGCACGTTCAACCGGTCCTTTTTAACAGCGCCATGTTCAAAGAAGTATTTCCTGTTCTCTTCATTATCGCTAATCATCGCATAAATCCTGATCTTCAGTTTTCCATCTTGCTGAAGACGGTCAATGAGCTGTATAGTATCATGACCAAGTCCCGCATCATCAAGCGTAGTTAACCCGACGGCGAAACAATTTTTTTGCGCCCGCAACAAATACTCTCCATATATTTCATCCGTATAGCGTGGAATATTTTTTTCCACCAGCTCCACAGCATTGTCAATTAAAATCCCTGTCAGCTTTCCGTTTTTAATTTCAATCTCCCCTCCACTCACCTTCGTGGATGTTTTAATATTTCCGGTCTTCAAGGCTGCATCATTACAAAGCACGGCATGGCCATCTACACGGACAAGATAAACCGGCACGTCAGGAAACAGGCTGTCCAGCTTTTCCTTTGAGGGAAACTCCTTTGTATCCCAGTCGTTCTGGTCCCACCCTCTTCCTAATATCCAGGAGAATTTATTTGTCTTTGCATAATCCGTGATTCTCCGGATGACTTCATCAAATGATTTTGTTTCAAATAAATCAGCCTTTTGCAAATCGCTTGCGTACCCAAAGAAATGGCAGTGCGCATCAATAAATCCTGGGTAAACAGCTTTGCCCTGCAAGTCATATTTTTCCTTTGCATCAAATTCCTGAAGCAGATCTTTTGACTTCCCGGTTGAAATAATTTTTCCTTCATTCACAACAAATGCTTCCGTCACGGTAAAGCCGCTGTCGACAGTATAAACTTTTCCATTGTAATAGATCGCTTCAGCTTTTCTTTTTGGAGAACATGCGGAAAGGAAAAGGATGATGATTAGAAAAATAAAAATAGTACCCTGTTTCATATGTTGAAGAATGCCATACTTTTGTATACACCCGAAAGCAAAGATATTTTTTCCTTCCTGAATTGAACAATTATGACGAACGAAGAATTAGAGGCGCTTAAATATCCTGTCGGCAAGTTTAAGGCGCCTGCCACATACAATAAAGAGCTTTACAAGGAATGGATTCAAACGATTGAAGAGCTCCCTGGCAGATTAAAAAAAGTGCTGCTGCCCCTGAATGATTCACAGCTTGATACACCTTACCGCGAAGGTGGCTGGACGTTGCGGCAGGTTGTTCATCATCTTGCTGACAGTCATCTCAACAGCTACATTCGGTTTAAGCTGGCTCTGACAGAAGATGTACCGGTGATCAAACCTTACCATGAAGACCGTTGGGCTGAACTGGAGGAAGCCAAGCATGCGCCTGTTGACGTGTCAGTTCAACTCCTGGAGGCTTTGCACAAGCGGTGGGTGCTTTTCCTGAGAACCCTGGGCGAAGAAGATCTCAATAGAAAATTTCATCATCCTGAGTCAAAGAAAGATTTTGAACTCCGGACCATCCTGGCTTTGTATGCCTGGCATTGCAATCATCACCTTGCGCATATTACTTCTCTGCTGGAAAGAAAAGGATGGAATTGATAAGTAAGGAGTCGGTAGTTCGGAGTTCGGTGACTCAGCATGATACTTTTCTCCGAACTAAGAACTAAGAACTAATCACTATGGGTGAAGAAGAAAATTTTGATCCAAAAAAGAACTCAGTTGCGCTGTTTGTTATTATCGTAGTGATTATTGTCATGGTCCTTGTGATCGATTGGATGTTCACTTTTTTTAAAGAACGAATGTAACATCGTTTTCACCGGATGAACCAGCGTACTTTAAGAGTTCCTTAACAACAAAACAAATCATCAAAACAAACGTTATGTATCTTTGCTTTCTCAAAAAAATGAATCTTAATGGTCTCACTTAAAAAATTCTTTGCCCGAAAAAAGCTTTTCGTTATTGTTATTGCCATCGTGGCAGGATCTTTCCTGGGCTTCACGGTTGCAGAAGATTATTATTTTGAAGTGTCGAAGAATCTCGACATTTTCACCACACTTTTCCGTGATGTAAACATGTATTATGTGGATAGCATTCAGCCCGGATCACTCATGAAATCAGGCATTGACGGGATGCTGAAAAACCTTGATCCGTATACGGTGTTCATTCCTGAATCCGACATCGAAGATTATAAAATGACGCACATCTCAGCAGAATACGGCGGCATTGGCGCGTTGGTACAACAGCGGGATGGAATGATTCAGATCAGTGAAATTTATGAAGGCTTTCCTGCGCAAAAGGCAGATGTACGGGTCGGCGATATCATCTTATCGGTGAATGGAGTTTCCACAAAAAGTAAAAGGGTGGATGATGTCACCGATTTTATGAAAGGTCAAAAGGGAACGACGGTGAAGATCACTTTCGAACGTGAAGGTGAATCAAAACCCATTGAGAAAATTATTATCCGTGATGAAATAAAATTCAAGAATGTTCCCTTCTATGGAATGGTGAGTGAAAACACCGGATACATCAAGCTGAACCAGTTCCTGGAAGGCGCTTCCGAACAGGTGAGAGAAGGACTTGTAGCGTTGAGGCAAAATGCAAAAATGAAGTACCTCGTGCTTGATCTTCGCGGTAATGGCGGCGGATTGCTTCGTGAAGCAGTTGACATCGTAAACCTTTTCGTCGACAAAGGACAAAAGATCGTCAACCAGAAAGGAAAGATCAAGGAGATGAACATGGAATACCTGGCCAATAAAACTGCTGTTGATGCCAGCATTCCATTGGTAGTTCTTGTAGACAGGGGTTCAGCATCCGCTTCTGAAATTGTTACCGGCGCCATGCAGGAGCTGGATCGCGGAGTCGTGATCGGCGAACGCACATTCGGAAAGGGACTGGTTCAGCAGACCTATAACCTTTCTTATAATACCCTGCTGAAAGTCACCATTGCAAAATATTATACGCCGAGCGGCCGCTGCATCCAGGCGCTGGATTACACACACCGCAACAAAGACGGAAGCGTGGCACACGTAGCCGATTCCCTCATGCATGAATTCAAAACAAAAGGCGGACGGTCGGTGTACGATGGAAGCGGTATCTATCCTGACATTTACACGGAAAGAAAATCCTTCAGCAGCATTTCAAAATCACTTACGTCTAATTATATCTTCTTTGACTACGCAAGCAAGTACATGCGGGAACATCCGTCGATCGTACCTGCCAAGGACTTCCGCCTGACAGATGCAGAGTACAATGATTTTGTGAATTTCCTGTCCGGAAAAAAATACGATTATAAAAATCAAAGCGAAAAAGACATCGAGGAACTGCAGGCTTCCGCTGAGAAGGAAAAGTATTTACCGATGCTTGAAAATGAGATCAAAGCCCTGAAGAAAAAGATGGAGGATACTAAAAAAGAAGATGTCAGGAATCATCGTGATGAGATAAAAGAAATCCTTGAAACCGAAATTGCTTCGCGTTATTATTACCAGAAAGGACGGCTGGAAGCTGATTTCAAATACGATACTGATCTGCAAAAGTGCGTTGAAACGCTGAATGACCAGGCCCTTTATTCATCCATCCTTGCCGGACAGGGTAAATACAAGGTGATTGGCAAGCCCGGAACGGATGTTCACGCCAAGGCTGATAACGACAAAGACAGCGAAGATTAATCTTCAATTCTCAATGAATCCCATACGTGATCCCGGATTTTCCGGGATTACTTTTTTATGGCTTGCTCTAAAGCAATTTTAAAATAAATTTGTGCCCTGATAATCATAAATCCTATGGGACGCGTATTCGAAAAGAGAAAACATAAAATGTTTGCCCGCTTTGACAAGATGGCTAAAACATTTACTAAAATCGGGAAAGAGATTGCCATTGCCGTCAAACAGGGAGGTCCTGATCCTGCCAACAATCCAAGGCTTCGCCAGGCTATACAGAATGGTCGTGGTGCAAATATGCCAAAGGACCGTCTTGAGAATGCCATCAAGCGGGCATCATCAAAAGACGCAGGCAGCTTTGACGAAGTTGTGTATGAAGGATACGGGCCGCATGGAGTTGGGATTGTAATTGAGGCTGCGACAGATAATCCAACAAGGACCGTAGCCAACGTGAGGATGCATTTTACAAGAGGGAATGGCGTTCTCGGAAAAACCGGTTCTCTCGATTTCATGTTTGACCGTAAAGGAGTTTTCAGAATTGCAAAAGAAAATGTGAATCCTGAAGATCTGGAGCTTGAACTGATTGATTTCGGATTAGACAATCTTGAAGTTGACGAAGACGAAATTGTGATCTATACCACTTATGTTGATTTTGGAAAAATGCAGAAAGCCCTGGAAGAAAAAAGTATTGCGGTAAAAAAAGCATCCCTCGAAAGAATTCCAAACACCCTGGTAGAACTTACCGAACAGCAACAGGACGAAGTGCTGAAGCTGGTCGATGCCTTTGAAGAAGACGATGACATCCAGGCTGTGTATCATAACCTGAAGTGATTAAGTAAATAAGTCATTAAGTTGTTGAGTTATCAGGTGATCCGTATGACTAACCATCGAACAACTTAATAACCTAATCACTCAACAACTTCGTTACTTCTGCCCGTCCACCTTAACTTCCTTCTGGTTGCTTAAAAATATACGATGTATTCGCCTGTGCAAGCGGAGTGACCACGATATCGTTCAATACAACATGCGCCGGGCGCGTTGCGGCGAAGTAGGTAATATCTGCAATGTCCTGGGCAGATAAAGGAGTATAGCCTTCATAGGTTTTTTTTGCTCGTTCAGCATCCCCATGAAATCTCGTTAAAGAAAATTCCGTTTCTGCAGCACCCGGTGCAATCTGGGTCACTTTAATTCCTTTCTGCAATAAATCTATTCTCATGCTTTTTGAGATGGCATCAACGGCAAATTTCGTGGCGCAATAAATATTTCCTTTCATGTACGCTTCCTTTCCGGCAATGCTCCCAAGGTTGATGATATGTCCTGATTTATTTTCAATCATCAGCGGCATGACAGCACGTGAGACATACAACAATCCTTTTACGTTCGTGTCAATCATCACTTCCCAATCATCAATATTTCCATCCTGGATTAAAGAAAGTCCGGATGCCAGCCCGGAATTATTAACGAGCACATCAATTTTTTTCCAGTCGTGGGGAAGATCATGGATAGATTGTTCCACTTCTCGCCTTTTTCTCACATCAAACTTCAGTGACAAGACCTTTACACCATATAGTTTTTGAATGTCCTCTTCAATTTGTTTCAATCGCTCTTCCCTCCTGCCGGTTATGATGATATTCCAGCCATGTTCAGCAAATTTATAAGCGATCGCTTTTCCGAAACCGGCTGTGCCACCTGTAATGAGAATTGTTTTCATAGAAAGTATCAGATAAAATTATAAGGTTATAAAAGTAAGAACACATTTGTTAGTATTCCTGTGTTTCCATAAATTTAGGTCTTTAAAATTTTTCTAACATTTTATACTTATGGAACTTTTAATTATTCAGAAAAGGATTTTCGAAATCCGCGGACAGCGTGTAATGCTTGATTTTCATTTAGCTGAGTTGTACAGGGTACAAACCAGGGTTTTGGTACAGGCTGTAAAAAGAAATCGCAGGAGATTTCCTTCCCGTTTCATGTTTCAACTTAATAAAGATGAATTTAAAACTTTGATATCACAAATTGTGATATCAAAAAAAGAGAAGCGCGGAGGCACTCAAAAGCTGCCTTATGCCTTTACCGAACATGGCGTCACGATGCTTTCAGCGGTATTGCGGAGCGAAATTGCTGTTAAAGTCAGTATTGCAATTGTGGATGCTTTTATTCTTTTGAAACAATATCAAAACAATTATGAATCACTGGGAAAACGGATTGATGAACTGGAAGATAAATTCGGAAGGAAGATTGACAACATCAATGAAGTAATTGAATTCCTGTTATCGAAACCTGAGCCCGAAAAACAAAAAACAAAGCCAAGAAAGAAAATCGGGTTTAAACTTTCGAAAAAATAAATCAAAGAAATTCATCATCACAAATTGTGATGATGAATTTCTTTTTAAGAACCTTCAACCAGCTGCCACATTCGAACTATTCAGCTTGCTGTTCTTATAGCTGAACAAAAAATAGATGATCAACCCAACTACGAGCCAGATCGTAAAGCCAAGCCAGTTGTTCACTCCCATTTCGCTCATCATATAGAGACAACTGACTAAACCAAGCAACGGAATGAGCGAAAGATTTTTTGTAATTGACCAATATGTAAGAAGCAAGGTAATGATGATAAAAATCCAGGTCGGGATTTTATGTTTGAAGATGTTCCACCCTGTTTCAAACTTTTTTTCTTCCGGCACCGGAGCCGCCTTTATTAAAGCTGCATAGTGTTCTCCGTCCAGGGAACTTAAATAAGAATCCATGTCACCATTGGATGCGGCAAAGACCAAAGGATCGGTGGATTGAATATATTCTGTAAAAGTTGCCGCTTCTTCTTTTGTTAAGCCGGTAATAAATGAACCTACATCATTCAGCTTTGGTGTATTCGACAAAAAATTAGCCGTGTTTTCCTTGTTGTAAGTGAATGAGAGAATAACAGCTGCAATAACCAGCACAGGCATTACAAATTTTGAATTGACATATGGAGTTTTGAATTTTCCTTTGGGAGGATCGGGCAGCGTGGAAAGTTTCAGAACTCCGGCGCATACAAGAACGAATGCAAACAAGGTTCCGATGCTGCACAAATCCGTAACCATCGTAAGGTTCATAAATAATGCAGGCACGGCTACCACGAAACCTGTGACGATGGTCGCGTAAGAAGGTGTATGATATTTCTTGTGAACCCTTGAAAACTTCTTCGGCAACAACCCATCACGGCTCATGCTCATCCAGATGCGCGGCTGGCCAAGCTGAAAAACCAGCAGCACACTTGCCATGGCAACAATGGCACTCACACCAATAATGGCTGACATCCATTTTATGTTCAACGACTGAAATACAAAAGCCAGCGGATCACCGACAGCAAGGGTATCGTACTTCACCATTCCTGTGAGCACCAGCGCAATCGTTACATATAAGACCGTGCAGATGATCAGCGCCCACATCATTCCTCTCGGCAAATCACGCTGCGGATTTTTACATTCTTCCGCTGTTGTAGAGATCGCATCGAAGCCGATGTAAGCAAAGAACACTGCTGATACTCCTTTCAGCACGCCACCGATTCCATTCGGCATAAAAGGACTCCAGTTATCCGTATTCACATAAAAGATTCCGACGGCAATCACGAGCAAAACAATGGCAAGCTTGATGACCACCATCGTATTGCTTGCATTCCTGGATTCACGGATGCCCCTGTAAACAAGCCATGTGATAAAAATAATAATGGCAAGCGCAGGAATGTCGGCAACGATGTGCAGTCCCCCAATAACCGGAGCAGACATCCAAGCCGTATAAGCTGATTGCATGCCGGCATCAAGGTTCTCAAATGTTTTGCCGCTCTGCATCAGGACTTCTGCCTGGTTAAATCCTTTGGAAGCGGTAAGGAAATCCATCGTCATCCAGTCGGGAACATGGATGCCTCCACTGGCAAGCAATCCTGTAAAATAATCCGACCATGAAATCGCCACGGTTATATTGCCGATTCCATATTCCATGATGAGCGCCCAGCCGATGATCCAGGCGATCAGTTCTCCGAAGGCCACATAAGAATACGTATAGGCGCTTCCTGAAACAGGAACCAGTGAAGCAAACTCTGCATACGCGAAAGCAGCAAAACCGCAGGCAACAGCCGTGAAGATGAAAAGAAAAATAACTCCCGGTCCGCCGTTGGCGCTGGCATTCCCGATCGTACTGAAAATTCCCGCACCGATGATGGCAGCAATTCCGAATGCTGTAAGATCGCGAACACCAAGATGTTTGGAAAGCGGAACATGATCAATGGCATTGCTGTCTTTATCAGCCTGCTTCATGATGTGTTCGACAGATTTTTTCCGGAAGAGGTTCATAAGCGGTGGGTTATTTGAGCCAAATATAATTTAATTTGGTCGACAGACCACAGTCAACTGTCGACTGTGGACCGTTGACTGTTGACTGTAGTCCTTTTATAATATGGAAGCAGTCTCCGCACCTTCTCCACATCACACATCGAAATAAAAACAAACATCAGGAACGGCAAGGCCGGAATTTTATAACGCACCATCGCTCCAAGTATCGGGGTGATTAAACCGATCAATGCGAAAAGTATGAGAATAAAGAAAATTGAGAAATAGAAAATTGGTTGCCGAAGTACTTCCGGTCTTTTATAAAATACAATGCAAAGCAAAATGACCAGGAGAATCAGAATGTTTTCAAAAGCAGCCATCAAAATCAATGGTGACCTGGAATCTGTAATAAATGGCCTAACGAAAACACGAAGAACTGCTTCCGGGGAATGTTTGAGGATGCTCCATGCCGAAGGCTCGATCTGGGAAATATGAATCAGGCTTTTCGCATTGGTGTAATCGGCAAGCGTGTAAAAATTCTGTTGTTTGTAATAGATGATATCCGTCACGTCATACTTATCGCTCACCAAACCAACATTGAATACAAGTATAAAGTAAACCACATAACAACCTATGAACTTAACAACTATTCTTCTCATCGAATCATCCCTTGACCAGTACCAGGCAACCAGTCCGGGAATTATCGTTGCAAGAACATAAAGTTTCGTAATCATCAGCAGCAGAAACGTGATTGCAAACACAACCTGATGTCCTCTCGAACATGTTCTGGTGACCATCCTGTTGAATGAATAAAGCATGATTCCCAAGGCAAATAGCAGCAAGCCATCCTTCAGCAAACCGGAACCCCAGAAAAGCATGGAAGGCAATAACATCACGGCGATAAAAAGCTCCTTCGATTTATCCTTTTGAAACGACTGGAATACCTTGAAGAGACCTATTAATCCTGCGAATGAAAGAAAATTGATAAACACCACATGCACATAATAATAGCCAAGCGAAAAGAAACTGAAGACGGCATTCAAGCGGACGAGCGTCTTATTATCATTAAAAAGGATGTCAGCATTCAGCCATGCATTCATCTTTTCATAATACGGTGTCAGCTCCGGGGAATTCCCGTTGATACCCGTCAGCATTTCAAAAAAGTGTTTCGGATTCGTGGAAAGTGCTCCGAATAAAACCTTACCGTCGTCAAAGAACTTAAACGTGTCAGCCGTGGTTCGATCTGTATAATAATAAGTATAAAGAAGACCAAGCGCGCAGCCGGCAACTACTTTTAAGATAAACACGATCGAAACAAGCTTCGGTCCTATTCCCTCCAGCGTAAAGAACTTCATCTTCCTGATGAGGAAAAGAAAAAGAAAAGTATAAGCGACTACGAGGAGTATTTCCAAATGAACAAGAACTAAGAACCAGGAACTAAGAACTAAGAACTAAGAACTAAGAACTAAGAACTAATAACTAATGAATAATAAATAATAAATATCTAAAAACCATCAACTCAACAACCTAACAACTAACGAACTAATAAACCACTGAACTAATAAACTATTGAACCACTTTAAACGCCAAAATTATAAATAATCAGTACTTTTGGCCGATCAATTAACCCACCCTTTCCATCAACAAATTAACATGACGAATGTAGCTGAAGAAACGTTAGTAACGGTTGACACTGCAAAAAATCTCGGGCTGCTTCCCGAAGAGTTTGAACGCATCAAACAAATCTTAGGACGAACACCCAACTTCACCGAGCTCAGCATCTTCAGCGTGATGTGGAGCGAGCACTGCTCATACAAAAACTCCATCGTCTGGTTAAAGACATTGCCGAAAGAAGGTCCGCACATGCTGGCAAAAGCCGGCGAAGAAAATGCAGGACTCGTTTCCATCGGCAACGGACTGGCTTGCGCTTTCAAAATAGAATCTCATAACCATCCTTCAGCGATCGAGCCGTATCAAGGCGCTGCAACAGGCGTTGGCGGAATCAACCGTGATATCTTTACTATGGGCGCGCGGCCGATTGCCCAGCTTAACTCACTTCGTTTCGGAAACCCTAATTCAGACAAGACAAAAGCATTGCTGCGCGGCGTTGTAAAAGGAATCGGTGATTACGGAAATGCATTCGGCATTCCTACCGTTGCCGGGGAAGTTTTCTTTGACGACTGCTACAACATCAACCCGCTCGTAAATGCCATGAGCGCCGGAATTGTGGAAACCGGAAAAACTGTTTCAGCCATTTCCTACGGTGTAGGAAACCCTGTTTACATCGTAGGTTCTGCAACTGGCAAGGACGGCATCCACGGAGCTACGTTTGCTTCCGGCGATCTGCACGAAGACTCTGCTGAAGATCTTCCATCGGTACAGGTCGGTGATCCCTTCACGGAAAAATTATTACTCGAAGCTTCGCTGGAAGTCATTGAAACCGGTGCCGTCATTGGCATGCAGGACATGGGCGCTGCGGGAATCATCTGCTCCACCTCTGAAATGTCGGCCAAGGGAAAACACGGAATGAAAATTTTCCTCGACAAAGTCCCGACACGCCAGACGCACATGCAATCGTGGGAAATCCTGTTGAGCGAATCGCAGGAACGCATGCTCATCGTGGTGAAGAAAGGAAGAGAAAAAGATGTTCAGAAAGTGTTTGACAAATGGGATCTCAACTGCACGCTCATCGGTGAAGTCACGCGTGGAAACTCGCTCCAGTTTTACATGAACGAAGAGCTCGTTGCCGAAGTTCCGGCCGAAGAGCTCGTCCTTGGCGGTGGCGCTCCCGTGTATGAACGCGAATATTCACAGCCGAAATATTTTTCCGAAAATAAAAAATTCAACATCGATGATCTGGAAGAGCCGCAGGATTTAACAGAAGTCGCAAAATTTCTCCTCGCACATCCGAACATCGCTTCGAAACGCTGGGTGTACAACCAATATGATTCCATGGTCGGCACGGTGAATATGACGACTAATGCTCCTTCCGATGCAGCCATCATCAACATTAAAAATTCCGACAAAGCCATTGCGCTCACCGTTGACTGCAATGCACGTTACGTATATGCCGATCCTGAAACCGGCTGTGCCATTGCCGTTGCCGAAGCCGCGCGAAACATCGTCTGTGCCGGCGGCGAACCTTCTGCCATCACCAACTGCCTCAACTTCGGAAACCCTTACAACAAAGAAGTGTACTGGCAGTTTGTGCAGGCCATCAAAGGAATGGGAAAAGCATGCAGGAAATTCCAGACACCGGTAACAGGCGGAAACGTGAGCTTTTATAACCAAAGCAGCAGCCCATCCCCAACCCTTCCCGAAGGGAAGGGAGAAGCCGACCTGCAAAAGCCCGACAACGATGTGCAAGATCAAAACGTATCGTTGGTGGGAGGGGCTGTTTTTCCTACTCCAACGATTGGAATGTTAGGAGTGCTTGAACGGAAAACCAACCGCATGACGCTCGATTTTAAAAAGGAAGGCGACAGCATTTTCCTCATCGGTGAATCCGTGAACGACATCAGCAGCTCTGAATATTTGTATTCATTTCACCAGCAGAAAAATTCTCCGGCGCCACACTTCAACCTCGACACCGAGTTCAAGGTGCAGCAGGTGGTGAAGGATGTCATCCGCAAAAAGTTGGTACAGTCGGCGCACGATGTTTCCGATGGCGGTTTGTTTATCACGCTGGCCGAATCAGCCATGCCTGCCAATCTTGGTTTCAGCATCGAGACCGATTTCGATTGCCGTGCCGATGCTTTCCTGTTCGGTGAAGCGCAAAGCCGTATCGTAGTTTCCGTGAGTGAAGAAAAGCTCGATGCCTTTCTCGATGTGCTTTCAAAGAGCGATGTGGAATGGGCCAATCTCGGAACCGTCACCTCCGGCGAGCTGCTCATCGACGATCAATCCTTTGGCAACATCAGCGAAGTGAAAGACATTTACGATAATGCGCTTGGGAAACTAATGACACAATAATGGGTAGTGTCATGCCGAACTTGTTTCGGCATCTCTCAGCTTAAGCCCAGCCTAAGACCTAGAAAAGATACTGTCTCACATTCTGAGCAACTGTCTCGCTTTCGGCTTGCCTCGCCTCCGGCGGGCTGCGCTTCAATCGGGTTTAGATATGAGGGCTGCTGCAATCACCCCACCTGTCATGCCGAACTTGTTTCGGCATCCCTCCTTTTCTTCCACTCCTCAATCTCCTCCCTCGTAAACCATCCCTCAGCAACATCCTCCATTTCCGGATTAACGCTCCTTATCAAATTCAACTTCCATTCACGATGCCAGTTTTTCAATTGCTTCTCCCGTTGAATCGCTACCAGTATGTCATCAAACTTCTCATAGTATAAAAGATCGAAGAGGTTGTATCGATGAGTAAATACTGACCCTCTGCCAGCCTTATGCTCCAGAGTTCTACGCCTGATGTCATTGGTAACACCAATGTAAAATGTGGTTCGGTTTTTATTGCTGAGAATGTATGTGTAGTAAGTGTAAAGTAACTCCGGCATAGTTGAGAGATGCCGAAACAAGTTCGGCATGACAGACGCGAAACATAATCATCAAAACCGAACCATCATTAGTACGTTCTTCCCATCCTTGCTTGTCATGCCGAACGCCACCCGCTTGTCCTGCCGAACTTATTTCAGCACCTCTCCTTTCGAGCCATCCTGAACTCCCTCCCGCTTGTCATCCTGAACCACCACCGCCTGTCATCCTGAACTTGTTTCAGGATCCCTCAGAAAAAAGCATTCACCCACTTCTCACACTATCCTTAACATTGCTCCATGACAGAGTCCACGACAAGCGAACGCGAAGTTTCAACATGAGCCAGATCAAAGGCAAGAACACCAAACCGGAAATACTGGTTAGGAAGTTTTTGTTTGCAAATGGTTTTCGATACAAATTGCATGATAAAAAACTACGGCTTGTCATGCTGAACTTGTTTCAGCATCTCTCAGCTTAAGCGCAGCCTAAGACTTAGAAAAAATACTGTCTCGCATTCACTGACACCCGTCCCGCTTTCCACTGCGCTTCAATCGGGTTTAGATATTAGTGTCGCTGCTATTAATAAGCAAATATTTAGAACAATTGCTCAGTGCTTTTATTTTTTGAATCGGACTTCATTATGTAGTTTCAAAAATTCCTTTCCAGGTAAAAATTTATCAGGTAAAAAAATTTCTTTTCCTTCATAATCTTCAAAATTATTTTTCACACTAAGAGGACTATTCTTTTTAAGCAATGGTGAGATTCTAATTTTATAAGAATCAGCATCGATAGTAATTAATCCTGTTTCGAATGCTTTATCATGAAGTGCATTTAATGCTAATCCATTCATTGGATTCAATCGATTTTTTTCATCCTTGCTCCATTCTGCAATATGACTTGCTACAAGCAATTCAGGTCGCGCAATTCCTGTTATGCAACATCGATTGTTATAGGTTGCAAGAATCATTTTTCGAAATATTGATTGGTTTAATCGAACTTTCACTAATCTTTCCTTATTCAAACCAACTTTTAATAAATCCTTTTCATCAACCTGATTAAGTTTTTCTATTGTAGTATGCATTTTCTTGGCCAAAAGTTTTTCACTTTCAATTAATGCTTCATCCCAATTGTTATAAAACTCCTTCCATATTTGAGCATCTAGTTTACTTGCATTTGGCAAACCACCAACTCCTCTTGATCGCAGTGTTGGATCGAAGCTTGCAAAGTTTCCAAGCTTCCTCGCAATTGCACCCGGAGATCTATTTATTAACGCTGCTAATTCCCGCACCTCAGGAGTGCGATTGTGCATCTTTCCAAAAGGAATTTTGCAATAGAGATTGATCGCAAGAATTAATTCCTCTCGTGTCCATAATTGCTGTCCTTCTTTCATAAAGTCAAATGTAAATTAAAACCTTAGAAGAGAAACAATCATTAAATATATACTCAAGAGATTTAAAACCTCTTCGGGATTATTCAATGCGAGGAGTGAAGAGATCCTGAAACAAGTTCAGGATGACAGGCAGGGTGCGCGAGGGTTCAGGTCGGAGAAAATTAATAGCAACGGCGCCCATATCTAAACCCGATTGAAGCGCAGCGGAAAGCGGGACGAGAGGTTGCAGAAAGCGAGAGGGTGTCTTTTCTAGTTTTTGTCGCTGAAAACGGAGAGATCCTGAAACAAGTTCAGGATGACAGGCGGAGAGTGTTCGGCTGACAAAAATGAAGGGTACAGTCAATTAAATTTCTTACTATCTTTACAATCACTCTTCGTGAATCAACTCAATCACCATGAAATCATTGGTTGTTTGTTTCAGCATGCTGTTTTTCTTTGCAGCAGAAATATATTCCCAAACTATTCCCAATTCGGATTTTGAAAACTGGACCGTTGATCTCTGGGATAATCACAACCCGGTCGGCTGGGTGACCAGCAATGGAGATTTCCAGGGCGCAAAAATTACAAATGACTATGGCCATCAAAGTCCGCAGTCACTGAAGTCCATCAATTACGGCGGAACCATGAGGGCTTATGCTTCCTGTAAAATTTCCGTGACCGAACATTCATTGAGCTTAAACGCATTTGCAAGAACGGTTTATTCAGGCGCCGACACCGTCAGCATTCATGTGTTCGCCACCCTGAACGGTTCGGTAGTGGACAGCGGAAAATGGATGAACACGGATCTTTCCCCGATCGGGCCCTGGGCTGCTGTTTCAATACCAATCAGCCAGACAAGTATGGTAGACTCTGTAGAAATAGTAATTACCGGTGGAATAACTCCCGGAACCATGCTGTATGTAGACGATCTTTCGCTTTCTTTTCCAACTGCCATAAGCAACCAGGAAAACAATTTTTCTGCCTCCATTTTTCCAAATCCTTTTACAAATTCTACCACGTTGTATCTCGATGGTTGTGCAGGTGAAAATGTATTCCTTACTATCTACGACGCAAAAGGACAGCTGGTGCGGAACACATCGGAACATGCCATACAAAAGATCGACATTGGAAAATGTGATTTGCAAAACGGTTTGTACCTGCTCGTGGTACTCAATGAAAAGCAGGAACCTGTTTTCCGTAAAAAGTTAATCGTGGAGTGAACCTCTCCCGCTTGCCGGGATGCGGGAAAATTGTATTTTCGTTGCAGGCCACATGATCCGTCGGCGAAATACATGATCAGCAAAATCTTCTTTCCACTAGTTGCACTGACTTTAATTTTCAGCGAAACGTTTTCACAAAACCTGGTTCCCAACCCGGGCTTTGAACAATACAGCACGTGTCCTTCCAACGACAACCAGCTGGACAGGTGCCTGTACTGGATCAATCCATCCATCCAGGGGTTTTCTGTTCCGGGCACTCCTGATTATTTCAACCAGTGCGCGAACGCATTCGTGGACATTCCATACAACTATGCCGGCTTCCAGCTTGCGCACGGCGGCGGAGCTTACATGGGAATTGTTCTTTCCTATGCTGCCAGCTTATATAATTTCCGGGAATATGTGGAAGTGCAGCTGACTTCCCCGCTCGTTGCAGGCGAATGCTATCATTTTGAATTCTACGGAAGCATGGCCGATAACATGAAATATACGTCCGGCGCCGTGGGCGCCTATTTTTCTGACACGCTTGTCGACAGCATCAGCAATTATTACCCGCTTCCGTTTACGCCGCAGCTGAGCAATGCTTCGGGAAATGTATTCGATACATTGTCGTGGACGCAGGTGAGCGGAGATTACGTTGCCACCGGCGGTGAGAATTTCCTGATCATCGGAAATTTTAAAGACGATGCGCATACCACGACTTCCCTCGTCAACAGCGGAGCAATGTATTCAGGCGTTTATATTTATATCGACGACATTTCCCTTGTTCATGTTACCTGTCATACAGGAACAGGTGAACCCGTCAGCAAGCGCGGGTTAAAAATTTTCCCCAACCCTATACATGATGAAATGTATATTGAATCCGCTTCGGAGCTGCCATCTGAATTTATATTGTATGATATGACGATGAGAAAGGTGCTGCAACGGGAATTCAGCGTGGCCGTCTCCATTCCTGCGGCTGAACTGGCAAAAGGAATCTATCTCTATGAGGTGAGAAGTTCGGATGGATCGATCCATTCCGGAAAAGTGGTGAAGCAATAAACAGGTGCTAATTACGAATACTTACTAATGTACGAATTACGAATTGCTCGTATAGTCTTCAACTACGCCAGATGGTAGAGATGCCGAAACAAGTTCGGCATGACAAACGCCTATTCGACAAACAATTCCGTAAACCCAAAAGCGGTTACATCGAATAATCCTTTGTCGCTGATCTTGAATTTGGGAATGACAAGCAGCGCCATGAAAGAAAGCGTCATGAACGGAGCGCGCAGGGTGCTTCCCAACTGCTTCGCCATGTTATCCAGCGCCGCATAATCTTCAGCCACCTTTTTCCAGGAACCGGTTGACATGAGTCCTGCCACAGGAAGCGGCAGCACTTTTTTCTCGTTGTGACCGACGGCGCTTAATCCACCCTTTTCCGCAATCACCAGGTTCACGGCAAGAGCAAGATCATGATCGGTAACGCCCACGGCGATGATGTTGTGTGAATCGTGCGCAACAGAAGAAGCAATGGCGCCGCTTTTCAATCCGAAATTTTTAATGAAGCCGATGGTTGGTGGTTCATTAGTATATCGGTTTATTAGTGCAATCTTTAAAATGTCATTTTCAATATCAGAAATTACAAAACCGTTTTCGATTTTTGGTTTGGTGATGTGCTCATCGGTGATGAGCTGTCCGTCGAACGCTACGATGACACGTTTCCTGAGCGTGCGCGCCGCTACGCGGAAGTGCTCTTCCTTTTTCGGCTGAACAGAAAAGTTGTTGATGGCTTCGAATGTTTTTTCCGGAAGGAAGACGGTTCCGTTTTCCGCCACGGTTTCTCCGTTGATGACGGTTTGCAAAACGGAAAAGTCACCGAGGTTGCTGATGGCGATGAAGTCGGCCGGATCGCCCGGGCGGAGCAAACCGGCTTCGAGACCGTAATGCAAAACAGGATTCACACAGGCGCAACACAACACGTTCATCTTATCAAGACCGAGCCTGAACGCGCGTTTCACGAGGTCGTTGATGTGGCCGATCTCGAGATCGTCGGGATGTTTGTCATCGCTGCAGAACATGATTTCATCCGGGAACTCGTCAACAAGAGAAATGAGTGCGTCAAAATTCTTCGCCGCCGACCCTTCGCGGATGAGGATCTTCATCCCGTGTTTCAGCTTGTCGAGCGCTTCTTCCTTTGTGAAACATTCATGGTCGGTGCTAATGCCGGCGGCGATGTAATGCGCGGCTTCATTCCCGCGCAGCCCGGGAGCATGACCGTCGATGACTTTGTTGTGTCGTTTCGCTACGTTGATCTTATCCATGACGAGATCGATCCTGTTCAGCACGCCGGGATAATTCATCATCTCTGCCAAATATTTCAAATCGTGTTCGAGAAATAATTTTTCGATGTCGTCAGCGGTGATTTCCGCTCCAGCCGTTTCAAAAGATGTAGCCGGCACGCACGATGGCGCACCGAAATAAAACTTCAGCGGCGAATGTTCTGCATTTCTTATCATGTACTCCACTCCTGCTACTCCCATGACGTTGGCGATTTCATGCGGATCGGAAACCGTTGAAACGGTTCCGTGCGCGAGTGCAATGCGCGAGAACTCGTATGGCAATAGCATAGAACTTTCGATGTGGATGTGGGCGTCTACGAAGCCGGGAAGGATGTATTGCTCGCCTTCTTTGATATCAGCAGATTTCCTTTCTACTGAAGCGATCTTTCCGTCTTTGATGTGGACAGTTCCGTAAAAGAGGTCACGGTTGAAGAGGTCGAGGATGTTGCCGGTTACAGATTCTGGGAATTGATTCATAGATAATTCTTGCTTCATTCAAGATAAAAAAATTGCCACAGATTGCACAGATTTTCACAGAAAAAATTTATTCCAAATCTGTGAAAATCTGTGCAATCTGTGGCTACTATTAATCCGATTTTTCATTACCCTCTCCGTCCTTTTTCTCTTCGAAAATATAATTTATCTGGATCGGATTTGCAGGAGGCGGATCGGGAGGTTTCACCTCTTCTCTCCAGTAAGGGTTTTCGTCATTAGGGTCATCGTCTTCCCAGACCTTTTGAGTAGCCTGCGGACCTTCCCTGCGGAAATAAATGGCACAAAGAATTCCGGCAATGGAACCAAACAAATGCGCCTCCCAGGAAACCGTTTGATCGACAGGAAGAATTCCCCAGACCATGCTGCCGTACAAAAAAGTAACAAGCATCGATACAGCAAGCAATCGTGTATCTCTTCTGAATAAGCCGCTGAAAAAAAGAAAACAGACGAAACCGTAGATCAATCCGCTGGCGCCGATGTGAGAGCTTGGCCTCGCCGCAATCCACACCCAGAAGCCGGAAAAAAGATAGATGAGACCCATCACACGGAAAGCGATTTCTTTATAGAAATAGATCATACCCGTACCGACCACAAGCAACGGCAATGTGTTCGAAAGCAAGTGATCGTAGTTGGCATGTATGAGCGGGCCGGTAATGATGCCAATGAGTCCTTCAGCCATTCGAGGACGGATACCGAAATCAAAAAGATGCCATTTGAAATAAACTTCCAGCAGCTTGATGATCCAGAGTAGCGCTACAAAAAGAAAAGGATACGTAAGGCTTTTGCGAAGGAGGGATTTTTCTTCCAAAGGGTTGAAGGTTGAGGGACAAAGGTAAGATTCTCGGGTACTAATTACGAATCAATACGAATGTATGTATAGTGCATTTCTTTTGTCACTTTTCTTTAGAAGAAAAGTAACCAAAAGAATCGTGCGTTACCTAGGCAATTTTATTCTGCTCGTTCCTCGCAGAATAAACCGCAGATTGAGAATACAATACTCATACTCTGATATATATTGCAGCTCGCGGTATTCTCAACCGCTATTGCTTGGTAACGCACCTTCCCCTTGATTTCTCTTTGTCGCATGTGAGAAGCTGAATCCACGCAGCAACTTTGAACTTTAAACTTTGAACTCTTAACTAAATGTATTCTCAACCGCTATTGCTTGGTAACGCACTGTCGCCTTGATCATATGTGAAAAGCATAATCAAGGCTGCAACTTTGAACTTTGAACTAAAAACTTTGAACCTTAGACTTTGAACTTTAGACTGCCCAGATTTCATTATTTTTGCTCCTATCAACCATGGCAGATTTTTTTGATACACCGATTGAGTTCCTGAAGGGCGTGGGTCCGCAGCGGTCCGAGCTTTTGAGGAAAGAGCTGAACATTTTTACATTCGGTGATCTGCTCAGTCATTTTCCATTCCGCTACGTGGACCGGACAAAATTTTACAAGATCAAAGAAGCTCATGCTGATCTTCCTTACATACAATTGAAAGGTGTGCTGAAAAATGCAGTCGTTCGCGGAGAGAAACGGAAAAAATACCTGACCGGAAAATTTGAAGATGAAACAGGATCGATCGATTTGGTCTGGTTTCAAAGTGTAAACTACATCGCTCCTACCCTCAAGCTGAACTCAGAATACATTGTATTCGGAAAACCGAATTTATACAACGGAGCATTGAACATCATTCATCCTGAAATGGAACTGGCCATTGAAGCAAACAATGCAATTGCTTCAGCGATGCAGGCTGTTTACAGCTCGACGGAAAAATTAAAAACAAGAAGCCTCGACAGCAAAGGAATTCTCCGCCTCGAAAAAAATCTGCAACAACAGCTTTCTTTCACCATCAGGGAAACTCTGCCACCTGACCTGGTGAATGATTTGAAATTAATGAGCCGTCATGAAGCGCTGCTCAACATTCACTTTCCTGAATCGATGGAGAAGCAGCGAAAAGCCGAATTCCGTTTGAAGTTTGAAGAGTTGTTTTATATCCAGCTTCGTCTTCTTTTTCAGAAAGCATTGCGGACAGAAAAGTACAAAGGCAATAATTTTTCACAGATAGGAGAAAACTTCAACCGTTTTTATAATGAGCATCTCCCCTTCCCGCTCACCGAAGCACAGAAACGCGTTCTTCGTGAAATCCGCATCGACTGCGGTTCAGGAAAACAAATGAACCGTTTGCTGCAAGGCGATGTCGGCAGTGGCAAAACGGTTGTCGCATTGATGAGCATGCTCATGGCCATTGACAATGGCTACCAGGCTTCCATCATGGCGCCCACAGAAATTTTAGCCAACCAGCATGCGGAAACAATTTCTTCACTGCTGAAAGGAATGGATGTGACCGTCGCCATCCTCACCGGTTCCACAAAAGCAAAACAGCGGAAAATTATTCTTGAAGAGTTAGAAAACGGAAATATAGATATCCTCATTGGCACACATGCATTGATTGAAGATGCTGTGAAGTTTAAGAATTTAGGCTTTGTAGTCATTGATGAACAACATCGGTTTGGAGTGGAACAACGATCGCGTCTTCATTCTAAAAATGGAGAGGGCCGGGATGGAGTACACATCTTAGTCATGACAGCCACTCCAATACCGCGCACTCTTGCCATGACCTTGTATGGCGATCTTGATGTTTCTATTATCGACGAGCTTCCTCCTGGTCGTAAGTCTGTAAAAACCGTTCATCGTTTTGACACAAACCGGATGCAGGTCTGGGGATTTTTGAAAAATGAAATTGAATTGGGAAGACAGGTTTACATTGTATATCCGTTGATCGAGGAATCCGAAAAAATGGATCTGAAAAATTTAATGGAAGGATATGAAAGCATCTGTCGTGATTTCCCACGGCCGAAATACGAAGCGAGCATCGTTCATGGAAAAATGAAAGCAAAAGATAAGGACTATGAGATGCAAAGGTTCATCAAAGGTGAAACCAATATCATGGTGGCTACTTCTGTTATTGAAGTCGGCGTCAATGTTCCGAATGCTTCTGTGATGGTCATTGAAAACGCAGAACGCTTTGGCTTGTCTCAACTTCATCAGTTAAGAGGACGTGTTGGCAGAGGTGCCGATCAGTCCTATTGTATTCTCATGTCATCGCACAAACTGACGAGCGAAGCAAAGCAACGCCTGAATACCATGGTTGAAACAAATGACGGGTTTAAGATTGCAGAAATGGATTTACAATTGCGCGGGGCCGGTGATCTGCAAGGCACACAGCAAAGCGGAATCCCGGGATTGAAAATAGCAGACCTTGCAAGAGACGGTGAAATATTGCAGCTCGGAAGAAGTGCTGCGTTAAAAATTCTTTCGGAAGATCCTAACCTGGAACTTGACAAGAATATTTTCCTGAGAAATTACCTGGCGGAACATAAAAAGAAAAAAGGCGACTGGAGCCGGGTCAGCTAACGCGTTTGCAACCTATCTCTTCACCGGCGACTTAAGGGGACTCTCTACAAATGTATCTTCTTTATTATACGTTTTTTCAGAGGCTGTAATTTCAATTTCCTTTAATAAGATAGCGCCGGGAGTAATGATGGAAATGATGCCGGCGTTGGGTCCGAAACCACTTTCTATATGCTGAACCACTGTATCATTGGTGGCTGCAACCAGGTCCTTAAATACTTTTAATTCCACAGGATTTATTTTTGCCGAACGAACAGGTTCTTCTTTTCCATCATCGACTGAAATACGCAGAATGTCGAATGATACATTCGGCTGGTAACCCCTTATGTCACCCATGGGTGAACTTATATTCCTGATGACATACGCATACTTAAATCCCTCTTTCTTTGCTTCATCGATCAGCATGCTTTTTAAAGCCTGTTGTGAAACAACCTGGTCATAAGCGATTGAAATAACTCCGGCGCCTTCTCCATGCCCGTTTGCAGTTTGCCCGGGCTTGGTAATTGTCCGGTCATTCATCAGGTTTTTCAAAACTCCATGGTCAACTAAAACCAATTGGTCAGGAGGAACCACACCTTCATTGTCCACTTCGAAGCTTCCAAGCAGGTCAATGCTGTTCCATTTTTTTTCTTTCGGGATGGATTTGATAGTCATTTGTCCCGAGATAATGGTGCGTCCAATTTTAAGCTCTGAAGAACTGGGACCATAATATCCTTCCCTCTCTCCGGAGTTGATGGAATTGTTTGCCTCAAGGCTGCTTCCCCGTGATGAAAATAGCGTGGATGAATACAATGCACCTAATGCATCACCCGCAAAAATTGCAGGCCCTGCATAATCTTCTTCCATTGGCGACGACGTGGATTTAGCCGTTAATCTTTCAACCATGTTGCGAACCTCTTTCTTCATAGAATCCAGCGCAGGCAATTTTGAAGGCTCCGAATAAAAATGCTGAATGAGCTCTGAAAGTTTTTCACCATCCTTTGTCTTCAACGTGGCAGTGCATGACAACGCCACCTTGTGGTATTGAATCCTGGTTTGAGTTCCTTCACTGTTCAGAAAATAATTGGTTCCATAATTGAATTCCAATACGACGCCGGTGCTTAAAAGACCGCTGTATTCAAGGAATACGCGTGAGAGATCCTTCATATAATCCTCCAGCTTTTTTTTGTCGTATGAGAGCGGGTATAACGGACTGATAAGTTTTGTCACAGGAACCCTGGCAAAACTACGATGCGGAATTTCTTCCAATGGCTTATGCTGTTCAGCCAAACTCAATTTATTCCTGCTGAAATGAGCCGCTGCATCCAGGTAAATATTGTTGGTATGGGTCCACAAAGCACGCCTGATCCCGTAATAATCTTCATCCATCGGCATGGCCAGTTCGTCGCCGCTTGGAGGACTGGTGATGTCATTGTCAAGGCTTTCATCATTAAACGAGTAATCGCCCACAAGAACTCTCACCCTGCTGTTTTTTTCAGGAACTTCAGAAGAATAGATGAGCGCTCCGAGCGTAGCAGCAATCGCTACGGTTTTCCTGTCAACAACCTGGTAAGCAATAAAAAATGGTTTTTCAAAACCCTCGCTTTTCAATTCATTCATACTCCTTGTTAATTCATCCTTCATCGCATGCATGGTTACATCTTCTTTTTCCTGGCCCATCGATAAAAAAGGCAACCAGTAAACAGAGCAGAGAAGGAGAATAAGGCGGATATTTTTTTTCATGGTTATGCAGACGTATGTATTAATTCTCGTTCAATGCAGGACGTGATAAAATTGTACTCTTGATCTTTGTCTCAGGTTTCTTTTGAGTTTCGATTCTCCTGACAAAGAGTGAAGGAGAAACAGCGCTGACCGGTATTCCCCCGGATTCAGCTCCACAAATGCCATTGAAAATTTCGGGATTGTCGCCGGCTGCTTCAATCTCTGCGAACATCGACAACGGAGTGCCTACGAGATCGACACCACGAACAAGTTCATCGGGGCGGCCATCCACATACACTTTGTAAACTTCGATCGGAAAAATATTGAATGCATTCGGAGAAAACCTGTCTGTTAGGGTGACACCGCCAACAACGTCTGCAAAGAGGTATCCATATTCTTTGTGCTGTTTCCTGCATTCCTTCAGCAACATTTTTTTCAGTGATTGATTCGATTCAGGAGCGGAATTTTTTACGATAAGGTTGGACTGACGCGAAACAGCCGATAGTCCCGGTGCACTCCTGCCATGTCCGTTTGAATTCAAAAACCCTTTCACAGGTGTCCTTGACATGAGGAAGTTTTTGAAAACCCCGTTTTCGACAGCATTGAACCTGGTCCCTTTTATACCTTCATCATCATAATGGTAAGATCCATTCAGGGGATTGCCATCATATTCTGTAATCGTAGGATCAAAAATTACACTGATTGACTTAGGCAATATCTGCTGATCAAGTTTGTCAACAAAGGTTTGTCCATCTGAATCATCTTTCAGGCGATGTCCTTCAATCCTGTGCCCGAATATCTCATGAAAAAAAACGCCGGCTGCTTTCGCATTTAGAATCGCCGGTCCTGAATAAGGTTCAGCAAGCGGAGCCTTTTCCATCTTCTCCACCTTCCCAATCAGATCGTGAATGTCAGCATACAGAGTGGAGTCAGACGGCATGCCATCCGGTGTGAACGCAAAATATGTTTTTATCAGAGGAATGATTTCACCATCTGCTGTTTTTTCTGAGCAATCAATTATGAGCTGTGCATACCTTCCGTTCTGAACCACTGAAGATCCTTCGGTAGAAATAAAATATTTTCTCTCTGAATTAAATACGAGTGAAACATCTGCTGTCAATATCTGTTTTTTCACCAGGAACAATTCGCTGTATTTTTTCAACCTGTTTTCCCAAAGCGTTTTGTCAAATATTTTTTGTACCGGCAATGGCGGGGCCTCATAATAAACGGATGGAGCTTCCTTGGAAAAATCGGGAATATCGTTTTGATCGGCAGGATCGATGCCGATCTTACTTTTAATATGTTTGTAAAGTTCACGCGCAAGCAAATAATTCGCCTGGGTTGATTCCCACAAAGACACCCTGATCGCATCAGCGGAATTTTCAAAAGGTATGATCGAAGGAATTCCACCCATTGACTGGTAACGCATATAATTCTCATCAGGCAAAGGATGATTGTTGTCAAAATCATACGAACCAACTTTTACCTGCGTTCTCAGCATCCTTATTTTATCAGTAGACGATTCCACAAGGCTTCCAAACGAGGTCTTGATTGTCACACGTTCAATATCATTAATACTGTAATCCATATAAAACGGAGCAGGTGTAAGATTTTTTAAGCCGGACATTTCCCGGTTCAGCTCATCGCGCATAATAGAAAGGAGGCTATCCTGTTCGCTTGCCATACACCAGGACGCAGAGATGCATATAGATAAGATTGCAAGATAGATCCGGCTAATGTGTGTTTTCTTTACCAAAATATTCATGAGGAGATGCCTGTTGTTAATACATGATAATGGACAAATATAAAAACATTCCTATTCCGTCAAACTAGATATCATCAGAAAGAAACTCTTTGAAGGCGTGCCATACATTGTTAAATAATACAACACTCTTTTGAAGAACGAATGATCCCTGTATTTGTTTTAACGTTTGACAAATTTTCCGAACGTAATAAAGAAAGACCGGAGACAGTCACTAACTTTTTTCATTTGCAAGATTCTTAAGTTCGGTTGCATTCAACACTCCTGCTGTTCCTGCCGTGTTGTTAAAATAAACAAAGGCTTCTTTTATTTTCCTTTTTTTAAGAATGGCTTGATAGAGCTGCATGAGCTCCTTAACCGAATAGCCGGAATAAAACATTTTTTGATTTCCGTGTAACCGAATATAAGCTATTGAATTGTTGGCAACAATTGTTTCCGGAAGTGATGGATGGCTAATGCTGCAAAAAATTATGTCATTCTTCGCAAGTTCATCATACACACTCTTTTTCCACCAGCTTTTGTGACGAAACTCAATTACATTTCTGAAACCCGGCTTAAGGCTTTCAATAACCTGTTTAAGTTTTTCTTCACTGTGATGAATAGCAGGAGGCAGCTGAAACAAAACACAGCCCAGCTTATGTTTCAATCCTGTTTCGCATGCTGCATAAAAATCTTCAATCTCGCGGTTGCAATCCATAAATTTTTTGAAGTGCGTAATGAGCTTGGGTGCCTTTATTGAAAACAAGAAATCTTCCGGGCTTTTTTTATACCAGCCCTGCAGCATTTGTGTCGTCGGAAACCTGTAGAATGTTACATTTAATTCCAGGGAATTGAAATGTTCACAATAAAAATTCAGCCACCGGCCTTGCGGTAATTTTTCAGGATAAAAAATTCCTTTCCAATGCCGGTTGTAAAAACCTGAACAACCAATTTTAAATTGAGGTTTATTTTTCATGCATACAGCTTCTGACAGTTAACACAAAAGAAACTCCTCCTGTTTTTTACCCCGGTGTGCTTACGTACAATCGGAAGATCACACCGAAGACACCATTTTTTTGTATGCGCCAGCCAGTGTTTTTTCAATTCATAGTTCCTCTTCCATTCCAGGAACTGGAAACTGTAAATACGCGCCTCTTCAATAATCCTTTTAATTTTTAATGCCGGAATTTTTCCAACCACCGATAAAGGATGAACGCGTACACGATAAAGCACTTCATTCTTAATAATGTTACCAACACCTGAAAATATTTCCTGTTCAAGAAGTGCATCACAAATAAGCATGGCAGGCACTCCTTTTAACTTCGTCCGCGCATTTTTGGGGTTCCATGCATCGTTCATGACATCGTTGCTCCAGTCATACAAATCGTCTGCATTTCCTTCCAAAATTTTCACCGAACAAGCATATAAATTCAGCTCCCCGTTTCTAAAGGTGAGATTCAAACGGACCGGCTGATCTTTGCTGTCATTCACACGGTAAGAGCCAAACATCAGGAAATGTACCCGTACAGTAAATTCGCTAAAGCAAATAAGGAAGTGCTTACCCCAGCTTTTAAAAGCAATTACTTTTTTATTCAGCAACCGGCCTTGTTCAATTTTACTGTTACCACTTACGGCAATAATTTTTTTTCCGTTGAATTGCCAAACTTCTTCTTTTAATAATACTATGGAGGGACCTTCAGGCATTCCTGTATTGTAATATATTTTCAAAAAAGAAAAGGAAATTTTTATACCATTCATAAAAAGGTTATGACAGAAAAATCACCTTACTTTGCGCCGGCACAGGTTATGGGCGAAAAAAAACTTCGGCTACAGATACGAAACTGGATCTTATTTTTTATCGTTGGAATTTCACTCAGCGGCATCACTGCATTTCCAATTGAAACGGAATTGGAATTTCTTGACGCTCATCCTGATTTCTTTCCCGCATTTCTTTCAAACTGGATCCATGAAATTTACATTGGCGTACATGCGACTAATGCTTCGTATCCGTTTCTTTCTTATGGTACAGACTGGCTTGCATTCGCGCATCTTATCATTGCACTTTTATTTATTGGCCCTTTGCGGGATCCCGTTAAAAACAGATGGGTAATTGATTGGGGAATGCTTTCCTGCATTGCTGTATTTCCACTGGCCTTCATTGCAGGCCCGGCGAGGAACATCCCTTTTTTTCATCAGCTCATTGACTGTTCGTTCGGTGTATTGGGCATCATACCGCTTTGGATTGTCAGAAAAAAAATAATTCATCTCGAAAAGATGATAGCAAATTGACTTGTCAGAATGAACAGTGGCCAAAAAAATTCAGTGGGACACCTTAATATATCCCCACCCAGCAGCCTGCTTTTTAATAATTTCATAAATGCCGTCAGGTACTGTTCCCACTCCGGCCACAAGCTGGCTTTTTTCCAGGTGATTGTTTTTTAAGGCCACCTCGCAAACACGAAAAGCCACGTTTTTATTTTCAGAAAGTTTTGTGATCACATCGGCCACGGTGGATTTATCTTTGTTGATCATATCCATGGATTTCCCATAGAACACAAGTTCTACCTGTGCATCCGGAGCTGCTTTGATCACTTCATCTGCCCACCTGACGGCAAGACGGTGATCAACAGTGTCATGGCTGGTTACGTCAAACACTACATGATATGGAACAGTTTGAGCTATAGAAAAATGAATGGCTGCAAACAGAATGAAGGATAATGAAAATATCTTTTTCATGGTCTGGATTTTATTTCAAAGTTAATACAACTGATGTGAGAAAAAGTAAAATAATTGAAAAAATAATTTCAACAAAGTCATACGGAGAAACAGAGATCGCAGAGGTTTCTTAGCACCTTTTCATCCGAGCGTTCTCTGTGTAAAAGCTGAATTTTCAGTAAGCTGTTCCCATTCAATTTCCTTTACTTCTCCTGCTTTCAAATTATCGAGGAAAATGTTTCCAATGCGCACACGTATTAAACGCAGCGTCGGGAAACCAACGGCAGCCGTCATTTTACGGACCTGTCTTTCCTTGCCTTCGGTAAGTGTGATTGAAACCCAGCTTGTCGGACCGTGCCTGTCGTCACGGATTTTCCGTGCACGGGGCGGAAAGCCAGGAGTTTCTTCCAGGGGAAATGCAGTGCAAGGTTGTGTCCGGTACTTTACATTCCGTATTCCGATTTCCACTCCTTCCTGAATCTGTTGGACTGCTTCAGCTGTAATGATTCCATCGACCTGCGCATAATATTGCTTTTCTATTTTTTTGCTGCGGATGGCTTCGCTCATTTTTCCATCTGTCGTCAGAAGCAGCAATCCTTCGCTGTCTTCATCAAGCCTGCCAATGGCCATGACACCTTCAGGAAAATCATACAGCTCGCCGAGGAGCTTTTTCCAATCCAGCTCGCAAACAAACTGGCTGAGGTATCCATACGGTTTGTGAATCCGGAAATGTCGGTGAACCATTCGGTAAAATTACAATTCAAACATCGAAAGCTGAACAGATTCTTTGCGTACGGTGAGTCTTACCGTTTCAGAAATGCCTTCTTTTGTTCTGCCGATTTCATACACCGGCGATTCTTCATCACGGGAGGCAATGGTAACATGCGTATGCCCAGCATGCTCTTCAAAAAGTTTTTCCACTATTTCCGGATGGTTGTTATTTTTAGAAAGATGAGACAGCAGCAAATGACTCATGAATGCCGGACGGTGATTCATAAAAAGCTCCAGCGCCTGCAAATTTGACAAGTGACCCTTGCCGCCGCGGATACGTTTTTTCAACCGGGCAGGATAGCCGCCTTCTTCCAGCATTCTTTCATCGTAATTGCTTTCCAGGAAACAGGCGTGACACTGTTTAAAATAGTGGATGACTGTTTTGCATGCAATACCGATATCAGTGATCACTCCAACCTTGATACCTTTATAACCAATCATAAAGCTGACAGGATCTACGGCATCGTGATGTTTTGTAAAAGGAATTACGGCAAGATCACCGATGGCAATGAGTTCATTGACCTTGAACGAATGAAAAATATCTTTTCCCGGATGAATCCCCGTATGCTTCACCGTTGCCGCAGTCATATAAACAGGTAATTTATATTTTCTTGCCAGCACAGTTACACCGCGAATGTGATCAATGTGTTCATGAGAAATGAAAATAGCTTTCACTCTTTCCATCGGCAAATTCAGCCTGGCCATGCGCCGTTCCGTTTCACGACAGGTTAATCCCGCATCCACCAGCACAGCTTCATATTTGTTTCCTACATAATAGCAATTGCCGTTGCTTCCGGAATTCAGTGAAGAAATAAAAAGAGACATGCTGCAAAGGACAGAAAATTAAAGTAAATAAATCTTGATGTTGGAAAATATTCTTAAGATTCAGCACTACTACATAAGCAATATAAAAGCTCTGGATATTATTATATTCGTATTGGATTGGGAACTTAATTAATTCAATTCAGGTAATTGAATGTTGCAGGAAGAAAAAATAATATGAAAATCTGACTATTGATATGACTTCAGCGATGAAATGTTCGTTGAGAACTTATTAAATAATTATTCATGATAAAAAAAATTGCTGATGCATAAGCGGGCAATAATTAATATGGAAATTTCCAATTTGCTTGATAACCCTGTATACAATGCTTTGTTATCAGGAGAGGCACAAAAGGCTCAGGGTTCTCAAGAAGTAAAATATTTTGAAAGAGAAGTTTCACCATTCGCAGGATTCAGGGAAGAATACAAAGATGGATTTGAAGAACTCTACAGCCTGCTTCCCCCTGGAAGAGAGATACTTTATGCCACACGAAAGAAAATTCAAATACCGAAACAATGGAAATTACTTCGGCAAATTGAAGGATTACAGTTTGTTCTTTCTGCTAAGAAGTCTACCGGCCCGGGAATTACAAATCAAACATTGGTACCGCTAGAGCCGAAACATGCCGATGAAATGGTAGCCCTTGCCGCACTAACAAGACCCGGACCGTTTGATAAAAGAACCATTGAATTCGGAAACTACTTTGGAATATTTGAAAATCAAAAACTGGTTGCCATGACCGGACAGCGGTTACATGTACATCAGTATACAGAAATCAGCGCCGTATGCACACACCCCGACTATCTGGGAAAAAGATATGCAAGCATATTACTGGATCACCAGACGGGTTTAATACTTAAAGCCGGGCAAATACCATTTCTGCATGTGAAATCTGACAATGAACGAGCCATTTTTTTATATGAAAGAATCGGATACAAAGTAAACGGACTGATGAACTTTTACTTTTTGAAAAGCCTGAAGTGAACTAATTTAAAACATTGATTTACGATGCAGTTAGCAGCACAAAGCTATCTAACTATTACCTCACCACCGTTACCGTCCCTAAAAGCGTGTACCGTTTCCCGGTTTCGCCAACAGCAGTGATGCGGTAGCCATATACACCGAGTTCAACGGGAGTTCCGTCGACGGTTCCATCCCAACGGAAATTTTTGTCGTCGGAAGTATAAAAGAACTCTCCCCACCGGTTGAAGATGCCGACACTTGCGCTATGGATGTTCGTGGTAAGTATGTAAAAGTAATCGTTGGTCTGATCGCCATTGGGTGTAAAAGCCGTCGGCACATGAATGAACTCTTTGTTGCGCACACGGATTTCTTTTTCCGCTGTGTCGGGACATCCTGTTGGTCCGAAAGCAACCAATTGAATCGTATATTCTCCCGGAACCTGGTAATTGATATGCGGTTCGAACACGTTGGCAGTATCACCCAAACCAAACGTCCATAAATAAAAGACGCCGCCTGTAGTCGTATTCGTCAGTTCCAGTGGTATGCTGTCACCCAGCATGTAGGTAATGTTTTCAAAATTATGATTGAAAGACGCATGAGGAACGTCATAGACATGAATGGTCACTGATGCGGAATCAATGCAGCCGCCGGGATGCTGCGTCACTACGTTCAGGTGATAGGTGCCTGGTTCTTCATACACATGCGTAGGATTGGCAGAAGCGGAATACCACTGGTCACCAAACGACCACGCATATGTTTGTGCCGGCAGCGGATTGTTTCCTGAAAACGTCACCGACAATGGTGGACAGCCATTCATTGCAGTTGCCTGTACTGACACCGGGCTTAGGGCGCCAACAACCACAGGAAGAACAACAGAACTGTCGCAACCTGAGAGCGGATCAGAAATGGTAAGTGAAACAGAATTGGTTCCGTTTGAATTCCAGCTGACATAGATCGAATCCATTCCATTTGAAGACATGATCGAACCGCCATTCACAGACCATTGGTAATTCATGTTGCTGTACAATGGTGATGCATATGTAAACGTTTCGCTTCCGGCGCACAATGTGCTGACTCCTGAAATGGACGGAGCAGGTTTCTGATAAACTGTTACAGGCATCGTAAACGTTTGCGAACAACCGAAACTGTTTGTTTCAAGAATGGTCACGCTTCCGTTTCCATCATTTGTCCAATTCACATGGACAGTGGAATTGGAATCGCTTCCGACAATATTTCCTCCCACTGCTGACCAGCTGTATGTGCTTCCTGGCAAACAAATAATTGAATATGTTGATGAAGCATACTGACAAAATGAATTGCTTCCTGCAATCACCGGGTTCGGCAATACAACAAGTGAAATGTTCAGCGTGGTTGTGATCGAACAACCGTAGCTATTGGTTTGCACAAGGGTCACCGTTCCCGCATTTGAATTTCCCCAGCTCACGTTGATGGAATTCGATGCAGAAGATCCGTTGATCGTTCCTCCGTTTACAGACCACGAATATAAACAGCCTGGCACCAGCTGCGCCGAATAGTCAACGGTACTTCCGGCGCATAATGTATTTGCACCGGTAATGAATGGTGACGGAAGAGGTATTATAGTAATGTGTATAGTATCATAGCCGGCCGGACAACCCTGGTTGGCCGTTGATGTTAAAATTAAATCTACAGAACCGTTTGCGATTTCAGCAGGTGAAGGCGTGTACACGGCATTCAATGCTGCGTTGTTCGGGTTAAATGTTCCGCTTCCACCTGACCACAATCCTGCAGTTGCAGTTTGCAGCGTACCGTTCAGGTTCACGTTCGGTTGATCCGCACAAACAGTCACATCATTCCCTGCATTTACCAGGATCGGCGGCAATACAATAATTACTGAAGTTGCTGTTGCTACTGAACACACAGCGGTGTCGCTGACACTCACCGTATAGCTTCCGGCTCCTGCAACAATGTTTGATGTCGTTTGTCCGCTGCTCCATACATACTGGTACGATCCAGAACCTCCGGAGGCCGTTGCTGACACGGGAACGGTTGAGACGCCATTGCACAGTGTAATGTTAGAAGGAGATAGTGACACTGTCACATCCTGGATAAGATACGCACGAACGGTATCACACACCGAAGAAAAGGTACACGCTGTTCCTGAATTTCCGCACACCACGTAATCGACATACGGTGGAAATATTCCTGAAGGCGTTATGGTTGGTGTATCACAACCTGTCACGCAGCTTAGGTAACTGTTATATGCAGCATTCGGCGGCATGGATGTCCATGTAATCGTTGACGGCGCAAGTCCCTGTACTGTCAATTGAGCCGGGCATTGCGGTGAAGCTATGCTGCTGACCATGGCAATAACCGGCGGTTGAGCAAGCGATGTAATTGTATAGGAGTTCGGGTTGTTTCCCGGTTTACAAAACGTGAGGTAATGCGGTCCGGCTCCTGTTAAACATATCGGCTGACCGACCTGTATGGGCGGACCACAATTGACCTGGTAAAACAAGGCACCCGGGGGAATGGCACCGCTTGCAATGTCGAAGCTGATTCCCGTCGCTGTCGGATCCAGTGTAATAATAAATTCAACGCATTTATCAGGTGAGACTGCCGAACAGCAAAATCCCTGGCGTGGCCCGGACGGGCTTGTCCAGGTACCAAACGGATTCCCGGTCAGGTTTACATTAAATACAGGAGTCGTCGGATCGCAGATCTGTGCAGAACTGCGGCCGGCCATTAGAAAAGCAACGGCTAAGACAAAGAAAAATATCTTCTTCACTGTAATAATTTAGAATTCTGATACGGAAAAGATTATGAAAAGTGTTCCGCATTTTCAGGCAGAAGGAAATAAATACGGGTGAAAAACTTACACTTTCACCTGGATAAAAAAGAGAAATATTCTACCGTGTTTCTCCAATAAAAAATGATAGCATAAATAAAAGGAAGAGTAAAAAGAATTCGTTGACAAATTTCTTACAGAATCCTGCAGGCAGGAAATGTAAAATGCCAAAAATGGCGGTCTCCTTCTCTCACATCTTTTTTATAGTATCCCGAAGTACATTTATTGCTTTTTCAGCTTCGCGTAAATTCATCCAGCCAAAACCCATCCGGGTTGAATTTAATTTGCGACCTGCCGAATCATCATGCAACCTTCCCGGGGAAAGAATAATTTCTTTTTTAAAAAGCTGTTTCGAAAGTTCAGGAACGGAAATATGTTTATCATACCGCGTCCAAATGGCAAGTCCGCCTTGCGGAATTGTAAACTCAACTGTGTCACCCAGTTCTTCTTTTAACATCGAACACATGTAATCCCGGCGCTCCCGATACACCTTCAATGCTTTTTTCATGTGCCTCCTGATTTCTCCTTCATTCAGAAGTTCCGCTATGACCTGCTCCATCACTGCTTCTCCCTGGGCGTCCACGAGCATGCGCAATTTTGCCAATTCAAGAATGAGATTCGGCGGCGCCGCTACATAACCCATCCGGATCCCAGGAGTAATTGTTTTGCTGAAAGAGCCGATGTAAACCACCATCCCGTTCCTGTCTGCACTTGCCAACGGAAGTATGGGGCTGCTTTCATAATGAAACTCATAATCGTAATCATCTTCAATGATGATAAACTTATATTGTTCCGCCAGGTGAAGAAGTTTCATCCTTCGCGAAGCACACAAAGTAACAGTGGTGGGGTAATGATGATGTGATGTCAGGTACAAGGCCCTGATTTTTTTTCTCCTGCAAATCATTTCCACAGCATCCACATCAATTCCTTCTTCATCAAGCGGCTTTCCAGCACAGTGGGATCCGAAGCTTGGAATTCACGTGACTTGAAGTCGC
>JADMIO011235739.1_pt1 | contig 103114 bp, 44 predicted proteins | sample 8958161 | NCBI WGS metagenome assembly JADMIO01 (sample SAMN16585339, study PRJNA669376) | soil metagenome | isolation source: Crop rotation soil | place: USA: Cullars Rotation, Alabama | collected 2011
GCGACAACTTGTCCACGTGGAATTCTAAGCTTAGGATCCCAATGTGCTGGAAAGAGTGGATCATCTCAAAAAATTGCCAACAGATGCCCAGATCAAAGCGCTGGTTCGCGTCTTATCTTCGCAAAGAAAAAAACTGGAATCAGAAATCCTTCCAAAAGCAGTGCTGATTGAGAAGTGGATGAAAAAAGGCGGATTTTAAGATTCAATGAGGGCATCATTTCGTGTGGTTACAAGGATTTGGGAAGAAAGCTTTAGAGGAATTGCAGTTAGAAGTTGGTTGCGGGGGCAGGATTTGAACCTGCGGCCTTCAGGTTATGAGCCTGACGAGCTACCGGGCTGCTCCACCCCGCGTTCCAAGGGAACGTCAATATAGGGGTTGCACTGATTCGCGCAAGTGTTTTTAAGAAGTTTATAATTTTGGTTCTTTTTGGGCCTATAATGCAACAAAGATTGCGGCTGTTGCGCCAATCCAGTAGAAGAGCACCCGATTATTGAACAATGAAAGCTGGAAAATCTCGAATCGGAATTATTGGCGGCAGTGGTTTATATAACCTGGAAGGGTTTGAGAATCAAAAGTGGGTGCAGGTGAAGACTCCTTTTGGCAAACCGTCCGATGCTTATCTCACGGGGCAATTGCATGGCAGAGAAGTGGTTTTTCTCCCCAGGCACGCGCGGGGGCATCGAATTTTGCCCAGCGAACTGAATCACAAAGCGAACATCTGGGGCATGAAATCTCTCGGGGTTCAGTGGATTATTAGCGTGAGCGCGGTTGGTTCCTTGCAGAAAAAATATGCGCCCTGCGATATTGTTTTGGTCGATCAATTTTACGACCGGACCAAGAAAGCGCTGGAACATACATTTTTTGGTGAAGGGATCGTTGGGCACATTTCTTTTGCCGCGCCCATTTGCGAAGAATTACGCCGGCTGATTCTAGGAACTGCCAAAGAGTGCGGCGCGACCGCGCATAACGGAGGGACTTATGTAAATATGGAAGGTCCGGCATTTAGCACTAAAGCGGAATCTGTTTTTAATCACAAAAGCAAATTTGACGTGATCGGAATGACGAATTTGGGTGAAGCCAAGTGCGCGCGGGAAGCGGAGATCGCCTACTCGACCATGGCGATGGTGACCGATTACGATTGCTGGCATGAAGAGGAGGAGCCAGTGACTGTTGAAATGGTCATCGGCAACTTGATGAAGAACGCTGGGATGGCTAAAAAAATTCTGAGTGAAGCCGTGCGAAAGCTGGATTTGAATGCGCGCTGTTCCTGTCACACGGCGCTGACCCACGCGATAATGACCGATAAAAAGCTTTGGCCGGCCAAAACGAAATCCAAATTGCAGCCGATTTTAAAACGGTTTCTTTGAGTGGAGCTGGCTCAGGAAGCGATTGGTTCGCGCAAGCCAAGGTATTGAGCTACGTCTTGTTCGGCGCAACAGCGTTGCGGCGCAAAAATTTCCGCTTCGACTCCGGGCGAATACATCCAGTGATCTGGTCCCGGTCCGTCCAAGTGGAAGCCAGCGAGTCTGAGAAGATGATCATCATCCCCCAAGAGCATGGCGCGTTTTATAGCCAATGGTTCGTGGAACACCCTTTCAGAATATACCTGGTGTCCGCTGCGGCTAAAGAGAAGATAGCGCTCGAGAAAGAAAAATTCGGCCGATCCCGGTCCGGCATGGAACTCGGGCCCTTCTGGCCGGTAAGCGAAATGAGAGCGATCCTCCACGGGGGTGCCATGGCGAGAACAAGTGATGGAGCGCTCACTGTCTGAAACGTCAATACTGATTTCGGACCGATAAAACGGCAGATGAAAAAATAATTGGGCTGCTTTGACCGCTAGGTATTTGTCGCAGTCCATGGAATAAAACCAGACGCCTGGAAATCCGTTTTGGTCCAACACATAAGTTCGGACATTGATCTGGCAATACTCAGATAAGAAAGGGATCGGGGGCAAAAGCGGAGGGCGCATGTCTCGAACTGAAACTATAACAATGCCGAGGTAAGCTTTCCCATCGAACGTGTCCGGTTGCAGTTCGTGAGGCAGAGTTTGCGCAACGATTTCGGGATCTACTTTCCAATGCAGGAAAAACAAGTCTTCCCACCGCTGGAGTAAAATGGCCGTCTGGCCTTCCGGGCGGCTGCGAAGCTGAATTTGTCGTTCCCATTGATTCATGATTTGCCTTTTCTAAACTCTCCTCCTGATTGTTGGCGGATTCAATGCCTTGCCCAATCCGAAAAAAACCTCAGGGGAAACCTTGGTGCCGATTTTTGACGAAGTCAATGGAGAGGGGGGTGGGTTTGCATGTAAGCGCATTATCTCCTAGGCCTGGGTCTTTCGTTGGATTGCAAGATGTTCGGCACGAAGGAGTTACGAGTTTTGTGGGTGTTATTAAGCCTCAGAGTTGAACCTGAAATAGACGTTTAGTAAACGCCTAAAGGAGGCTGACTTGGCCTAAGCGCAGGGGAAAAAGGGAGGATTCCTGACAAATTTAATTAATAGGAAAGAGAGCCATTTTTTCAAAATTTCAGGCTTTGGACTGTTCTGCCAATCAGACGTGCCAGCGAGAAACTCGAGAAACGGCAGCAATGCAGATTCGGACCCTGGGCTACGCTTATTGCTTTTTTCTGCACCTTGCCTAAAGTCGCCGGATGCTGAGCGCATTGGTGCGGAACTTGGAACCGTTATTTTATCCCATTGGTTTTCTCTGGCTGCTGCTGTTGTTGGGCTGCGTTGTTTTCTGGTGGAAACGGCAGAAGGCGTCCTCGATTTGGTGTTTGCTGCTCGCGGTTTTTGTGTGGGTGATTGGAGCCACCGCCATCCCATGCACATTGCTTTCGACGTTGGAAAAACCGTATGTGACAAGAACTCCGGAGGCCGCTCCAGTTTGTGATGCGGTGGTGATGTTGGGGGGTTCCTGCGAAGTTTCCAAATACGCGTTGAATCATGTAAATTTGGTGGCGGCGAGTGATCGAATTTTTGCCACAGCAGCCGTCTTGCGCGAGAAAAAGGCGCGGTATTGTTTGTTGGGCGGTGGCGCAGCGCCCGGCGGGCGAACGGAAGGAAATTACGTGAAAGAGTGGATCGAAGAATGGCGGCTCGCGCCGGGGAACATCATTCCATTGCAGCCTTCACGCGACACGCATGACGAGGCCGTGCAAGTGCGCAAGTTGATGGACGAACACAAGTGGCAGAGCATTCTGCTAGTAAGTTCCGCGTTCCATTTACGGAGAGCGGAAGCGTTGTTCAAGAGCTTGGGAATACCAGCCACACCTGTCGGTTGCGATTTCCAAGGTCTTTCTGTTCGCGAGAACAAACCGCTGATCAGATTGTTTCCGGAGAATGACGGTTTTCGGGATTTAACGGCGTACTTGCACGAAATTTTCGGTTTAATTTACTATAAAATGCGAGGGTGGGCTTAACCGATTCAAGAGCTCGGTTCTGTTTACAAGGTCCAAAGCAGGGCGAAAAAGGAGAGGAAACCGCCCGCGACGGCGATCGCGCCCCAAGCACGGAATTTTGGCAACCGCCACCACATGAGCAGGCCGGAAAATACCCAAATTATAATTCCGACGCAGGCCAAATCCACCAGGAATCCCCAAAATTTATCCAAGAATGTGGGTTGATCGTACCCGCCGCGAAAATGCATGCGCATGATCACTTGTGGAATCCTGGACCGTTGCCGGGTTGCTTGCAAAGTGTGGTCTTTCGCGGAGTAGGTAAAGTGGGTCGATCCCCAAAAGCTGTATCGATCAATTTCGAGCTGATCCGGTTTGGATTTGTTGACCCAAAAAGCGCCTTCCATATTGTTTTCTTTTAAAACTTTTTCTCCAATTTTGCGCAATTCCTCCTGTTTATCTGTGTTTAGCGAAAGGTCATAAGGCCGCTCGAACACGGGCTCCCATTGTTTTTCCTTGTTTCCGCCAAACCAGGGTTCGTGAGTAATTATGAACGAGCTCACGCCATACATGATCAGCCAAGGCATTAAGAAAAGGCCGAGATACAGGTGGCCACGACGATTGAGTTTATCAAAGGTCATTGTGTTTGTTTTTCATAACAAGGCCAGAAACAGGCCAAATAAAACCCAGCCGCCTGCCAGGCAAATTGTGCCCCAGCGCTGGGTGGCCTTGATCTCCCACCAAAGCCAAAGTCCAGACAGGCTCCAAAAGACCATGGTAACAACCGCGAAATCGACCGAAAACCCCCAACTGTTCTGGATCGCATATTCGTTGTATCCACGGCGCCGATGCATTCGTTCCAGAAAGTTTTGCATCCGAAATTCTTCGTGCTCGATTTTGATTTTGCCTTTGGCAGGATCGAAGGTGATTTTCTGCGGACGCATTGCGCGCTGGCGGTTGATCACCAAAGGTTTTCCATCGCGCCCGCCGCTGACATAATGAGTTCCGTCCAGGCCAATATCGCGCAGGATCTGCACGGCAATGACTTCGCGGGTCGTATTTGTGGGAAAGGACCGCGAATAATTCATTTCATTTTCGGCAACCATGGCAGGGTTCCTCGTTTTATAGAATGAGCGCACATAATCGAGGTGGGTCATGACCAGAGTGCTCAATGCATACATCAGCATCCAGGGGGCTAGAAAAAGCCCGGTGAACATGTGGATGCGGCGCACCAGGCGGGAGAGTTTTGCGGGCTCCGGTGCTGCTTTTCCAATGTTTTGCTGATCGCCGGAATCAGTCATGTGAGGTTTTTGAGTTCACGGTGCGATTGCCGAGAACCAATCGGGCGCAAGATCCCAAGTTGCCGGTTGTAGCGGGGCGGCGGAATGTTACAAAGTATCCTTGGATGTGGTTGGTTTCTCGGCATTGGTTTATAATTCGGGCTTCTACGCATCTAAGTTGAATTGGTTGTATTTTTCCATATTAATCTTTTGTTTTCTCTCGCTCGGCGCGGGCTTGTTTTGCCCCTTCAGGGCAAGATGTTGGAACGCCGGACCCAGGGTAGCTTGTTCCTCGCAACCCTGGGCTGAATGCTGCAATCCCGTTGGGATTGCTGAGGGAAGGATTGATGGGTCAGGCGAAGTGAATATCATAAAAACACCCTCACCCCGACCCTCTCCTGCTCGGAGCGGGAGAGGGAGAGCAAAGGGCACTTGGGGTTTTCGCCCGTAATTTGAAGAGCGGTCGAATTTTCTATGTCTCTCGGTTTGCGAGCGCGTCCGAAACTGCACCTTCTCCTGGGGGAGAAGGTCGGGATGAGGGCAGAAAATAACGAAGCAAAGATAGGCGAAGGGATTAGAGTAAATTGAAAAAGCCCTCACCCCAGCCCTCTCCCACTCGAAGCGGGAGAGGGGGAGCAAAGGGCACGTGGGGCCAAACGGGGCGTTGGTGTGTTCGAACGTGCTGCGGCTGGTCTTCGACACAGCCGCGCTCCGGAATTAAAAAGTCGCTGGCTTTTGCCTGGTTTAAAACAGATACTCTCAGCTTATGAACTGTGCCGGGTATTTTTTATTAATTTATCTTGCCGCGATTTCCATTTTTGGCGCTGTTATTGAAGGAACGGTTCCGTTGCCCGCGCCACCAGCCGCGATTTCCGCCGCGAAATATAACGTCAAAACTTCAGCGGCAGTCGCTCCGCCTGAGCCGCCTATGGCCGCGATTTATTTGGAAGGCCATTTCCCAGCGAACACCAACGCATCCACCACCGTGCAGATGGCTCAAAAAGGTTACCAATTCTCGCCAGGGCTTTTAGTTGTCCAAACCGGAACGACCGTCGAGTTTCCAAATAAAGATGATGATTATCACAATGTCTTTTCTTACGCGAAAACCAAGCGGTTTGATCTGGGCCGCTATAAGAAAGAGGAAAAGCCCGCGGCGCAAAAGTTCGAGAAGCCGGGCGTCATTAAATTGTATTGCGAGATTCACGAGCACATGCGGGGGACAATCCTGATTGTCGATTCACCTTATTTCACTAAATCCAAACCGGACGGGACGTTTCGTTTGGAGAATCTGCCGCCTGGAAAATACGAATTGAAAGCTTGGATTGATGAGAAAAAAATTTATAGCAAGCCAATCGAGTTAAAGGGGGATGAAACTGTTCAAGTTCAATTTCCCTGAGGCAGCGCGCGATCAGCGCTGGCTGAATTGCGCGGGTGATTTCCACGAGATTTATACCTAGGGATCTATTTGAGTTTTCGAATTAAACTTTTTGTGGCGATGGTCCTGCTGGTCGCGGGAGTGACCGCCGCCACCCTTTTTGTTACTCAACGCCAAGTGGCGCGCGCGTACCAAACTTTGTACAAACAGCAATCGCTGGAACAAACAAACCTGCGCCGACAAATGCAACAATTGCGGCTGGGCGCAATCAAGGAAAAAGCGTTGACCTTTGTTAAATCGGTGCGGGTGATCGCCGCGATGGGCCAATACCTGGAGGAGAGAGACAAAAAAATGGCGGCGGATCTTTATGACAACACACGCAATGAATTGTTCAAGCCAGGTTCGGCCGAGCAACAAAATTCAGGGTTGCTCTATTATCGGTTCCTGGATGCGCAGGGGAAAGTAATTGAGCCGGAAGATGACAGCGCGGGGGTGCGCGATTCGGCCGCTCGGGCCACGTTGAATCTGGAACTGGAAAAGGTGGGCAAAGCCTTGGGAACGGAACAAGAGATCGGGTATTTGGCACCGGGACCGGCCAACTCGCGCCAGGAATTGCAAGAAGTGATCTTTACCAAGATTAAAGATCCGGTGGAGGATAAAGTGTTGGGCGCGCTGGTGTTTGGGTTCGCTTCGACCGATTGGACCGCTCAATCCAGCGCGGAATCGGCGGTGTTCCGAACGGTCATGGTGGGGGATAAGCTTTTTGGCAATCTCCCGCCGGATTTGGCGCAGGTGCTCGAAGAACAAAAGCAGGTATCGCAATTGGCGCTGGCGGGCGCCTCGGTGAAAGGGACGAAGGATCGGTATCTGATTTTTTCGGAGCCGCTGCAAGAATCGGCTCATTTCCCGTCAGGCTGGCGGTTCACGGCGTATTCCTTGCGCAATATGATGAATGAACTGGAGCAATTGCGCTGGAGAATTGGGGCGTTCGGTTTTGCGGGTGTGCTTGCGGCGGTGCTGCTAAGCCTGGGGCTGGCGCATGGGCTTTCAGGACCGATCCAAAAATTGGTGCGAGCCGCGCATCAGGTCCAGAAGGGGGATTTTTCGGCTCAAGTGCCAGTCGGATCAAAAGATGAGTTGGGCAGGCTTAGTTCCGCTTTCAATGAAATGACCGCGGGCCTGGCGCTGAAGGAAAAATATCGAAGCGTGCTGGACATGGTCGCGGACAAGGATATCGCAGCCGAGTTGATGAGCGGCAAGATCGCGCTGGGCGGCGAAACGCGCGAGGTGAGTGTCTTGTTTTGTGATATTCGCGGATTTACCAGCATGACGCAAAACATGGCGCCCGCGGACGTAATTACCTTGCTCAATGAACATTTCACTCCTTTAACCAAACTGGTGTACGAGCGCCATGGCGTTGTGGATAAATTCGTGGGCGATTTGATCATGGCGGTTTTTGGGGCGCCGAAATCGTATGGAGAGGACGCGCGCAACGCGGTTCTGTGCGGATGGGAAATGTTGCAGCATCGGCGCCAAATGAATGAGTCTGGGGCGATGCCGGTGCTGATGGGAATCGGCATTGCATCCGGCCGGGTGGTGGCAGGGCGAATGGGTTCGGCGGATCGGTTGAGTTATACGGTGCTGGGTGAGCGGGTGAATCTGGCTTCTCGATTATGCGGGCAAGCGGGCAAGATGGAATTGATCATTGATGAAAGCACGTTTGCCAAAGTGCAAGGAGAAGTGCAGGCGGAAAAATTGCCGGATGTGAAGCTGAAAGGATATAGCGAATTGGTTCCGCTGTATAAAGTGATGGGAGTGAACGGGGGGCGGGGAAGTTCGTGAAGTTGCGCACCCTCACCCCGGCCCTCTCCCGCTCGGAGCGGGAGAGGGAGAGCAAAGGGCACGTGGGGTTTTCGTCAGTAATTTCAAGAGAGGTCGAATTTTTTATGTCTCTCGGCTTGCGAGCGCGTCCGAAGTTGCGCCTTCTCCTGTGGGAGAAGGTCGGGATGAGGGCAGAGAAAACGGTGAGCAAAGATAGGCGAAGGAATTAGATTAAATTAAAAAAAATCTCAAGAGCCCTCACCCCGACCCTCTCCCGCTCGGAGCAGGAGAGGGGGGAGGCAGACCACGTTGGGCCAAACGGTACGTTGATAGGTTCGAACGTGCTGCGGCTGGTCTTCGACACAGCCGCGCTCCGCAAAGGGAAACTGAGTTCCCGATAGCGTTTTTTGAAGATATAGGTTTGGCCGCATTCATATCATAAATAAAAAGAGCCCTCACCCCGGCCCTCTCCCACCCGGCGCGGGAGAGGGGGAAGAAAGATCACGTTGGGCCAAACGGTACGTTGATAGGTTCGAATGTGCTGCGGCTGGTCTTCGGCACAGCCGCGCTCCGCAAGGGGAAATTGGCTCCCGATTGCGTTTTTTAAATGTTTAGGTTTTGGCCGAATTCATATCATAAATAAAAAGAGCCCTCACCCCGGCCCTCTCCCACTCGGAGCGGGAGAGGGGAAAAAGGGTCGCGTTGGGAGATTGGGAAATTCCGTCGCGTCAAGAGCGGGAGGCAATTCGCGTATTAAAATGTTAGTTCATTAACCCATCGAAATTTCTGTTCTACAAGTGCTGCAAGGGCGTCCAAAGTTGCACCTTCTCCTGTGGGAGAAGGCTGGGATGAGGGCAGAAAAAGCGATGAGCAAAGAGGGACAAAGCGAATAGAGTACTGAAAAACCCTCACCCCGGCCCTCTCCCACTCGGAGCGGGAGAGGGGAAAAAGGGTCGCGTTGGGAGATTGGGAAATTCCGTCGCGTCAAGAGCGGGAGGCAATTCGCGTATTAAAATGTTAGTTCATGAACCGTTCGAAATTTTGTAGGCGCTGACGTCCGGAAGCGGATCTTGACGCATTGGAAAATAAACTATCACTTAGCATTTAGATGGTGTTGGAAATTACCACGGCTCCGCCTCATCACTTCGGCGGCTACGGCAGAAGCAAAGCGCGCGAGCGGGACCGCTTACCACCGCGACTCAAAATTCCAGTCCACAAATTGTTAAAAAAACTTAAGATAAAAATTAGCAAAATATGTTGACACTTTTCTCGCGAGTGACTAGAAACCTCCTCATTCAGAAGGGATAAGTCGCTCGTTAAGGCGAATATTAGCTCAACCAACTTAGGATATTGGCGCTTTCGCGCCTCCTGATTCCGCGAGCTCTGGGCGGTGGCAGTTAAACGTAGATTGACTATTTAAACCGTACTCGTGGACTGGAGCTCTAAACATAGTTTTGTACTGGAATGCCTGGAACCCAGGATTCTCCTTTCAGCGGATGCATTGCATGCCGTGGCCGCTTCCACTGGCGGCGGTTCCTCCAACAGCGGCGCTGAAATTCATCAAGACCAAAACCAATCCACTCCGCCGGCCTCTTCCCAATTGAGTTATACCGCTGGCGATTCAGTTAATGATTTATTTGCAGGTTTAACCTCCAGCCTGGTGCCATCCGGTTCATCGCACGCTGACTCGGAAGCCGCGACTGATTTTGCTTCTGCTGCTTCCTCACCCTTGGACCAAGCGAGAGGAACTCAAGGAGAAGGAATTTCCATCCACCAAACTTCCGCTCTGACAATTAGCGGCAAGATTGAGGTGAACGCGGATGTGGATATTTCCGCCGACGGGGGAATCACTCTTGCGCCCGGAGCGGAGATCATCGCGCACGGACACTCGGTCCACTTGCAGTCGTCAAACGGCGACACGATTTTAGAAAAAGGATCTGTAATAGATGCATCCTCCACATTGCCTGGCTCAACGGGCGGCGAAGTGGAAATTCTTGGACAACGCGTCGGACTTTTTGGAGCGACCATAAATGCTTCGGGTGAGTCCGGCGGTGGAACGATTTTAATCGGCGGCGATTTTCATGGCGGCAACGGAATCCAAACCGCTACTCAAACGGTGGTCGATTCTGCAACTCAAATCAGTGCCGATGCGCTTAATTCAGGCAACGGCGGTAAAGTTGTTGTTTGGTCCAACGACCTTACGAAATTTTACGGAACGATCACCGCGCGCGGTGGGAACCGGGGAGGTGATGGTGGATTTGTGGAAACGTCCGGTGCAAGCCTCGATACTTCAGGAGCAATAATTACCGCTGGTTCGGGTGGAATATGGCTACTTGATCCATGGAATGTCACGATCAGCACAAGTGCTACGGCAAATCCAACCTTCAGTGCATCCTGGGACGCTTCCGCAACTGGCGCAAACGTTAATGTGACTGATATCGTAACTGCTCTTAACGGTGGCACCAGTGTTACAATTACTACTGGGTCAAGCGGCGGCGAAAATGGAGACATCACACTCCAGTCGGCAATTTCAACAACGACGACGAGCACTCGACCAACACTCACCTTGCAGGCTGCTCGCCATATTACAATCCAGTCTAGCACCGGCATTTCTGATTCCAGCGGGCTGGGATTGAACGTAGCACTAACCGCAGGAGCTGCTGGGAATGTCACGATCTCTTCCGCAATCTCTACCAACACCGGATCGTTTACATCGAGCGGTTTAGGATTCGACAACACGGATGGCTCCATCACCACCGGCGGCGGAGACATCAATATTCAAAACACTGGCACAGTAACTATCGCGGCGGCTTTAGATGCTACGACAGGGGGCGCAGTAAGAATTACCGGCAACGGGTCAGGAGCGTCTAGCGTCTCGGTCAACGCAACCATTAGCACCGCTGGCGGGGGAATCTACATCACCGCTGCCGATTTAGGGATAACACAACCAATCAACGCGGGTTCAGGTTCAGTTAATATAACCGCATATTACAGTGCCGGGCAACCGAACTACGCAATCAACTTGGGTTCGGGAGTCGGAAGTCTGAATAATGCCTTAACCATAGACGATTCTGAGCTAGGTGAGATTACAGCAGGATCTCTGGTGCTGAACACGGCTAATGATGGATCAGGCAACGCTGACTACTCAGTTTGGGTGGGCGGGATTAGCGCGGCTAATAGCAACAATATCGGCACAGTTGTAATCAACTCGACCACTAATACTTTGGGTTCGGTTTTATTCTCCGTCGCTGCTTCGACCTTCAATGCACTGTCGGCTAATGCCAACCATAGTGTGGAAGTGAATATAGCTGTCACTACGGACACCGGTGCGATCAGCATCGATGCCGACGCTAACAATACCGGTGGAGGCAACATTAATTTCGGTGCAGCGGGTGTATTAACGTCTGCAACAACGGTAACACTTAGTGCAAGTACTGGCCGGATTATAGGGGACGCCGCCGATTTCAATAATGTAACCGCCACCACGCTTACAATGATTGCAGGTGTGGATATTGGGCCGGTAAATGCGATCCAAACAACTGTTGGCACGCTCGCGATTACAAATTCTGGTACCGGAGCCGTTTCTATTATTGAGTCGGACGGGGTAGCACTAGGCGCTAGCAATATAGGCGGCAGCTTCAGCCTAACTACTACAGGCGGCATTACGAATTCTGGCGCGGTTACCGTGACTGGCGCAGCTAGCTTTACTGCTGGAGCGAATAGCATAATCTTGGACAATGCATCCAACGATTTTCAATCGGCTGTAACACTAAGCAATTCTGGGAATAACGCGGTCACAGTTGTTGACACAAATGCTCTCAACATAGGGGCCAGTAGTTTGGGCAGCGGAAATGTTACCTTTACTGCAGCAACCAATTTAACGATTACAGGGTCGGTTAGCACTAATGCAGGTGCTTTAGTTACAAATGGCGTGAACTTCGACAACACTGGCGGAACCATCACCACCAGCGGCGGCAACATCGACATTAATAATACGGGGACGGTCACTGTTGGTGCATCAATCAATGCGGGTGCTGGCTATATTAGCATTGATGGGACTGGTTCTGGCGCAACCGATATCACTGGTTCCGGGAATCTGACTAGCAACAGCGCCACTGCCATACTCTTTAAGCAAACTGGGACTTCTAGCAATTTAAGTGGCGTGATTGCGGGAACTGCTGGAGTGACCAAAGATGGGTCAGGAACTCTGATCTTCAGCGGCAGCTCAGCTAATACCTATTCCGGTTCGACTACAGTTTCAGCGGGTGAATTGGATTTAAGCAAAGGAGATAACACCACTTCAGCCACCGCAATTCCAGGGAATTTAACGATTAATAGTAACGGGACCGTAAAGAGCCTAGTAAAAAATCAAATTAACAGTTCCAAAGATCTGATTGATAATGGTCTTTTTCTTGTGGCTGAAAATGCCTTTCCTGGTGAAACAGTTAATGATTTATCCGGGAATGGAACAATTCAAGCAGCTAGTTCCTTCTCTTTGTTTACCGCTGTTTCAGGAACCTTTTCAGGTGTTCTCCTCGATAACGGTGCGAACCTTCTCTATTTCAGCAAAACCGCTGGGGGGACGTTAACTTTAAGCGGCAGTAATCCAAATACGCTAACGGGTTATCTGCATGTAGATGGAGGGACGTTGGAATTGAGCAAAGACAGCGGCGTTAACGTAATTGGCGCAGGATCTGGAGATGTTCAAGCTAAGGATACTGGGACTCTTAAATGGATCAATCCCAACCAAATTCCAAACACCGTAACGCTGACGGTTGGGGGTAGTGGAACGAACGGGACAGCTAACTTTAATAGCCAAGCGGAAACTGTTGGAAAGTTAGTCTTCGATCACGGTGGTCATATCCAAAATGTAAGTTCCCCATTAATATTGGCAAACACGTCAACCGCGCTTGAATTGGAAGATGTAACCGTCGATTTCAATATAAAGCTAAGCGGGGCTAATTCAGGGATAAAATTCACTTACTCGAGCGGCGCAACCATCAGTGGAAATATTGATTTAAATGCGCAAACGCACCTATTAGATGTTGGAAATACCGCCAGCGGCATTGATCTGGACATCAGCGGAATCATCTCCAACGGGAGCATTACTAAAACTAGCTCAGCAAGTTCAGGTGATGGCACTGTTCAGTTTAGCGGCTCATCAGCCAACACTTATACAGGATTGACTACAATTTTAACGGGCGAGCTTGATTTGAATAAAACTTCTGCCACGGCAATCGCTGGAAATTTAACAGTGAGCGGAGGGACAGCTAAACTTCTGGCGGCGGATCAAATTGATGACACAAAATCTGTAACTGTTAGCAGCGGCACTTTCAACATTCAAGGTTTTAATGAAACAGTTGCAGGTGTCCAGATTACTGGTGGGACGATTACTGGTTCTACAGGAGCTCTTACCTCTACCTCTGATTTCGATGTGCGAGCAGGGACTGTTAGCGCAATATTGGCCGGTTCGGTTGGGTTGGCGAAAAGCACTTCTGGAACGGTGACATTGTCAGGTGCTAACACATACTCAGGGACAACCAGTGTCTCACTAGGAACGCTTAAACTTGGCGCTTCAGGGGTCATTCCAGACGGCTCTGGAAAGGGAGATGTTTCGGTGACCGGAACGTTTGATTTGAACGCGTTTGACGAAACAATCAATGGTTTGAACGGAGCTGGGACTGTAGATAATTCAACAGGAACCCAAACTTACACTTTGACAGTAGGTGGCAACAATGCAGGCGGCACTTTTAGTGGCGTAATACAAAACACAGCCGGAGCCCTTAGGCTGATAAAAACAGGATCTGGCACAGAAGCTTTGACAGGCATAAATAGTACTTTCTGGGGAGCAGTAATTATCAATGGTGGAACCCTTCAGGCAGCAAAAATAGCTGATTATAATACAAACAGTTCACTGGGATGGGGATTTAGCGTTCCTACCATCAGCATCGACAGTGGGACTCTCGAATATACAGGAACAACCAGCCCTTCTACCAATAGGGCTATTTCGATTGGATCGAGCGGCGGCACAGTTCGAAATAATGCAACAGGTGATTTGACTTTAACGGGTGGTGTTAGCGCAACTTCAGGCACACCAACAATTGCTTTTGACATCGCCACAACTCGAAGTATTTCAGTTTCCACCACCGGAATTTCTGATGGGACGGCAACCTCCTTAGCCGTTACTGAAACGAGCTCAGGAACAGGAGCGCTAAGCCTAAGTGCAGGATCGAGTTATAGCGGTGGCACTACTCTAAGCTCCGGCAAGTTAAACATAAACAATGCAACCGCCTTGGGAACAGGCACATTTATTATTTCTAGCGGAACGATCGATAGCAGTGGAGTTACTCTTACCAATAATAACGCTCAGAATTGGAATGGTGATTTTACTTTTGTAGGAAGCGCCGCGCTTAATTTGGGGACAGGTTCGGTGACACTAAGCGCGACTCGTACAGTCACCACGAACGGCATCAATGCTTTAACAGTTGGTGGTGTAATTAGCGGATCTGGATTCGGCATAACCAAGGCGGGGACCGGAACTTTAATTCTAACAGGTGCAAGCACTTATTCCGGAACGACCACTGTTTCCGCAGGGACATTGCGTCCTAGTGGAAGTGGCAGCGTAACTGGCAGCAGTTCAGGCCCGCTCGGTCAAGGCAGCCTTCAGTTAAACGGTGGAGAAATTGAATCGGATATTTCCGGGACGTTTGATCGAGATATTTTAGTGACAGCGACCGGCTTGGGTTTGGATGCGTATGGTTCTGCGCGCAGCATTGCTTCCAATATTTCAGCCAATACCAGTTGTGCAATTTTTGTTGGTGGAACCACGGTGAGTGGCCAAGCAGGCCAAACCTTAACTTTGTCGGGCACGATTAGCAATGGCACGGGGACGCTGGGAATTGAGAAGAGGCTTACTAGTACGGTAATTCTTACTGGGCACAACACGTTTACGGGTACGATGCAAGTTGACGCCGGAACCTTGCGGGCTCAAGGAGATGCGGGGGCTCTTGGCGCTGGGCCGTTGTCTTTGCCCGGTGGAACTTTGGAATTAGCAGGTGATACTGGTCTGAATTTTGGCAGAAATACTACTATTTCTGGCAACGTCACGATTAAGTCAGACGCAGTAACAGCAAGCCATGCTGGAGTGACCCATACTTTGGGAACATTGTCCATTGGGAGTAATACTCTGACATTAAGCCAGGGTGCCAATGTCAGCAGTGGAACTGCAGGACTCACTTTTGGCGCAACAACCCTCAGTGCCAACACCGCTGTTTTTGATACTGGAAGCAGTACAAATCTGACCTTGGGCTCAATTTCCGGTAACTTTAGCTTCACTAAACAAGGCACTGGCCAAATGACCTTGAACAGTTCCTCAAGCCGATCGAGTGGAACTACGACTCTGAGCACCGGAACTCTGGCACTCGGCAGTACCAGCGCTCTAGGCACAACGGGTATTTCACTAGCAGTCAACGGTGGGACCTTGGATTTAGCCACCGATACCTCGATCACTGCTTATAATGTGACAGTAGGAGGTAATGCCACCATTTCTACTGACCGCGCGACAAGTGGAACGGCGAGCCATACTTTGGGTACGCTTGCACTTGGAAATAATACTTTGTCCATTGTTCAAGGTGCCACCGCAACGGGCACCGCTGCTCTGACTTTTGGAGCGACAACTATTTCCGCCAGCACCGCAGTTTTTGATGCAGGAAGCAACACAAACCTGACATTGGGCGCAATTAGCGGTAATTTTAGCTTTACGAAACAAGGCAGCGGCCAGATGACCTTGAACAGCAGTTCCTCTCGTGCAGGTGGAACGACCACACTAACTGCAGGATCGCTAGTTTTGGGTGACCCCAGCGCATTGGGCACAACGGGAGTTTCACTCGCGCTTAACGGAGGGACACTGGTTTTGGCGACCGACACTCCAGTTAACGCTTATAATACGAGTGTGGGTGGGGCAGCTACAATTACATCTGACCGCGCGACCAACGGAGCAGGAGTAGCTCAAACTCTAGGGACATTGGCGATTGGCGCATTTACATTAACGGTCACCAAAGGCAGCCATGTAACAAGCGGGACGGCAGGATTGACATTGGGCGCGACGACGTTGATCGGAAATGTCACTTTTAGTCCCGGTACAGGCAGTTTGTTAACGCTTGGTTCCGTCACAGGAACTGGCTTCAGTTTCACCGAGAGCGGTGCTGGAGATCTAACGTTGAGTGGAGGGTTGAATACTAGCACGGGTGGTTCGCTGACTGTAAATGGCAGTGGCACTTTGAGTATTTCCGCAGCGAGTAATTATGATGGAGCGACAAATATAAATGCTGGTGTGCTGAAAATCAGCAACTCTACTGCCCTCGGAAGCACTGGTACTGGAACAACTGTTGCCGCAGGTGGGGCGTTGGGTGTAGGTAACGGAGTAACCGTGGCGGAACCTTTAACGCTGGCTGGTGATGGAGGAGGCAGTGGCGCGTTGCAAAATTTTCAGGGGACCAATAATTACACTGGTGCTATAACACTAAGCGGGAGCGCGGTTCGCATTAATAATAATAATGGCAGCTCGTTTTTGACGATAACAGGGGGGATTACCGGAACCAACGTTGATTTGACGTTTGGTGGCAGTAGTTCCAACATAAATATTAATACAAACGGATTCAGCATTGGTTCGGGCAACCTAACGATGGACGGAGCGGGGAGTTTTCTCAACCTCAATGCTGCAAACACCTACACTGGAACAACAACGGTAACAGGTGGATTTGTGGCCATCGGAAATGATAATAGGCTTGGAGCTACCCCTGGATCGCCCACGCCCGGCAATATCACCCTGGCTGGTGGAGGCTTGGAAGCGACAGCGACATTTACTTTGAACTCCAATCGCGGTATTGCGCTTGGAACAGGCGGCGGATCATTTGATATCGATTCTGGGGCTACTCTGACCTATGGGGGCATTATTGCGGGATCAAATTCTCTCACTATGGGAGGGAGGGCCGGCCACCCAACAGATGGTCCAGGCACCTTAATTCTATCAGGAGCGAACACTTACACTGGCAAAACTACTATATGGAACGGCACTGTCAGTGTGGCTTCTTTGAATAGCGTCTCGGGAGGTGCGGCAAGCAGCAATTTGGGGGCTCCAACAACTGTTGCTAACGGGACAATCGCATTTGGAACGACCACAGCGACAGGAATGCTTCTTTATACAGGTCCGGGTGAAACAACCGATCGCGTTATCGACTTGGCCGGCACTACGGGCGGTGGCACGATCGATTCCTCTGGAAGTGGCCCTTTAACATTCACCAGTAATTTCACCGCCACCGGCGCGGGGATAAAGACAGTCACTTTGCAGGGATCAAATACTGGCTCAAATACGATAAGCGGGGTCATTGTTGATAACTCCGGAACGAATAAAACATCGATTGTAAAGGGTTCTTCTGGCACTTGGGTTTTATCTGGCGCGAACTCCTACACCGGAAAAACGACTGTATCTGCCGGCACCCTTAGTTTCAATAGCTTGGCCAATGTAAACTCGGGAAACAGTGCCTTAGGAAATCCAGCAGATGCAACGAAAGGCACCATCGATTTGGCGGGGAGCGCCATACTTAAGTACACGGGATCCGGCCATTCCAGTGATCGCGCTGTAAACCTGACAAGCAGTGGCGGAACTCTTAACACTTCCGGCAGCGGAACGTTGACATTATCAGGGGGTATCACAGGCACCGCTACAAATTTAGTGCTAACTGGGACCGGGAATGGCGCTGAAAATGGGATCATCGCAACCACATCGGGAACAGTAACGATGAGCGGCAGTGCTACTTGGACTTTGGGGGGAGCAAATACTTACACTGGCAGCACCACCATCAGCAGCGGAACGCTCAGCGTTAGTTCTTTAGCGAACGGCGGATCCGCGAGCAATCTTGGACAATCTAGCAGTTCGGCCACAAATTTAGTGATCAGCGGTGGAACATTGCAATATACAGGAACCACTGGCTCGACAGACCGCGCCTTTCAACTCACGAATGCTCTAACATCTTCTATTGAGGTCACGACCTCCGGCCAAACACTGACTATCTCAGGCGGCACATCTGCGACAAGCGGTGCATTAACTAAAATCGGCGCTGGCATTTTGGAATTAAGCGGATCGGGCCAATATACTGGGACAACTACTATTAGCGCCGGCGCATTAAAGGTGAGCGGGGGAAGCGCCATAGCGGATACCAGCGCCGTCACGCTAGCCAACACTGCCGGAGCAACTTTGGATTTGAATGGCAGTAATGAAACCATTGGAACACTGTCAGGTGGCGGTGGGACTGGTGGCAACATTACATTGGGCAGCGGTACCTTAACAGTATCCTCGAACTCGGATACTACTTTTGGAGGAGTGATCAGCGGTTCGGGAGGCAAGCTTACCAAAACTGGGAACAATGTTTTAACGCTAACCGGCACTAACACTTACGACGGTCAGACCTCGATTAGCGGAGGCATACTCAGTGTGGCGTCGGATTCGAATTTGGGCGGGGCTACCGGTTTGACTTCAATCTCAATCAATGGCGCGACCTTACGGGTCACTGGATCGGGCAACACGATCGCGAAAGGAATCACCCTTGCAGGCAACGGAACGATCAACAATAACTCAAGTGGGACGATTACATTCTCAGGAGGGATTGATAAGTCAGGACACAACATTACTTTTACAGGCAGTGGAGCAACTACCATTATTTCAGCAACGGCTATCAGCAACACGGCCGATGTAATTATTGACGGGACGACGGTGGAATATGATGTAGTCGAGACCTACTCCGGCCCTACGACGCTTCAGAATTCGGGCACCCTAAGACTCGGCGCCTCTGACGTGATTCCGGATTCAAGCGCTGTTAGTATCGATAGCACCTCCAAATTGGATCTTAACGGCTTCTCGGAAACCATTGGAGGTTTGACTGGCAGCGGCACCGTGGATGGTAGCGTGGCAAGCACATCCAATAGTACTACTCTAACGATTTCGTTCGACGCGCGGACGGACACATTTAGTGGAGTAATAAAGAATACAAACGGAACTTTGGCGCTGACAAAAGATGGATCGAGCACCGATGGCATATTACAATTAAGCGGAAGCAATACATATTCTGGTTTAACGACGATTTCTAACGGGACAATAAAAGTCAGCAATGATTCTGGGTTGGGTGGCACTGGCGCTGGAACCACTGTTGCGAGCGGCGCTACTCTGGAGATCAATGGGGTTTCCACAATTACGGAACCTTTCACACTCAACGGAAGTGGAGTGGGCGGTTTAGGGGCTTTGCGCGGCAACAGTGTTTCTAATGTGAATGGGAATATTACTTTGGCTAGTGATAGCGCGATTGGCGGAACTTCAACTACTTACCTTGGTGGGACGGTTTCTGGCGCTTTTGCACTTACCAAAGTGGATTCCGGTTCTTTAAAACGTGCGGTGGGGAGCTTAAGCCTTCCTGGGGCTTTTAACGTTTCGGCCGGAACTTTTGAAGGAAACGGTCAGGCAGTGACGGTCGCCGGGTTGACGACTGTAAATGGCGGAACCTTCCTGGCCAGTAATGGTGGAGTGACTACGTTCAATGGTGGGTTCACTATTTCAAGCGGGACATTTACTTCAGGCAACAGTCCTAGCACATTGGATGTGAACGGCGGTTTTACGGTTTCGGGAGGAACTTTTACCGCTCCTGGGGCTTCAAACACGTTTACCATTTCCGGCGACTTCACGCACAGCAACGGCACATTTACAAATAACGGCGGTACAGTGACTTTGGATGGCGCTGGAGCAGAAGCCATAAACGGAACGTCAACTTCGTTTAATAATTTGGTGGTGAACTCCGCAGGATCAGTTACTCAAGGCAGCGGAGCGGTGTTAACAATTGCCAGTCTGACCGGGACATTAACTGGCAGTTCGTCCGCGTTGAACTTTGGGACGCAAAATAATTTGATCTCTAGCGTGGGGGCAATCAATGCTCCGGGAGGGCTCTCGTTGAACAATGGAAGCCAGAGCATGACTGTTGCAGGCGCTTTGAGCACGACCGACATGGCTTTAACTCTCAGCGTTGTTACTGGATCGATTACAACCAATTCCGGGTCCACATTAGCCACAGGCACGGGAACCATCAGCCTGTCTGCTTCTAGCGGCATTACTCTAGGTGCTAATGTTACCAATACGAATTCACAAACTTACAATTCAGATTCTGATAATAATGGTGTGGGCACGTTCACGGTCAACAGCTCAATTGCTCTGAGCAATTCGGGGAATTCGCTAGCGGTTACTGCGGCTGATTTTAATCTTGCGGGTACCATAAATACTGGCGCTGGTGGAGCTAGCATAACCGCAAGCAACAATGGTACTTTGGGTTTGGTTACAGGTGGGTTAAGTCTATCTATCAGTGGAACCGAATTAAGCCATATCACCGCCGCGACTTTGACCTTGATTACAAATGCCAGCGGCTCAACCGCGCTTAATTTTGAAGGAGTCCAAGCAGCGGATTCCAATAACATTGGAACCGTCGTGCTGGAGGCGGATAATGCCAATGGTGGCGTTGGCGCGACGGGAGGCGGAGGCACATCGACATTTAACGCAGCGACTTTAAAGGCTAAACAAGGTTTGTTCCTGGCCCTATCTGTGGTTACAGATACCGGGGCATTAGTGTTGCAGTCCGATACGGATTCAACCGGTGGCGGCAACATAAGATTCACTTCCAGTGGCGCTGTTGCGGCGGCGACCGATCTAACTTTCGATGCGGGCACAGGCAGCGGCGGCATCACTTGGGATAGCGGTCCTACGGATTCGAGTTCGAGCGCACGGGTGAAAGCGTCCGGAGCAATCACCTTTATCGTTCCGACCAGCGGCACCGGCACAATTTACAAGATCGCGGACAACAGTTCTGGGGCTGCGTCGGTTGTTAAGAATGGCGGAGGCAAACTTACTATCGCTAATAGCGGGGGGGCCTCAGTGGCTGCAGATGGTTACAGCACTTATACTGGCACAACAACCATTAATGCCGGGACTCTGATAGTAACAGGTACCATCAGCAATAGCGCGTTTACGGTAAATAACAGTGGAACCTTAGGCGGCACGGGCACAATAGGATCGATAGCCAATGTGGCTTCCGGCGCCACAGTCAGTCCTGGATTAAGTCCTGGAATTCTGAATACGGGAAATGTTGCTTTTAGTTCCGGGAGTACATTTGCAGTCGAAATCAACAGCAGCACGGCGGGAAGTGGTTATGATCAACTTAATGTCACGGGCACCGTCAGCTTGGGCGGCGCGACCTTAAGCTTGAGCGGCTCCTATACGGTAGTGGCAGGCAATTCCATTGTAATTATCAACAATGATAGCAACGATGCGGTCACCGGTACTTTCAGTGGCCTGGCTGAAGGCTCTATTATTTCATTCAATTCAGTTAATCTGAAGATCACTTACGTTGGAGGCGATGGAAATGACGTGGTTTTGTTCCGAGCTCCTTACGCGTGGGATGGTGGCGGTGGTGATTCGAATTGGCTGACTGCGGCAAATTGGGCTGGAGATGTTGCTCCACCTGCAGGGTCCGCTCTGGAATTCCCGGGCGGGGCGTCGCGGTTGACAAATACCAATAATTTTACTGCTGGGACCAATTTCTACTCCATAACATTTACTGAAGGCACTGGTGGTGGTGGATATAGTATTACCGGAAACGATATCACGGTAACAACGGGAATTTCCGCCACCAACTCCACCGGAAACAATGCAATTAATCTTAACCTGACATTTACCGCCGCCCAATCGATTACTTCAACGACAGCCAGTACCACATTAACTCTGGGAGGAACCATCGCCAACGCAGGGTTTTTGCTAACAGTCGCAGGCGCGGGTGACACGACTTTAAATGGAGGGATTAGCGGTGGCGGTGGTCTAACCAAAAATGGCGCTGGAACATTATTACTCAGCGGCGCGAACAGCTATACTGGCAGCACCACAATTAATGAAGGAACCGTCCAGCTCAATAATGGAAGCGCGATTGCGGATAACGGCGCCGTGAGTTTGACCGGAACCGCTACCTTGGAATTGCTTGCGAGCGAAACGATTGGAACTCTGACCGGCGCCAGCGGGAGTTTTGTGGATCTCGATACCAGCGCCTTAACAGTGACAACCTCTGGCTCAACTACCTTTAGCGGCAAAGTGACTAACACCAATGGTGACCTGATCGTATCTGGATCAGGAACTTTGGTGTTGGATAATACAAATAATGATTACGTTGGTTCGACCACGATTAACTCAGGGGCGACGCTAAAACTTGGCGCCAGCAATGTAATTCCAGATGCAAGTGCAGTAACTGTGACTGGAACGTTGGACCTAAACAGTTTTAGCGACACCGTTGGGTCCATCACAGGCTCCGGCACAATCACCAACTCGACCTCCTCATCCACATCCACGTTGACGGCAGGTGGTGATGATACAACCACCACTTTCTCAGGTGTGATTCAAAATGGAAGCGGGACCGTTGCTTTAACAAAGGCTGGCACTGGCACGATGACGCTCAGCGGCACATCTGGTAACACATACACTGGAACAACGACGGTTAACGCAGGAGAACTGGATCTGAACAAGAGTTCTGGCAATGCGATTGGTGGAGTCTTGACCATAGGGGATGGAACTGGGACCGATACCGTCAAATTGCTGGCCGCGAACCAGATTAGCGATACATCCGCTGTTTCATTGAATAGCTCCGGCGTGCTGGATTTGAACTCGTTTGCTGAATCTATTAGTTCGTTAGCTTCGGCATCTTCCTCCAGTTCTGTGACATTCGGCAGCGCAACTTTAACGACTGGCGATTCTACTAATACTAATTTTGCGGGGGTGATTAGCGGAACAGGAGGACTGACCAAGACTGGTTCCGGTACTTTTACTCTCAGCGGCACCTCAGCAAATACCTACTCGGGTACAACCACCATTAATGCTGGCACTTTGCTTCTACAGAAAACCGCTGGCGTAAATGCAGTTGCTGGAAATATTACACTCGGCGACGCTTCCGGCACCGACATTCTGCAATTGGGAGCTAATAATCAAATTGCAGATGGTTCCGTCATTACCTTCACGTCGGCAGCTTCAGGCGCAAGCGCTAAATTTAACTTAGGCGGGTTTAACGAAACTGTCGCAGGAATCGCGACCTCGGCTTCTGCCACCGACTCTGAAATCCAGGTATTTGAGGATCACACAGCAGGCACTTCTACTTTGACAGTCAACAACAGTGCGGATTTTACTTTTGACGGAATTATCAGAAACAACGGGGTAGGCACTTCGGAAGCGGTCTTGAGCTTGTCTAAAGCAGGGTCTGGCGTGCTTACTTTAGCGCATGGTTTTATCAACAGCAACGTCTTTACTGGAGGCACCACTGTTACCGCTGGCACGCTCAAGCTGGCTTACACTGCCGCTTTGGGCAACGCCGGAGCTTCAGTAGCGCTCAATGGTGGAACGCTGGAGTTTGCCACTGATACTTCTACCAATGCTTATAATATTACCGTCGGAGGCAATGCCACCATCAAGTCGAACCGGGCGACCTCCGGCGCTGGCATCACTCACTCATTAGGAACATTATCGATCGGTAACAATACGTTGAGCATTGCGTCTGGTTCCAACGTGTCCAGCGGCACTGCAGGGATCACATTTGGAGCAACAACTTTGAGCGCCAGTACTGCTATCTTCGACACGGGCACAAGCACCAATCTTACCTTAGGCGCGATCACGGGCAATTTCGATTTCACCAAACAAAGCAGTGGACAACTGACTTTGAGCAGTTCCTCGAGTCGTTCCAGCGGAACAACCACGCTTTCGGCAGGAACCCTCTATTTAGGAAGTGCGAGCGCTTTGGGAACGACGGGGATTTCACTAGTTCTTGGCGGAGGCACTTTGGATTTGGCGACGGACAGTTCTGTGAATGCTTACAACACGACGGTGTCCGATGGCGCCTCAGTGGTAATTCTATCCGATAAAGCCACCGCAGCTTCCGCCGGGATCACTCATACATTAGGGACGCTCAGTTTGGGTTCTAGTTCCGGGGCAACCTTGACCCTGCAGAAAGGCAGCAATGTCGGCAGCGGCACCGCAGGATTAACATTCGGCGCAACTTCTCTGGGAGGCTCATCGAGTGTCAGCGTGGATACAAGCACGTTGCTAACCTTAGGGGCGGTAACGGGTGCTGGGTTTGGCTTTACGGTCGGTGGCCTAGGGAATACGAATTTAAGCGCCGGTTTAAATACCAGCACGAGCGGAACGCTGACGAAGAACGGAACGGGCACGCTTACTTTGTCTGCTGACGGAAGTTACACTGGGGGAACGACCGTAAGCGCAGGTGTGCTCGATCTCAAATCAAACAGTGCGGCTGGCACAGGCTCCATCAGCGTGACTTCAGGCGCAGCGGTGCAAGTAGATGGCAGTGGGTTGAACATTGCCAATTCTCTAACTCTAAATGGAACAGGGATAAGTTCCGGAGGAGCTTTGCGGAACTTGGCCAATAACAACACTTGGAGCGGCGCTATTACTCTAGGATCGACCGGTGTTCGGATTAACTCAGACGCAGGCACACTCACATTATCCGGTGGAATAACCGGAAACGGCTTCGCACTGACTGTTGGAGGTAGTGGAAATACTCTGGTTAGCACCAATGGGATTAACACCAGCACTAGCGGCACGCTAACAAAGGATGGAAGTGGAAGTTTAACCATTAGCGCCAGCAGCAGTTATACTGGTGGAACAACGGTCAGCGTTGGCATTTTGGATTTGCAAATTAACGATGGTGCGGGCACTGGCGCAATATTAGTTTCTGCGGGCGCCGAAGTGGACATAGACGGCAATGGCTTAAATATTGCGAATGCTTTGTCAATTGCCGGTACTGGTAACAATGGCGTTTTGCGCAATCCCGCAAATAATAATACCTGGAGCGGCGCAATTACTTTGACTGCGGGTTCTGAAATTCGGTCACCTGGCGGCACCTTGACCTTGGGAGACATCAATTTGCAGAGCTTCACGTTAAGCTTTAATGGAAGTAATTTTTCTTTCATTATAAATGGCATTGTTTCTGGCTCCGGCGGGTTAAGTTTGGCTCAGGCTGGATCAGTGGCGCTCAACGCGGTGAACACTTATTCAGGCAGTACCAGTAACATTGGTGGTACTGTCATTGCAAACTCCTCGCGCGCGCTGGGCGATGAATCTTCGACCAATACATTTATTTTCAATGGTGCTGGTGCAACCTTGCAAGCAAGTGGAACTATTACATCGCCCAGTACTCGCGGCGTAACGCTCAGCGCAAATGCGAACATTGATACGAATGGCAACAGTGTTTCCATCGCTGGTGTGGTTTCAGGTTCAAACACATTAACAAAACAAGGTTCAGGCACGCTCACCCTGAGTGGAAACAATAATTACTCCGGGCTGACTACGGTGAGCGCTGGCACGCTTCAAATTAGCCATGCAAGTGGGTTAGGGACCACCGCTGCCGGAACAACTGTGACCAGTGGCGCAACCCTCGAGATAAATGGAGTAGCTGTCGGTGCCGAGGCGGTCACAATCAATGGGGCAGGAGTTAGTGCCGCTGGGGCTTTAATTGGGACTGGGTCTTCACCTTCTTTATCCGGAACTGTTACCGTGAGCACGGCCAGCACTATTGGCGTGGCAGATGGCACCTCGTTTACTATATCAGGAGCGGTGAGCGCGGCTGCTTTGACAGTCACGGTTTTGGGGGGCACTGGCAACCTGACTATGACAAACTCCGGAAATGATTTCGGAACATTGGCAGTGACCTCAGCCCAGAACATTAGTGTAGCGGATACGAATGCTGTAGATTTGGGTGCTTCCACAGTGAGCGGGACATTTACCGTCACTGCTAGCGGTGCGATTACTGACAGTGGGAGTTTAAGTGTGGCCGGTACAGCGACATTCGCCGCGGGCGCAAGTAATAATATTACCTTGGACAATGCAGGTGATACATTCTCCAGTATTGTCATAACTACTGGGAAGGATGTTACTCTTAGCTTTGATGATGTCTTTAACTTGGGTGCATCCACAATCTCGGGCTTCTTAACTTTGGGCGACAACACTACGACTCCGAGCGTTACTCTTTCGGGAACGACTAGTGTGGCTTCGACTCTGACCATAACCGCGAGCGCAATCCTGAACGGAGGAGGGCAAAGTCTCAGCGTCGGCGGCAATTGGTCAAATGCGGGAGCGTTCACTGCAAACAACAGCACTGTCACACTCAACGGCGCCGCGCAAAATATTACTTCGGGAGGGTCCAGCTTCTATAACTTGGTGATCGCTGGGTCAGCGACCAAGACTCTGCAAGATAATGCCAGTGTTACCAACAACGCCACCATTACAACCGGCTCACTCAACGGAAATAGTAAAACGTTGACTGGCGGAGCAACTCTAACAGGGAGAGACGTAGCCAACACATGGACTATTGACTCAACATCGAGCTACAATGATGGAAGCAACACGGTGAACTTCAGTGGCTTTGCCACATTACAGGGAGGTTCCAGCACGGATGCATTTACGGTTTCTGGGGCAAGAACCTCCAATTTGAAGGGTGGAGCTGGAGCGGATGTTTTTGATATTGGGGCGACATTAACTGGCAGTGTGGATGGGCAAGCCGGGAGCGACACATTACAAGGAACGCAGATCGATACTGCGAGTTTGACAAATTCGGACGCCAACGGATTTGACGGAACAGAGAGCAGTGTCAGTGGGAATTTCACTGATATTGAGACAATCACTGGCAATAGCGGGACCTTGACCGGGCAGGATGCAACAAGCAGTTGGGGTTTGGATGGGACACCTACTTATTCCACTGGTGGATTTACGTTGAATTTCAGTGGATTTGCAACGCTCCAAGGCGGCTCAGGAATAGACACATTCAACGTGAGTGCGGCCAGCACTTTCAATCTTAAGGGCGGGGGTGGAGACGATATTTTCACAATGGGCGCGGCATTGACGGGCAGTGTGGACGGTGAGGGGCAAACCAGCGCGCAAGGGGACACCTTGGACATTTCGGCAGCGGCCGGCGCGAATGCCACAATTAGCTCAATGGTAACCAATGGGGCGTCATTCACCGGTGTAACGAATGTGAGCGGGGGGACGTCGAATATTGGAAAGATCATCGGCGGCACGACAGGAACCTTGACGGGTCAGGATGCCGTTCGTAGCTGGAATTTGGGCGCATTAGGTAATTATTCAGACGGCGCGAATCCAATAAATTTCGCCGGATTTTTAAATCTGCAAGGTGGGAGCGCAGTGGACACTTTCACTGTGGCTTCGGCCAATACTTACAATCTCAAAGGCGGAGGTGATGACGACGTATTCATAATTAGCGCCGCGCTTACCGGCAGTGTAGATGGGGAAGGCCAGACGACTGCATCGGGAGACCGCTTGACCTTGTCGGCTGCGGGGGCTAATGCGACGATCGCTTCCCTAGGGAGCAATGGTGCGGCGTTGACCTCGGTGACAGATGTGAGTGGTGGAGCATCCAATATCGGCCAAATCGTTGGCGGCACGACCGGCACACTAACCGGGGAGAATGCGGCGCGCACCTGGGCGCTGGGCGCGACCAATACCTACTCTGACGGAAGCAACCCGCTGTCGTTCTCCGGGTTTTTGAATCTGCAAGGAGGCAGTGATGTAGATGCGTTTAATGTGACGGCGGCTAGCACCTACAATTTGAAAGGTGGTGCTGGGGCGGATGTCTTTGACATTGGGGCGGTCTTGACGGGCAGCGTGGATGGGGAAGCGGGGGTGGATACCTTACAAGGTAGTTCGATAACGTCTGTCACCCTGTCTGCCAACGGCGGGACCGACGGATTCAATGGCACGGATTCTGTTCCCTCAATATCGGGCGGTTTCAGCAATATCAATGTCTTGAATGGAACAATTGCGGTGACGATTGATGGAAATGTGACCTTCAATAGTGCTCAAGCCTATACGGGCACAACCACGATCAATACCGGGGTAACATTAACTTTGGGGGCGGCGAATCTCATATCCGACACAAGCTCAGTTCTCGTGACTGGGACTTTAGATCTTAATGGGTTCTCTGAAACGATTGGTGGATTGACCGGGAGTGGAACGGTTGATGGCAGCATTGGTGTCACATCGAATAGCACGACACTTACAATTTCATTTGATGGTCGGACTGATACCTTCAGCGGTCTTATCATAAACAGTCATGGCACTTTAGGATTAACGAAGAGCGGTTCCGCTGGGACCGGCACACTGGAATTGAGCGGGAATAACAGTTACGCGGGCTTAACGACTGTTAATAACGGCACAATAAAGGTAAGCCATGCCAGCGGTTTGGGAACAACGGCTGCAGGCACGACTGTGGCAACTGGTGCGTCACTCGAGATAAATGGCGTGGCTGTGGGCGCCGAGGCTGTGACGATCAATGGAGCAGGAATTAGCTCTGCCGGTGCATTGCAGGGCAAGGGCACGAATCCTTCTCTCTCCGGAGGGGTTACTGTAAATACGGGCAGCACAATTGGGGTGGCAAATGGCATTTCGTTTACATTATCTGGAGCAGTTAGCGCGTCTTCGGTGACGGTGACTATCGTGGCGGGAACCGGTAACCTGACCGTGACAAATGCGGGCAATGATTTTGGAACATTGGCAGTGGCCTCAGGCCAGAACATTAGTGTAGCGGATTCGAATGCGATAGATTTGAGCGCTTCGACCGTGAGTGGAACATTGAATGTCACTGCCAGCGGCGCCATTACGGACAGTGGCAATTTGAGCGTCACGGGCACAGCCACTTTCGCGGCTGGGACTAACAATAATATAACTTTGGATAGCAGCGGCAGCGACTTTAGCAGCGTAATAATTACTAGCGGCAAAAATGTTACGCTGGTGGACAGCAACGCCATTGACCTGGGCGCATCGACCGTAAGTGGCACATTACAGATTACAGCTAGCGGTAATATCACCGACAGCGGTGCAATTGCTGTGACGGGCACGGCAACGTTAGCTTCCGGTACAGGCGCATCACATGATATTATCTGGGACACTTCTACGAACGATTTCTCAACCGTTGTAATTACGAGTTCGAATAATGTGACTCTTGTAGATACAAACAGCATTGATCTTGGATCGTTGTCTGTGAGTGGAACGTTGTCTGTGACTGCTAGTGGCGCAATCACGGATAGTGGAGTGGTTTCTGTTATCGGTAATGCAACATTTAGCGCTACTGCGACAGGTGATATAACTTTGGACAATGCGGGAAGCACCTACCTATCGATTGCAATAACAAGTGGAAGAAACGTCCTCATTAGCAATAACGACCTTGTATTTGCTTTAAATCCCTCGACGATATCCGGTTCTTTTAATTTAGGAGATGGAATTTCCTCTCCTACTGCTGTTGTGAATGGGGTCACTTCTGTAAGCGGAGATTTGTTGATTGCCTCCGGAGCGACATTGCAAGGAGGCGCAAGTTCTTCTAAAACGATCAATGTTGGCGGGAACTGGTCAAACAACGGCACATTCGCGGGTCAAAATGGTACGATAACCTTTAATGGCTCCGGGGCGCAAAGTATCGGCGGAAGTTCGAGTTCTCCATTCAGTACGCTGACAGTAAATAACTCTGCCGGAACAGTGACTTTGGCAGCCGCGGCAAGCGTAAGTGCGAATCTGACGGTTAGCAGTGGAACACTCGATCTTTCAACAAACACTTTGGACCGAACCTCCGCAGGCGGAACCCTGACGGTTTCCAATGGAGCTACATTAAAGATCGGCGGGACCAACACTTTCCCAAGCAATTACACGACGCATTCGTTAGGTTCCAGCAGCACTGTAAATTATAGTGGCACGGCACAAACTGTTTCTGGGGAATCTTACGGAAATTTGACTACCAGTGGGAGCGGGACGAAGACGGTGGGCGGGGACTTGTCTGTTGCTTCTGTGTTAACCATAGGTTCTGGCACAGTGTTGGATGGATCGAGCCATACGATCAGTCTCAGCGGCACTGGGACACCGTTTGTGGTCACCGGAACATTTACAGCTTCAACTTCTACGGTGGATTATAGTTCGACCGGTTCGCAAACGATCACACCGGTTAATTATTATAATCTAACTATCAGCGGCGCGCGCAGTTCCGCGACCATTACCTTGGCTTCTGGAACTATAGGTGTTGCCAACGCCTTCAGCATAACAGCAACAGGATCGCCAAGCTATGCAACCACAGGGAACACTGTGGATTACAACGGGGCAGGGGCTCAAACTGTAATAGCGTTTGCATATAATAATTTAACGGTGAGCAATTCCGGAACGAAAACCGCGGCCGCTTCATTTACGGTGGATCATACACTCTCCGTGAACAGTGTGACTTTAGATACAGCGACAAACAGCGCGAATATTTCAGGCGCTTCGCTAACTGTTTTCATAAGCGGGGGGACGATTACAACCGGGTCTGCTACTCTGACTTTGGGTGGAAATGTCACCAGCTCTGGCGCCAGCAGCATTTCAGGTAACCTGGCTTTAGGAGCCTCGCGCAGTTTGGATGTGTCTGGGACACTTAGCATAACCGCGGTGATCAGCGGGACATCCGCAAGTTTAACAAAGACGAACAGCGGCACTTTGATTTTGAATGGCAGCAATACTTATGACGGCGGAACGACTATTAGCCAGGGGACAATCCAGTTTAATAACAGCAACGGATTGGGGAGCGGCACTGTCACGGTGAACGATTCCAATACCGGTGCTAACAATACAACATTATTTGCTACAGCCGTTATTTCATTTGGAAACAACCTGAGTGTGGCAAACCAGGGAAGCGGCACGGTAACGATTGGTTCGAGTGGCGTAACTGGTGTCACTACGTTTGATGGGACCTTGAGTTTAAATCGAGCTACAACGATTAGCAGCGGAAACAGTGATCGTCTGACGTTGACTGGAGTCATTTCCGGAACAGTCGGCACTTTGACGTTCACAGGCGGCAATCGAATCACTCTCAATCAGACTTCGGCCAATACTTTCAGCGGCAATGTTGCTATAACGGGTAGCGGCACAATCCTTCAGTTGTGGAATTTGCCTTCCGGTAACAATTATATCCCGGATGCAAGCTCGGTGGATGTGGCAACCGGCACTACATTCCGTCTGGCTACCCAAAACACTGGAAATGGGTCCGAGACGATTGATGCACTGACGGGCCCAGGTTCCGTTGCAGCTAGTGGCATCAATGCTGGCGCGCAGACATTTACTTTGGTGGTTGGTTCGAATGGCGGCAGTGGTACCTTCAGCGGAGTGCTTAGCGAGGGGAACCAAGCCATCTTAGCGTTCACCAAGAGTGGTTCAGGAACAGAAACATTATCGGGAACAAATACGTATTCCGGCTCGACCACGATTAGTGGCGGCACGCTGGAAGTGAGCAACGGAACGCCCCCCGGCGCGATTCCCGATGCCAGTCCCGTTAGCCTGACAAACTCGGGCGCTACCCTAAAGGTTTCTGCCGACGAGGTTATTGGCAGCTTGTCTGGCGTGACAGGCACTGTGGTGGATCTCACCTCTGGCAATAATGAACTAACGGCTGGCGGCAACAATTCTGATACGACCTTCAGCGGACAAATTCATAATACCATCGGCGGCGCATTGAAGAAGGCTGGGTCGGGAACGTTGACTTTGGCGAACACCGGCACCGCGAACGCTTACGCGGGCAAAACCACAGTAAGCGCCGGCACTTTGAAACTTGGCGCAGGCAGCCAAATTCCGAGCACTAGCGATGTGGTGATTGCAGATGGCGCCACTTTGGATCTGAACGGATTTAATGATTCCATCAAATCGTTAAGCATGACTGGCGGCACTGTAACCACAGGCACAGGAACTTTGATTTTAGGCGGAAATGTTACGACAAATGCGAACGCCTCCGCAGCCACAATCATCGGCAATTTGGATCTGGGCGGCGCTAGTCGAACTTTCACCATTGCTGATGGCGGAGCGGCCAGCGATTTGGATATTGACGCTGTGATCAGTGTGACCGGCGCATTTGGAATTACAAAGGCAGGTCTTGGTGTATTGACATTGAATGCTGCCAACACTTACTCGGGCAATACTTTAATCAATGCAGGGGAACTTTATATCGGCAATGATGCGGCTTTAGGCACTGGGCAAGTGACCGTCGCGAGTGGCGCGACGCTGGCGGTGGGAACTTTAAACGCTCTTTTTGGCCCAACCAATGATCTATTCCTCAATGGAACTGGCGATGGTGGGGCAGGCGCTCTGGAATTGAACGGAGATACTTGGGCAGGCAATATAACCCTGCAATCTGATTCGACCATAGTGGCGAACAATTCAGGCAATTCCATCACTGGATCTGGCAAGACTGTCGAATTAAGCACATTCACTCTTACAACCGACGTAGTTAACACAGGCGACTTAACGATCGGGGACGTCATACATAGCGGGAGCGGAGGTGCGTTAACAAAAGCAGGCGCTGGAACACTCGCTTTAACGGCTTCAAACACTTACACCGGCGCTACGAGCATTAATGCCGGCACCGTGGTGATTTCCACTGACCAAGGGCTGGGGACGGCAAATGCAGGGACGACTGTGGCAAGCGGCGCAACCTTGTTATTCGACACAACCAGTTCATGGTCTTATAGCGCTGCCGAAGCACTTACCATTAACGGCAGTGGACACAACGGCGCGATAGACGCAAACGGTTCAAGCGCTCAAACGGTGAGTTTTGCGGGAAGCATCGCTTTAGCTTCTGACTCGACGATCACAAGCACGGCTGGAACTTTGGTGTTGAGCGGTTCCATCAGCCCGAGCACGGCGACGAACAGAGCATTAACGCTTAGCTCATCCACTGGGGTTGGCACGGCCAATCTCACGATCAGCGGGAGCGGTGGTCTGCATGATAATAGCACTGGGGTATTGACGGTAACAAAGATTGGCGCTGGCGGCTTGAATCTAAATGTTGCGGGCAGTGATTACTCGGGCGGAACTAACTTTAATTCAGGCACAATCAGCATTGGCGCGGACAGCACCGGCACACCACCTTCGATTTCTCAAGGACCTCTTGGAAAGGGCGCGATTACTTGGAATTCATCTGGGAACGAACTTACTAGCAGCGGCACATTCACCGTTGGCAATGCCATTGGGTTGTTGGCGTCATCTTCAATTAACATAACGACTGGCGCTTTGACTTTAAGTGGCGTCATCAGCGGGAGCTTTGGGTTAACTAAAATTGGAAGCGCCACGTTGAAACTCTCAGGGAGCAACAGTTACACCGGATTAACCACAATTAGCGCGGGCACGTTGCAACTCGGCGCAACGGGCGATGCAACCAACAGCCCATTGGGGACGATTGGCACGGGAACAACTGTTGCTGCTGGCGCGGTGCTTGATCTGAACGGATTTAGTCTGGGGACCGCGGAAGCGTTGACTTTGAATGGCGCGGGCATTTCCAATAGCGGGGCACTTATTAACAGCGCAGCCACATCGGCTGATTACAGCGGTTTAGTTACTTTGGGCAGTGCCACGACCATTGCCTCAACCTCTGGCGACATCGTTATTTCTAATACCGGCACAATTAGCGGTTCCGGATTTGCTCTGACATTGGACGGGGTTGGGACAAGCAGCAGCATTGCCAGTGTAATTGGGACGGGTGCCGGAACATTAACCAAAAATGGGACTGGAAAATGGACACTTTCCAGCACGAATACCTTTACCGGTCTAACAACAATCAACAATGGCACTTTAGGCGTAACGGCAGACGGCGCTCTGGGGACAACTGCCAATGGAACGACAATTGAGGGGGCGGGAACATTGCTTTTCACGGGAATCAGTTTCGACTATACAAGTACAGAACCGATTATTTTGCATGGAGGCACAATCCAGGATCCAGATGATTCAACGGGCACTTATACCTTTGCCGGCGCGATTAGTCTGACGGCGAATAGCACTATCGTGGTAACGAATTCCATTGATTCATTAACCTTGAGTGGTGTCATCAGCGAAAATGGTGGCGCATTTGGGATAACAAAGACGGGCAGTGGCACCGCAGTTCTCAGCGGAACGAATACTTACACCGGCGTTACAAAAATTTCCGATGGCACAATAAGCATCGGTTCGTTGGGCAATGGCGGGGTCAGCAGCAATATCGGCGCTGCCAGCAGCGCCGCGGCTAACTTGGTCTTGGATGGCGGGACACTCCAATACACCGGCGGCGCAACCAGCACGGATCGGTTGTTTACGCTTACTAATAATGGCGGGACCATTGACTCTTCTGGAACAGGGACATTGACCTTCGCGAATTCAGGTTCCATCGCAATTTCTGGCACTGGTGCCAAGACCTTAACTTTAACTGGTTCAAACAATGGTTCGTTGGCTGCGGTCCTTGGGGATAACACAGCGGCAACTAGTCTGACAAAGAGCGGAAATGGAAATTGGTCGTTGACCGCGGCCAATAGTTATTCGGGAGCAACATCCGTAAATCAAGGCACGCTTAACATTCGAAATGCTTTGGCTTTGGGCACGAATGCTGGTGGAACGACGGTGGCGAGCGGCGCAACCTTGGAAATCCAAGGTGGTATTACCATTAGCGGCGAATCATTAACCGCGAGCGGCAGTGGAGTCGGCGGAACTGCGGGTGTGATTCATAATGTTGGCGGGGTGAATGTTTGGACTGGCTCCCTTGCAATTTCTTCCACTATCAATGTGGATTCCTCGACCTCCCTGGAAATTAGCGGTCAAATTACAGGCTCGAATGGGTTAACCAAAACAGGCGCTGGCACATTGATCCTTTCCAATAACACGAATAGTTATACTGGGGTCACGGATATTCAAGCTGGCACGGTGGTCGTGACGGTGAACAACGCCTTGGGGTCCGCCACTGCTGGCAATGGAACCAGCATCGCCTCGGGAGCGACGTTAGATTTGAGTAACGTAAGTTATGCAGCGACGGAAAGTGTTGCTCTAAATGGCGGGACAATTTCGACCAGCACCGGTTCGAGCAGTTTGGCCGGGGACATTACTCTTGGCGCCAACAGCATAATATCAGTTGTTGGAACGCAACTCACACTCTCAGGTGCGATCACGGATGGCTCATTTAGTTACTCGATTCTGAAATCTGGCGCTGGCACTTTAATTGTTAGCAATGCCAATTCGTATGATGGCGGCACGACAATAAGCGCTGGCACCGTCCAAGTGAGCAATAATTCAGGTGTTGGCACTGGCACAGTCACTCTCAACGATACGAATTCTGGAGCAAGCAATACCGCCTTTTTTGCCACCGGCGGCTTAACCATTGGGAATAATTTTGTGGTGGCGAATTTTGGCAGCGGGACCAGCACAATTGGCACAACGGGAGGCGGCTCCTTTACGGTCTTCCAGGGAACGTTAACGTTGAACAAAGCGACAACCCTCAGCGACGGCTTGGGAAGTGTTAGCGATCGTACTACATTCAACGGTGTGATCAGTGGAACTGTCGGAACATTAACGGTGACTACAACGTCCGCTAGCGGCAGAGTGACTTTTGGCGCGAATAACACTTTTAGCGGCAATGTGCTGATTACTGGGAGCGGGACCGAGTTGCAGTTAGACGAAGACAGTGCTGGCGCCCACGATAAGATAGCGGACGGCAATTCGGTTGATGTTGGAGCAGGGACAACTTTGCTGATTTTCTCCAATCATGGAAGCGCGACAGAAGCAATTAACGCTCTGACTGGTTCCGGCACAGCGGACAAAGGTGGATCCAGCTTGCAAACGTTGACCGTGGGAGCCGCGAACGGCAGTGGAATCTTTAGTGGCGTGTTGCGAAATACAGGAGGCACTTTGGCCCTTACCAAAGCCGGATCTGGCACGCTGACTTTATCCGGTGCGAACACCTATTCCGGTGATACAAATATTAGCAGCGGCGTCCTGAAGCTCGGCGCATCGGATGTCATTCCCGATGGTAGCGGCAGCGGGAATTTAACTGTTAATGGAACGCTGGATCTGAATGGCTTTAATGAAACGATCAACGGCCTCAGCGGCACTGGAATTGTGGATAACACCGCGGCATCCACCACGAGCACTTTGACTGTTGGCAATAATAATCAAACCAGCACGTTTTCGGGTGTTATCCAAAATAGCAGCACTAGCGCAGTAACTGTCCTAACCAAAACTGGAACTGGCACACTGACATTGGCTGGAGCCGCGGCTAACACGTTTACTGGATTAACTACCGTTTCCGCGGGCGAACTGGATTTGAACAAGTCTGTGAATACCAATGCCATTGGCGGAGATTTGTCCATCGCCAGTGGAGCAACAGTAAAATTGCTGGCTAGCGGCCAAATTCCAGACTTGAGTAGTGCGACTGTAAATGGCGCGTTGGACCTTAACAGTCAAACCGAGACGATTGGTTCACTGACACTCACGGGCGGCAGTGTAACGATTGGCACTGGCACATTAGCTCTCGGCAGCACCCTCACCTTAACCGGCGGCAGTATTTCCAGCACCGGTTCGGGCAAACTAACTTTGGGTGGAAATGTGACCACCAACGTTGCAACCTCGAGCGCGGCTATCAGTGGCAACCTGGATTTGGGCGGTGCCACACGCACCTTCACAATTGCAGACGGAACTGCTGATCCCGATCTGGATATTTCAGCGGTGATTTCGAATGGCGGTGTGGTCAAGGCAGGTCCTGGCTCGTTGGGATTGAGCGGAGCAAACACTTTTGCTGGAGGCGCTGCCTTGAACGCAGGTTCAATTTATTTGGGGGTTGATACTGTTGGAGCGACGACCAGCGGTCCTGTTGGGACCGGGACATTTACTATTAACGCAGGCACAATTAAAGCAACCGCCACGCGAACCGTGTCAAACTCGCTCAGCATTGGCGGCAGCTTTACCATTGCAGGCACAAATAGCCTGACTTTAACCGGTTCAGAGACTTTGGTTAGCAGCCCAACTATCACTGTCTCGAACTCCGGCGGAACAACGTTTGGATCCATTGATGCGGATAATGCCACAAGTTTTGATCGCGCATTGGTGATCGACGCCACTGGTCAAACTGTAACATTGGGCGGTGATATTGGTGTCACCAAAGCGTTGGCAGATTTAGATATCACTGCCCTGACGCTGAACATTGCCACTGCAACGATTGAAGTTGATGACGATAACGCAGGCGCGCAAACCATTGTGTTTGCTGCGGCAGTCATATTGAAAGCCGATGTTTCCATTGACACTGACAAATCCAGCGGCAGCGATAATTCCGTCACCTTTAGCTCGACGATTAACGCGGATGACAATACATCAGCGGATCGCAAGCTGAGTGTTAGCAGCGGGTCTGGAAGTATTTCATTCCAAGGTGTGATCGGGGGCGGGTCGAACGGCGCCCTGGCGGATCTGGATGCAACTGCGACTACTATCAATCTGTCCGCAAATGTGACCGTTACTGATGGAGGCGGTTCTACCGTTTCATTCAGTGGTGCAGTTGTTTTAGTTAACACTTTAACGATTGACACCAGCGGTAATAGCCAGAGCTTTGGTTCCACCATCAACGGCACCAGCGGTGGCTCGGCTGAGAATCTGACTTTAGTCGCTGGTGCAGGAGATATCACGGTTGCAGGCGCAATTGGCACGAACACTAACGCTACTGAATTGGAAGCGTTAACCATAACCTCGGCCGCTACTGTCAGCCTTAACTCCAGTATCGATTTGGCAAATGCATTAACCCAATCCGCTGGATCGGTTTCTACCACGTTTAGCGGAACAGTAACTGTAGGTTCGGCTTCATTGACCGGGACGGCATTTAATTTGAATGCGGGTTATAGCAGCACTGGCGCCTTGTCCGTGAGCAATACTGGAACGTTTACCAAAGGGACTGCGGGCGTAATAAGCGCGGCGGGAGGATTTAGCGCGAGTGGAGCTGTGGTGTTGGGCAACAATATTACCACCACGAACACCACGCTTTCGATCGGCGGCACGTTGACAATTTCGGATGGTGTTGCATTAACTTTATCAACACAAGCTTCTGCCGGGTCCGGAGATATAACCTTGAGCGGAGCAACCAACGGAACAGCCGGGAATAGCGCTGAGTCTCTGACCTTGAACGCAGGGACGGGGACTGTAAATCTCGCTGGAATTTTTGGCGCGGGTGGGAGTGCGTCTGCCACGGGCCTAACCGACGTTACGCTGACAAAGAGTGGAATTATTAATTTCAACGGGGCGATCGCAATTACCGGAGCGCTGACCCAAACGAATGCGGCTACTGGGACAACTACGTTCTCCAGTACAGTTTCTGTGGGATCTGCCGTGTTGAAGGGTGTTGCTTTTGCCGTGAACGCAGGGTTTACCGCCACTGGCGCGGTCAGCGTTTCGAATACTGGAACGTTTACAAAAAATTCTACGGGCTCAATTAGCGCTGACGGTGGTTTCTCTGCCACTGGAAATGTTAGCTTGGCTGCGGATATTACAACCAGTGGTTCCGATCTAACGATTGGTGGATCACTAACGCTGGCAGAAGCATCTTCGGTCACTCTTTCGACGGGGGCGGCTGTTGGCGGAAACATTTCGTTGCAAGCCATTTCGGGTACTTCGGGTGGTTCATTAGAAAATCTCACCTTAATTTCGGGTTCCGGGACTGCCACCGTCAATGGAACTGTTGGTCCGGATATAGGCTCGTTGACATTGCAGGCTAATAATAGTTCAGCGACCGGGTCTGTCACGTTTAGCGGGGCTGTGACTGCCAATGCGCTGGTTACATTTGCTCAGGCCTATAGCATAACTTTCAATGCTGGCGTCAGCATCACTTCCGCCACCACATTCAACAACACAGGCGCTCTAACATTAGGAAATGATTCCGGGGATAGTTCTAGTTTCACTGGAGGAGTGACCGCGACTGCGCCTTCCAGCAAGTCGGTTGCTGGAACAATTTCCGCCACCAACCACAACGTAAACCTGGGAAGCAGCAGCACCACTGTTACCGCTGATACGACGATTACCGCTGGGACAGGAACAATTACATTGGGTGCGGTTACGATCAACGATGGGGTGACCTTAACATTGGGCAATGGAGCAGCCACGCCGATTAATACCGGAGCAATTAGCGGTGTAAGTAACGGCAGTTCATCAAACGTGACCTTTAACAGCACCGCGGCTGTGAACGTGAGTGGAGCAGTTGGGACCGATATTGGAACCTTAACCATAACCAACAGTGGCGGAGCTGCTTTCCAGAACACAGTTAGCGCGACGACGGTGACGTTGAGCAACAGTACTGGAACCATTTCCTTCCAGGATAATTTGACGGCAGGAACATTAAATACGGCAGCCCAAGGTTATAATGTATCGATTACCGGTTCCTCCAACACTGTAACGAATTCGGTGACTTTCTCGAACACAGGCACAGTGACGATTGGAGATGCGAGCGCCGACAGCAGCACTTTCACTGGAGGAGTGACAGCGACTGCGCCTGCGAGCAAGTCGATTGCTGGGGCAATTGCCACCACCAACAATAATGTGCACCTGGGAAGCAGCAGCACCACCGTTACCTCTAATTCGACGATTACTGCCGGGACAGGAACAATTACATTGGGTGCGGTGACGATCAACGATGGGGTGACCTTAACATTGGGCAATGGAGCAGCCACGCCGATTAATACCGGAGCAATTAGCGGTGTAAGTAACGGCAGTTCATCAAACGTGACCTTTAACAGCACCGCGGCTGTGAACGTGAGTGGAGCAGTTGGGACCGATATTGGAACCTTAACCATAACCAACAGTGGCGGAGCTAGCTTTGGTGGAGCCGTGGGTGGTTCGAGCGATCGAATTGCCACCGTTTCGTTGACGGCAACGACGGGAACAATTGCATTTAACAATGATCTTTACGCAAGCGCGATTACGAATGCCGGTGGCAATTTTGCCCTGCAATTCAATGGTAGCAACACTGATGTGGTCAACGCCGTTACGTTAGGGACCAGCGGGACGGTAACTTTTGGCAATGGAGGGGACAGCTTGACCTTTACTGGTGGGGTGACCCATACCGCTGGGAGCAATTCGATCAGCGGGAATATAAGCGCCAGCAACGCGGCGATTAACTTAAACAGCACAACCAGCGTGGGCGGGAACAGCACATTAGCGGCTGGAAGCGGGCAAATAACAGTGGGTGCAACGACTTTGGCAGATGGAGTGACATTGACGTTGGGCACGGGAGGCAGCGGAGGCGTGACCGTGTCGAGCATAGCGGGGACGGCCAGCAACGCGGCTTCTCACGTCACTTTTAATATTACCGGGACATTGAGTGTCACGGGAACAATTGGCACCGACATTGGAACGGTAACCATAACTAACAGCGGCTTGGCAACATTCGGAAACGCAATCACCGCGGCAAGATTGCTGCAGAGCGCTGGAACAGGCACAACCACTTTCAACGGAGATGTGACAATCAGTGGTCCTAATGGAATTGACATCTCAACAGCCTCCATCGCCGTCAATGCCTCTTTGACGGCCAGTGGCATTGGTGCAATCACGTTAAACGCATCAAACACAGTTGCAATTGCAGCGGCAGGCGATATCACGACCAATGGCGGCAATGTTGATATTACAGGCGTTGCCGGAATTAGCACCGCCGGCGATGTAACATCTAATGGAGGAAACCTCACCTTCCACAGCGCAACAATCTTGACTGGCCCTGTCAACATATTCCCCGGCGGTGGAAACGTAGTGTTCTCAACCACGGTCGATAGTTTGGTTGCAACCAATCAAAGTCTGCTCATATTCAGTCTTAGTGGTGATGTCACGTTCAGCGGCACGATCGGCGGAACAACCGCGCTGGCCAGTTTAGATGTCTTAGTGCCTACCAATGTTTCGGTCTTCAATATTGGCGCAAGCGGAAGCGAAGGAGTGGTTGGTTCCATCAGTTTATCTGCCGCGAGCGCTCTCACCTTTACTGGGACCATTTACAATGGGAACGCCCAGGACTATGTAGGCGCAACGGTACAACTGGCAGGTGGCGCAGGCGGATCGACAACGGCCTTCAAGAGCAGCGCGGATGCAATTAGTTTCACAGGCGCTGTTGATTTGAATAGTCGCGATTTAGATATTCAAACCGCGGGTGGCACTATTACTTTGCAAACCGGTTCCACCATAAACGGTTCTGGAAACATTACCTTGGCTGCAGGCGCGGCAGATATCTCTCTCAATGGCGCCATTGGAAATACCAGCTCTGTTGGAGCAATAATCATTAACAGCGCTCATGATGTGAGTGTTGCCAGTACGATTACCGCTTCGAGCTTTACACAGTCTGCCGGGACAGGGGCAACGACTTTCACTGGATTATTAACAACCAGCGGGAACGTGTCCTTGACAACCGGAACTGTAACTGAGAATGGCGGAATCACTACAACCTCTGGTGGCACAGTGACCTTCGCCAACGGCATCTTGCTCACGATCAACGGCAACATCAACGCCGACGGCCTTGTTGCTCAAACTGGCGCTGCAACCACCACCATTACTACCCCTCATTCAATCACCACCACGGGCGATGACGTAAGCTTTGCTACCGCGGTGACTTTAAGCGGAGGCGACATTCTCACTATCACCACGGCAGACGGGAATGTAACCTTTAGCAGCACGGTTAATGGAACAACCGATAATGCGGAGAGTTTGACTATCTCCGCTGGCGCGGGAGATGTCAGTTTTGTCAGCGCTCTAGGCGGAACTAAAAAACTTGGCGGGATCACCATCAGCACGGCTGATGATGTGACTGCAAGCAGCACCATCAGCGCTACAAGCCTGACACAATCCGCTGGGACCGGCACAACCACCTTGAATGGCGCCACACTGGGCGGCAATCTCTCGCTTAGCACGAATGTCATTACGTTGAATTCTGGAGCCGTTGGGGTGACTGGAACTACTCAGTTGAACGCGGCTGCTTCTGTTAACTTTACTGCTGGTTCTTTAAGCACTGGCAACACCATTGCAATCGCAGCCAACGCCGCTGGCGCGGGAAGCTCTGGCTATACTCAAGGTTCTGGATTTAGCATCTCCACTACAAACAGCAGTGCAAGCGCAGTTTCAATAACAGTCAATGCGGCCGCCGGTGGAACAGGCGCGGCAGCGTTGGCGAATATTAGCACGGGAGCTGGCGGCACCGTCAGCGTCTCAACAAAGACTGGCGCTAACACAACAGGCGGATCGATTACAAATAACGGGCAAACCTCCAGCGGCATTAATGTTGGCACGAGCGGCGCCATCGTCCTTTCAGTTCCAGCCAGTGGCAGCAGCGGGATTGGAACCAGCGGCACACCAATTCTAACGACTTCCGCCGGAGGAACGTTGACCCTGACAGCAGGTTCCGGCGGGGCTTACGTAAATAATACAGGCAACTTGACCTTGGCTTCTCCGACTTTGAATGCCAATTCGCCGATGACAATTAAGTCCAGCGCGACTCTAACTTTGCCCAATTACGCATTCAGCACTGGAACTGGCAGTATCGATTTTGAAAGCAATGGCGGAACGCTGGCCACGGCAAATTCGATCACAACAAGCTCTGGAAATATAATCTTGGTTGGATCCACCGGATTAACGGTTGGCCATAATTTAACTGCAAGCACGGGAACAATTTCTTTAACTGGCGGTGCGACAGGCGGGATTAGTATCACATCCGGAACCACGGTGGACTCTGGGAGCAGTGCAATCACAATTGATGGCGGAGGCGCTGCCATTGATTTGAGCACGAGCACTTTGCAAACCACAAACAGCACCAACAGCGCCGTTACCATCCGTCATTCGACAACCGTGGCTCTGGGCAACATTACTGCCAATTCGGGTACGATTGTTTTGGGCGTCGGCCAGGATATCACAGCGGCAGTTACCCAAACATCGAGCACGGCGCTTCACTCCAGCGCTTTAACCGCTAGCACCGGCAGCAGCATTAATTTAGGCAACGCAAATACCATTTCGACTCTTGGGGCTGTAATTCGGGGCGGCAGTTTGACCGTCAATAATACTAGCGCTGCTTTGACGGTGAGCGGTCCAATCACAGCCGGCACAATCACAAATTCGGTAACAATTACAACCAGCACGAGTGGTCTGTTGACGATTAATGGGAATATATCCACGAGCGGAGCTAATAATGTTAGCCTTACCAGCGCAGGCGGCGTGACGCAAGGATCTGCCTCAACCATCAATTCAGGCAGTGGAACAATCACGATCAATGGTGGTGGCGGGACGAACGCAATCAATCTCTCCGGCAGCTTAACAACAACCAATAACACCGGCGCTGCTATCACGATTCGATCAGCTCAAGCCACCGCATTGGGAAATGTTAGCACAACGGGCGGTAGTAGTTCAGGCCTGGTTTTAGGAGTCAGCCAGGACATCACTGGAGCCGTGACACAAACTGCATCCACAAATATTCTGGCGATGAATTTGGCTATTAGCATCACCAGCAATGCCACCCTCAATTCCGCTAATAATGATTTTGGAACTGTCAGCGTGGCGAATTCGACAAATATTACTTTAGTTGATGTAAATTCGATCGATTTTGGCACGTCCACAATAAGCGGCAATTTGGCCATGACATCCGTGGGCATAACTCAGAGCGGTGCAGTTGCGGTGACGGGAACATCCAACCTCAACGCGGGGGCTGGTGTGATCTCTTTAAATAATGGATTGAACGATTTTGGCGGAGCGGTTGTTCTGAATAATAGTGGCAATAATGCGGTTGCGATTACAGATGCCAATGCCTTAACTATTGGCGCGAGCAACCTTGGCAGTGGAGCAGTGACATTAACAGCGACGACAACCCTAAACATCTCCGGTACACTGGCAATTGGAGGCGGAAGTTTGGCCGCGAATGGTGTAAACTTTGATAATACTGGGGGAGACATTTCCACTTCCAACGGCAGTATCGATATCAACAATGTTGGCGTGGTGACAATTGGCGGCAACATTGATGCTGGCAGCGGATATATCAGCATAGATGGAACCTCCTCAGGCGCAGTGGATATTACCGGTTCAAGCAACTTGAACAGCAACAGTGCCACCCCAATTCTGCTAAACCAAACAGGCACCGCCAGCACATTGAGCGGCATCATTTCCGGCAGTGCTGGGTTAACTAAAGCTGGATCCGGAACATTAATCTTACACGCGGTCAACACTTACACTGGAACAACGACCGTCAATTCAGGGACCTTAACCGTAAATGTTAATGGCGCTTTAGGCGCGACTGCCGGCAACACCGTGGTTGAAAGCGGCGCAATATTGAATTTCAGCAGTGTTAACTATTCCACAACGGAACCTGTTACCTTGCACGGCGGCACAATCGCTGACGCAACCAGCACCTTTGCGGGTGACATCACACTGACAGCGAACAGCTCTATTTCAGCGGCCGCGGGCGACACATTCACGTTAAGCGGAGTTATCTCGGGCGCATTTAACCTCACAATCGATGGCGGAGGTTTGATAATCCTCACCGGCAATAACACCTTTGGCGGCGCTGGCAAAACCATAACGATTCAGAACTCGACCACACTGCAAGCAAGCACCGATGCCAACTTAGGCAATAGCAACACTAATTTGGTGATAGCAGCAACGGCTGCCACTTTGCGATATGGCGCGGGCTTTAGCAGTGCGCGTGGCGTCGTTTTGAACGGAACACTTACGGTTGATACCAACGGGTTTAATTCAACGCTGTCAGGAGTGATTAGCGGAACCAGCACATTGGTTAAAACTGGAACTGGCACTCTGACTCTCTCTGGAACCAATACTTATTCAGGAGCTACCACTATCAATGCGGGTGATATCTCAATTAGCGCGGATTCTGGTTTGGGAACGGCTCCTAGCTCGGCAACTAGTGGGCAGCTTGTCCTGGACGGTGGAACTCTTACCACAACCGCATCATTTACTTTGGATGCAAATCGCGGCATTAGCCTGGGCGCGGGGAACGGAACGATTAACACATCTAGTGGAACATTAACTTACGGCGGAGTCATAGCCGGGAACGGTAATTTCACGAAATCTGGAAGCGGAATTCTTGCTGTAACTGGAACGAATACCTACGCTGGCTCGACCACAATTGCCGCTGGAACGTTAGCGGCAAATAGCACGAGCGCCCTTGGCGACGGCACCGGCACAAATACATTGATTTTCACTGGTGGAACTCTGCAAGCCTCCGGAACGATTTCCTCTCCCTCCGCCCGGGGAGTATCACTGACCAGCACGGGTATATTTGATACCAACAGTAATATCATCACCATCGACGGTCAGATTTCCGGCTCGAATGGGTTAATCAAAACAGGCGCTGGCACATTGATATTTACCAATAACACCAACAGTTATGCTGGAGTTACGGATATTCAAGCGGGCGTCTTAAAGGTGACGGCGAACAACGCGTTGGGCTCCGCAACAGCTGGCAATGGTACCAGCATCGCCTTGGGAGCGACTTTAGATTTGAGTAACGTAAGTTATGCCGCCACCGAGAGCGTCGATCTAAATGGCGGAACACTCTCTGCTAGCGCGGGCACAAGCAGCATTGCCGGAGTCATAACTTTGGGCGCCAATAGCGCGATAGCAGTAGCTGGAACGCAATTAACGGTCTCGGGCGTGATAACGGACGGGGCCGCAAGCTATTCGCTACTGAAAATAGGCGCTGGCACTTTGATTTTGAGTAATGCAAATACCTATGATGGAGGCACAATAATAAGCGCTGGCACCGTCCAAGTGAGCAATAATTCAGGTGTTGGCACCGGCACAGTTACTCTCAACGATACGAATTCTGGAGCGAGCAATGCTTCATTTTTAGCCACTGGCGGCTTAACCATTGGCAATAATTTTGTGGTGGCGAATTTTGGAAGCGGGACCAGCACAATTGGCACAACGGGAGGCGGCGCCTTTACCGTCTTCCAGGGAACGTTAACGTTGAACAGAGCGACAACCCTCAGTGATGGCTTAGGAAACGTGCTCGAGCGTACTACTTTCGACGGCGTTATCAGTGGAACTGTCGGAACATTAACGGTGACCACAACGTCCGCTAGCGGCAGAGTCACATTTGGTGTGAACAACACCTTTAGCGGTAATGTTGTGATCACAGGCAGCGGGACTGAGTTGCAATTAACTGAAGATACTGCTGGCGCGCATGATAAGGTTCCAGACGGGGACTCCATTGATGTTGGAACGGGGACTACTTTGCTATTTTACTCCAATAATGGAAGCGCTACGGAAACAATTAACGCGCTCACTGGTTCCGGCACAGTGGACAAAGGTGGAATTAGTTTGCAGACTGTTACAATTGGCAGCGCCGGAGGCAGCGGAACCTTCAGTGGAGTCTTGCAGAACACCCAAGGAACGCTGGCCTTGACTAAAGCTGGCTCCGGCACGCTTACTCTCTCTGGAAATAATACCTACTCCGGCGATACCACCATCAGCGCTGGAACTATCAAACTTGGCGCGGCTAGCGTAATTCCTGACGGCGCTGGAAAGGGAAATCTAACCGCCAACGGAACCCTGGACTTGAATGGCTTTGATGAAACAATCAATGGCTTGAACGGCGCCGGAATCATTGACAATAGCGCCGCCTCAACCAACAAAACTTTGACAGTTGGTAATAATAACCAAACCAGCACCTTCTCTGGAGTCATCAAAAATTCTGGAGCGAGCGCTGTTACAGCCTTAATAAAGATTGGCTCCGGGACGCTGACACTCTCGGGAACAAATACGTATTCCGGCGCAACTACCATCAATGCGGGAACAATTTCGATTGGCGCTGACTCGGGTTTAGGAACCGCGCCAGCTTCAGCAACACCAGGCCAACTGACGCTGAATGGTGGAACTTTAGCAAGCTCGGCCACGTTTACATTGAGCGCGAATCGCGGGATTAGCTTGGGCGCAAGCAACGGGACATTCAATATAAGTTCAACTTTCACTTTAACTTACAGCGGCGTAATCGCTGGAATTGGCAGCTTGACTAATTTGGGCCTTGGAACGCTCAGTTTGGGAGGAAATAACACGTACTCCGGAGGAACCACGACCAGCGCAGGGTTTTTGGACGTAACATCCAACAATGCATTAGGAACTGGCGCGGTTGCCGTACTTAATGGCGGGGAAATCCGAATTCAATCTGATGGAGTAAATATACCAAATTCATTATCCCTGGCGGGGGCCGGATCAGGGGGAGCCCTAAGGTTTGAAACTGGTTCAACTGCCACTTGGAGTGGTGCTATTACTCTAGCTGCTGCTGCCGAAATTAGATCGCCGGGTAGAACACTTCTTTTAGGTGCTTCAGCTTCACCGTCAACATTTAGCTTTGGATCCTTTACACTAAGCTTGGATGGCACGAATTCTTCTTATGTGTTTAACGATGTAATTACTGGCACTGGTGCTTTGCTTAACAATCATGGAGGTGCTTCAATCACTTTAAATGGGGCCAATACCTTTAGCGGTGGTGTTAACATGAGTAACGGAAATTTCTTAAATATTAACAATGCAAGCGCTTTGGGTACCGGCACTTTGACGATTGGCAGTTCTAGTGTGGTATTGGACAATACTAGTGGCAGTCCAATTACACTGAGTACCAACAATGCTCAAAACTGGAACGCCAATTTCACCTTCGGTGGCACTTATGCTCTGAATCTGGGAACTGGCAATGTTTCCATGAACGCTTCGCGAGTTGTAACGGTGAATGGGGCGACGTTAACTGTTGGTGGAGTCATCAGCGGCTCAGGGTTTGGCCTTACCAAAGCCGGTTCCGGCACCATGATTTTGTCGGGCGCAAATAGTTACAGCGGGGCAACAACAATATCGGGCGGTATCTTAAGTGTCTCAAGCCTGGCCAATGGCGGCTCTAACAGCAACATTGGTTCTTCTAGCAACGCTGCTGGGAATCTCATATTAAACGGTGGAACGCTGACGTATACAGGGAGTGCGGTAAGCACCGATCGCTTGTTTAGCGTCACAACCGCTGGCGGAACTATTGATGCGTCCGGCTCCGGAGCTCTAACTCTAACGAACACTGGATCGATCGGATTTAATAGCACTACGGGTGCGCGGACACTCACCTTGAGCGGCTCTGGCACTGCGTCACTTGCCGCAATCTACGGAGATAATACGGGGGCAAGCGCACTTGCCAAATCTAGCTCCGGAACCTGGACTTTAAGCGCGGCAAACACATACACAGGCGTCACCACAATTAACGGCGGCACTCTAAGTGTCAGCTCGCTGGCGGATGGTGGTTCCAGCAGTAATATCGGCAGTGCAACCAATGCTGCCAGCAACCTCGTAATTGACGGCGCAACCCTCCTTTTCACGGGAGGTTCTTCAACCACCGATCATTTGTTCACCCTTGGCAATAACGGAGCGACTATTGACGCAGGCACAGGTTTCCTCGCGTTTACCAGTACTGGCAGTTTGGCATATTCTGGAATCAGTGCGAGGACACTGACCCTGACCGGAACTAACAATGCAACTTTGAGCCCAGTCCTTGGGGATAGCACCGGCGCTACCAGCGTTGTTAAAAACGGTTCGGGCACATGGCGATTAACGGGCTCGAATACCTACAGTGGGGCCACCTCGGTGAACACCGGTATATTGAATATCCAGAAGAATAGTTCTCTCGGAAATAGCACGGGTGGAACCACTATTGCATCCGGGGCTACCTTGGAAATTCAAGGCGGAATTACCGTGACAGATGAAACTTTGACCGCCAGCGGTTCTGGAGTCGGTGGAACTGCTGGGGTTATCCATAATATTGGTGGCGCGAATATCTGGACAGGATCGGTCGCTATTAGCTCGACCATTGATACGGACAGCGGCACATCCTTGGAGATCACTGGGGCAGTTACTGGGTCTAATTTAGTTAAAACTGGCACCGGCACTTTGATACTTTCCAACAGCGGCAACAGCTACACAGGTTTAACGGACATTCAAGCTGGCACGCTGGCGGTTACAGTAAACAACGCCTTAGGCATTTCTGCATCTGGGAATGGCACAAGCATCGCAAGCGGCGCAGTCCTGGATTTCCGCAACGTAACATACTCCGCCGCTGAAGACGTAACTGTGAATGGTGGAACAATCGCCGCCAGCACCGGCACCAGCAGTTTTGCGGGCAACATAACACTGAGCACTTCCAGCGCTATTGTGGATGTCAGTGGCACTCAACTTACTTTGAGTGGCCAAATCACCGGAACTCAGGGCTTTGGAAAGACAAGCTCCGGAGTTCTGATACTAACAAATAGCAGCAATGATTACAGCGGACTAACAACCATCAGCCAAGGCACTCTGGCTGTTACTGCCGATAATGCGCTTGGCTCAGCAGGGTTAGGCACGTCCATCAGCGCCGGAGCAACGCTCGATTTCAGAAATGTTAATTATACCGCGCTGGAGGCGATTAGCAGTAGCGGCACAATAGCCACCAGCACCGGCTCAAGCTCCTTTGGCGGTTCAATCACACTCACAGGGAACACCACAATTTCCGTGACCGGCACTCTACTTTTAATTTCGGGCGCCATTACGGAATCCAGCTCTAGCTCGCTTACCAAATCGGGCACTGGCGCGTTGAACCTGACCGCAACCGACACCTACACTGGCGCAACCAACATTCAAGCGGGCACTTTATTCGTGAACGGTTCGATCGCTAATAGCGCAGTCTCAATCAGCTCCGGTGCCGTTCTGGGAGGTAATGGGACCACCGGCGCGATTACGAGCACTGGGGGAGCGGTAAGTCCAGGCAACAGCCCTGGTGTGCTGAGCGCTGGCAACTTGAGTCTGGATTCATCAAGTGCTTTTGATGTTGAGCTTAACGGGACAGTGCGTGGGACTCAGTTCGATGGCCTGAACATCACTGGCAGTGTGAATCTTGGAGGTGCGGCGCTGGTTCTGACCGGGACGTTCGTAACTCAACCTCACAATTCCTATACTCTGATTCAGAATGACGGGTCTGATCCGGTGATTGGAACTTTTGCCGGCATGCCCGAAGGCGCCAGAATCACTTTCAATGGAGTATTCGTAACGATTACTTACATCGGCGGAGATGGCAACGATGTCGTGCTCAGCAGAGCGGCCTTTGAATGGGATGGCGGTGGATCCGACGCGAACTGGACGAATCCTCAAAACTGGCTGGGAGATCAAGCACCAACAACGGGTGATGCTCTCGAGTTTCCAGGAGGCGCTGCCCAGCTCACGAATAATAATGACTTTACCGCTGGAATGAACTTTAGCTCCATTAACTTCACGGAAGGGAGTGGAGGCGGCGGTTATGTTTTGAATGGGAATGCCATATCGATCGGAACATCGATCATGGGCACCAACACCACCGGAACAAATACAATCAACCTAAATGTAACCGCAACTGCCAACATGCCAATCGTATCTACGAATGCTGGCACAACTCTCAATTTAGCAGGCAATATTAACAATGCTGGGTTCCTACTGGATGTCTCTGGATCAGGGACCACCAATATATCTGGAGCGCTCTCCGGCTCAGGAGGCTTAAGTAAGTCAGGCAGCGGACTACTAACATTAAGCAACATCGCCAACTCTTATTCCGGCACGACCACGATTAATGGCGGCACTTTGCGCTTGGGAGCTTCCGGCGTCCTGCCAGATTCAAGCGCGTTAACATTTTCAAATACCACGGGAGCGACCCTGGATTTGAACAACTTTGCTGAAACCATTGGCACACTTTCCGGCGGGGGAGCCTCGGGCGGCAACATTGCATTGGGCTCAGGTACGCTAACGATCACTCAAGGTTCAACCGCTACTTATGGCGGAGCAATTAGTGGCACTGGTTCCGTTATTAAAGCCGGCAGCGGAACTCTCATCCTTTCGAATACGAGCAACAGTTACTCTGGCTCAACCAGCATCAATAGCGGTATTTTGCAGCTAGGAAATTCAGGTGTTATTCCGGATGCCAGCAGCCTCAATGTCAATGTCAGCTCTACTTTGGATTTGAACGGGTACAACGAGACAATTGGCGGTTTAACCGGCAGTGGCACCGTTGACAATTCATCGGTTACCGCAGTCACTTTCGGGGTGCAATTCGATGGCCGACAAGACACATTCTCCGGCGTCATTTCAAATTCAGGTGGCGCATTGAGCCTCACCAAGAACGGCTCCGCGGGAACTGGCATTCTCGAACTGAGCGGCGGCTCCTCCAACACCTACAATGGTTTGACGACTGTTTCCAACGGCACCCTTATCGCCAGCAAAGTTACGGCATTAGGTTCCACTGCCGGATCAACTACAGTCAGCAGCGGAGCTACCTTGGAATTGAATGCGGTAGCGATAGGCAATGAGTCCGTGACACTGAATGGCGCGGGCGTCGGCTCTAATGGCGCTTTGCTGGGATTTGGCGTAAGTCCTTCGCTATCCGGCGCAATCACCATTAGCACGGATAGCACACTGGGTGTGGCGAACGGCACAAGCTTTACCTTATCGGGCGTAATTAGCGGCGGCTCTCGGACAGTAACGATTGTTGCTGGCACTGGCAGCTTAACCATGACCAACAGCAGCAACGATTTTGGAAGCGTGCTCATCACATCTGCCAATGCAGTTACCCTCCGGGATGCCAATGTTATTTCTTTAGGAGCTTCAAGCTTAACGGGTAATTATTCAGTGACCGCAGGCGGGGCTATTACAATCACCGGCGCGGTCGCAACCACTGCCGGAACTATCAATTTGCAAAGCAGCGCGGCAATCGTGGATGGCAATGGATCGGGAGTGGACCTCCAAGCTCCGACACTAACCCTTGCTGCGGTAGGTGGTATTGGGAGCGCTGATGCCCTGGAAACTCAAACTGCCAATCTTACGGCAACAAACACAACTAGTGGCAACGTTGGAATTAATAATACGGGCGCTCTCCAACTAACAAATATTAGCAGCACGGGCACAGGCGATGTCACAATCAGCAACTCGAGCACTGTAACCGTTCCCAATAGCGTCTCTTCAGGCGGCGGGTTAACAATCAGCAGCGTGGGGGCCTTTACTGTAAATGGCCACATTACCTCACAAACGAATTTGAATTTGACGGCGTCGGAATCTGCTCCCGCAACTTCTGGAGATAATTTCACGCTCAACTCTGGGGCGACTTTAGTTTCCAATGCAGGCAACATAACAATCTCCGCCGGGGACGATTTATTGCCGAATACTGGCTCGAGCATCACAGCTTCCAGTGGCAATGTTGTCCTGAATGTGGATACTCCCAGCAACGATGCTTTTGGTTCGACCGTCACTTTAAATGGAAGCATCACTGCTCTTAGCCTCACCATTAATGGCGGCAATGATGCTGACACATTGGATGCGCACAACATGACCATGGCCGTGACAATGAATGGCAATGACGGCGATGATGTGATGCTGGGTGGTTCAGGGGATGACATCATGAACGGTGGAAATGGCAACGATCAAATGATCGGCAATCTTGGAAACGACACGATGGATGGCGGAGCAGGAGACGATGCTATCGTAGGTGATCAGGGCACAATCACAAAGACCGTTTGGGATGGTTCAACGGTTCACACACTTATCATCTCAAATACCAATATATCCAAACAAGTGGAAGTGGCCGGAACCATCAAATACGCTGTGACAGAGAGCAATGTCACTCAAGGTGGCGCTGATATAATTCATGGCGGAGATGGCAACGATACGATTTTTGGTGGCGCAGGTAATGATATTATAAATGGCGATAATGGCGATGACGCTATTTTTGGTGACAGCGGAAATGATACCATTAATGGCGGCGCTAATAATGATTCCATCTTTGGCGGCGATGGCGATGACAGTCTCGATGGCGGCACTGGCAATGACATTATCTACGGCGGTGATGGCAACGACACACTAATCGCGGATAATGCTGGTGATTCATTGCTTGATTGGTTCGGCTCTGCAAACGTGTTCACCTCCAACAGCACCAATGGCGCTCCAACGATCATACGCTCATCGAGCACTGATGCCGCGAATTTCGTAGTCACTCTAGCTTCTGAACTTGGCGGCTCTGACAGTCAGGCTCAAGTAACGGTTACACGTCCCACGGTTACTTTGACTATCACCAGCGGCAACATTATCTTAAGCACTTCGAGCATGCCCCTAAGCGCCAACGCCTCCGCTTCAAGCGGATTGACAATCATCAATGTGAAATTCTATGCCAACAATGTTTTAGTTGGGACCGCAACAACGGGAAGCAATGGCCTTTACACCATCACCTGGAACAACATTACTTCCGGAACATACTCCTTAACTGCGACTGCAACGGATTCAGCAGGAAATACCGGCACAACGGCCAGCGCAGTAAACGTAACCATAACCCGGACCACTCCTCGGCCTCGCTAATTGGTTCGTTGATTTTAATCCGCTGAAATGGTGAGCATTGGCTTGGAACATTGGCCTATGATCATGGACCCAAAGTTTGTAAGAGCGCTTCAAGGCCAGCTTCGATGCTCTCTTGTCTGGCCTGACCACCACCTACTTCTGTCTGCCATGACGCACAGCGCAAGTGTCACCCACATCTGGAAACGACGAAACCCTATTTTCAATTTTCTGGCGAAAGCGCGATATCCCGGCACAGCCGCTGATAAGCAGTGCAAATTCTCACCATTTTTGCAGGCAATTCTCCGTTTTTGCACAATTTCTCACCTCTTTGCAAAAACGGAAACATGCGCAAGCTATTGACAATCAGTTGTTTGGGATAATTTCCTCCTTTTTTTGCTGCAAAAAAAAGACCCACCCCCCCTGTCGGACGCATCGTTGCAAGCGGTGCCTAAAAACGGCCTTGGTTATACTTGAACTTGAGAAGTTTCCTGTGCCGCCGGTTTCGATTCCAAAGGTAGAATAACCGTGAATGTGGAACCTTGCCCGGGCGCACTCTTAACTGTAATTGATCCTCCCAGCATTTCGCTGAATTTTTTGCACAAAGCCAGACCTAATCCGGTGCCGCCATATTTGCGCGAGGTAGAAGAATCCGCTTGGGAAAACGATTGGAACAGCTTGGTTTGTTGGTCCGGGGTCATGCCAATACCAGTATCTGAAACTTCGAAAACTACGGCCTCGGTTCTTGCTTCCACGGCCAAAGTTATTTTCCCGTTTTGAGTAAATTTGGCAGCATTGGATAGGAGATTGAATAAAATCTGACGAACCTTTGTTAAATCCGATTTCATTGGCGGCAGAGAGTTATTCACCAATGCGTGAAATTGGTTCTGCTTCTTTTCAACCAGCGGCTGCACCGTTGCGCTGATCTCTTTCAAGAGCGATCCCAAATCAAACTGCTCCACGTGGATCGTCATTTTGCCTGCTTCCACTTTAGACAAATCCAAAATGTCATTGACCAATGCGAGCTGGTGTTTCGCAGCCTGATTAATTTTATCTAGATCGCTCACATACTGGTCCAGGTGATCCTCGCGAGCCATTTCATCGAGCATTTCTGAATAGCCGATAATGGCGTTGAGAGGGGTGCGTAACTCATGACTCATGTTGGCCAAAAACTGAGACTTGGCTACGCTGGCCTGGTCAGCCGCTTCACGTGCCTTTTCTGCTTCCTGTTTGGCGCTGAGCAGAAGCGTATTTTGTTGTTCGATTTGGGAGTGGGCTTTCCTGACTTCATGATAAGTTTTGGCCAAATTTCTCGCTAAGTGGATCGAAGTGCAGATCACGAAAATCAAAATGCCAGAGTAAGGAAAATATTGGTTCCATTGATTAAAGGTGGCGCTGTCCATCTTTCCAGCCAGCAACAAAATCCACAGGACTGGTGAAGCGAATCCTGCCGCGAGTAAGTTCAAGAATCCGAACCCAATCAATACCGACCCGGATTTGCGGTGTTTCAGCGCATGCGCAATCTGGCTGAGCATATCGAACAGGATCACATTGCACAGAATTAGCCCCGCCAAAAACGCGTTTGTCTGCGCGTGCGTGACCGTTACGGGGAGAGCGGAAATAATTTGAAATATGACCATGTCAATGGGGCCGTGCCAGGTGACAAGCAGGCTAACCACAATTACTGTCGCGATTAGTTCCAAAGAAAAGTACCATCCAGAGCGACCCTTGAATTCCGCGTAAAGAAAGCGCAATCCAATCAGGAGACAGACCAAGACCGCGGATAGTAAATAAGTAATTTTGCCATCATGGCGCCCCATCAACCAAATAACAAAAGCCCCTTGCAAAGCGAAAAGTCCATAAAGGAGATAGCTCTTCTTCTCACGATAAAGCACATAAAGAAGAATATAGATAAGCCCAAATGGGGTTAGCATACCGGCGAATAAAGAAACGATGGCGCTCTCGCTTTTCGTGTAAAAACCTCGAAATTCTGGGGGGATTGGAAAACCGCGCAAGGTGGCAATGGCCAGAGCTTGGACTGTCTTTTCTGAAGATTTGCTGGCTTCTTGCAACGCCAGGACCAATTCCAAATTGGATTTTGACAATTGACGCAGCCAAAGGGCGGCAAAGCGTTGTGATTCCGGCCTGTTTGATCGTAGCAAGTGCAACAAGCATTTTTCATTTTCGTGCGCGGGTAAGTTCGCCAGCGCCCATTGAGGATTTACATACAAGTAGGACCCTGGGTCTTGCTGCAAAGCGCGGACGGTGGCGGCCGCAAACGCTTTTTCAGTCATGTCTGAAGCTTTTCCAGTGGCGTCGAAATGAAATGTGAATGTATTTGTGCCTTCTTTATCAGGAAAGGCCGTTAACGAACAGTTTGTCGAGCCTGCCATCCAAGTGAATTGAAGGTTCGCGTTGGTTGCATAGGTTAAGAACTTGTACGGTCTGCGATGCGACAAAAGGCGGCTTTGGTTTTTTTCTCCGGGCGCGAATAATTCCGCCACACAAGTTGGCCCAGGGCCGTGGTCCGGATTTGGCAGCTCGCCAGAAACTAAGGAGTCCATTTTCCAGCGGGCTGTATCAGGCTTTCCTTCAGCCGCTCTTATCGTGGCACTTCCTTTTAACTCCAAAGGCCTATGGTTCGGGCTGGCATCTGTTTTGTTGGTTGCGCCAAATCCCCAATAAGCAATCAATCCGGATTCATTTCCTGCGGGCGGGTTATTGATGTATTTTAGCAATTCCTCTTTTTCCAAATACCGTGACCAAATTGTAAAATCATCTATTTGCCCGTCGAATTCTACGGGTTTATCTTGCGCGGTAACTCGCTCGCCCAAAAGCAATTGTCCAAAAGTTTGAAGATCCTTCAATGTGCCGTTAAATTCGTTGGTGACTAGCAGATGTCCGTCCACATAAAGGCGCATGCCACTAGTGCCGCACATGGCTGCGATATGGTACCAGCGGTCTTTTAACAGAATAGAGTCAACCAGAACGGAATTCAGTTGCGAATTTTTCCCCGCCAACACAAACCAAATGCTGCCACCATCCTGCGCGGCCACGCTTACATCGTGATTCGGTGAACCAAAATCAAAAACCCTTTGAGGAACCGGGGCAAAGCTGCGCCACTTCACCCAAAACGTGAAAGTGCATTCGGTTAATTCTTGCAATGGCAGGGTGGGAATTTCGCCAAAGTTTCCCTCGCCCTTCAAATCGAGCGCATAATCCACTTCCGAATTTGCTGGTTGAGCCCGAGTATTGCCAAGGGCCAAAGCCAGCAGCAAAATGCTAAAAAAAAGGAAAAATAAACCGAGCCCTCGCGAGAAAGAACAGGATTCTTTTCGGATGATGAAGTTTTTGTTCAGTTGCGGCAATATGGTTTGCGCTCCGGGCGGCACTGCGCAAGGATGGGTGAACCTGGGGAAATAGTAAAGCCACTTAGCAATGGGTTATGCGGCCTCTTGCAAACCTTACAGATCAATTTCCGGCAGCTTTTTTTTCGGATTCGGGCGAAGGCGTAATTAGTTTCCTGATGGGAGCGACGCTGGCCAAGCCCGAACAAAGCTCAGCCGTGGCTTTGTAGAGTTTTTGAGCTTCCTCATTTCGATTGTACAAACTTAAAAATTTTCCAGCCAGCAGAGTTAGGCGCACCCGCTGCTCGGGCGAGGGATTGTTTTCCAGCGCCTTTAGCAAAGCCTCTGTTGCCTGGGTCAAGTTCCCTTCACCCATGTAGATCTCAGCCAGTTTTTCTTGCAACACGGCGCTTTTTTCAGTGGTATCAATTTCCCGCAAATACTCAATTAGCTTTTTTGTCTCCAATTCTGTCACAATGTTTAAATTAACTACTCTGAGATGTGACCACTCTATAAACGGGCTATGTTCTTTTTCCAGCAAAGCATGGAGTTGCTGGGGATTTTTGCCAAATGGCCGATACAACGGATCTCCTACGACGGTAATTTGCCAGGATAATGAGTTTAAGCTTGCGTAAGCTGCCTCTCCATAAGTGAAACCCAGCATTAGAAAACGGGAAAAAAATACCGGTAAGTCCGGTGTCGCTTCCAGATAAGGTTCCTCGACGCAACCCATGCTTGCGGAAGCACCTTTGGCCAGGAGGGGACCGACCCAGAACTGATTGGTTGTTCTTAGAACGTTGGCGCTAAAAGAATGTAGATGGTAGGCAAAGGCTCCCGGCATAAATTCCACCTTCGATTCTGTAAATGGGCCCGAAACACTCGCGTCGTACCAGCCGGCATACAGGCCAATCTGGCTCATTGGATATGTAGTGGCGAAGGTAGCCTCATTGGTGTCCAGGACTGTTTCAAATCCATAACGCTGGCAGACTTTGGCCGCGTTTTTCATTCGCTCATCGCCTGGCAAATAGGGCGTGTTTGTAAGCCCTCTCGCATCAATATAGGCGCGGCCCCACAATCCATATTTTTCAGCGATGAGTGAGTTATCCAGCATTCGTTTGGCCACTTGCACTGAAGGTCCATCCAATCTGGTTACCAGCAAAATTCCATTCTCAGGGGTCATTGCGGCGGCGTTCGTTGCACCAAAATAACGATTTGCCCAGGGCCCCGTCAGCAGCATGCGGTTGCCGGATTGCGGTAGTGCCGCGAGTTCGCTGTCCACCGCTGCGTCATTTCTCTTTAAGACAGCAGGAAAATTATCAGAAGCGGGTTCTACAATGCTCGGGTCATTGACGATCTTTAGGGGAACGCCGTAGCAGAGCAATAAATAGCGAATCTGTGAACTTGTGACTTTCGTTGTCACTTCGCCTGGGTGATCCTTAGTGGCAGGGACGATGTCTCGATTCAAAGTGAAAAAACGATGCTCCTCCAAAAACTCGAGCAAGGGTTTCTGCAAAGTCTTTTTAAATTCGGCTCGGCTGATCGCTTCATTAGGGGACAAATCCAACCCCACCAGGTTTTGCGGAGGAACATGCCGCTTTTCGGCGTAATAGTGCGCCAAATCTTTGGATTCAGGCATGGTGCTGTTATAGACCACCACGACGGTTGCGCTTAAGTCATTTGTCGCTTGCCCATCACACGTAAAGAGCCCTGCGCTTAGGCTTGCGATGATAAACAAAAAAACGCGCAGTAGGTTGGTCATGGTATTTCCACCTTTAAGCCATCGTATGCCAGTTGAACACCGGGCGGCAGTTCAGCTTGGTCGCGATCATGATCATAATCGTGCGTTAAGTGTGTAAAGAAAGTTCTTTCGGCGCGAATTCTCCGGGCGGCCGTCAATGCTTCATCCAAACACATGTGTGTCCAATGCGGTTCGCGGCGCAAGGCGTCAAGGACTACAACGGACACTTGAGAAATCTCGTCCACAACCCGATCCGGCACTTCTTTGCAATCGCTCAAGTAGGCCAGCTTTTTTTGTCCATTTTGAACGAACAAATAACCATTTGTATTAATTTTGCCATGGGGCAATTCCAGCGGGGTGATCTGCAAGTCACCTAGTTGAAATGGGCCGTCAATGATCCTCTCATCTGGTATAAAATACCCTTTTGGAATTGGCCCTCCTTCGAAAGCGTAACGAAAGACTCGCCGCAGATCCTTCATCGTCGATTCATTAGCGTAAATGGGCAAGGCGGTTCCTCCTCGCAAGTCGCAAAACCGGCGGCAATCGTCGAGGCCCATAATATGATCCGCATGCGAATGGGTAAAGATTACCGCATCCAGCCAGCGGATTTTTTCACGCAAGCACTGAACTCGGAATTCGGGCGTTGTGTCCACAACCAGCTTCAACTCAGGAGTGGCGATATAAATAGAGGGCCGGGTGCGATGGTTTTTTGGATTGGCCAAGAATTCGGGGGGATATTCAACCCCGATCAAGGGAACCCCCTGCGACGTGCCGGAACCGAGGAAAGTAAACGAAAATGACATGTCCCTGTCTCTTAAACTTTAACGGTATTTCTAATGGGGCTGCGAGCCGTTCCTTGCTGGTTCCTGATCTTTAACATTTTTCTTTGCCGAATTTTAGCATAACAGCCACAGTTTTCACAACGAACTTATCCATGCTAACGATTCTTCGCATTAAAAACTTGGCTCTGGTGGCCGATCTAACGGTCGAACTTGGCCCGGGCTACAATGCCATCACTGGCGAAACAGGCGCGGGAAAGTCGATCATTTTGGGGGCTCTAAATCTGATCCTGGGGGAACGGGCTGACCGGTCTTTAATTCGCTCTGGATGCGATTCCTGTTCTGTTGAAGCGGTTTTTTCCTTGGGCAGATTGGAAAAGGAGCTCGATCCGTTTTTTGTTGAAAACGGCTTGGAACCGTGCGAGCAAGGCCAGCTATTGCTTAAGCGCGTCTTCACGATTGCTGGCTCGAATCGGCAATTTATAAATGGTTCGCCCGCTACTCTGAACGTGCTGGCGGAACTGGGTGAGCATCTCGTGGACATGCATGGTCCCCACGATCATCAAAGCTTGCTCCAAACCAGTCGCCAATTAGAAATTTTGGACGCATTCGGCAAATTGGAGGAAACGCGCGCGGTTTACCAGAATCTGTTGAAACAACGCCTCTCTCTTCTGGAGGAAAAATCATCCTTGATCATTGATGAAAAGAGTTATGCGCAACAACTCGATTTGCTGACATTCCAAGTTAAGGAAATTGAAAGCGCAAATTTAAAACCAGACGAAGAGATCACGGTGGCAGATGCTTACCAACGCTCCTCCAATGCAGCACGGCTGCTGGCTTTGGCTCAAGCCGCTTTGGGCGCGGTCAACGGCGAAGAAACCGCCCTCTTGCCCGGGTTGCACAGCTTAGGCCGGACGTTACTGGATCTCACCCGGCTGGATCCCTCTGCCAAAAATCTGGCTGAATCCCAAGGGCAGGCCGTCGCGCTGTTGCAGGATTTGGAGTCGGAATTGGGCAGCTATGCGGAGGCACTCGAAATCGACCCCGCGTCGGTGCAAGAGTTGGAAGAAAGATTCAATTTAATTCAATCACTAAAACGAAAATACGGAAGCACCGCCAGGGAAATTATTGCTTTTGGGCAGACGGCTCGTGAAAAATTGGAGCAAATTCAGCAACGCGACGCGTTAGTCGAAAAACTGCAAATCAAGTTGCGCGAAATCGAAGCGAAACTTTGGAGTTGCGGGCGCGAACTCAGCAAACGGCGCCAGGCCTTAACAACAAAACTTAGCCAAGCTGTCGTTAAACAATTAGCCGAATTAGGATTCAAACAAAGCGTTTTTCAAATTGAAATCAAGTCAACCTCGGGTCCGGCTAAAACGGATCAGACTGGCAATGCTGGGTTAACTAGTTCCGGCTTGGATACGGTCGAATTTCTTTTCTCACCGAACCCAGGCGAACCAACGCGCCCGTTGCGCGCGATTGCTTCCTCCGGTGAAATGGCGCGTGTGATGCTTGCCATTAAAACGGTGCTTGCGGCTGAAGATCGAGTTCCGGTGCTGGTGTTTGATGAAGTGGATGCCAACGTGGGAGGAGAAACGGCGCATGCCGTGGGGCAAAAAATGCGGGAGATTGGCCAGAAGCGTCAGGTCCTATGTATAACCCATTTGGCCCCGGTGGCGGCAGCAGCTCGCAGTCACTATCTAGTTAAAAAAGAGGTGAAGGAGGGACGCACTATTTCGCAGCTTGAGCTGCTAAATTCTCAAGATCGAGTTGCCGAATTGGCGCGGATGCTGGGGGGGCAGGGCGAGACCGCCCGGAAACACGCTGAATCATTGTTATTGGAGAAAAGGTGAGCATTAATGTTTAAAGCCTCAATTAGATTTCGTTTTTGAGGTTTTTTCTAGCAATGCTAAATCGGCGATGTCTTTAGGGCGAGCAGATGCTTTTTTGTTCTGAATTAGCAACTCTTTGTTAATAAATTGGACATCAAGATCGCCTATTTTACCAGAGAGCCTCGCTAACCAGGCGGTGTCGAATTCAACCCCGCTGATACCGGTTAAGAGATCAATTCGGTTAGGTTCACGTCCCAACTGGATTACAAAATTCTCTTTAAGAAAATCTTCTCGTTCAATTCCAACACCGGAAAAGCCAAAAGCATCCAACACTCGCATCAAGCGCTCTGCGTTGAGTTTTTCACGACGTATAAAAATATCTACATCGCCCGTGTAGCGAGGCTTGCCGTGGAATGCAAGGGACCAGGCACCTACGATGAGGTATTCAACTTTTTCCGCATTCAGCAAGCGGATAAATTCGCACACATCTTTCGATAGTTGCATCATTTGAATTGTGTCTTCGGATTAACTCCAGAAGTATTGCCAACCGCTCGTTGCCGGATAATTTTTGGTAATTAGCCAAGTCCGCTTCATCCGCGGCATGAAAAGAATCAAATTTCTGCGCTATTTTCTCCATAAGCTCGATTTCCTGGCGGCATCATAATGTCCACGTCAATCGTAACCATTTAATTTCCAAAGCTCAAGTTTCCAAGATGGGTAAGGATTGCTGGATATTGTGGAGTAGCAAATTTACAAGGCCTCTGAACTCGATCCTCTATTTGTTGGCCAATTTAACGCCCTGAGCACAATCCTTGCAGAAATCCGGATGGACAATTACGCTTCCAGAAATGTCTTCCGTGTCGAATTCAGATGTTCTCCAATTTGCTCAAGCAGGCCGTGTTCCTGCCGCGGGCGACAATGTAGCCATTGCGATTCGTAATCTGCCCGCTGGCACTGTGCTTCAATTGGAAGATCGGTCTGTGATTTTGCCCTTTACAATTCTAGAAGGCCATCGTTTTGCGGTGCGAGCGATCGCTAAAGGGGAGCCGTTATTGAGCTGGGGGCTCCCTTTTGGTTTTGCTCTGCATCTGATCCGTCCCGGAGATTACATTTGCAATGAAAAGATACTGCGCGCCTTGAGCGGACGGCATGTGCCGTTCGCTCTTCCAGGTCAACCCAATTTTCTCGATTATCGAATTCCTTACAGCCTCCATCCCGAGACTTTTCGTCCCGGAGCGCAGGTTCCACTCCACGCTAATCCCGGCAATTTCCAAGGGTATTGGCGCGGGCCTGCTCGTGGCGCCGGTACGCGCAATTATGTGGTGATTCTGGGCACTACGTCTTGGACATCCAGTTTTGCACGGAATTTGGCAGCTCAATTTGAAAGTCAGAAGGGACAGATTCCAAATGTGGATGGCGTTGTAGCCATTGGCCATACGGAAGGAGGCAGTTTGAACAAGGGGAATAATCATGAACTGCTCCTGCGCACCTTAAGCGGCTTCCTGATGAATCCAAATGTGGGAGCGGTTTTGGCAGTAGATATCGGCAACGAAGGCCTAAATAATTCGGCGCTCCTGCAGTATGCCCAGCAACATGATTATCCAATTGCTGAAGTGCCTCTCCAGTTCCTCTCGGTCGGGACAGACTTTGAGAAAGCATTCCGAACCGGCGCTTCATGCGTGCAAAGTCTTATTGCCCAAGCCGCACGCTTTCAAAGAAGTGCGGTTCTATTGTGCCACTTAAACATTGGTCTGCAATGCGGCGGATCCGACGCTTTTTCGGGCGTTTCCGGCAATCCGTTGGCCGGCCTGATAACGAAGGAACTCGTCCGGAACGGCGGAATGGCAAATCTAGCGGAAACGGACGAGCTTATTGGCGCTGAGCCGTACATATTGAGCAATGTTCGAGATTTGAGCACGGCGCAGGGCTTCGTTAATAAACTCAAACGCTTTCAGGAATGGGCAGGTTGGCACGGACACAGCGCGGAGGGCAATCCGAGCGGCGGGAATAATTATCGAGGGCTTTACAACATCGCTATTAAATCTATTGGGGCCGCTTTAAAAAAAGATCCGGAGGTTCGCCTGGATTATGTAATCGATTATGGTGAACGCATGGGTGCCTCGGGCTTTTATTTTATGGACAGTCCTGGCAATGATCTTGAAAGCATCGCTGGGCAGGTAGCCTCTGGCTGCAACTTGATTGTGTTCACTACCGGCAATGGCTCCATCACGAATTTCCCTTTTGTCCCCACAATCAAAATCATGACCACCAGTGCTCGTTATAAAATGCTGGCGCGTGAAATGGATTTTAACGCGGGACGGTATCAGGATGGTGAATCTCTGCTTGATTTAGGAAAGGAAGCGTTTGAGTTGGCTGTTCGCGTGGCATCCGGCGAATTGACTGCGGGGGAGAAGGCTGGTCATTCCCAAGTGCAACTTTGGCGTGACTGGAAACAGACAGGCCCGGCAGCCGCGAATTCAAACGAGTCTGAGCCAATGCTCGATGGTAGCTGCCCCGTGCATTTGCTGCCAGGCAATGCGGCTGAGCCAGGCCATCGGTTCTTGAGTTCTCTGGTGCAAAGCGTGGCTACCACCCCTTCGTATGGATTGATCGTCCCTACCAGTCTTTGTGCTGGTGAAATCGGAAAGCAGATTGCGCTTAAACTGAATCGCGAATCGATCGAAGGCTACAGGAATTTTGCGGCCTTGGCGCACACGGAGGGCTGTGGCAACTCGGCTGGGCTTGGGGAAACATTGGCGATGCGTTTGCTCAGTAGCTATTTGTTGCATCCTTCTGTTTCCGCCGGCCTGCTTCTGGAGCACGGGTGCGAAAAAACGCACAATGACGCGTTTCGAAATTTTATGGCGGAGGCCGGCGTCGAGTTGGATAACTTTGGTTGGGCCAGCATTCAAATGGATGGAGGCATTGAAAAAGTAACTCAAAAAGCAACAAACTGGTTTATCGAGAAAGCGCACAGCGCACGCAAGCAACAAACCCAAAATCCCGGCTCTATTCGCCTGGCGATTATCAGTCCTTCCTTGCCACCGCTGCCGATACTTTTGGCTTACGCAATGGTAATTCGTTCCATTGTGGAGTCTGGCGGGATGGTTGTGATCCCGGAGAATTCATTGCTCTTGCGCGACGCTGCTTTTTTGGAGGCTTTGGGCGTGGCAGGGCCACTGAATGCAACCTTGAACTTCGGGCGGCATTGCGGGCATGCCGGATTGCAAATCATGGAGTCGCAAACCGATCATTGGATTGAAACCGTAAGTGGCTTGGGCGCCGCGGGTGTTCAATGCTTTGTCGCCTGGACTAACGGAACTTTCATGCAAGGGCATGTTTTTATTCCGTTGATTCAATTGGCGGCGCGCACCAATGAATGTGAAAGCTCACCGGACAACCGCGCAGATCTCTCCTTAGATTTGAGCAAATCACCGATGGCGATCGCTACGGAAACTGTGCAAGCAATTATCGGCGCGGTGAATGCGGAAGTCATTCCGCTCGCCACACGATTGCACAATCAGGATTTTCAAATTACTCGCGGGAACTGGGGTGTTTCATTGTAAGCAAACTGCGGCATGAAGATTTTAAAACCTCAACGGTTCGAAACTGTTTATCCTTCGCCTGTAGTTCTGCCGTGCATAAAAATCAAAACCATAAATCTCTGTCACCAATCGAGGTACCAGATTATACTTAGAAAAAATTGATCCGATTGTGATTCGAAGATGCCCACAGTGATAACCAAGCTCAGCTCCAAATCCGAACCAAGAGTGCCTAGTGAGGAAACTGAAATCGAACTGGATTCGTTCGTTCCCCATGCAGTTGGAGAGATCAAGGACCCGCAGACGGACTTGCCAAGAATTGCGAAGGATCCTTTATTGACGGCAAAGATCGATGCAGCAGTCCGGAAAATTCCGACGCATCATACCCTTTTCAATGGGGATTCCAGACGCCTGAGCGCTTTAACCCCAAAGAGCATCCATCTCGTCCTTACATCGCCCCCTTATTGGACGTTGAAAGAGTATCGAGATCACCCGGGACAAATGGGACATCTTGCCGATTACGAAAGTTTTCTTGCTGAACTAGATAGTGTCTGGAAGTTTTGTTTCGATTCTCTTGTGCCCGGTGGCCGTCTCATTTGCGTTGTCGGTGATGTTTGTCTTTCGAGACGCAAGAATGGCGGACGTCACACTGTGGTGCCTTTGCACGCCTCAATCCAGGAACACTGTCGCTCGCTCGGTTTCGATAATCTAGCTCCAATTATCTGGCACAAAATTGCGAATGCCGTTTACGAGGTCGAGGGAAATGGAGGTGGATTCTTAGGAAAACCCTACGAGCCTAATTCGGTTATTAAGAACGATATTGAATTTATTCTCATGCAACGAAAGCCGGGAGGTTATCGAACTCCCAGCGTTGCCGAGCGAGTGCTTAGCGTAGTGTCGGCCGAAAATCACAAGAAATGGTTTCAGCAGATTTGGTCTGGATTGACTGGCGCATCAACAAAGAATCATCCAGCTCCTTACCCCCTCGAGCTGGCTGAGCGTCTCATTCGCATGTTCAGTTTTGTCGGAGATACCATCCTCGACCCGTTCATGGGAACAGCTACCACAAATCTAGCCGCCGCAAAGTGGGGCCGTCATAGCATCGGCGTCGAGGTAGATCCTGAATATTTTGCGCAGGCAGAAAAGCGCGTCTTAGCAGAAACCACCGACTTTTTTTCCGTTGCGACCTTTAAGTCGGTGCGGCCCAACCACGAAACTCATGAGCGATCTTAGGAAACAGCTCACAAAAGCGGTAAAACACTTTTGGAGAACTCGAGATATTCAAGCCCTGAAACAAGGATCAAAAACAGGGCAAAAGGACGCTGGCGCGCGGGGGGCTGTAACGGGCGGCGCGCAGATGAACGGCTTCGTCCACCTGTTTCGCCAACTGCTCGCTGACTCTGGGATTGCCGAAGGATCTATTCACGTCGAAAAGAAAATTGAGCTTCCCGGATATTTTCGCCCGGAAAAGAAATGGGATCTTTTGGTGATTGTAAACGGTTGCTTGATTGCTTCCATTGAATTTAAATCTCAGATTGGACCTTCCTTCGGCAATAATTACAATAATCGCACGGAGGAGGCGCTGGGCAGTGCCACAGACATTTGGGCTGCCTATCGAGAGGGCGCTTTCAAGCCGTCGGCCAGGCCGTGGTTGGGCTACCTAATGCTTCTTGAGGAAAACCCTCGTTCAATGCGGCCAGTTAGAGCCCAGGAACCACATTTCAAAGTGTTTCCTGAGTTTAAGGATGCTTCTTATGCAAAGCGCTACGACATTTTGCTCACAAAGCTGTTGCGCGAACGGTTATATGATGGCTCCTGCTTGCTTTTATCGGATCGCGAGAATGGGCCAAAGGGCCTTTATCGCGAACCAAATCCCGAACTGAATTTCGAAAAATTTGCTCAATCCCTCCTCGCGCGGGCACTTGCGTTGAAGAAACGTTAATTAAAATTAAATGCGCCCATCACAAAGGACTCCGCTCAGGGAAAAGCGCTTTGATTTATTCCCTTGTCAACATCGTTGAATGTATTTGCAATTCCTACCTTTTTCGTTCTCGCAGGCTCCAACAAGAAATTCTAGCCAATCAACCAAGCGAAGAATCAAGCCAAGTTGTTCAACACGAAAGTGAACGTCGAACCTTTGCCAGGCTCGCTCGAAACCGTTATATTACCGTTCATCAATTGCGCCATTTTGCGGCTCAAGGCCAAACCAAGCCCAGTGCCGCCAAATTTGCTCTGCGTGCTGGAGTCGGCCTGGGTAAAAACCTGAAATAACTTGGCGCATTGCGCCGGTGTCATGCCGATGCCCGTGTCTTCTATTTCAATTCGAAGGCTAGATTGCTCAAGGAACACGCGCAGAGTAATAATACCCTGCTCCGTGAACTTGCAGGCATTAGAAAGTAAATTAAACAAAATTTGCCGCACCTTCGTTTGATCCAGGCGAACTTTTCCTAAATTTTCAGGACACTGAATAATCAGACGATTGCCATTGCGGGAGACTAATGGCTGAACGGTGGCCGCGACGTCATTAATTAAATGTTTTAGGTCAAATTCCTCGACAAACAGGGTCATTTTCCCGGCTTCAACTTTCGATAAATCCAGGATGTCATTAATTAATCCAAGCAAATGCTTGCCCGCGCCATGAATTTTTTGCAAATCAGGAATCATCTCGCGATTTCCAATATCGTTCGCTTCTTCCTGCAGCATCTCGCTATAACCGAGGATGGCGTTGAGGGGCGTTCGCAACTCGTGGCTCATGCTAGCGAGGAACTGAGATTTGGCTTGATTGGCAATTTCCGCCGCATCCTTCGCCTCTTGCGCCGCTTTGCCCTCTCGTTCCGCTGCTTCCCGGGCTTTGCGCTCCTCGATCAGAAGCAATTCGCGCAAGCGCTCCGTTTCGCGTTTACGATGGCGCAGCCGTCCAAACGAAACAATGGCAGTGCCCAACAGGGCCAGATTGGCCGCCCCAAGGGGACCCGCAATTCGCCAATCCAAATACCAGGGAGGAACTAACTCAAATGCATAAAATGACGGCTGCGAATAGTTCAAGTCCCGGTCGATATATTGGACGGCCAACTGGTAGGCGCCGCTTTTAGAACCTGACCATTCTAACTCCCGTGAGCTGCTCGAAGGGGACCATTTGTCTTCCAATAACTGTGTCTCTCCAGGCCCCAGCATTTGCCAGCGAAATTTGCGATTTTCGGGCACATTGCCAAAATCGAGGGCTTCCCAATTGAAAGTATTGCGAGCGCCCGTTTTGTTTTTATAACTCGCATTTTCTTGAGCATCATTATTTCCACCTCTCATGAAGATCACCGGCCGGCAAAAGGTTCGGGCCGCTGGCCGATAGCGCCTCAAACCATGGTTTCCTCCGATAAAAATGCAGCCGTCAGAGCTTTCCGCGAGAGATTCCCCGGCCCCATCCAGCAAGCCGCTCTTATCGTCAATGATAGACCAGGTTTTGCCGTCGAAAATGCTCACCCCCCTTTCTGTTCCAAACCATAACCTATCATGCTGGTCTCGGATGATTTGGTAAACGGTTCGAGCGCCCAAACCTTCTTTGCCAGTGGTTAGTAAATGAAAGCGGCGGCCGTCATATTTATAAGCTCCCCCGCCGATGCTTCCGAACCAAAGCTCTCCATCTTTGCCTTCCGACATGCAATAAAAGTCGCTCCGCCGCAATCCATCGGTGGAGGTAAAACGGGTAAAATCTACAGCTTCCTTATTTGTGCCACCGCGGAATCGAAATAAATCGCCGTGATATTCGGCACCCCAAATATAAGGGCCTTGAGGATGCAAAAATACAATTGGATTTTTGTTGGTGGAATTGGAAGTTGTGACAGTCTGAATTGTGTGCTCATCGGCCCACTTGATCTCTCCTGAGTAAAACCCCAGCCAGGCAAGCCCATTGGCTCCGCAAATGGCCCAAGGTGCTTCTTTCATTTCATTTGGATTTTTTGACAACGGCTTTAGGGCCATCGTCCCATGGTAAAGATAATTATCCGCGCGCAGCCAGACCTTGCTTTGACCCGCATCCGTCGCAATGGAACCGACATTGGTAAAAGCGCTGTCCATCTTTGCAAAACCATTTCCATTATAAAAGAAAAGCGGTTGTTCGGTAATCACCCATTCGCCCACGTTTTGAACAGTCCCATTTTTCGAGGCAAAACCATCAATCGCTCCAAATTGCCACAATGCGTCAGGTTCGAGCCGGGCGAGTCCACGGCGGGTGCCGATCCAGATGGCTCCGCCCTTTTCAATGAAGATTTTATTGCCCATTACACCGGGAGCGCCATCGGCTTCGGTATATTGCGTAATCATTTTCCCGTTGTATTTCGCCAACCCATGCATATTGGCGATCCAGAGATTGTGATCTTTATCGAATCCCAAATCCATGGGCCGCCCTCGAAAAGCCCCGTTTAATTGCAACGGTCTGATGACTGGCTCAAAACCTGCCGGGCCGAATTTCCAAACTTCACCGTCCGGCGCATTTGAATTGATAAACCAAACAACCCCTGTTTCATCCATCTTTATGGCTGTTGCGCTGAAGTTGAATCCATGTTCCGCGCTGATATTCCGAAATGTTTTGCCATCGTAAAGGAACAAACCGTTGCTATTGCCCAGCCAAAGACCGCCGGACTTGTTCTCAGCAATGGATGCGACTTCCATTCTTTGCATACCGCATAATTCATTTAAGTTAGTCCAATTCGTACCTGTCCACTTCAACAAGCTAGCACCCGTGCCCGCATAAAAAGCCCCATCGCGGCTCAGATAAAGAATATTTATTAACTCAGAACCGTCCGATTTCTTTTGCAGAAAGTGTTTAATCTTGCCGTGTTGCCATCGATTCAGCCCCTTGTTTGTTCCAATCCAAATCGCGCCAGAATCATCTTCGCCAATGGCGGTAATATTCATCGAACTCAGCCCCTCATTTTCACTCAGCTCAAGCATGTTTTTTCCATTAAATTGCACGACTCCCAAGTCCGTTCCAACCCAGAGCGCTCCCGATTTATCTTGATGCAAGGCAGTGATGTCTGTCGAGGGTAGCCCATCCGAGGAGCGGAGCTGCATCCAATATCCTTTCTTAAAAGGCGCAATCCGGAACGTTATTTTAGAATTGGCATCAGCGTCGGACTCGTCCACACGGACGGTTTGCTCAACCAAGGCCTCTCCAGCATGACAACGAATTTTATAGAGGCCCGGGATGATATTAAGGAATGAAAAACTCCCGGTTTTATCGGTGAGTGTAAGCACTTTTTCTCCAATGCCGTTTGTTGTGTTTGAACTCAGCAATTGGACGTCTATTACTACCGAGCCGATTCCGGCGTAAGCAGATTCAACAACCCCCGTAATTGCAGCCGTTTTCATTAAATTCAGTTTTATGCTGTCCTGACCGGCACCATCCTTAAGAAAATAAACAGCGCCTTCGCGCCGATTGGAGGTTCTAGTTTCGATTAACCCCTGGTCCAGGGTTTCATAAGAGAATAACTCGAATCGGCCTTGGTTGTCGGTTTGGGTGCTCAGAGGTGGAAGGTTTTGCTGCCTTAATATGACATTGGCGCCTTCGACCGGTGATTGATTACGCAAAACCAGCCCCGTTATGCGCTTCATTTGAGGCAAATCCTCTTTCCCGCCGGGCAGGGTGGCCGCAAGGCTGCGCGCGGCGCCTTTGAGAGTGCCATTGGCTATGCCGTGAAGATCCGTTGCTTTGCCTAAGTCAAAATTCCATAGGGAAACCAAACCTTGCTCGTTGCCATGAAGACGCTTGTGCATATCCGCCCGTATTTCTTTTTCATCCCTCGCTCGATTCCAGATCCGAATTTCGTCTAATTGCCCGCGAAAAGTTGGGTCGTTTTCTTCGATGGTGCTGGATTTACCGAAATAAGCGCGGGTGCCGCCGCCAATGCCCGAGAAACTTCCTTCGAAACTATTCGTCGCCACCAATTCTCCATTCAAGTAGAGCCGCATTCCTCCCGTCCCGGATATGGCCGCTACATGAAACCATTCGCCCAGCCGAATAGCCCCCGGGCATTTTGCCCAATTCAAACCCCCATTGCCGTCCGCAACCACAAAATCGAGTTCGGTGGAATCGAACCCGGCGGTAATGCTCAAATCATGCCGCGCGGATCCATAGCAAAAAATTCGTGGAAAACGGCTGATTTGAGAGAGGCGCGCCCAGCATTCGATGGTGGCATTGGTGAGTCCGTCAAAAACATGGGGAGTCAACTCCATATAGCTGTTGTTTCCATCCAAATCCAAAACCAGGTTTTTGCCTTTTGCATCGGAGGTTTTGGTTTGATTGGTGGAATCATTCGCTCCCATTGAATTCCGAAGAGGAACAATGGTTATCAGCGCACAAAACACCAGCAGAATGGCTGAAGTGCACAGATTGCGATCACCTAACATGGGATGAAGGCTAATAACATACTGCCCCAGCATCAAGCAAGACGATCGAACGGAAGATTGATTAATCGAGACCCCCAGGTTTTGGGGCCGAGTTTCTTTCCACCAGATACGCAGGTCTGAACCTATCCTTCTATAATTTGAGAGGACTTTCGCCATCAATTACCGGAACTTTAGAGCATCTTCGACATCGCGGAATAATCCGCGGCTCATAGTAAGTTGTTTGCCATTTTGTAGTACGATGATGTGTTCGGCCTTAAACATGGGCTGAAGTTCTTTCACCCGATCCAGATTCACGATGACGCTGCGGCTCACGCGAAGGAATTTTTCAGGATCTAATTGGGTTTCCAGCGTGTTCAAGGTTTCGCGCAAGATGTGGCACTCTTTTCCCACGTTCACCGCCACGTAATTGCCGGCTGATTCAATGCAATCAATATCGGCCTGTTTTCAGAACGATGACTCGGTCATGGCTTTTGACAATCTCAGAATCTCAAACCGTGGAATCAAAAGTATGCCACGCTGATAAATACAAGATTTGCCCACTCTATCAACCGAGTTCCGGCCTGGTGGTTCAGAAAGCCAATGGATTTCGCCGGATAATTCCCGGCAACCGATCGAAATCGGCATCATTGAAGTAAACCATTCCTCCGTGTTTCTCCGCGGTGGCGGCAATCAGAGCATCGGTGGAAAGGTTGCCAACCATGCCGACACTTTCCAGCAATGCAAGGAAACGCTTTAACGTGTTTAATGTCGGCGCGAGCATTCGCACATGCGGGCACTTGAACCAATCCTCAACACGTTTGCCGGCATCCGAGACTGTCATTGGATTGGCACTGAGTGTTGGATGTGTCATGAGACGAACAAAGGCCAAGATCACCACCCAGGGAATGCCAACAGGCTCGGTGCCGGAAAGCACCCGCTCCCACCATTGACGGGCCTTAATATGCATCGGCGAGGTATCGTCGTACGCGTAAATCAACAAGTTGGCATCGGGCACGATCATCGGTTGGACAAAGCAGCCTCTGCTTCGATTTGATCGTAAACTTGGTTAAGACTGATGTTCCGAAATCCAATTTTAAGTTTCAAGGGGTGCGGACGGACTTTGAACGGACGGCGGCGCGCCCGAGTGCCGCTCAAGCCGAGCGAGATCGTTTCTTCGAGCACGGCGCGAAAAGGACGGCCCGTGCTTGCGGCCCGCTCACGGAGTTCTCGAAGCAATTCATCATTTATGTTAAGGGTTGTCCGCATGGAAGCATCATGATGTCAATTGCGGAGTTTTGCAAGCGCATTGCCACATCGCGCGAGTGACCCAAACCATTCATTACCAAACAGGCCCGATTTTGGGTTTGGTTTCTCAGACATCTAAAACACCCCGAACAGCCTGCAAAAGCTGGTCGGGCGGACAGAGTTTCTGGCCTGCCATTTCGGCGCAGCATTCACTGGTGCAGATTGCCTGACTGACGGTCGCTTTTTTTCCTACCGCAGCCTGCATGAGAGGATTCTGACCGCTCACTCCGGCGGGTATTACCTGATCGGTAAGTAGCAATGCCACTTCATCTCGATGGGCGTCCCAGAAATTAAGCGGGTCTGGCCCGAGAGAAAGACAGCAGAGCCGTGATGCCCCAGGTTCTAAGCAGTTCGGTGGATCGGCGGCGGATGCTGATTCACCGGAACTTTAAAGCATCTTCGACATCGCGGAATAAACCGCGGCTCATAGTAAGTTGTTTGCCATTTTGAAGCACGATGATGTGTTCGCCCTTAAACATGGGCTGAAGTTCTTTCACCCGATCGAGATTCACGATGACGCTGCGGCTCACACGCAGGAATTTTTCCGGATCTAATTGGGTTTGAAGCGTGTTCAAGGTTTCGCGCAGGATGTGACACTCTTTGCCGACATTCACCGCAACGTAATTGCCGGCTGATTCAATGCAATCAATATCGGCTGTTTTCACCACGATGACTCGATCGTCGTTTTTGACCGTGATTCGAGTGAGATAGCGCGGTGGTTCCGGGCTCGCTTTGCCGGCGGCCAGGATTTCCAGCAAGCCGCGCGCGGCGGAACTTGCCCGATGATTTTCCAAATGTTCGCGGGCGCGAGTGACAGCCGCTTTGAACCGGGTTGGCTGGATCGGTTTGACCAGATAATCCAAGGCATGCTTTTCAAAAGCCTTTACTGCATGGCGATCAAAGGCGGTCGTAAAAATGACAGCTCGCAACAGGTCGCACGGCACTTTGTCCAGCAATTCGAAGCCGTCCATTTCAGGCATTTGCACATCTAGAAATAGAATGTCCGGGTGCTCTTGCTCGATCACGGGACGCGCCTCCAAGCCGGAGGCGCACTCACCAATTATCTCCAAAAGCGGATCATCCTCAGCCAGTTGGCGGATTCGTTTTCTCGCTAGTGGCTCATCATCGATGATCAATGCCCGGATTTTCATGATTCTTTCACACCGGCTCGTGTTTCGAAGCGCAATGGAATTTCGAGAGTTGCTTCGCACCCGCCCGCCTCGCCGTTGCGCAATGTAAACCGATGCGCATCCGGATGAAGTTGTTCCAAACGCGCTCGGGTGTTGGAAAGTCCAATGCCATGGCCTCCCGCGGCGCGCAGAACGCTTTTAATGCCTGCTCCCGTGTCGCTCACTGTCAGACGCAATTTATCGCCCTCGCGACTGGCGCTAACGCGCACTTTCCCGGGAGTTCCTTGGGGTTCGATTCCATGTTTAATCGCATTTTCCACAAGAGGTTGTAATATAAACGTTGGCACAAGGGCGCCCAGTAATCCGGTCTCGATGCATTCCTCGACCCGCAAACGTTCCCCAAAACGCGCCTGCTCGATGGCTAAATAGCGGCCCAGAAATTCCAATTCGCGCAGCAGCGATATTTCCTGTTCTCCTTCTGTTTCCAAGGCCGCGCGCAGCAACTGGCTCAAGTCGCCGAGCATCGCGTCCGCTCCGCGTGCGTCCAAGTGAATCAAGGTGGAAATGCTATTAAGTGCATTAAACAGAAAGTGAGGATTCAGCCGCATCTGCAAGGAGGCCAAGCGGGCCTGGGCCAAGCTTGCTTCGGCGGCCAAAGCCCGGTGCTCGCGTTCCTGAGCGCGCCCAAACCAGGCCACGGCTTGAGACGAACTGACAATGACCGCGTAAAAAAGAGAATCCAAAAAGAAATGGACCAGAATCATGCCATTTGGAAAATGATTCTGGATGCTGGGGCTCTCGTTGGCGTTCTGATACGAATGAAGGGATGGGACCGCCAGGTTGTGACCAACCCGGTCCAGAACTAAATGTGTGGTCAGAAAAAAGATCGAGCAACCGATCAAGTGCGCAGTCACGCTCCGCAGCAGTTTCTGTCGCGTGAGCTGAAATCGAAACCCCATCCAGACAGCGAAGGGGGTTAAGGCGAGCCACATTGCGGATCGCCGCAGGGTCATCTTCATCGCCATGGATGAATCTGTATGCAGCCCTAAAATGGCAAAGAGGGCGACAACAGCCATCCACGAGCCCGCCGCGATAAGGACGGGCACGTGGCGTGGAGCGGAGTTGCGGCTAAACCAGTTCACTGTTGGTCAGGATGCATTAGCTCCTCCGAAAAGCAGAGCAAGAATTTTCCTTTTCCATTCAGGTTTATCGCGCGTGCAAATATTTGTTCAAACGGTGCGCATGGACCGCCGCAGGATTCTCAGTATGTGTGAAACGGATGTCCCCATTCTCGAGGGCGGTTTGGACCGCGCGCAGTTCCACGGAATCCAGTTCACCGTCGTGATTCGCGTCATAGACAGCAAAGCGGGCATACATATCCGCAAAATGGTTCAGTCTCTGTTCCTCACTAGGAAACATTTCTTTTGTCGGCGCTTGCGGAGGAAGTGTTACGGACCCGTCATCGATCGCTTTGCCGAGCGCCTGCTGTTCACTCGCATCTAATTGACCATCCTTGTTCAGATCAAACGCCGCGAAGTCTCGGAAGACTTTGCTGAGATGGTTGGGCATTTGCGCGTTGCTCATCACGTGCGCTTTTGTCCCGTGAAGTTCGCGGACGACGGCATATCCTCCTGCCGCCACGCCCAGTGCTGCCACCGCCGACATAATTCTTAAATATTTCATAATTTTCATTCCTTCCGTTGGTTCTGGTTCAATAACTTCCTGTTATTGATCATTACGGGGACAAAATAGCTGCTTTCTCCTGGGGATTCGCGTTGGTTGAGATACGCAACGAAAATTGCAAGACGAAGCCCGCTAAATGCGGGATGGAAACAGATTCAGTTTAGGTTTTTCGAGGCGTGGCAAAGATTCGGCCCGGGCTCAAAATTCGAAGATGGCCGAGACTTTTCGAGCCAAACGTTCTTCTTCGGAAGGAATGCCTTTGGGAAACATTTTTCTGAACTCCTGATTGGCCCGGCAGTACTCTGGAAGAGTGAGGTGCGGGGGCAAGGCATGGAACTCGGGGTCCACGGGCAAATCTAATTCAGAAAAGTCGGAGGATTCGCTTGATGGTTTCGTAAATTTCCATGGGGGCGTATTTAGGAATCGGCCTTGGTAACGTTCATCATCGAGGTTGATATTGTTTCGGCGCAACAACATTTCCACATCTTCTGCATCTTTGAAAGTTCGATGTTTTAATCCTTGTTTTAGGACATGGAGTTTCAGCGCAAGCAAATGATCGAGGGAGGGAACTTGGGCTGCTGAACCTCCGAAGTCTTTTATCTCCGAAGCGGCGATAAAATGAGATCAGAAACAAGTTCAAATCCGTGATGAAGAATTCTTTGCCGCCAGGCATCCCGATCATTGCTGGAAACGAGAAAATCAACGTCAAGCGTAGTGCGACTGTGACCATGGGCCGCCACGGCATAGCCGCCTATCACCAAGAACGGCAAGGCTGGCTTTTCATGTGCGATTTTAAGATAATCCTCAATGTCCACAGGTGTGAGTGTAATGCGGTTTTATTGCGAGGACAATTTGGAATGAGTGCATCCAGGTTAATTCCGCAAATGCAACACCCAATCATCCTCCACTCGCTCCGGAGGCGAAAAATCGCGATTCCCATCTAATGCGTTTATTATGCCCTTGCGATAGGACTGGCCTGATTGCGGGTGCAGCCACTCGACCTCATACGAACCCGCGAGCAGCTTAATGTAGTTTGTTCCTCCTCTCGGGAAGTAGGCGATATATTCTTGGCCTGGCAGAGCAAGCAATACGTTTTGGGGCGCCACCCATTCCAGATGGGGCTCCATTTTCCAATAAGCCGTGTGTTCCGTGAAGAAGTCATAAAGAATTTCCAATTGCCGGGGGCGAAAATTTTCGACATCCCCCGTGCTGAAATCGCGTACCGCGGTCCCCTCGAAACCAGCCGCCATATACGCGCCGCTTGTTGCGATTTTCCACGCTTTTTTTCGGACGGCAGATGGTTGATGAGTTTGGTGAGTTGTAGAGTTCATCTCCTTTTCGTAACCAGGTTCATGCTGGTAACCGAACTCTGTATCCAAGACGGGTTTGCCATGCTTCCAGTCCTCCGCCAAACAATCTTGCAGACCAGCCGCCTCGAACATCCATCCGCGGGATGTCCATTCCGCAGGGTAATCGATTCCTTTCCATTTGGTTGGATAATAAGTTAATCCTCTCCCGCCGCCCGCGAGGTTCCCCCAAGTGCGCAGTTGCACCCCTTCATTATTCTGGGTCACATTTAGGTCGATTGCGCTCCCATCCCACAGAGGCCAAACCACCTGGGGCCGGTGTTGGGTAAATTCCTTGTATCGGGCAAATGGCCGAGGGCCTTGGTTGGGCGGATCCTGGTCGGTGATCCAGACGGATGGGTGGCAGCCGATTGGATGTGTTTTGTCCAGCTTGCGAATGAGCGCCGCCACTTCTCGCGCCCAAGCCACATCACCTGAATCAAAAACGTAATTTCCGTCGGGGTATCGTTCGAATTCATTCGCGATAGTAAACATAAACAGATTGTCGCGCCTTTGGAAACGCTGGACCAAGGTCTTAACCCACAACTCCTGTTCCGCTGGGTGTTGCCACAGCCCTTCACCACCGGCAATGCCGTAGCCCCAAAGAATCAGTTCGATATGCATGCCTCGCGCTCCTGCGTAATCAAATACCCAATCCCATTTCTTGAGTGCGCTTTCACTCATCGTCGTGTAGTCCGGCTTTTGCTGTGAACCTCCAAATGGCCAGAAGCCTTCTGCCGATGCCATCACACGGATAAAGTTAAATCTGTGTGCCCGCCGCACCTCAATATAATGAGCGATGACGTTGGTTGGTTGCGCGATAAGGTAATACGCCGTATCGCCCATTGGGAAAAAATGTTCGCCACTGGCATAGCGAAAGGAATGGGGATAGTCAGGATCAATGATAATGGGGCCAGTCGCTGCTTGAGCGTGCATCAAAAATGCCCACCAAAAGAAAACCTGGATTGCCATGATTTTACAGGCTAAAAGAGGTTCTCTTCTTTGAATCTTCCGATTCATGGCGTTCCTAGATGTTTATCCGCAAAATCCAGGAAAATTTTCCAATCTTCCCTAGTTAATGAATGGTCGCCAGCACGAAGATAATAACCCAGCGAGCCATCTATTAACTGGCCATCGGCTGGAACCGCATCCGCCGTAAAATCGCCTGCGCCAAGCAAGCGATAGACTGGAGCGGCCGCGCGCAGGACAGCAAACTGGCCCGCCGGGTTGATCCACGTGTCCGTTCTGCCATTGGTAAACAGCACGGGGCGCGGCGCGCAAAGGGCCACCAGGCAGTTTTGGTCGAAAGGCAAACGCTCGGATTGGGTGTTGAACTCCGTGAAACGAGCGTTGAACCAGTGTGGGAATTGCTCGTTTAAATCCGCCACGGTTTCTGGTCGTTTGGTTTGCGGGGTATCCAGAGTATTGTAGCTCGCGCCTATGGCTATTCGAGCCCGGCTGGGCGCAGAACCGCCGCATCCAGCTTGGTGTGGAATCGCAAGCGCGATGCGTTCATCATATGCCGCCGCCAGCAAAGCCGCTTTGCCCATTCGGGAATGGCCGGTTACCACGATGCGTTTGGGGTCGATCGCCGAGGCGGTAACCAAGTAATCGACAGCGCGCTGCAAACCCCACGCCCAAGCGGCGATGCTGCCTGGCTCATCCGCCGGATCTGCTTGGGAGAGATATTTTTGCAGACCCCGCTGATCGGGTGTGTCCGGATCCACATCCCCATTATAAAAGGTGGCGAGCGCGTACCCTCGATGAATCACATCAGCGATCCGCCAAATATCCGTCCACGAACCTCGGCTGGCTTCCGTGGCCCGATTCGACACCACGCCGGTGCCACGCTCGGGCATCCAATTTTCGTTTAATCTGATTCTTTTATCAGGAAGCAATGTGTGATTTCCAAAATAGTTAATTGCCAAAATGACGGGCGCGGCCCTTTTCCTGTTATTTGGCGCTACGATCATTAGGTGGATTGGCGGCGCAACGGGCCAGCTAAATTTCAGCGTCACCTCGGTCAAGGTCGCGGTGCCGTCCAAAGCCTTCACATCCTCTCGATCCATTTCAAACGAAATGTCTTTTGGTTTCGGCGGCAGTTGTCCATACATGTAATATTGAAACAACCGAAGCAACTCCGGTCGTCGTTCATTTTCCCACATTTCGCGGCTCGTGACTCGCCTGCCGTCCAACATCACGAGCGGATCAGGCAACTCTTTTTGCTGTGAGAGGCCGGCTGGTATCGGAAGCTCAGCAATGCGAAACTTGTTTGGCGCATCGCTCGCTTTATCTTGCTGCGGTGTTGTGCTGGGGGCTCCTATAACCGCCTTGATCGCTAGAACGCTCGCGCAGACGAACTGAACAAGTCTCATCCCTAAGTAGTAATTTCAGCGGGTTTGGAGATCAATGTTTGTTTCAATAAAAGGAAAACCGCCTCGAAGTGAGGCATATTAGGCTTCCTGTTTCGCCTGAAGTGTCGGCGTGCTTGACGGGAAGAGTTTCGTGCATAGCCTATAAGCGGTTAAATCACGAATCCTTTAATGATCCAATTTATAGAGAACTTTTGGACACACTGCCTGCGGCGCGCGACTTGGTTGCTAGCTGCCGCGTGCTTCTTTTGGTCCGTCCAGGCCCAGTTTAGTTATCAGGTGGATGGGGATCACGCAATCATCACCAGTTACTCCGGTCCGGGCGGCAAGGTCGAGGTTCCGGCGGTCTTGGGCGGCTTTCCGGTTGAAGCAATCGGTGACCACGCCTTTTTTACTAATTCCACGGTGACGGCGGTTACGATTCCAAATGGGGTGAAGTTTATTTTTGACTCTGCTTTCGAGAATTGCACCGGTTTAACAAACATTTCCTTGCCCGAGACGCTGATTTCCTTGCAGCGTTCGGCTTTCGCTGGCTGCGGTGCTTTGCCAAACGCTATGATCCCAAATGGAGTTTCAGACATCTGGGATTCCGCTTTCCAAGGGTGCGTCAGCCTAACTAACGTAATCTTACCGGAAAGTATTAACTTCATTGGAAATGCCGCCTTTAGTGATTGCGCCAAATTGCCAAGTGTGACCCTGCCAAGCAAAGTAACTACATTTAATCAGGCTGTTTTTCTCCGTTGCGGCAGCCTGACGAATGTAGAGATTCTCGGCAACATCGAGGCAATTGGTGATGGCGCCTTTATGGATTGCACAAATCTGCCCTCCATCAGAATTCCTGCCAGCGCGAATAGCATTGGGAACTCTGCTTTTCAAAGGTGCATTAGCCTGACCAACGTCGTCGCTTCACGCGGTCTTCATTACATTTTTAATTCTGCGTTTGCTGGCTGTGAGCGCCTCCAGCAAATTGCCATTCCGGATACGGTCATTTTCATTGCCGACTTGGCGTTTTCAAGTTGCTCGACCTTGCAAGCCGTCTCCATTCCCGCCAGTGTGGAATTCATTGGGGCAGGCGCCTTCTCATTTTGTGCTGGCCTGACCAACGTGGTCTTTCCCTCGAGCCTGGCCAGCCTTTCGGATCATCTGTTTGATTCTTGCACCACTTTAAGCACAATCAATCTGCCCAATGATCTTGCCTACTTGGGTGATTTAACTTTTCGGGGGTGCACAAATTTGTCGCAGGTCACACTTTCCCAATCATTAACCAATATCGGCCAGTTTGCCTTTGCGGGATGCGCGAACCTTGCTAATATCACAATTCCAAACAAAGTCACCAAAGTTGGCGATTACGCTTTTGCCGCCTGCACAAACTTGACTGCCGTTTATTTTTTAGGGAACGCGCCCTCCGAGAATCATTCCGCTTTTTTTGAGGTCGGTCAGGCTCAGGTCTATTACTTGCCTGGAGCAAGCGGGTGGGGTTCTGAATTTGGCGGCCTCCCTACGAAGCTGTGGGATGCTCGAATTGAGTCGCCGGCTTTTAATGGAACTGGATTTGCTTTCGATATTCATGGGCCTTCCCAGGCGATCATCGTTGTCGAAGCCGCCACAAATCTCTCAGCAACAAACTGGACGGTTCTTTCAACAAACGTTGTTAACGAGCAGGGCCTGTCTAGTTTCGTTGACCCACAAGCCACTTCTGTTCGTAGCCGCTTTTATCGACTGCGTTCACCCTAATCCTTGCTCTTGAACTTTCGACGCTACGCACAATAGGCTGGTTGATCGGGTGTGATCATGTTGAATTTCATATGCTCGCAGCCAAGACGCAGTAAATGCTTCCTATTTTTCCCGGTGCACTTAAAATGCAAATGTAGCCCAAGAAACAAGCTCTGGTTTAATATAGAATCAACCCATAATGACCTGGGATATAGAACTGGCGTGTTTCTGAAGCCACGAAAAGCATTTTTTTTATGAAACGTTTCCTTTTGATTTGCGCCGCACTTGCCTTTGCGGCCTTCACAACCAAGACGACCATGGGCGCGGAGAACACCGCGGCTGGCGCTTGGCGATGGACATTGACCGGGCAAACCGGTGAGACGGTTCTTACTCTCAAACAAGACGGTGAAAAACTTGCGGGCAATTATACCAACCAATTTGGCCCAGCCGAAATTACCGACGGCCTGATCAAAGATGGCGCCATCAGCTTCAAAGTAAAACGCGAATTTAACGGCCAGCCATTCATCGTTAAATATTCCGGCAAACTTTCCGGCGATACGATCACAGGTAATTGCGAGTTCGAAGTCAACGAGCAATCGCGCGCGCTCAAATGGGAAGCCAAACGCGATGCGACAAAGGCCGCCGACGCCAGTGGCAGTTGGAACACCGCGCTTATCCTCGGCGACGGCAATCGCATTGAAGGAGCGCTCAAGTTAAAGCAAGAGGGCGACAAATTGACTGGCACCACCGTTCGCAACGAAAATGAAACTCAGATCCAAGACGGTAAAATTACCGGTGACCAACTTAGCTTTACCGTCATTCGCGAGCGAGATGGTCGAAAAGTCACGGCCAAATACAAAGGCAAAATTAGCGGGGATACGTTGAAAGGCAAAGTCGAATCAGACTGGAGTGGGGACTGGCAAACCCTCGAATGGGAAGGCGCGCGTAAGAAGTAGCATTCCATTTTTGATCTCAAAGCCGCGCTTGAACATGGTCAACCGCGATTTCTAAGTTAAGTTAAACAAGTTCGGTTTGGTCTTATTCGCGAGCTGCTCCTGCTGGAATTTTTACTTGGTTAGACCGGCGAATGGAACGCAGCGTGAGCATCATAACGAGAATGGAAATAGACAACCCCCCGAGCATGCCAGAAGCCGCCGCGACCAAAGGGATTTCTCGCGCCCCAATGACGACAACAATTATGTTAAAAAAGCCAAAAACTCCTACTGAGATGAAATTCTTCTCTCTCTTGCCGGGAATAAAGAGCGCGTAGTTCTCGATGATGTGCCGCCTGAGGGAGATCGGCACCAAACCGATGGTCAGCATACAAATGCCTTGCGAACTCGCTAATGCGCATACCAGCATGATGAGTGCCCATTGCCAGTCCCATATCACAGTGAGCGCCAAAAGCATGGATCCCAAAAATACCGAGGCGCCCGGCAACACTCGACTTAACAATTGACGGCGTCTAAAAGATTCGCGGAGTGTCAAAAACTCAGGAAGGAACTTTCCTGCAAATGAATCTGGCAATGGCTCCAGGGAAGTGGGCAATTTTTCTGCCCCAAAGATGATCGGGTTTACCAATTCCCTTCCAAACCACTGATTCTGGCGTGAAAGGAACAGATGAATTGCAAACCAAACCGCCGCAAATACGAACACGGGCGCGTAAAAGTTCCATGGACCGGCAAATCTCACCGTATCCCAGGAAGTCCAGACTATAAACTTTACCGTTAAAAGAACGTCGGAGATCGCAAGCGCAAACAAGGCCATCGCACAAATAGCGAACAAGGCAAATCGCGAGGATGAAACCGCCCTCTTCTTGGAAAAGCTCTGAGTAAAGGCAATATACGTGCTCACGAATAACACTGACATAAAGAGTTTGCCCCAGACAAACTCCCCGTGGTGTGCCCGCACAAAATCATTGCCTCGCTGAAATGGGGATAATTCGCCGGGATGACTGCTTCTCCAAGCGGCAAGTTGCGAATATTGCCAGAGGCCGTATATCAAACTTCCCAGGCAAATAAGAGACACTGCTCCAATAAATGCCAGAATCGATGTGATGAGCCATGGATGCTTTAACATCCAGGCCGACGCTTTTCTCCACTCGCTGGCGGGACGTGCGAGAATCGGCTCGTGATTGAGGAACCGGCCCAAATCTTCGGCCAGGGCTCGAGCCGTGCTATAGCGGCGTTCCGGCTTCTTCTCCAAACATTTCAGGCAAATTGTTTCAAGGTCTGGCGGTGTTTGTGGATTGTGCTTCGACGGTGGAACCGGATCTTCCTGCACTACTTTCTGCAATGTCGCCAAAGAGGTTTCTCCCAGGAACGGCGCTTTTTGCGTCAGTAGTTGGTAGAGGATTGCTCCGAGCGAGTAAACATCGCTTTGCGGGCCAACTTGATCATGACCACCTGTTGCTTGCTCAGGCGGCATATAGCTTGGACTGCCCATCACCGCGCCAGTCTGCGTCAAATCGCTGTCCGCCCCTTGGCGCTTCGCCAAACCGAAATCGGTAACGTGTGGCCGTCCATGTTCGTCGATCAATACGTTCTGCGGTTTTAAATCTCGATGTAAAATCCCACGCTGATGCGCGTACTGAATCGCTTCGGCGATTGTCTTGACCAGTTCCGCCGCCCTGGACGGCGGCAAAGGGCCTTCGCGCACGAGAGCGGCCAGATTCTGCCCTTCTACATAATCCATCGAGAAGTAACGCCGATCTTCGTGCTCTCCGACTTCGTGAATGGCGACGATGTTGGGATGCTGCAAGTTCGCCGCCGCTTCAGCTTCCGTGTGAAATCGGCGTATGTCAGCCTCCGTGGCCAACTGGCCCGCCAGGATCATCTTCACGGCCACAATCCGGTTCAAGCTGGTCTGCCTCGCTTTATAAACCACCCCCATGCCGCCGCGAGCAATCTCATCGATCAACTCATAGTCGCCGAAATACTTGATATTGGTGGGTGCCACAAGATTGCCTGGAGTTGCTTCCCGCGCCGGATCAAGAGTCGTTGGCGCCTCCTCACGCGCGGCCTTGCTCAAGGCCGTGTGTTCCATAAAACTATCCGACTTGTGATGAGCCAAAAGATTTTCGACCTGGGCGCGCAATGCGGTATTTCCCTTGCAGGCGCGGTCAAGATAGGCTTTCAGCTCAGCGGGGTTAGCGAGATCCAAAGCTCCGTTGAAAATTTCAAAGGGAGCTTGTTCAGAATTTTTATTGTTAGAGTTCATGGGCGGTTTTGATTGGATATGCGTTTAACCCGCCGGAAATCCGCCACTCTTTTTTCAGATTTATTTTCGTTTGAGGTCTGCCCGCAGCCAGGCGCGGGCGAAGGCCCACAGCCGTTCCGTTTTGCGCAGCGCCAGCCCCAGGACTTCGGACGCCTCTTCCATCGTCAGCCCCACGAAATATCGTAATTTGACTAGTTCCGCTGCGACGGGCTCCTGCGCTGCGAGGCCTTCAAGAGCTTCATGGATCTCCAATAATTCGTCAGCAGGCGCGGCAGAAACGAGGCTGCCTTCCCAATGTGGATCTGCCTTGGCGAAACCTGCCTGTTCACGCGTCTGGCGGCGGCGAGCCCTGTCTATCAGAATCCGCCGCATTGTTTCCGCGGCGACTGCGAAGAATTGGCGACGGTTTGCCCAACGCTGGTTTTGGTCGGCCGTCAAACGCAGCCAGACGTCATGGACCAGCGCGGTGGGTTGAAGCGTCTGTCCGGGCCGTTCCCGAGCCAGCTTGGCGGCGGCAAGTTGTCGCAATTCGGCATAAACCAGCGGCAACAATTCTTCCGCCGTCTTGGGATGATCACCGTCAGTGGATTGAGGAAGAAAGTCGCTCAAGCTGCCAAAAATATCGGCAAATACCAGGGCGCGCAATAAAAGCTTTTGGAAAGCAAGATGATAAAAGCTGGTTTGATTGCCAAACTTTTCTGTTTCCGCGAAAGTATCGTGGGTGACGACGAGATTCGAACCCTTAACTCCAGTTCAAATCGGAATTTTGCTGGCTATATAAACTTTAACAGGATGGTGGCAATTTGCTGTCGGATTAGTAAATACTGTTGTTTCCGGTGGCCCAACTTTTAACCTTCCCGTCTGTATCAAAAACCACGGTGATATTTTGAAATTTCCCACCAGCGATGGCGTAAAACGGAATGAAGGCTTTAGCTGTATCGGTGTAAATCCAAGTGCTCGTTCCGGTGTTGTCGTTGAATTCGGATTGAGGATTGCCGAACATTTTTCGAACTTCCTCCTTGGTCATACCGACCTTAAGTCGCTCAGAAGCGGGCTTTGATTTTTCGGCTTGATTTGGATCAGAAGCGCAACCGCCCAGGACTAATCCCAAGCACGTGAGTAATGCAAAGAGGGTTTTCATTTTATTATTTGATTACTTTGTTTTTTTGAATGTTATAACTCCAACAATTCGACCACCTATCCGCCTTCCAAGAAATATCATCCCCGGCGGCCTTCCAGTTACTTCATTGGAAAGGTAATAATTTTGTTATGGCAATGCAGTGAATTTAAACTGACTCGTCAGCATCGGCAATGTTTGTTCGGAGGTGCTTGGTTGCATCAGTGGAGGGCTTGCCGAGCCGAAGCCGGAGCACAAATAACCATGGGGATCTGCCCCGCCTGTGGTGGGCGAAGGATACCTCGCCGTAGCGCGAAGTGCCTTGTCGCCCGCGAAAGACAAAATAGCCGAACGTGAAATGAATCGGTGTTTGCACCCAAGTTGACAGCGCAACATGTAGAATTGTGTCGATGAAAAGCCCCCTTAAGCCTGCCAAAAGGGTTGACATTTGAGGTGGCGCAACTAGATTGCAACCCGCAATTTGGATGGGGTCGTAGCTCAGTTGGTAGAGCACCACAATGGCATTGTGGGGGTCAGGGGTTCGAATCCCCTCGGCTCCACCATCCTTCGCCGGAGCAACGCGGAGGCGAAGGATGCCGCGCCGTAGCACGAAGTGCGCAGGCGGGCCGACCGCGCTGGGTTTACCAAGCTCCGGCTTCGGCTCGGCAAGCCATGAAATTTTGGTACGTTTACATTCTGACTTCAGATTCAGATTCGGACTCGGAACATTTTTACATCGGCATCCTTCGCCGGAGCATCGCGGAAGCGAAGGATGCCGCGCCGTAGCACGTAGTGCGCAGGCGGGCCGACCGCGCTGGGTTTACCAAGCTCCGGCTTCGGCTTGGCAAGCCAAGCCTCTGATGCAACAATTCTGGTACGTTTATATTCTCGAATCGGAACTGGGAGCCGACCACTTCTATGTCGGATTGACCGAAGACCTCAAAGCGAGGCTTCACAAACACAACGCTGGTGAAGTTCCACACACCTCGAAGTTCAAACCGTGGCGCATCAAAACAGCGATTGCTTTCACAGACCAAACACGCGCCACCGCATTCGAACGCTCCAATTTGCGGAACCAACGATGTTCTCGCAATCGAAGCCTGCCTTCAATAATGTGATGCAAATCGATTCTCTCCCTCTATGAAAATGCAACTGAAGCGTCGGTCATTTTTGAAAACGGTTGGAGCCGTTGCAGCTATTACTGCAACCCAACCCGGACATGCCCAGACCAAGATCATCCAAGGCTTCGAAAAAGAACTCACTGATCCGAAAGCTTCCGAAGGTTGGAAACCAATTTCAGACCGCAAATTAAAGGTGGGAGTAATCGGCTATGGTGTTTGTCAGTTTGGCGCGGCTTTTAGTTTTCAAGGCCACCCGAATGTGGAAATCGTGGCGGTCAGCGATTTAATCCCGGATCGATGCGCGGCATTGGCCAAAGCATGCCGATGCGGCAAAACTTATCCATCGTTGGAAGAGTTGGTGAAGGATGACAGCATCGAGGCGGTCTTTATTGCCACGGACGCTCCCAGTCACGCCAAGCACTGCTTGCAGGCGTTGAATCACGGGAAACACGTGGCAACCGCGGTGCCTGCTGTTTTTGGGTCACTGGAAGATGCGCATCAGGTGCATCAAGCGGTTCATAAGAGCGGCCTCAAATATATGATGTTTGAGACCTCTTATTTTCACGAAGATTTGTATGCCATGAGGCAGATCTATCGCGCGGGTGGGTTTGGCAACCTAGTTTATGCCGAAGGCGAATACTACCATTACATGGAGGAACCGATTGATTCGTTCCACGGTTGGCGAGTGGGTCTGCCGCCGCAATGGTATCCCACGCACTCAAATGCGTATTATTGCGGTGTCACAGCGGGTTCCTTCACGGAAGTTTCCGGCATGGGCATTCCCAGCAAAATAAAACATCTGCAACCGGGAAACAATCCTTACAAAAATCCTTATGGAACCGAGATCGCTCTTTTTCGGACCAGCGATGGAGGGACCGCGCGCATGGCCGTGAGTTGGGACACGCCAGGCGACGGGGGGGAGAAAGGCCGAATTCGCGGCCAACTCGGTTCCTTTTATCAGAAGTATGAAGGTTTGCGCAAAGATTTGCCCAACACCCAAAGACCACCATTACCCCCGCATGTCGAAGCGGGAGGACATGGCGGATCCCATGGACATTTGATGAACGAATTTGTGACCGCGATACTTCAGAACCGCAAACCTTTGGTGGATGTGAATCAAGCTTTAAACATGACGGTGGCGGGCATCGTTGCTCACCAATCCGCGTTAAAAGGCGGCGAGTTACTGAAAATCCCACAATTCACAGGATAACATTGAGGCCGTTTCATGCGCGGTTCAAACGAGTATTCCGAGCTCTCGGAACATTCCGGGGAAAAAATTGGTTAGGAACCACAGCTAATAGCGCTGTCGTGACAATTTTAAGAACCAGATTGCAATTCGTTTTTCTAAGGTAAAGAATATGAAGCCTGATTGGCAACAGCTAACCCACCTCATTCGCAAATGAATGAACCTGCTCTTCGCGCTTGACTGATGAAGTTTACTATCTCGCATTTTAAGCAATGGTTCTTCCCTGTAAATTCGACAATTACCCGCGCATCGCTTTTTGGGCGGGCGGTGTTCCTCTTAGCTTTGCTTTTCTGGGGCGCGCCGTTGTTAACCTATTCCATGCGGCACTTAAGTGACGAGGAACGATCTGTTTCCTTTTTCGAGGCCATCATCGGCAACGCCGATTACATCATCCATGAAGCTGGACACCCTTTATTCGGACTATTTCAAATCCAAATGCTCGGAGTGATGGGTGGCACACTGATGCAATGGCTCGTTCCACTCGGGTTGCTGTTTGCCTTTCGTATCCGCAACAAAGATGCGTTCGCCAGCGCGATCATGCTTTGGTGGTTTGGGCAAAGTCTGCTTCATTCGGCGCCTTACATCAATGACGCCAGGATGCAACAACTGACCTTACTGGGGGTTGGCACAAGCCGCGATTTCGACATCACGCATGATTGGGGTTACATCCTTGGGCACCTGGGATTGCTGCGCAAAGATGTTTGGATCGCGCATTATGTATTGCTGAGCGCCCGGTGCGTGATGGTTCTGGCTTTCCTCTGGGCTGCCTTGGCCTTAGTCTCGCAATACCGCCGATTTAAACCGGCGTTTGTCAAAGATGAAGACAAACTTATTCGAGACCTGACTCGAGATCCTTAAGTGGAAAATTTAGTATTTCAACAGCCAGGTAGCGATGCAGCATTTCAGTGATCGGCAGCAAAGGAAAAATTCCAAAATAAAAAAGCGGGCAAGATCTTCATCAATCTCGCCCGCTTCAAACACTGCCAATTTTAAGTCGCGCCTGAACTACTTTTTGGCGGCTTCGTAATATTTATTTACTTCCGCCCAGTTAACTACATTCCAAAATGCTTTGAGGTAGTCAGCGCGCTTATTTTGGTATTTTAAGTAGTAGGCATGTTCCCAAACATCAACGCCCAGAATTGGCTTATTCCCTTCCATAATGGGGTTGTCCTGGTTGGCGGTGGAGACAATTTCTAATTTGCCGCTTTTGTTGACAATTAGCCAGGCCCAGCCGCTGCCAAATCTGCCCAACCCAGCCGCTTCGAACTTTTCTTTGAATCCATCCAAAGAACCGAAGGTGCTGTTAATTTCTTCGGCCAATTTTCCGGTTGGGCCGCCTGAGCCTTTAGCCAAAAGTTTCCAAAACATGGAATGGTTGGCATGACCGCCACCATTGTTGCGCACCACGTTGCGAACATCGGCGGGCACAGCGTCCAAATTGCTGATCAGTTGTTCGACCGATTTATTTTCCAGATCAGGTTTGCCCGCGATTGCCTTGTTTACATTCGTTACATAAGCCGCATGATGCTTGTCATGATGAATTTCCATGGTGGCCGCATCGATGTGCGGTTCCAGAGCATCTTTAGGGTAGGGGAGAGGTGGAAGTTCGTATGCCATAATATTCTTTTTTTCGTTCGTCGTTAAACCAACCAAGTTAACCAAAGCAGGCACTCCTTGAAGCGCAGGGTTGTTAAAAACCAAAAACCACGCCGAACGGCGCCCGCTTACTCGCTTGAAAAGGAAGGTAGCAGAGGCTTCGGTTGGCGACAAGTTTCCATTCGTAAACTCACCACCATAGAAATGATGGGTCGGGTTTGGCCGTCCAGAAAGAATCGGTCTCCGGCTTGAGTGGAAACCGGTAACTTTGGGCATGAGAATCGCCAAATAGCATGATAACCAGGCTTTTGCCTTTGTAATTGTGCCAGACGCTGCGCTGATTCAACCAACCGCGGTTATAGTGCCATACCCAATCCCCGAGCAGGATTTTATTGGCTGAGCTTTGCGCGATCTCAGAAGTTTTCATGGATGGCCCGCTTGGAGTTGTCAGGGCAACGCCTGCATCGCCAAAGACTTTTTTGGTCCTTGCATAATCAATGGCCCATTCCATCAAATAACTGGTGCCGTACTGCTGATAACAGTTGGTCGCGTTAATCCCCACATAGTCTTTGCCGCGAATATCACCGCGGTCGGCGGGACAGCGGAATATCTCTTTGGCGCCTTCATAGCGGTAAAGCGGTTTGTTTGTTTCATTAACGGGCAGGTCATACTTGCCGGTTTTGCCGCCGAGGGACGCCCAATCCAAGCAGCGCGGCATGGTATCAAGATTTTCGTCGGCGTAGAGATTAAGGGCGACGCCAATTTGGCGATTATTGCTCAAGCAAAGAGTTTGTTGGCCTTTCTTTTTTGCATTGGCCAAGGCTGGTAACAGCATGCCAGCAAGGATGGCAATAATGGCGATAACAACCAGCAACTCAATTAAGGTGAATCCAAGCTTGAGTGGGGAGAGGGCAGGACGGTCCTGTTGGAAATCACCCGGGTTCATTCCGCAACTGCACCTCACCTAGCGCAAAAAGTCAATAACAAGCGGAGGGAAATGTTATCAATCGTATCGACCGAACGCGCGGAACCAAAAGGCCAGCTTCTGAATTAATTTGTCTCGAAAGAGCCGCATAACCTCAGAGGAACATGCGTCAAAGCATCGCGCTATTTCTCATGAAGAATAAATTTCTGCGTCGCTGGAATTTCAAGCCGCTCCCACCATAAATTCTTTCAAGTTCAAATAGAAAAGAATTGCCTTTTAAAACTACTTATGTAGTCATTAAAATTATAGTTGTAATATATATGCCGACGATACCTACTATTTCAGCCGCTGAATGGAAAGTGATGAAACTTCTTTGGAAAAAATCCCCTCAAGGCGCCTATGATGTTATTGAGGCGATCAAAAGCACTGAGGATTGGCATCCGAACACCGTCAAAACGCTTTTGAAACGGCTTTATAAAAAAAAGGCGGTGCGGATCGAAAAATATAAAAACCTGTTTTTGTATTCGCCGCTGATTTCTGAAGCCGAATGCGTGCAGGCTGAAACGGAAAGTTTTGTGGATAGGGTTTTCGGAGGTTCGGTGAAACCGTTGTTGGCGCACTTTGTCCAGCACCAAAAACTGACCAAAGAAGAATTAGCCGAGCTGCGCAAACTTTTGCGAGGATCTGGAAAATGAGCTTCAGAGCAGCGTCAGAAGTGCTTGTGAATGTATTGGGAAATACGACATTTCAAGCAAGTATTTTGGCTTTGCTGGTCTTGGCTGTGCAGTTTGGCTTTTCCCGTTTGCTAAGTGCTAGCTGGCGATATGCGCTTTGGCTGCCGGTTGTTTTGCGTCTGCTCGTCCCGATTTGGCCCGAAAGCTCGCTAAGTATTTTTAATCTATTCCCTGGGCCTCATCCGAAGCAGCCCAAAATTAGTGTGGAATTTTTTGATGGCAAACTTTTGGAACACTCTAGCCGCAAGCCAATCTCAATCCCGAAACAAACTTTCCCCAACTTAACGCAGGCATCCGAGTTCCATTTAACCCCTTCAACTTGGTTGGCCATGGCGTGGATGGCTGGATTTGTTTTTCTGAGCCTGCGCTTTTTTTACAGAGACCGCCTATTCAGAAAAGTCCTAAAGAATGCTGCTCCTCTGCGAGAAGCACGGCTATTAGACTTATTTGAAGAGTGCCGAACCATGTTGAAAGTGAAAGAAAAGATTCAACTGCTGGAAACGGGCGCGATCAACTCTCCGTGCCTGCGCGGCGGGTCAATCGTTCGTTTGCTGCTGCCAAAAGGAGCGCTATCCAGATTAAATTTTGATGAGATTCGCCACATATTTTTACACGAACTAGCGCACAGCAAGCGCCGCGATTTGTTGGTGGGGGCTGTTTTGCATTTCCTGGAGTTACTGCACTGGTTTAATCCTTTGCTAAACCTGGCGTTCCGAAGAATTCGATTAGACCGGGAGTTAGCCTGTGATGAAATGGTTCTCAATGTTCTCGATGCAAACGCTGCCTCTGCTTACGGTGAAACTTTATTAAAAGTTGCTACGGAGATGCCGGACCCAGCATTTTTCGGACAAATATCCATGTTTCAGAACAAGCAGGAGATCCGCGAGCGGTGTCGCTGGATAGCTCGTTTCAGGAGATCAAAACCTTCGCGCAGTTGGTTAGCTCTCACCTTAATCATTTTGTTGTCTGTTACAGGTTTGTCTCAGGCTGTGCGTTCCAGCTCCCGACCTCAAACACGTCCAGCTTCCGTAACCGATCCTGTTGCGGCCAAATTGCTTCTTTCTGTTACAAACGGCGCCATTCATTTGCCCGGGCAAAGCAAGACCAACTCCGAATTACACACACGCGTTTATAAAGTACATCCTGGAACTTTGCTCAAAATAATTGACCAAAATACCTTTAATTCCTCACCTCGGAATTTTGCCTCGGAGTTGCAGAAAGGCATTCGAAAATATTTCGATCAAGTCACTTTAGGTGCATTCTCTGCTTCGGATAGCGTCCTTCATTCGTTCAGCAATTCGGATTCTCAATCGACAGCCCCAAAAATAAATCAAATGGATGGGGCGCCTTTGGAAAAATCAAAATATCGGCCGGTAAAATCCATTTTCTTTGACTTTGCTTCAGGCGAGCTATTTGTTAGGGCTACAATGGATGATCTCGCACTCATTGATGCAGCAATCGGCCAATTGAACTATTCTTCTCCTCAAATCTTACTCTCGGCTAAGTTCACCGATTTTATACCTCCGAGCGCACCCATCGCTGCTATTTTGAACGAGGTTCAGTTCGAATCAGTTCTTGAGGCGATGAAGGTTCCAGGAGCTGAAATCCTTTGCATGCCCGAAGTTTCAACTATCAGCGGACGGCAAGTTCGCATTTCGATGACGGAACCTAATCCAACGGGAGAAGAGAAACAGGAACACGAGGACTTGATATTAGATATGGTCCCGATCCTTTTACCAGGCAGCAAATCCATGCTCGTGTCGGTCACATTTAAGGATATCAAATTTGACCGCAGCCATAAACTTCAAACCCGGACGATAAAGACGGATGTAAAACTTGAGAATGGCGAGACGTTTTGCGGTTATATCCTGGAGGGATCATCCCAAGTGACAAAACCGTCAGAACTAGCAAAAGGTGCGGAATTACTGGAATTGCGTTCAAAAATTACCATGAACGAGCAAATTTTGGCGGGGTTGCGAATGAGCTACAAGGAAACCCATCCTCTCGTGATGGAGGCTAAAGAACAACTCGCAGCCTTAAGAAAAAACCAGGAGCGCTACCCCAAAAACGAAATCGTATTTCTCACCGCCACGTTAGTCGATAGATACGGAAACCGCATCGCAACTCCGCAAAAAGTTAAATAAGCCGTTCTTTTGGCTTGCGGTCCGGGCGGCTGTAATCGCTTGCGACCCGGCGCTTACTCGAAATCGTAAACCACCACTTTTTCTTTTAATTTGCTAAAGACCTTTTCCACGAAATCAATGTGCAGGGGATGCACTTGATAATCGTCCTGATCTTTCTTAGTAGCAAAGGTGATGGTTAAAGCAACTTGATAAGTTTGATCTACTACCGGCCGATGGCTGCCCACCATTTTACCCACGTGAAAATGCAAAACTCCTGGAATTGGCTTCAAATATTTTTCCGCGCCCGCCAGAAGTTGGTCAGCAGCGTCGGGAATTTCCTTTTTCGTCCAAAAAATTACAACATGCGAAAACATGGGCTTGAGGCTATGCAGATTTTTTTAAAAAACAAGCATGAGAGCGCAGATAATTCCTATTGTGAGGCTGTTTGCGGCTGAGATTTTACACTTGTTTCCGCGAGTATTTTAATGTGATTGAGCACTCGCCCGTGAATCTTATGAATGATGTAGTTAGACCATACTGACCAATATTTTGTCGGCCATAAGTTGTGTTGGTACCACGTTGTTCCTTCCAACAAAGTGCTGCCATCGGGCTGGGCGATCAGTCGAAATTGGCCTTGCTTGGAAACTAGAAACCCGGAGGTGTGCGGAGGTTGAAGATTGCCGTAAATCGAGAGTTCAGTCATGGAGGGCGGGTTCGAAGTGACCGCGAAAGCAAGCAAATGGGGTTCGTCCCAAGTTCGAATTGGCTCCACAAAAGAACCGGTGGAAAAATTGCAGGATCGAATCGCGCCCGGACCAGAGCCGCTGATTTGCGCGCTGATTGGGTAAGCGATTCCCAAGCGAAAAATCCATTCCTCGGGCGGTCGCAGTTGCGGGAAGGCAATGACCGATTTCCAAACTTGCGCTGGGCTTGCCTGTATATGGACGCTGGAAGTCGCGCTTAATACCGGCGCTTCCTTGCGTTCCGCTGCTTCACCAGCGATGAAAATTGGTAGAAGCAGAATGTTAGCGCAGAGCAATCCCGGCATTTTGCGCCACCGGGTCCAAAGCAGAATTTCATACGCAATCAAGCCCCCGAAAAAGGCTAACCCCATCAACAAAGGCGCAGCCATAAGCAAACAGATCGCTCCTTCCCGCGCTGCCAGAAACAAAGTCGCCCCCTGCAACAGAAGGCTCCACCAGACCATTGCCATGCATTTTCTTAGTGGCCTGTATTCGCCAAATCCATAGAGCAGAACCGTAATCATGCCGGAGACGTACGGTATAGCGACGAACATACCGAGCATGTAAGCGTTCCATATTGATGCGCTTAAATATTGGCAGAAGAAGACCAATCCGGCTGGGACGAGCAACGCCAATATTGCCGGTATAAATTGCTTCGGCCCGTTGATTCTCGGTGCCAATATTGGTGGCGCTATGGGTGCCTGCGACCTTGTCGGAACGGTAAGGAGGGTGAGAAAGAGAAAATACTTTAGATAAGGGATAAGAAAGAATATGGCTGTCCAAGGTGGTATTCCAGCATTCCTTAGGCGCTTTACCGTTAACGCTAGGCCTATCCATCCAAAAAGAGCCGCACTCAAGAACAACCACAGGATCGGTTGAGAAGGGCGATCCAGAGCGGATCGAAAAATGGAAGAGGGCAGAAAGAACCCTTGATCAACGTAAAAGCCTAAACTCCAACTCCGGTGAAACAAGTTTAAAACAATGAAATCGCACACGAATTTGATCAGAACAAGCAAAAGAGAGGTAAAGGCAAAGGTAGAACGGTTAAGGGAACCGTTGTAAGAGAAAAGAAGCGAGGTCATCTTCATTTATTTCAGAAAAGACAGAAATAAACGAAATGCCAACTTTTGTCCAGCCTTTTTCGCTCTATTGCCCTTTTCCATGCTCATTTCTGTTGTGTTTCTACTTCCCTAACTCAAAAATCGTTCTTGCATCCAGTCTTTTCCTCCGTATCTTTTCCGATGCCTGAGCTCCGCGTGTGCGGTGGCTCGTTGAGGCTGAGAAAAAAAAGTTAACTAAGAACCTAACCCTCAACCCTCCGTTGTCATACAACGTTCGGTCCGTTAGGCAATGGAGACTTCGCAAGCCCCGAGTTCGGGGCCGACCAAGCCTCCCCCTTAATAAAACTAGAAAGCAGTCGAGAGTAGTAATTCATTAATTATGTTAACCATGGAAGAAGCCATGAAGCAAAGCGCCGTTCGCTTTGCCGCAGGCGAGATCGTAAAAGGAACAGTCATCGAAGTCCGCCCCAAAGAAGTGATGGTGGATATCGGGTATAAGAGCGAAGGAGTCATTCCCGCGGCGGAATTTGACGACATCAAAGTAGTGAAGGTTGGAGACGAAATTGACGTGCTCATCGAGAAGTTGGAAGACAAAGACGGAATGGTCGTCCTCTCGAAAGAAAAAGCGGAATTCAAGAAGAATTGGGATAAAATCCTCACGATTTGCAACGAAGGCGGCACTATCAGCGGCAAAGTCAAAGCGGTGGTGAAGGGTGGTCTTCTGGTTAACATTGGAGTGGAAGCATTTTTGCCCGCTTCTCAAATTGATATCGTTCCCCCCAAAAATCTCAACACATTCGTGGGGAACACCTATGATTTCAAGGTAGTTAAAATCAATCAAGACCGGCAAAACATTGTCCTGTCCCGTCGCGAGCTGATCGAACAGGAACGAAACGAGAAACGGCTCAAGCTGTTGTCGGAGATGACGCCTGGCGACATTCGCAAAGGAACGGTTAAGAACATTACTGATTTCGGCGCCTTCATCGATCTCAATGGTTTGGATGGATTGCTGCATATCACGGATATGAGCTGGGGCCGCATTGGGCATCCTTCAGAAATTCTGAAGGTTGGCCAGGACATCGACGTGGTTGTGCTCGACATTAATCGCGAGAAAGAGCGTGTCAGCTTGGGCTTGAAGCAGAAGCTGGCCAATCCTTGGGATGCAATCGAATCGAAGTATCCGATTGGAGCCAAGGTCAAAGGCAAAGTTGTCAATTTGGTGCCTTACGGCGCGTTTGTGGAATTGGAACCCGGCGTTGAAGGCCTGGTTCACGTTACGGAATTGTCCTGGACCAAGCGTATTGCCAAGCCATCCGATGTGCTGAAGCCAGAACAGGAAATCGAGGCTGTGGTGCTCGGAATCAATCGCGATGAGCAAAAGATTTCGTTGGGCATCCGCCAACTCGAGATCAATCCTTGGGACCGCGCTCTCGAGAAATATCCTCCGGGCAGCAAAGTTAAAGGCAAGATTCGCAATTTAACCAGCTACGGCGCTTTCATCGAATTGGAAGATGGCTTGGATGGCATGATTCACGTTTCGGACGTTTCCTGGACCCGCAAGATCAATCATCCTTCGGAAGTTCTGAAGAAGGGCGATGAAGTCGAAGCGGTTGTGCTGGAAATCGACAAGGCCAACCAGCGGATTTCGCTCGGTGTTAAACAACTGGCGGAAGATCCTTGGACCAATATCGACAAGTACTACAAGGTCGGTGATTTGGTGACAGGCAAAGTGACCAAGCTCGCGAGCTTCGGTGCATTCGTTGGCCTGCAACATGACATTGACGGTTTGGTTCACATCTCGCAAGTGAGTGAAGATCGCGTGGACAAAATTAAAAATGTCCTGAAAGTGGATCAGGAAGTGACCGCGCGCGTGATTAAGATCGATAAGGCGGAACGCAGAATCGGTCTATCCATTAAAGCGGCCAACTACTCGCAAGAGCAACTCAAAGCAGAACAAGCTGTCCTGGATTCATTGAAGCCAGGCGAAGATTTGGTTGCTTTGCAGCATGCGTTTGACGCCGCTGACGAAGGCAAGTAAAAGCCTTTTAAGATCAGTGAGTTAGTTTTAGTATCAGAAAAGGCGGACTCGATTTCGGGTCCGCCTTTTTCATATTTGTCGTTGGCTTTGTGGCTCCCTTTGGAAATTCCATTTTTGCCATTGCCTCTTTTGCGGAAGGCAGGTGATGGTTGGTAATCAATATGAACATCTTGGATGAATTGAAATGGCGCGGCTTGGTGGCGGATTGTACCGATCCGGAATGGCTGGCCAAAGCCCTGCAGGAAAAATCGCTCACTTTATACGCAGGCTTTGATCCAACGGCCGACAGCTTGCACGTGGGAAACCTTGTGCCGCTTTTAGGCTTGCGCCGTTTTCAGCAATTCGGGCATAGCCCAATCGCTTTAGCTGGAGGCGCTACCGGACTCATTGGAGATCCCAGCGGCAAATCCGCTGAACGCCAGCTTCTCACAGAAGAAGTGCTAGCTCACAATATTTCCAAGGTGAAGGCGCAACTGGAGAAAGTTCTCGATTTTCAAACGGAGAAAAATCCAGCCCGCCTTTTGGATAATGCTTCCTGGACCACTCCTGTCTCTTACCTGGAATTCTTGCGCGATGTGGGCAAACATTTTTCGGTGAACATGATGGTGAGCAAAGAAAGTGTCCGAGCTCGCATGGAGGACCGGGAATCTGGCATTAGCTATACCGAGTTTAGCTACATGCTCCTGCAAGCGTTCGATTTTTACCACTTGCGGCGGGAATACGGTTGTGAGCTGCAAATCGGAGGCTCGGATCAATGGGGAAACATTACGGCGGGCATTGATCTCTGCCGCAAAAAGTTAGGGGCGCACGTTTATGGAATCACCTTGCCTTTGATTACCAATGCCGACGGAAGCAAGTTTGGCAAAACCGTCGCTGGCGCGGTTTGGTTGGATCCAGTTAAAACCAGTGTCTATCGATTTTATCAATTTTGGATTCAAACGGATGACCGCGATGTTTTAAAATTTCTGAAATTCTTTACTTTTTTTAGCCAGGAAGAGATTACCGATTTGGAAACAAAGCACTTGTTCAAGCCTGAAGCGCGTGAAGCTCACAAGGCTTTGGCGAAAGCTGTCACCGAATTAATTCACGGACCTTCCGCCTTAGCGGAAGCGATCCGCGCCAGCGAAATTCTTTTTGGCGGTGGCTTGGAGGGAATATCGGAAAGTACATTCGCCGAAATTATTGGAGAAGTCCCCACCAAAAAAGTTAGCAGCCAAACCTTTTGTTCAGGCCAGGCTGGTCTGCTGGATTTACTGGTGTTATCGGGCCTTTCCGCAAGCAAAGGCCAAGCTCGAAAAGATATTGAAGGCGGCGGTATTTATGTAAACAACCTACGCGCCAGCGAAAGCACTGCGAGCATTCAGCGCGAACAGTTTTTGTTTGGCAAGCATCTATTGCTGCGAAAAGGCAAACGCAATTACGCGGTTCTAACGCTGGAATGAGATTTGTCGCTCTTCGCCGCACGTTCTATATGACCCACGGCCTCCCTCACCAACGGTAATATCGATATGGATTGTCGCCCATTTGGAAATCAGTGCGATAATCCGAATGATAATAGCTCAAGGCTTGTGGACCTTGCGGCAAAAGCGTTAGAGACATTTCCAAACCCAATCGGGGTCCGGTTGCTTGCGGTCCGGACTTGTCACCATTGGGTCCCATGAAAAACCCCGGCTTGCCCAAAAATCCGCTCGGGCCAAAGCGATTAAAGAGGCGCACGACAATTGTATTGGTGCCGGCGCGAACGAGATTCCCATGCAGCAGATATCGAACTTCTAATTGCTTGTTTGGGGCGTTTGTTGAATCACTCCGTCCAATTTCCACTCCATTAAAGTAAGTTATATCGGAGCCGAGAATGCTCCCCAACGATAACTGCATATCCTTGCCTGCGATTTCTGCTGGAATTTGAATTTCCTTTTTCAAAATAACTTCCCCATCGCTCTCATTCAGTAGGGGCAGCATTTGAGGCAGATTAATAGAAGCCCAACCTGTATTAGACGCATCTTCTTTTATAAGTTTTTTAGCAGCCTCCGAAATACCCGGATCGGGAACTGCCGCTGCTTCCGATTTAGCTGCAGGCAGCTTTAGAGTCATCTGCATTTGCCATGTGCCGTCCAGATTCGCTTCCCAATCGTTGAAAGGGTGAAAAATGCGTTGATCCACTGAAAAGCTGCACCCCAAATTGGCCAATAGTTGCGCGACAGCTCGCGTGGCGCGCCAGCGGGTGTAGCGCAAATACGTTTTTTCATCCGCCGACAAATGATCTGGATCAATCTGGCAGAAAATAGCTACGCCTTTGCCGATTTTTTTGCGGCCTAGCAGCCCGTCTGCCCCAATTTCCGCCCCGGCGCTTAGAAGCGGCAGAGGCTTGTCCAAAAATGTTCTCGAACGGAGATCTGAGGCGCTTAGTCCACGGCTTTCCGGCCAATTAGGCGCCGAGAGTGAGCCTGCAAATTTTTCTGGAGCAGCTTTCCATTTAATGCCGAAGAAATCGTTTGAATCACTGCGCGGCAAAACGAATGCCTTGCCTCCATTCTCCAGGTATTTACTGAATGCATCCGAATCAATATGGGCATCGGAGCCAATTAGCGTTACATCCGCATGATCATTCAAACTGCCTGCTCGGTCAAAAGTAACACCAATTCGATTTAGCCAGGCCGCTCCCGCTCCGCCTCCCAAGTAGATAACTTTGTTGGCCACAGGTGAAAGAGGGGCGTGCAGCGCATAATCAATTAATCGCTGAGCAGCTCGATGAGCTGCTGGGTCGATTGCGGCGTGGTCTTCCAAATCTAAAGTGCAGAAGATGAGGCGTCCTTTGCCGTAGTCCAATTCCATCAGCGGCGAATATGCAAGGTCGAACTCGCATTCCAGCAAAGGACGCCATCCGCTCCTATGCGGTTTCTCAATTGCAGCACTGGCCACACCGCCGCGATTACCCCAATGCCATCCGGCGTACGGTTGCTCCCTCTCATTTCCTCGAAAGTAATTGCCGCTATATTCCGGAAAAGGTTCAATTAATGTGCTGCTGCCGCTCCAATCCCGGAAATCGTCTGCGTTTAAAGATTCGAAACTGGAATCTTTAACCGCTGATAAAATTGGAAAAACTCGGCGAGATACTTTTGGACAGACACGAAATCCAAGCGATTGCCAGAGCCAATCAGGGTCTTGTGCAAATAGCAGTGCCCGGCCTCCATTGCCCACAAAATCCTCGAGTTGAGCCGCCAGCGTGGGCCGTTCCTTAAGCCCGTTGCGCCCGATGACCAGGAGCGGCGTTGCGCCTCCCTCCCAGGGTTGAGTTTCAAACCCGAGCTGTTCCAACATTTTGCGGGTTCTGCCGCTTGGATCCACAAGACCAACCGACACCTGTATCGATTTTTCCTTACGGATAATTCGAAAAGGAAATTTGTCCGTTTGCGTGCTATCGCCAATGCTGCTTGAAAGCCGAATCTCTCCCTCGGCCGCCGCTGTTTTGGAATCGAGCAAATTATCAGGCAAATTCACCTGGAAAGGAACCGATCGAATTTCTGAAGGCGCGATGCTGCCTTCGAAGTGGTCTTGCGCAATTTGTTTGCCTCCAACTGAAGCAGTCCAATTCGCTTGGAACTTCTGAGATTGTCGTGCATCATTAATTAAGACAATTTGCTTTGAGATTGTTTGCCCTGGGCTGAAGTTATGTTCTTTAGCGGTGTAATCCCCTGGCGGGCCAGCGATCCAGGCCAAAGTGGGGCCGTTCACTTCTTTAAGGGCATCCTGCATCCAAGACCAGGTGCGCAGGCCGCCAGACAATCCCGCGGTTCGCCAGCTCCGCCAGGTATTCATTCGGTATAGCTGCTGGATTTTGTGATTGTTGGTAAATTCATCCAAATGATTTTCGGAACTCGCGTAAAGCATTCCGCCGCGGAACAGGTCATGGAGGTACTGGCGGTATTTCGGCTCTTCCACCGAGTAAGCGTCTGAGCCAAAATAAATTGCAGCGTATTCGGTTAACAAAGGTTCGCTCGTGATATTACTCTCAAATCCATGCCTTCCCCGGCGGTAAGAGCAGTCCATGGGAGTGCCAAATTCGACCATGGCCACTGGCATCTCCCCCTTTTGCGCCCACTCCGTGAGCCAATCCTCGCGTTCTTGCAGCGGCAACAGGTCCAGGTAGCAATTCATGGTGTAAACATCGCCAGTGTAAGCGCCAGCATGGCTGTAATAGACTCGAGTCGGATCGAGGGCTCTGAGCTTTTCAAACATATCTTTGCCTAAAGCCATCAAGTGCTGCCATCGCTCATTATCGATTCCCCAATCCTTACGCCCTATATGGCGAGGGTCAGCATCCACGGCGTTATTGAAAAAGTTAAAGCCCGCAATCCACATGATGATGGAAGGATGATTGCGGTAATGACGCATCCAAACTTCCGCGCGATTTAGCGCGCGCTCTTTGTTTTGTTCCCAGCCAATCTGCCGACGGGAATTCATCAAATATTTGTTGGCGTTGAGAACGTAATGCGCCACTAGGTAACCTTTATGATCCGCTTCGGACAGACTGCGGGTAGAATCTGAAGTGTCGCCTCGCGCATCCACATTTTCGGATCCCATCTCAGAAAAATTATCCCCTACCTGACCTCGGGTGCCATTGTAAAAGCAGGGCTGGCGCAGATGCGCAACGGTGCCATTCAGATAAAATTGCCTTCCTTCAATCCAGAATTCGCGGAAACCAAACGTTTGGTCATATTGATCGTCCACTCCAGCTCCGGTGATCGTCAATCGGGCTGTGTAAAGATTCGGCTGCCCAATGTCCCACAACTTTGGATTTTCCCAAGGCCAGGTAAATGAGATTGTCTGGTCTAATTTCGGCTCGACCATGGCAGTACCATTGAAAGTCTTTTCTACTTCTCCTTTTTCATTGAGAATTTCCGCTACGCAATCGATTCGTTCGCTCTTTTTCACGCCCGCCAGCTCAACATCGAATGAAATATTTTTGTGGCGTGTCGATGGGCGTACGAATACGTCGCTGATTTGCGCTTCGGAAACGCGGCCTTCTAAATCAACATTTCCAGTCAATCCTCGAGAGCGGAGAGTGGCGGAGGAAAAACTAATTTCGCTGCTTAGAGCATTTTGCCAAAATGTCCCAACTGCATCCGCATCGGCGATCGCCGCGACCAGGACGCGAATGGTTGCGGTTTGTCCAGGAGTAACCGCGGAAGTAATATCCACCGAGCCCCATGGCCATTGGATTTTTCCACACTCTTTGCCATTGGCATAGACAATCGCGTCAGTGCTTACACGATCAAAGCGCAGGCTGATAGAGCGCCCTTTCCATTCGCTGGGAATGGTGGCCTGTCTCTCGTACCAAGCGCGCGCGACTCGCGAACCGTCAAACAGTTGCCACATAGGACCCGACGCGCGCGCAACAAAATCACTGGGCCGGCCTTGAGCGCTTTGCCAGCTCCCGGGGACTTTGATGTATGCCCACCCGGCTTTTGGCGGCTCGGCAACTCCATCCTGCGCGGGCATGAACCGCCAAATGCCATCGAGATTAATTGTGGATCGCTTTTCATTAACTTGAACAACAGTCCCTTTTTCCCAATCTAGATTTGTTCCCGCGGGCAGTTTGGCGTCCTCGTTTTCCGTTTTGTCCCTTGGGGGCTCCTTTAATTCGGGGGTGACCGTCAGCTCCGCCACTTCGAACACCCCAGTGCAATGAAACATTGCTGGCTGCAGGTTCAATCGAGAGGCGCCTTTTGGCACCTTCAATTTCACTGATTTAGTGACCCAATCACTGTCTGCTGCTAATTCCGGAACTTCAGACGGATAAGCAAACGAACCTCCTTCGAAACTCATTGCTATGCGCGCGTCATGCCATCCTTCCGTGCCGGTTTTCAAATGAGTCGCTTTCAAGCGGGCGGAAATAGTAAGGGACTCCATCTCAGGCGTGACCTTCACATAAGCATGAACATAATCGAGTTGTCTGGAAGCATCATGATTTTCAATGCGCAACCATGATTTGCCCTCCTCTGAAACCACTTTGAATTCTTCATTCTGGGGGATGTTGAAGCCGTCAGCCCACTCCGTGTTGGCGCCAGGATTTTGGAAACTGCCTTGCGGCAGCAAATTCGGTTCCGCAAGAGCGCTTATCGCGTCAAGGACCAACAAAAAAATAAATAGCAGAGGAATTTGGTGTGATCTATTGACAGCAGCTCTTAAAAAGATCGGCGGGCCTGGCTCGTGCAGCCATAATGCGGGTCGCGAGGGTTGCATTCCACTCAAGATGACGTGAGACACTCCGATCATCTTCACGAAATCAGGAGAAAAAATCAAAAGTCATTTGCCGATACGCTCCAGTATAACCTAATGCCCGCAACAACTCCATTGGCGCGGCGCAGGCGTCGCATCTGGAAAATTAAAGAGTGGAAAACAAAAATTGAGGGGTGTCTTTTATTTTGCGAGCCGTTCTTCAACCAAGCCGGCGTCAATAAACTGCCCGCCCGTTGTTTGGTGACAATGGATTGCGATCGTGTTAAGGCCCGGTTTTAAAGTCTTAGCTGCCGCCGCGCTGATTGGCTGCTCTTCATATTCATTGGCGTAACCCCCGGCGCTCACAGCCAAAACACCATTCAAATAAACCTGCGCATCCTCGTCATGGTTTAGCCAAAGTCGAAGCTGGCTGGGATCCCCTTGCGGTAAATTGAATTGGCGGCGGATCCAAATATCGCCCGTTTTCCATTCAGTCCGGACGGTTGCGCCGGGCGTGCCACGTGAACCGAAACCGGCGACGCCTTGCTGCCAATTGCCATCATTAAACTCGGGCAGCATCCAGTTATCACCCGGGTTTTCCAAAGTGTAGTGCCATTGAATATCAGCTTCTTTCCAGCACAGTGGGATCCGAAGCTTGGAATTCACGTGACTTGAAGTCGCGGC